>Ga0154795_1041_pt1 | contig 20740 bp, 20 predicted proteins | sample Rifle2008BG16ft_FD_105803 | JGI IMG/M metagenome (GOLD analysis project Ga0154795, IMG submission 105803) | Chloroflexi bacterium RBG_16_54_18 | reverse complement strand
TCAGGGGAGCCGAACTGGCGCAGCCGGCCTCCCAGCAGCACCGCCACCCGGTCGCCCAGGTACAGCGCTTCATCCAAGTCGTGAGTGATGAATATGGTAGTCAGTGAAAGGCTGGACAAAAGGAGGTGAAAATCTTCCAGCAGCTGTGTGCGCGTGGGAGTATCCAGCGCGCTGAAAGGTTCGTCCAGCAGCAGCACTTCCGGCTGCAGTACCAGGGCGCGTGCCAGGTTGATCCTCTGGGCTTCCCCGCCAGACAGCTTGCGCGCCCTGCGCCCCGCCAGGTGGCTGACTCCCAGTCGCGACAGCCAATCCTCGACCCGCTGCTTGATTTCATCCCGCGGCAGGCCGCGGAATCGCAGCCCCATCGCCACGTTATCGAACACCGTCGCATCGAAAAGCAGCGGGTCCTGCAGCACCAGCGCCATTTTACGGCGGTAAGCCAGCTCTTCTTCCTTCTCAAGCGGCTGGCCGCGGTACATAATTTGTCCGCTCTCCGGCTGTAAAAGGCGGTTCAACACCAGCAGCAGGGTGCTTTTCCCGGATCCGTTCGGACCGATGACCGCCAGGATTTCCCCGCGCTGTACCTGCAAATCTTCGATGGTCAGCGTAACTACTCCGCCTCGCTTAACTACCACCTCATGCAGTTCAAATAGAATTTCCCCGGCAAAGGCTGAGCCGTCTGCATTATTGTATTTTGCCTGTCGCATGTGCTCATCCATCCCGATCCGCCCCCCCTGGTCAGGCTTCACGCTGCTGGATCCAGGTCAGCAGCATATTGACCAGGTAAGCCAGGAGCAGCAGGATGAACCCCAGCGCGATTGCCAGGGCGAAATTCCCCTTCCCGGTCTCCAGTACTGTGGCCGTGGTCAGGACTCGCGTCTGGTGGCGGATGTTGCCGCCCACCATCATCGAAGCTCCCACCTCCGAGATAACGGCTCCAAAACCTGCCATCAAGGCAGCCAGCAGCGGCAGGCGCGCCTCGCGCCACAGCGCGAAGATCATCTGCCGGCGTGAGGCGCCCAATCCGAGCAGCTGCAGCTGCAGTCGCGGGTCGAGCTGCTGCAAGGCCGCGGCTGTCAGTCCGGTGACTACTGGCGCGGCTATGATCGTCTGGGCGATAATCATCGCAGCCGGTGTGTAGATAAGGTGCAGGTCGCCAAGCGGCCCGCTGCGCCACAAGAAAATCGAAACCCACAGACCAACCACCACCGGCGGCAGAGCCATGCCGGTATTGATTAAGCTGAGGAAGCAGCTCTTACCGCGGAACAGTCCCAAAGCCAGCCAGGTGCCCAACGGCAGCCCGATAACCAGGCTGATACCTGTGGCTATCCCCGATACTTGCAGCGAAAGCAGGGTGATCTGCCAGACTTCCGGATCACCCTGCAGCATCAGGCGCAGAGCTTCGACAATGCCTTCCCAGATTACTCCCATGGGTTTATGAAACTACGGAATGTTATTACCAGGGGCTCTTAACCTTCCCGTCACTCGATCATAGTAAGCCGAGGTCGGCGTCTGTCTTATCGGCATCAGGGAAGAACAGGGGTTCGCCGTATTGATCGACTCCAAACTCGGAGATGGTCTTCTGCGTCTCCGGATCGGTCAGGTATTTGGCAAACGCCAGCGCACCGGTCTTATTTACCTTGGGACAGGCGGTCGGGTTAACCGAAATCACGTGATAGACATTCAACAAGGCCGCGTCGCCTTCGAGCAATATCTCCAACCCAAGAGTGTCTTTGTTCGCCAGGTAGGTGGCGCGGTCGGTCAAGGTATAAGCTCCCTTTTCGTCCGCCACCTTGAGGGTAGCACCCATGCCCTGCCCGGTTTCGATGTACCACTCACCCTCTGGCGTCAGCCCGGCTTTCTTCCACAGCGCCAGCTCCGCCTTGTGGGTGCCGGAGTCGTCGCCGCGCGACACAAATGGCGCCTGCGCATCTGCAATCATCTGATAGTCTTCTTCCGTGGAAGAGGTACCCTTTATGCCTGCCGGGTCTTCAGGCGGTCCAACGATGATGAAATCGTTGTGCATCACCAGCATCCGCTCTTTACCGGCGCCTTTCTCCATGAATGTTGCTTCGGAGGCAGGAGCGTGCACCAGCATCACGTCGGCGTTGCAATCCTCCCCCATCTGCAATGCCTGCCCGGTGCCGACAGCGATCACTTTAACTACGTAGCCGGTCTGGTCCTGGAATTCCGGCACCAGCACGTCCAGCAGGCCCGAATCCTGGGTGCTGGTAGTGGTTGCCAGGATCATGTCTTTGACGACCGGGGTTGCCGGCGCACAGGCTGAGACCACCAGCACAAATAACAGGGTCATGATGAATGACAGTTTACGCATAGCATCTCCAAATTCTTAATATTTTTGGTTTGATTTTGGTACAACATACAGATTTCTATTCTTACCTTTGTATTACTTGACGATCATTTATAACTTCAGGGTGCCAGCCAATCCCCGCTGTGTTCCGGGTTGTAGCCGCCCAGGCCTGTGACCAGGCGCCGGAATGCAGCAGTCTGCAGGAAATCCAGGAACGGGCGCAAGCTGGCATCTTCCACCTGCTCGGCAGGCAGAGCCAGGTCGAAGCGCTCTTCAAATAAAGGGATGAAATCCAGGTTGAACTGCAGGGCGGCTGCGAACAACCCCAGTCCCACGTCCGCCTTGCCCTGGCTGACTGCCTCAGCCACCGCAGTATGCGTACGCACATCCCGGCCGTAGCCGTGCAGCTCGTCGACAGGGATGGATAGCGCCTCCAGCTGTCGGTCAAGCCACAGGCGCGTCCCCGATCCGCGGTTTCTGTTGATCAGATTTACATCTGGCTTTCGTAAGTCGTCCAGGCTGTGTATCGCTTTTGGATTTCCGGGTGCCACCAGCAAACCCTGCTGGCGGTGTGTCAGCGTTATCAGGACCACCGGCCTGTCTGGGAACAGGTGGCGCACGAAAGGCAGGTTGTATTCCCCGCTTTCCACGTCCAGCAAGTGGCAGCCGGCTAGCCTGGCGGCACCCTGGCGCAGGGCTATCAGCCCCTCCAGGCTCCCCACTGGCAGCACCAGCAGCTCGACTGGATGGTGTTCGCGCTGCCCCAAATATCCTGCCAGCGCTTCAAGTGCCAGGTCATGGCTGCCCAGGATCGCGATGGCGTTGCTTTCTCCCACCACCCCATGACCCTGCCCGGATATTTGGCTGGCTCCTGCCGGCAGGATCAGCTCCTGCAACAGGAAAGCTCGCGCCCGGGCGCGGTAATATTTTTCTACGAAGCCGCGCACCATACGCGTGTCGACCATCTCCACCAGTCCAGCCCTTTCCAGCTGTTTCAAATGGTGGCGAACCTGAGCGGGATGGTCGCCGGTCACCAGTCCAATCTGGGAGAGAGTCATGGCCTCCGACATCAGCAGGCGCAATATAACCAGTCGCCGGGAGTCAGCCAGGATTTTCAGATGGTCGAAATTCTGTATTCGCCGCAGGGGTTCCATGAGAATACCATTATTAAAATAAATTTTATAATTACAAAATAGTTTATCATGGATTAATCATCTTTGTAAAGTCACTGCTCACACCCCGTACTGCCGCAGTTTACTTCCCTTATCCATCCCCGCTCTTTGACAGCCCTCCCCCAGCATGGTAAACTTTGCCACTAAAGCTTTCTTCGGGAAAACCAGCCATGACTCGCACCTACACCAACCGCCGTTACCTGGACGCCTTGCAGCAGCGCGTGCTCGTTTTTGACGGCGCCATGGGCACCAGCCTACAAGCCCAAAAGCTTACAGCGGCGCATTTTGGCGGCGAGCAGTACAACGGCTGTAACGATTACCTGGTCATCAGTTTTCCGGAAGCAGTCGAGAAAGTGCATCGCTCCTTTCTTGAGGTTGGTGTGGACGTGGTGGAGACAGATACCTTTCGCTCCAACCGTATCACGCTGGGCGAATATGGACTTGGAGATCGGGTGTTTGAGATTAACCACACCGCAGCCTCCCTGGCCAGGCGCCTGGCAGATGAATACTCATCCATCCAGCAGCTGCGCTTTGTAGCCGGTTCGATCGGCCCAACCGGCAAGCTGCCATCGGCAGATGATTCCGAGCTTTCCAATGTCACGTTCGACGAACTGGCCCTCGTTTTCAGCGAACAGGCACTCGGTTTGATCCATGGCGGCGCTGACCTGCTCCTGGTTGAGACTTCGCAGGATATCCTGGAAGTCAAAGCTGCCGTTGTGGGTTTGCGCCAGGCTTTTGCGCAGAGCGGGATCATCCTGCCTCTCCAGGTCCAGGTCACCCTGGATACCACCGGCCGCATGCTCCTGGGCACCGATATCGCCGCCGCACTGGCGATCCTGGAAGGACTGGAAATCGATGTCATTGGACTGAACTGCTCGACCGGGCCAGAGCACATGCGCGAGCCGGTCCGCTACCTGGGAGAGTTCTCACACCTGCCGACGTCGTGCATCCCCAACGCCGGTTTGCCGCTCAATGTAGATGGGGAAGCCATTTACCCGCTCGAGCCCCAGCCGTTCGCCCAGGCCTTGTTTGATTTTGTAGAACAGAACAACATCCGAGTGGTAGGTGGCTGCTGCGGCACCACTCCGGCTCACCTGAAGCAGCTGGTTGAAATGTTAGGAAATTCCGCCGCAGCTCGAGCTTCTCGACCCGGATTCGTCCCCGCAGGCCTCATACCCCGCCTTGCCTCCGCCACGCAAGCCCAGCCCATGCACCAGGAGCCGCCTCCGCTGCTGATCGGCGAGCGCTGCAACTCCCAGGGCAGTCGAAAATTCAAACGCCTGCTGCTGGAGGAGAATTTCGATGCCATCCTGGAGCTGGCGCGCCAGCAGGTTGAGGGAGGCGCCCATGCGCTGGATATTTCGGTAGCAGTCACCGAACGAGCAGATGAGATCGAGCTGATGCGCCGGGTGGTAAAGAAACTGGCCTCCGGCGTGGAATCTCCCCTGGTGATTGATACTACCGAACCCGATGTAATGGAGGCGGCCCTCAAGATCGCCCCCGGTCGCTGTCTGCTTAATTCCACCCACCTGGAATCTGGCCGGGAAAAAGCTGACCGCGTGTTCGATATTGCCAGGCGCTTCAATGCCGCCGTTCTTGTCCTCACCATCGACGAGCGCGGCATGGCCAAAACTGCCCAGGAAAAGCTGTCTGTCGCCCGCCGGATTCATGATATCGCGGTGCAAGAGCACGGCCTGACTCCCGATGCGCTGGTTTTCGACACCCTCACCTTCACCCTGGCGACCGGCGATCCGGAATTTTCCGACTCAGCCATCGCCACCCTGGACGGTATCCGCCTGATTAAGGAACAGCTCCCTGGTGTGCTTACCTCTCTGGGTGTCAGTAATATCTCCTTCGGTCTCGATCCAGTTGCGCGCCCTGTGCTTAACAGCGTTATGCTGTACCATGCCGTCCAGGCCGGACTGGACATGGCGATCGTCAATCCAGCTCATATTACACCGTACGCCGAAATCCCCCTCGAGCAGCGCCAGTTGGCCGAGGACTTGATCTTCAACCGCCAACCAGATGCGCTCCAGGGATTGATCGAATTTTACGGCTCGGCCGGTACAGGTGCGTTTCAAACGGAAAGCACCACCAGCGATCCGACGGAAGGGATGACACCCTCACAGCGCCTGCAGTGGCGTGTCCTGCACCGGCACAAAGAGGGAGTCGAAGCAGACATCGATGCCATCCTGGCCGAAGATGGCCGCGTTTCAAGGCATGAGACGGCTGTCCATATCCTGAACCAGGTGCTGCTCCCGGCGATGAAGGAAGTCGGGGACCGGTTTGGAGCAGGCGAGCTGATCCTGCCGTTCGTGCTGCAGTCCGCCGAAGTGATGAAGAAAGCCGTTGCCCACGTCGAAAAATACCTTGAGCGGAAAGAAGGCACCAGCAAAGGCACCGTTGTTCTCGCCACGGTATATGGCGACGTGCATGATATCGGCAAGAACCTGGTCAAGACTATCCTCTCCAATAACGGCTATGCGGTTATCGACCTCGGAAAACAGGTGCCTGCTGAAGTGATCATATCGAGGGCGGAGCAAGAGCAGGCCGATGCCATCGGCTTGAGCGCCTTACTGGTGAACACCAGCAAACAGATGCCGCTGATCGTCAATGAGCTTCAAAGGCGTGGTCTGAAGTTCCCCGTGCTGGTTGGCGGGGCAGCCATCAACCGCCGCTTCGGCTGGCGAATTCTCCTGACTGATTCTGGCCAGCCTTATGCTCCAGGAGTGTTCTATTGTAAAGACGCTTTCGAAGGCCTGGAAGTGATGGAAGCACTGACAGATTCGCAGCAGCGCCTGAAGCTGCTTGAGCGCCTGCATTCAGAAGCCGAAAACGAGCGTGCGCGCAGCCTGTCTCCAGGCAGCCAATCAACTTCGAGCCAGGGTAAACCTGCACTTCCCTCAATCCTTGCCAGCAAACGCCAGCTTGATATTCCAGTACCGCCAGCCTGGGGACCGCGCCTGGTGTCGCACATGCCGCTGGAGATTGTTTTTAAGCATATATCCACAAACGAGTTATTCCGCCTTTCCTGGGGCGCCAAGAATTTCCACGGGGAGGAATGGGATCGTCTGAAAGCCGAATTTGAAGCCCGGCTGGACCGCATGAGGCGCCAGGCGCTTAAAGAAGGCTGGCTTAAACCCCAGGGTGTCTATGGGTACTGGGCTTGCCAGTCGCAAGGGGAAGATTTGATTTTGTACGACGCCGAAGCGGCTGACCTGAGATCCATCGCCGCACGCTTTACTTTCCCGCGCCAGCCGTCTGGGGATCGATTATGCCTGGCGGATTATTTTGCCCCGGTCGATTCGGGAATCTTGGATATCGTCGCTTTGCAGGTGGTCACCGTCGGGCAAGGCGCTACCGATCGTTTCGACAGCCTGCAGGCTGCCGGAGATATCACAGAAGCCTATTTCTCACATGGATTGGCCGTACAGACTGCTGAAGCCACAGCTGAGTACCTGCACCGGCATATTCGCCGTGAGCTGGGCCTTCCGGCAGGACGCGGCAAGCGCTATTCATGGGGTTACCCGTCGGTCCCGGATTTGGAGCACCACCGCCTGGTTTTTGATCTGCTCCCGGCCGAGCGCGACCTGGGAATGAGCCTGACATCAGCCTTTCAAATCATTCCCGAACAGTCCACCGCCGCACTCATCGTTCACCATCCAGCAGCGAAATATTTCACCATTGGGGAAAGTCGGCTGGAACAGCTGACCAAGTAATCCAGAAATTACAGAACCTTGTACCTCGGGCACGCGCTCACAAGCAATAGCTGGAAGGATATCGAAATGAAATACGCCATCGAAATTGTGCCTTTCGGTGAAGCGGCTCCGTGGACGACATGCTGAAACGTTTGGAAACCGGGTCTCCCGGGTAGCTGCATGGCCGGTCTGGTCCAAAAACTGGGCCTACGGGAAGGACAGCTCATCTGCCTGCTGGATGCGCCCATTGAAGCAAGCCATATCCTGCTTGCTGTCCTGCCCTGCTCCGTGATCATCCATAACAGCCTGGAAGCATCCAATTATGATCTGATCCTGGTTTGGCCCATGCAGCTGCAGGGATTGGCGCAGTTTTTCGCCCGGCTGCAAGCCCACTTGCAGCCGGCTGGCGCGATCTGGGCAATCATGCCAAAGCAGAAGTTTGCCCGCCAGCGTGGCATCGATTACAGCTGGAACCAGCTCCAGGCAGCCGCCTTGACCACCGACCTGGTGGATAATAAAACTGCCTCATTCAACGAGCAGGACTATGCCACGCGTTTCGTCATCCGCAAGCTAAGCCGGGCTAAGGCGCTGTAAAGGTGATCGATATGGAAGTAAAAGCCGAGAATCCTATTAAATTGTTGCCGCACGATCCCGGCCAGCCGTTCCTGGCAGGTTTCTTCGAGCTCTGCCACCTCAAACAGCTCTACCGGCAGGGCTGACTGCGCCGCGGCATCTCCAATCAGCACTGTGAGAGTGTCGCTGAGCATTCATTCGCCGTCGCCGTCTTAGCCTTATGGCTGGGTCAGGCAAATTACCCGCAGCTGGACCTGAACAGGGTGGTGCGCATGGCTCTGCTTCACGATATCGGAGAAGTGTACGCCGGTGACATCATCCCCTCCGACCAGGTCAGTGAAGCAGATAAGTACCAGCTGGAAAGAGCCTCGCTGGAGAGAGTGCTGGGAAAACTGCCAGCCAGCCAGGAATACCTGGAGCTGTGGCTGGAGTTTGAACGCGGCGAAAGCCCTGAAGCGCGATTTGTTCACCAGATCGACCGGTTGGAAATGGGTTTGCAGGCCAGGGTATACAAGGCACAGGGATTTGTTGGCATGGAAGAATTCATCACCTCAGCCCGCCAGGCGCTTGTGGATCAGCAGCTGGTTGAGATTTTAAATGAATAAGAATGAGGCCAGGTCGTCAAATTCTATTCATCTTTAAACCCAACAACCCTGCGCGGTCTCCCACTTGCAAGCCTGATAAAATAGGTGTCTGAAACGATAAGAAAAGGAGGGCTGAAATGGCTGGACGTAATCGATCGAGAATAGCATTGGGGGTCTTCTTAATCCTGCTGGGAGCCTGGTTCCTGGCGGGACGCATCTTCCCTGATCTGCGTACATGGGTTGATGCCTTCACCTGGCCCATGATCCTGATCGCCGTGGGGGCATTCCTGCTTATTTTCGGCCTCTTGGTCGGCTCTCCAGGCATGGCAGTACCTGCGATGATTGTGGCTGGCATCGGCGGTATTTTATATTATCAGAATGCCACCGGAGACTGGGAGAGCTGGGTGTTCATGTGGACGTTCATCCCGGGTTTTATCGGTGTTGGAACCCTGATTGCCGGCTTCTTTGGGGATCATCCGCGCCTTTCGCTGCGCCACGGGATCAATTTGATCTTCATCAGCGCAGTCTTGTTCTTCGTCTTCTACGCCATTTCAGGCCGGGCGGGAGCGCTAGGCGCTTATTGGCCGGTGCTGGTGATCCTTCTGGGGGTCTGGTTCCTGGTGCGGGCCATGATCAATAAAAGGTAATGTATCAACTATATGTCAATCAAAGCCGTAATCTTCGATTTCGACGGGGTGATCCTGGAGACTGAAGGCCCCGTCCACCAGTCCTGGGCGGAGCTTTACCAGGAGTTCGACCTGACGTTGACTATGGAAGTCTGGACTCAAGTCATCGGCGCAGGGATGAATATATTCGACCCAATGGAAGATATTGAAAGACAGGTCGGCAAGCTGCCAGACAGAGAGGGCTTGGCCGAACGCCGCCTGAAGCGCGAGAATGAGCTGGTCTCAGACCAAACTGTCTTACCGGGAGTTACTGAAATCCTGCGGGATGCGAACCTACTTGGTCTGCGGGTCGGCCTTGCTTCTAGCTCGTCTTGCAGCTGGGTAGTCGGTCATCTAAGGCGCCTCGGATTGCTGGAATACTTTGCAGTCATCAGGGCCGCCGACGATGTGCAGCGCACCAAGCCCGACCCTGAACTTTACCAGGCAGCGTTGCACGCGCTGGGAGTGACCGCCAGTCAGGCTTTTGCCGTAGAAGATTCGCCCAACGGAATCTCGGCTGCCAAACGTGCGGGTCTTTTCTGCGTTGCAGTGCCTAACCAGCTGACCCTCAGCCTTCCACTCGGCCTTGCCGACATGCAGCTGGAATCCCTCAGCACAATTTCACTCGAAAACCTGATCTGTGAGATAGAACGCCGCCTGAACGGTAAACAATAGTGTCATCAACCTTTTACAAAGGTCCTGTCACTCCACCAATCCGGGCTCTGATGGGTTTTATCCTTGGCCTGGTGATCCTGAGCGTAGCAGTTCGAATATTCACTGTAAACAGCTTTGATTTTGAAGCCTACCAGCATGGCACGCGCCTGATCCTGCAGGGAATCAATCCCTGGGCTGAAGAAACGCGCATCCACGATTTTTATAATCCTCCCTTCTCGGTGCTTTTCTTATGGCCAATTCTGTTCACCAACTCCCAGTTCTACCACGTGATTGGTGGTGCGCTGCTGTTCGCCTTCGTTTTCTACCATAAAGCCTGGGTGGGGTTGGCCTGGTTTGCCACCAATTCCATGTTGTGGCTGCTGGCTGCAGGTGGGGTAAACATGTTCGTGATCGGGGGCGGCCTTTGGCTGCTGCTGGCTGCCGACCGCTCAAACACCAAGTGGGCTGGGATAATCTTCCGTGTGCTCGCCTACGGGATGTTGATGGTCAAGCCGCAGGGAGGTGTCTTCATTGTTCTTTTATATGTCCTCTTGCGGCGCGACTGGAAGGGAGTCCTGATTTCAATCCTGGTTTACGGTCTGCCGTTCCTGAACTTCTATCCCGACTGGCTGCGGGTTATGCTTACCGATCCACCCCGCGCTCAGACGGTAGCCAACCATTCAATCATGGGTCAATTTGGTGTGCTGGCAGCTTTCGCAGTAGCCCTGCTGGTCCTGGTAGCCCGGCGCTGGGAATACTGGCAGCTCGGGGGAGCCCTGGCGGGTATCCTTACCCCCTATGGAATGCCTGGTCTGCCAATCTTCCTGACTCTGACCGCGGTGCGCAAGCTGGCTGCCATTCCGATTGTGATCATCTTCTCAGGCTGCCTGGCTGCCTTGACCTGGATCACCCCGCCTGCCGGCGTAGATTATTACGCTTTCCTGAACCCGCGTATGGCGGTCTACCATTTAAGTATGTTGGGATTGGCCCTGGCACTGGCCTGCATCAGCGAACCCGGCTCAGGTGAGGGAGAGATTTCAGTCAGGGATTGGGCTTCACGCTCTCATTAAATACGGGCTGTTTTCCTCTTGACAATTTAGAACATATGTTTTATATTAATTAATACTATAATTGTCCTATTCGTTCTATTAAAAAGGAGATACCCATGACCAATCACCCCATCGTACATGTCGAGTTTTCCTCCAAGGACCGTCATAAGGACGCAAATTTCTATTCTGAGCTGTTCGGATGGAAGATGACACACATGGAAGAAATGGGCTACACCATGTTCGATCCCGGCATCGAACCGGGCGGTGGACTGGCGCCAATCGGCGACAACACGCCAGCCGGCTCGACCATGGTGCACGTCGAGACCGATGATATCGAAGCCACCCTGGCCAAAATTGTATCCCTGGGCGGGAAGCAGCTTGTCCCCAAAACCGAAATCCCCGGTATGGGCTGGTTCGCGCTGTTCACCGACCTGAGTGGAAATACCGTTGGTTTGTATACTGCCATGCAGAGAAGCGGGTAAGGGCTCGCTGGACTTCCCCATACCAAATTATTTTGATTTGATGTAAATCGATTCGCGCAGCCCAGACCTCACAGGTCTTCTCAGACCTGTGAGGTCTTGCATTTAGAACGACTGCCAGACCTTTGAGGCAGCCATTCTAACCAATTTCGTCTGAAATATCCCTCGAACGTTCAGTCTGAGATCAACGTTCTTTCACCGTTATAGATATCGATCAGCAGGATACACCGATTGAAGATTGGCATTTTTTCTGGTTCTACGCTAACTGGGCCTGGATGCTCCCATTTGCCCTGCAAAACCACCAGCCAATAGGTATCTTTGAGTGCGAATGAATCAGGTTGTTGCGCGGCGGCTGGCAGGGATTTAGCCGCTTCCCCCCAGGTCGTCAATTTTGCTACTGAAACGGCAGGCTGTTCCTCAGGAGTCGAGTGAGCTGCCGCGCATGCACGCATGGCCATATCGATGGCTTCCTGGCGGTTTTTCGGCACATCTACCCAGGCAGCATACTTCTCCTGCATCCCAGGCGGCACCCAAAATTTTCCAAAGCCGAATAGAGATAAAGTGATCGAGCCAACCAGGATCAAGACGCCCAGCGGGATTAAAAAGTAATCGCGCAACCGGTAGGTAAGCTTCTCCAACCAGGTGCGCTTACCGACCCCGAATGAGCGCAAATCCATGGCGTCAATGATGTCCTCGCTGCCGATCAAGGCATGGATGGTGACCGGGATGATCAGCGGGGCCATTTTGCGCACCTGGGCCACCAGCCCACCGGAAAGCTTTTCCAGCTCATAGCCGCGCGCGCGTTGGGCATCCAGGGTTAACTGGAAATCGCGGCCAAAAGTGGGAATGAAACGCATTGTCAGGTCCATGGCATAAGCAAACTTGTCGGGCATGCCCAATCCGTGGAAAGCCACGCCGTAATGCGCCGGGTTGAGCGAATAGGGTATCAGGATAGTCATGCTGGAGATGCTGAACAGCCGCAGGAACTGGCTGATCGCGAAAAAGATGCGTTCGACGGTGATTTCGATGGTCGGTGTCCAGCCAAAAATAGAGAACGGCGCTTGAATGCTGGTGATCAGGGTTTCCTGCTCATATACTTCCATCCCCCCACGACCGGTGAGAAAAGTAAGAGTGGTATAAAAAAGGATGAAGAAGCCGATAAAAGTCCAGGCCCGGCGGCTCTCCCGCCAGGTGATGCGTGAAGTCAGGACAAAAAACAGTGCGATGGCAAAGAAGAACAGCAGGTAGCGAAAATCCCAAAACACCAGCGTGGAGAAAAGGAAGCAGGCGTAAAACACCCACCAGGCGCGTGGGTCGAAGGATTGGATCAGCGATCCGGGTCGTTCTCTATACCGCCAGGAGACAAGCATAGAATATCGATAGGTGACCAGCAACCAGTAATCAGCGTACAGGAACTGCCCTAATACCGGTCACTGGTCTATCGTTCCAGGAATAGAATCAGCGCCCCGACTGGCGGCGCACGGACTGGTACGCGATCACCAGCATCGGCAGCAGCACCGCCGCAAAGATCAGGTTGGGTCCGGCGGCGGGGATGAATTCTCCCACGATCGCCACCGGGAACGAAAAGCCGTTGATCCAGATATCGGATATGGCGGCAAAACCGATGCCGATGATGTTGCCCAGCATGGCCCAGGTGACCGCGGCTGTGACTTCGATATTCTTTCTGTAAAAATATCTCACTGCCAGGACGAGCAGGAAACCAATTCCCAGCGACAGGCCTGCGATCAAAGAAATCTGGGCATCACCAAAGATGTTGTTCTCAACGTCATAATACAGCATATTTGCCAGATTCCGGTTCAGGAGGTAGATCAGGGTGGCCAACGCCGCCAGGACTCCGCTGACGATCAGCACGGTGTCCAGGCTGCGCTTCTTATCCTTGAACAGGTAGACCATGCCTGCTACCATGCCGACCAGGCCATTGCCAATGCTCCACTGCGGTGAAAGGCCGAAACCGGTCAGCGCGTCGCCGAACATGTTGCCCACCGCACCGGTGAAAAAGCCCACCACCGGCCCGAAAGTATAGCCAAAGAACATCGGTATGACGATCGCCGGGCGCAATGCTACCTGGCTGACCGAAGGCAGCACGAAGACTGTGCCGTTGAACAAAAAGGAGAAAACGGCATACAGGGCTGCACCGATCGCCATGTAGACTACTTCGCGCGTGCCAACCTGCCAGATTTCATTTTCACGCGTCAGGTAGAAAACAACGAATACGATCAACAAACCGATGATCACGAAGACGAATCGCAGCAGAGCAGTCTCATCGAGCTGCAGGCTTTCGTTCATCATCCCGCCAATCCAGATGATCAGCAGGAAGAAAACCAGTACACCCACCAGAGAAAGGGCAACAGAAATCAATTTTTTATCCATGGGATGCTCCTCAATTAGTATTCACATGGGCCAGCGCCTCAGCCCGCAAGAAACGACCGGTGCGCGGCAGGTATTGCAGGTTCATTTCCAGGAGCGAAGTCGGCACGATGCGGTTGGCGCTCAGGCGCCCAGCATCGGCCAGCACTTCCTGGGGAGGTCCATCGCCGACCAGCCTCCCCTGGTTGAACAGCAGCACCCGCGTCGCGTAAATGATCGCCAGGTCCAGGTCATGTGTGATGAATAAAATGGCCTCGAAGTTCGGCAGCTGTAAAATTGTGTCCATGAAGCTCATGTAGTTCTGGTAATCCTGCCCGGCGGTCGGTTCATCCATCACCAGGATGCGCGAACGCATCGCCAGGATGGCCGCGATGCTGACCCGCTTTTGCTGGCCAAACGACAATGCCAGCGGTGGATCATTTTCTCTTCCCGATAAATTTACGATTTGGATGGCTTCCTGCACCTCCTTTTGTATCACATCGGCCGGGTGACCCAGGTTGGTTGGGCCGAATGCCAGCTCTTCGTTCACGGTGGGCGCAAAAAGCATGTGACTGGGGCTCTGGAATACATACCCCAGCGTTTTGGCAATCTGCGCCACACTCAGCTGGCGGGTATCCTTGCCGTTAACCAGCACGCGGCCGGATTTCGGTTTTAACAGGCCGATGGCGTGCTTCACCAGGGTAGTTTTTCCGGCGCCGTTCGGTCCCAGGATTGCCACCACGTCCCCGCGCCGGATCTCCAGATCGATTCCATCCAGGACAATTCCCTCCCCTGTCGACCCTTGGACGTCACCATATGCAAAACAGACCCTCTCAAAACGTACCAGCGCCTCTGGGCTGCCTGGTTTTCCTTCAGTGAAAGACGTGCTTCCCGGTGCAGCTGTACTGGACGGACCCGCAAACATGGCGGGGAAAAAGCGCACCTCAGGCGGAGGCGGGGAATCTTTCGCTCGTGCTATCACTTCACGGGCGGGTAATTTGATCTCTCGATAGTCGACTACCTTCCCCAGGCCCTCCACCGGTCCCAGGTAGCGGGACCTGCCTCCTTCCAGGTAAAGCACCCGGTCTGGACGCATCCCGAGCACGTCCTCTACCCGGTGCTCGACCATCAGGACCGTCATTCCTTCGTCCACCATCTGCCGGACCAGCACCAGGGTATCCTGCGAGCTGGCTGGATCCAGGCTGGCCAGGGGCTCATCCAGCAATAAGATGCTCGGGCGCATCACCAGGATGCCCGCCAGCGCTACCTTTTGTTTCTCACCACCCGACAGGTGGAACGTCTCCCGCTTTTGCAGCCCTGCGATGCCCAGATAAGCCAGAGCTTCATCGACGCGCTGCTGGATTTCAGCCCTTTCAAGGGCCTGGTTCTCCAGGCCGAAAGCCACCTCGTTGCGCACCCGCGTGCCCAGGATCTGCCTTTCAGGGTCCTGGAGAACCGTACCGACGATCTGGGAGATGCGCGCCAGCGGCATTGCTGCGTTGTCCTGGCCGTGCAAGAAGACCCGGCCCAGCATTTCGCCCTTGTAGCTGCGCGGTACCAGGCCGTTGATGCAGCGGATCAGGGTGGTCTTGCCGGAACCGCTGGCTCCCGCCACCAGCAGCAGCTCACCCGCTGCTATGCTCAGGGATAAATCCTGGATAGTCGGTTCTTCCCGTTCGCGGTAGCGGAAGGTGAGGGATTCGATAGCGAGGGCGTCCATTTGTCTGTAGACAGTGGGCAGAAGTCAGTTATCAGCGGCAGATGCTGGATCGCTACATGCCGGTGGTCACCTCGAGGACATCCCCAATTCTGGCATTCAGGCGGTTGGCTGCGCTGCCGTTCACTTCACACACCAGCAAATTGCCGGTGCTGCCGAAAAGGGATACCAGTGTCCCGGGAGGCCGCTCTCCAAAAGTGCTCACCATGCCATCTATATTAACCCCGCACACGTGTACGGTTGCGACAATCTCCCCCTCCAGGAGCTCGCGATACAGGTTGGAGGCAATATTTCCAAAATGGTCGATGTGGATGATCTCGCCGCGCCAGCCCATGGGGATGTGCTCCGGCCTGGGAAGCTGCAGCCGAACAGGATCATCGATGATCGTCCCCAGTTCGTCCAGGGGGGTTCCGGCAGCCAGGTGACCGGCAGCCGGGGCGAAGATATCTCGACCGTGGAAGACATGGCTGACGTCCGGCAGCCAGAATTCAGGGCGGTCGAGGTGGACGAAGGTCGTAGGTTCACCCCTGTCTTCTGTGTACTCCAGCAGCAGGGTGACCGCACCGTTATCCGGTCCAACGAAGAACTGCTTACCCAACCGGGCCGCAAGCGGACGGCGGGAGGTGCCGACTCCCGGATCGACCACCAGCACATGGATGCTGCCTTGCGGGAAGAACGGCACGGAGCGCCTCAGGACCAGGGCCGCTTCAGGCACGTTCTGCGCTGTAATCAGGTGGCTGATATCTGCGATCTGCACCTGGGGAGCGAAGCGCCAGATGACGCCTTTCATCACACCCACGTTGCCGTCTTTAAGCCCGAAGTCGGTGGTTAGGGTGACGAGGGTCATCGCTCACACCTCCTGCAGTACGCCATTGAACAGGAGCAGGTTATTGGCGCACCGGCAGCGGGGATCAAAGCGGAAAAAATCCGGAAAATAGTCATCGGCAACAGCCGCCATCGCTGGTCTTCGATCGTTTGAAGTGGAATTTTGAGTAAAAGTAACAAAAAAATTTCAGAGGAACAATTCCTTGCCGGAAATAAAGTGAAATAGACATGGGTAAATGTGGAATATCTTTCAGCCAATTTATAGCACGGATGTTCGGCGCAAGTCAAGTGTCTTTAGCAGAATCGTCCTGGCAGGCGGGAGCTCGATATCCTTCTTGAGCACCTTTTATCCAGAATGGATCGCGTCGAGAGCCTTGCTGCAGGATGAGGTAGAAACCTGGCGTTCATTTGCCAGGCATGAAATTGAAACCGGGACTCCGTTTGCTCCCAAGTTCTAAGGATGCCGATTGTTGGGGAAGGGAATGAAGTTCTGGATCCGGTTGACCTGAGCTTCTTCTGAGCGGATGGTGCAGCGTCAGGTGCGGATCACCTGACGAACCTGGTCAATCAGTCTGGGTGGAGGTCTGTCCATGGGGATCTGAGGTTTATGGTATATTTTTAACAGAAACTGTTTCTTTCCAAAAGCGATATTGAATTATAAGGAATTTTCCGTAAAAAATTGTATCATGGAACATTCGGGCGCATTGGAATATACGGATGTTTCCGTTAACTTATTGTTAGCCCGCTAGGAGTTTGAAGAATGTCCTCATCAGAAGAACGAGATATTGTGCTGCTGGAAGAGCTAGGGAACTTACTGGAGCAATCGACTTCATCCCCAATCGGTGATACTCTTTCAGCGGCCATTGGACTTTTCGAACAGATTGAAGACCCTATGGCAAGACGCGTTGCCGAGGAGGCTATGCGCAGTCTTCGCTCAATAGCTAGCAGAGCGCAACCCGATGATTTGCTCTTTCGAGATCCGCCCAAGCTTCCACGCGACCTCACAGATATCGAATTTCTACAGTTAGCACGGATAGATGCTACAGTTCACGAGCTGTGTTATTGTTGTGAGATGGTTCAGACGGCGACAGATATGACTTGGGGAGGTTCGGCACCAACCAGATTTTACTTGAACGGAATTTATCATTATGTTTGCTCATTATTTCTGGTAGATACAAGCAAACCCACCCATAAGGGTCTTCCTATGGGCGGCACAGTCATTCGGGCATTATTTCCGATGGGCTTGGCAGAAATCCTCGAACCAATTCGGGACATACTTAATCAACCGCTCGGAGAAATCACGTTTGGACAAACAATCTTGAATCTTCGTCACAGTGACCTTGTTCATGGAGATTTTTCGCCAGTGCGGGTTGAATACCTTATTCGGCAAACTCAGATTCGTTACCCAAAACAGCAAGAGCAATTCGCGCATTTGATTTGGCTTCTATTTCAAAGGCTGATAATTTTGCATCTCCAACTAATGGCGCTGATTGTGGCAACTGGCAAAGAAATTGGCGCTGTCACAATTCGATACCTACAGAAAGATCGCGGATGAATAGCGGGCTAACTCAGCGTGCAGCCGACAAGTGGGAGTCGCCGCGATTTTTGGCAGTATTCAACGCCTCAGCAGAATCCTGCTCTCAAACCCGTCCGCGTCCCGTCCACTTGCGGGTATCCCCTAAAGGGGACGATGACGCCAACCATTGGGCGGCAATTCTCGTGTCAGAAGAGGTTATCAAAATATGGACAGCAAAGAATGCAAAGTTCACAAGCTCGTGGCCGACGTTCTCGTCTTTGCCCAAGGTCGGGTTCTATTGGTCCGCTATGACGACGTCAGAAAGTACGATGGACAGAAAGGCTGGTTCCTGCCAGACGATTATCTTGCCCACGCAGAGCACCCCCGCGACGCAGCCAAGCGCATCCTCCGAGAACAGGTTGGCTTGGACACCGACGACATTGCACTCAGCCATATCGAGTCCATTGGCGGTGAGGACGGTGGTGCCTGGCATCTCATCTTCCATCACAAGGTCGAACTTGACCACATGCCCAGCGTGCTCCCCTTAAAGAATGTCAGGACCGCCGAGTGGTTTCCATTAGAACATCTGCCGGAGCGGTCATCGGTGGCGCATGAGGGCTGGGCTCTAGACGTCATTGGAGAGATAGCCTAGCCAGATCGTTGACAAATGATGACAAGCAGAACACGGCACTCTTACCGGAGTTCCGCCGCCCAACACTGCGTCCAGCCGACCCCGAAAGAGCATCGGGACAGGCTGGTGGGATTCGCCGCTCTAAAAAGAGCTTTTTCTACACCTGAGCAATTTTCCGTATAATGAGCTTGATCCACGCCCACCGCAGGCCGTTGGGCAGCTCAGACCTGATGATCTCGACGATGAAATCAACGAACAGGATGATCGATGCAAAGAGAACTGAAAATTGACCGAGCAGTCTACCTGGTGGATGACGAAACAAGAAGCTATCGTTTTCTAAGGCGAAACCCGGATTGGAAGAAGCTCGATCCCGCTACAAATCACGAGGACAAGCGCCGGATCGACGGATATACCCGCATATTCAGAGATGGCCGAAGGAAAACGTTCCGATACAGTAAGTCACGATGAACGACTCAGCACGACTTGTAGAAACCGTTGACCGAATTTGCCAGTTCATAACCACTCTTCCCGCGATTGCACTGGTGGAGCAGGATTGGGGGCCGAAGGAAGTGCTAGCCCATTTGGTGTATCACCATGAACTCTACGTCAACTTGGTTGAAGCGTTTTTGGCTGGTGCGCCAGTATTGCCACCCAAAGTGTGCTTTCGGGATTTGAACGCTGAAGCGGTCGCCGCGAGTAGAGGGATAACGCCGGCCGAACTCGCCAATCGATTACAAAAAGCGAATCAGCTTTTCGTGAAGTTTTACCAACAGTACAACCCAAACGAAATCACAGTGGAGATCAAAGCTGGTGCAAAACTACGGACCCTTGCTGAGCTTGTTCCAGAGGTGGAAGCTCATATCCGCAAGCACTTGGAGAAACTCGCCAAAACCCTCAAGGCCAGAGTATAAGACATAAGCCAGGAGGAGCTGCCCAACACGAGCTGCACCTGACCGCCTTCGGCATGGGTGTGCGGGTGTGCGGCGCGCGATTTGCTAAGTTTCGTGCAAAGATAAATTTGGAGTCTTGTCATCACGGCGGCAGGTCAGCCAAACCGTTGGGCGGCTGAGAGATACAATGGCTGCCTTGTCAAGGTGTTATCATGAACCCAAGTACCTCACCTGAACAACGCCTGCGCCAAGCGATAATCGCCTGGGGAGTGTTCATCCTCGTGGCCGTTCTGATTAACGGTACGATCCCATTTGTGCTCGGTTATGACCTGCACGCCTGGTCGAACTCTATCGTCAAGGTCGTTCTCTTCAGCTTACTCATTTATGCAGGGTTGTTTCTGGTGGTTCCGGTAGTGATTACCAAGGGCTGGCCGATCGTGCACCAGCCGGCGTTTTGGGGGGCGGTGCTAGTGGCCACCTTGGGGATTGTGCTCTGGTGGCCAGTAAACCGATTTACAGCTGGAGTGGTCGTTCTCGTCTTAGCCTTCCTCCACTGGCGTTTTGACCTTTCCGAATTGGGTTTTCGATCCTACAGCGTAAAAGCAGATCTAAGTGATGTTCTGCTGATGGGAATCCTTTCATTCCTGCCTGTTCTCATTCGAGGCCTGCCTGCGAATCTCCGGTTGGCCACTGCCTTTCAGGCCAGTATGGAGCGGCTCTTTGGCAATCCAGCGTCAACCGTCGAGAATCTGTTCTACTTCGGGTTTTTAGCAGAGTCGCTGGCTCGGAAGACCGGCCGATGGTTGACGCCTGTTCTGATCGGTGGCCTGTATACCTTACATGAGATGAGCAATCCGGAATACTGGTATAGCCATTTAGAGTTTGGCCTGGTATTTGTTGGCATTACACTCACCACGGCAATTTATCTTTGGCGGCGAAGCGTGGTGGTGGTGTGGTTGGGTGATGGTTTGAGTCGCTTCATCACACGACTAACATGACGGTCTCAGGGTTGCTCAACACGCCGCCGAACACGGCGTGCAGTGGACAGCAGGGATTCGCCGCGTTTTTTGGCATTTTTCTAGCCTCAGCAGGTTCCCGCTTCCAAAGCGGGTCCACGCCCACCCTGCTGCCACTAACGCAAGCCGTTGAAACTGTCGAAAAAGTAGAAAGCGATTCGCGTAAAACAAGCAGGTTCGGTATACTCGAGGTAAGGATAGAGAGTAGAGGAGCCTATGCCGCGCTACAAAACCTACGAGTATGACCAACTGGTCATGATCCCCATTTCGCTTGAAAACCAACTCGAGCCAGGGACGTTGGAATACACCATCAATGAATTGGTGGAAAATAAGCTCGATCTGTCCGTGTTCGAGGGTCGATATCAAAACGACGAAACCGGCGCAACAGCAATCAACCCCAAGATCCTGCTCAAAGTGATCCTGTTCGCTTATTCTAGGGGGATGATCAGCTCTCGTCAAATCGAGCGGGCCTGTGGTGAGAACATCCTCTTCATGGCACTCAATTGCGGCTACCGTCCCGATCACAGCACGATTGCCCATTTCGTCTCCTCGATGCAGAGGGAGATCGAGAGCATCTTCAGCAATATTTTGTT
>Ga0154795_1020_pt1 | contig 20749 bp, 14 predicted proteins | sample Rifle2008BG16ft_FD_105803 | JGI IMG/M metagenome (GOLD analysis project Ga0154795, IMG submission 105803) | Chloroflexi bacterium RBG_16_54_18 | reverse complement strand
ATCCGAACCGGGAGAAGAAACAGCGGAATTGCCTGTAGAAGCTGGTGTTGGTCTGCCAGCTGGACGGTGAATTCATCCAGTTTGAAAAATTGGCTGACATCGATGCCATTCGGAACCACATGGATGCGCTCCTCGGTGACCCCCAACAGTGCTGCAAGCTCGGCTTGGCGAACCCTGGAGACCGTCACCTGGATAACACCTGGCCAATCGTGGCTCAGCAAATTCCAGGGATAACCCTGGTGCAGCTCGTCGCGATAACGCGCTGTGGTCCAAGCCAGGTCGTGGTGCCATAGGATCAGCTGCGGTGAATGCCCGGGTTGGGACAGGCGCTTCAAAGCCGCAGTGAGCGCCAGGTTTTTATTCAGGGAACAGACATTATGAGCAATCAGGAAATCCGTCTCATTGGTCAGCTCACGGATCTGGTTCTCTATCTCTTCCACAGCCGGCTCGAAATCCGCGGGCACCTGTCCCTGGTCCAGGATTGATTTGATGCCGAGAACCCGGCTGTGGAGCGAATCGGCCAGAGGGATTTGGATAAAAGGAACTCGCTCATCCACCTGGACACCGCGTCCCGCCATAAGACGGACTGTATGCCCGGCCGCGACCATCAAGCGCGCATGCTGCCCGATTACCGACTCCACGCCGCCCACTACCGGAGGGACGGAGTAATGCAGGATGTCGATCTTCACTGTGTTTCCCCGCTTTCGGAATTGGCTTCCCGGGTCGCCTGGATGGCCATGTCGATGAACAGGGCTGCTGACCATCCGAAGATCGGGGCTGCGTTGGGAGGGTTATCTCCGCTATCGGGATGGTAATACTCGTAGAAGTCTGACCGGGCCATCAGGAGCTCGAGGGTCCGGCGCCTCAATGCTCGTGCCAGGTCTGCATACCCCGATTTGAATAAACCTTCAATCAAAAGATAATTAACATTGACCCAGGTCGGCCCGCGCCACATCTGCTGTGGATCGTATTGGGGTTGGTTGGCAGCCACCGTAGGAATGGGATAGGCAGTCCAGAATTCATCCCTGTTCTGGAGGTGCTGGATGAGCTTGCTGGATATGCTCGCAGGCATGCGTCCTGTAATCAATGGAAACAGGTTGAAAGGAGTGAGAACGTCCAGTTTTTTCCCTTGATGAGTCGCGTTGAAGATGCCTGCCTTCGAATCCCAACACTTTTCGATCATCAGTTTCAGCAGCACCTCCGACTTTTGTTTCCACATCCGGGCATCGTCCAGCTCACCGATTTCAACAGCAATGCGGGCCAGGACCTCCATTTGCAGGTAGAGATAGGTATTAAGGTCCGGTGACTCGACCGGCATTCCCGCATCCCACAGCGGGCTGTCATCCAGTCCAGAAGAGAATGGATGCTGGTATTCGCATAAGCCGTTATGATCCAGGTCATTCTTTTCGAACCACCAGCTGTTCCAACTGACCAGCGATCCATAGACCTCGTCCAGGAATTCGCGATCCTGGTCGAGCTCAAATAATTTCCAGGCTGCCCAGGCGATCAGCGGCGGCTTGGTGACATCGGCGTCGACCGGGAAATCCAGGTGCGTGATGGTGCCCTCATCGTGGATAGCATCGGGGATCATCCCGTCTTCGCGCTGGTGGTCTATAAGGATGCGCAGCTGGTCCTGCGCCAGGCGCCCGTCGACGTAGCGGTATGCCAGGGCGTGGAAGAAATTGTCCCACTGCCAGGAGCCCACATAGTAGTTTTTCGACGGTGCCATCACCTCACGAGTGGTATAGAAGCGGGTCGACAGGAGTCCAGCTCGCATGATCCACCAGGCATACAGGTATTGGTCTCGATATTCATCCAGAACCTCGGGTGCAGAAGAGAACCATTTGATCCAGCGATTGGCTGCATCCTGGCGCAGGAGATTGGGGTCAGGAATCCATCTGTTGAAACCCAGGCGTGGGGTGATGTTCAATAGCAAAGCCTGGTTTCCACCGCTGGCATCCATTTTCAAATGGATAATTTGCGAGTTTTCATTTGATGAAGCGGAGCTGTTTTTCAGAATTTTCGCATTGGTTGTGTAAGCAATATTCCTGCGGATATCACCGGTCAGTCGTAAAATACCGCCGCGCCGGTCAACCTGGCAGTTATCCAGGCGTGCGTGGAAACTGACACCGCAGACGATAGGGGGTAATATCAGGCATATAGTCTCTGAATCCTGGAACAGGAATTCAAATAATCCGATTGGGGTGCTCACCTCGATCGAATCCGGAAAGGTAGTCACTTCTACCGGCAAAGGACTGCCGGATTGGTCTTCCAGGAATAATTGGTCGACCAATGAGGGGCGCTGGCGGTAATCTGATAATTTGCGGCTGAGTTTTGTCCAGCGTTCTGCCAGACGGATGGTGAAATGCTGGTTTTCCCTGAAGAATAGCAGGCGAGAGCCGCGCTCGCTGAACGGAATTTCCGATAAATCGATGCGGTTCTTCAACAGGTTGAGATAAGGTGATACGGATTTGTTCATGAAAATTAATAATATTCGCGTAATTTTAGATTAAGTGGCATATTCGACCTGCATTTGATCACCATTCAGTACTTTAATAATTAACATTCCATCTCTCCCAGGCATTCTGAAAGCAGTGTCTCCAGCCGCCTGGTCAGGACCGTATACGAATAGTATTGCTTTCCCAGGTAGTAATTGTGTTCCACCATGTTATCCCTCATAGCAGGGGTTTCCAGCACTTCGCCCACAGCATTGACGGTCGCATCGGTAATGTATCCATCAAATTCAATCACGCGAAATCCCTTTGGTTTGATATCGATAGAAAAAATCGAATAGTTATTGACCAAGACCGCTTTGCGGAAATAGATAGCTTCCAGGAAAGCATTCCCAAAGCCTTCGATCGTCGAGGGATAGGTCACAAAATCTGACTTTTGGTAGGTATCCCATAGCGTGTATATTTTCGATCCCTCCTCTGAAATTGCCCGACGATCGCGGATCAATTCTGTGACAAAATTGGTTGGTACATCCAGCAGCTGTGCATAATTCCGCACTCGACTTTCGTAATCATCTCCTTCATCACCGCTGGCGTGGGAGATAACCAGCCTGGCTTTCTTACCTAACCGGTGGACCATCTCGATGGCGTGTTCGATGCCTTTGCGCTGCACGATGCGCGTCGGCTGCAAGATAAAATACTCGTCTGGAGCGACACCCATGTCAGCCCGCAGCGAGCGTGTGTATTCATCAGGGGCAGGAGGGGGATGATCGAAATCCATGACGTTGGGTATCATCATCGCCGAATTGCCGGTGCGCAGGGCGAGCTGGTTGGCGCCTGATGAGTTGATCACCACGTGGTGGATCGACGGCAGGTGCGGGGGAAACGCCATGTTTAGGTAATCCCAGACGCAATTCACCAGGAAGTGTTTGCGTTCCCAGAAGAAATCGTGGTGGTGAGCAATGGTCGGGATACCTGTCTCGGCGATGAATTCGGTGATTGCGACGCCCAGCGGTAGATTCAGTGGTATGGTCAACGCATTTTCGACGATCAGCAGCTGGATCGAGAAATGCTTGACAAACAGGTACAGGTGCGCTTTCAGGTGGTCTTTGAGGAGCTGAATTCGCCGTGATAATTCTGGGGAACGAATTGGGAGTGTGAAGGCCTGGTTATAAATTGCCTGGATCTCTGGATGCTTGAAATGTGCTTCTGGCACTAAGTAGCTGGTTTCGATTTCATGCTCATCACAATCACCACCGAATAGAAAACACTGGTAATTCATCCGGAGGAGGATTTCCAGCCATTTCTCGGTTTCCAGCGATACACCATCGTTTCCCTGGAAGCGGGTTGATACAAATCCAATATTGCAGTGGTTGTCAGGCATGTTCTCCACCTCTCGAATTAATAATCTGCTTCATTGGCGAGGCCAATCCAACGAACCTGGTAAGGAAGTAATGTGAGGGTCAGGGTTTTAACGCCCTGGAAACCCTGGCCTGAAATCAAATCCACCAGATCAGGATCCGAACAACTCCAGATCTGCTTGGGGTGAATCTCCAGGTGTGTTGATTCTGCCATCACATTATGGAGACACAGGATGGATTCTCCCTGATCCTCTGATACCCGCAGCAGCGCAAAGCATCCATCGCTGTAATCGAGGACCTGCTGTTCTCCATGTGGTGCAAATGCCGGGTGAAGGCGGCGGGTTCTCAACAGCCTTGCCAACCCGGAATACACTCGCGAGCGGATGGAATGGGTATCTTCCAGCTCACATTCCAGCTGCTGTAGGCTGAGCTTCTGGCGGTTGATAGTCCGGTAGCGGCCGCTGTGATTGACGCCTTCGAACCAGCTGCGGGAGCCGAAGAGGCTGTGGAAGTAAATCCCCGGCACGCCGGCCAGGCAGAGCATGATGGCGTGGGCGGCCAGGAAGCGTGCTACAGCAGTCTCCACTGGCTCCTGGCTGTGTGGATTGGACAGAGCATCGAAGTAGTTGATATTCAGCTCGTATGGGCTGCTGGAACCATCCGGGTTGTTCTTGTAAGAGACATATCCTCCATGGATCATGGCGCTCTCAACCAGAGCCTGGTAATCCGATTCAGAAATCAACCCTTTACACGGTGTGATTCCGATCCCATCGTGTGAAGCCAGGAAGTTGAATAAAGTGACCTGTTTTGAAGGCATGTGCAGGCTTTTTACCCAGCTCGAAAGCGTATGGGCGCTCTCTGACAGGAAGGCATGTAATACGAGGGGTGGCAGTGCGAAATTATAGACGAGCTGAGCCTCGTTGGTACCGTCTCCAAAATAGGAGAGATTTTCACGATGGGGTACATTCGTTTCGGTAATCAGCCGCGCATGAGGGGCGTAGATATTCAGAAAGGAGCGCAGCAGCTGCACGATCCAGTGCGTCTGGGGGAGGTGGACGCACGAAGTGCCGATTTCCTTCCACAGGTAGGCGATGGCATCCAGGCGGATAAATTCGGCGCCACGTTCGATATACTGCCTGAGGACCCGCAGCATTTCCAGCAGCACGCCGGGGTTGCTGAAATTTAGATCGATTTGATCTTCACTGAAAGTCGTCCAAACTTGCTTTTCCCCTGCTTGGGTTTTGAATGTAGTTAGCAGCGGCAGGGCGCGCGGTCGGGTTACAGCAGAAAGATCAGGCTGCCCTTCCACGACGATGAAATAATCCGTGTATTTTTCGTCACCTTGCAAGAAAGCCCTGAACCAGGGACTGCTGGAGGAGACATGGTTGATCACCAGGTCGAACATCAGCCTGAATTTCTGTCCAATAGCCGAAATGTCCTCCCAGGTACCCAGCTGGGGATCGACCCGGGTATAGTCGATCACGGAAAACCCGTCATCCGAGGAGTAGGGGTAGAAGGGCAGGATATGGATGGTGCTGACGATTTCGGAAAGCCATTCTTCAGCAAATTTGGCCAGGGTTGCCAGTGGATTCTCTCCCTCCATCCTCACCTGGTCGCCGTACGTAATTAATATTGCCTCGCGCTGGTCCAGCGGGTGTGGGAGAGGAGGAATTTCAGTGGGAAGTCTTTCAAGCACAGACTTTAATTCATGTAAGGCGCCTCGCCCAGCACTCGTTCCATACAAGAGAACCAGGTGATTATATAATTCGGCGGTTTTTTTGTTCGATACAGGTATCTTAACCTGGTCAGGCATGTGTGGTCTTTTATCCCACCTTACTTATACCATTTTTACCGGAAAAATCGCAGCCAGCCCGGCATTTATTATTAGAGAGAGTTCACACTATGGATTCAGGAAGGACCTGCTGGACAAGTCCCCGGATATTCCGTAAAACTGGTTGATTGTCATCCTGCTTTGCAGTGGCAAAATTATTGAGAAGATGTTGAGTAAGGCGACATCAACCAATTCTGGGAGACATCAAGAGGGCCGGATAGTGCATGTAGAAACGCTATTAATTGTTCAAGCTCCTCTGCTTTTAATTCCAGCGGTTTCAGCTCAGAATGCCCAAGTGGGGCAGCAGGTGCCTGGTTGTAATGTTCCAGTACTCGTTCCAGCGAATCGAATTGCCCGGCGTGCATATATGGCGCGCGCTCGGCCACATTGCGCAGCGAAGGTGGTTTGAACTGGCGGATCAAGTCCTCCCCTTCAAAAATCAGGAACATTATTTCGCTGCATTCCTGCGGATCAGAATCGCTGTAAGGGCTCAGGCAGTTGAATTCATCCGCCAGGACTTGTCGGGCACCAGACGACCGGCCGAGATCTGGCGGCAATTCACTCACTGCCGGCACTCCCGTATTATGAAAATGGTTGTCGGTAAAGAGAGGTCCGTTATGGCATTGGACGCAGTTTGCCTTGCCGGTGAACAGGCGCAATCCACCGATCTCCTCCGGTGTTAACTGCTGCCGAGCAGCCCGGAAGTCTTTACGACCGAGTGCCTCAACATAGAAATCAAACCTGGAAGGGCCTGGCATGATCAACCGTTCATATGCTGCGATCGCCTTCCCCATATTTGCATAAATACCTGTCACGACTTTCTGCTGATCAGGGGTCATGCTTTCCCAGGCCAGCCTGGCAGTCTCATTTTCGACCGGCCCGGCATGCTCGGGATACCCACTCAGGTCAGGCAGCTCTCCAAAAAGTTCCTGGTATTCTTCCTTGTAATAGCTCGAGACCAGGTGGGCGTACATCAGGCGGTTGCCGCCGTGCTCGACCGGATTCTCCAGCGGGCCGAGCGCTTGAGCCCACTGGCTGTCTTTCCGCCCGTCCCAGAAGAACCAGGGGCTGTATGCTGTGCCGATGATGCTCATCGCCCGCCGGTTTGTCCTGCCGATGCCTTCGGAGAGCGGTTTCCCATCCTGGAACAGCTCCTCTGCCAGGTGGCAAGTGCTGCAGGAGACCTGCCCATTGCGGCTGAAGCGGCTGTCGAAAAACAGCTTGTGACCGAGAGCAGCCGCACGCGGGTCATCAGCAACCTGGTTGGAAGGATCATGGGGCAGAGGCGGCAGGCTGCCGATCCACAAAGAATTCAGCATCGCCATTTCCGTTTCGTCCCAGCTCACATCGGGCATCCAAGGGCTGCTGGTTATTATCCAACCCATCGCTCCCAGGAGTATGAACAACATCACACCTGCGATCAAAAGGAGGCTGGTTCTCGATTTAAATTTCTTTAAGGACATAATGCCTTCTTACTGTGTCAACACCAGGTTGAAAGTGACATGATCGCTTTTATCCTGTGCGGTGATATCGAACTCAACGATCCACCATCCCTGCATGTGGAATTTCAACCCTTCAACCTTGTAGTCTCCGTTTCCGAGATATTCTGTCACTTGCGGTCTGGTTGGCAGGCCGTGACCATGCTGCGGCATGTCGCCGTCTACATTTATCTGCGCATTTTCCACTGGTAAACCATCTGGAGTCTCGACGTGCAGAATCCAGGATTGCATGGTATTGATGGGTATTGGTTCATCCGGGATCGAATAAGTAACCTTGAATAAACCATTCTCCGATAACAGGCTGGTGGAAGTATCGAGCTCATCCGGGACAGAATTCATCCGTGAGCTCATGCAACCGGAAGCTGCTGCAGTGCAGATCAAAACGAACAACAGCTGAATTGCCGAAATCCACCTGCGGGTGCTGCCTTTCTTTTCCGGTTTCAGGTTGAGTGGTCTCCCGGATTGTGTTGTGTTTTCCATTGAATATTTCTCCTGCCTGTATCGGATTACCCTGTGGGCTGTATGTGATAATACCGGGAATATTTCCCGTATTTTATCACTGGTCGATATACCTGGTTATTTCCTTGCCTCATAGGTAAACTTGGATAATAATAATTGGTTATACAGAATGGTTTTTCAAAATTGATCGATCCAGAAATCAGGTACCAGGACATGCTCTCAAAAGTCCGCCAGCGCGGCTGTCGAATCACCTCGCACTGCTGCGCCTGGTAGCATCGTCGAAAACCACCCTTCAGCCACGCAGCTGTACGAGAGCCTGAGAGTCCGAATTCCCTCTGTCAGCCTGGCTACGATCCACAAAACACTTGCCTTACTAAATGAAGGCGGTGAGGTACTGGAAATCGATCTTCACCACGATAACCGATTGTATTGTTATCAATGTCAGGCAGAGTTTTTTTAACTGCAGTGGGATTGCCTTATCGCTGAAGCTGATTTGGTAACTCTCTGGTCTTAATTCAGCTTGCACTTTGACGATCTCCTCGTTGCCGCAGTCAACCAGTTTGTTCTCGCCATGCCCAGATCGCCCGAGTGTGTATCGGGTAATGACTGTAGGTATCCAGCCTCAAGCGTCGCCTGAAGCGCGATTCCACGGTGAAAAGTTCTGCGGGTAGACTCAGGAGATATTCGATGAGCTGGCGGTGGGTCGAGGCAAGCAGATCCTGGACTTCATAAAGGGAAAGACTCCGCTTCTGTTCCGCCATCAAAGCATTGAATGCATCGATGCCGCCGTACAGCACCGAATAGCGAGCAGGTCTGCGACCTTCCAGGATATCTGGAAGATGCTTCAAAGATTCTGCTTCCCAAATGCTGACGTGCACCAAGATCTCCTTGATAGACCAGTCACCCGTTACTCCGGGCAAGAGCATTTGCTCTGGTGATAGACCTGCGTAGGCCTGCTCGAAAGCATACCAGGAAGCCTCTAATTTTTGCACCAGTTGTAGTTTTTTCACCGTATAATCCCTAAAAGAACTCGATTAATCAAGAAACCGCAGCCAGATTGGCTGCGGTTTATCCAGTAGCGGGGCTCAGATTCGAACTGAGGACCTTCGGGTTATGAGCCCGACGAGCTGCCACTGCTCCACCCCGCATCGATTGTTAAACGCTCAATTCCCAGAGCGCACGAGATTGTATCATGTCCAATCTCCACAGTCAAGGCGAGACTGGTTCTGGAGAATTAATAAATAAGGAGAGCCAGCTGCCCAGGTTGCTGGTTTCAACAGTTCGAGGAACAACGGTGGGAATAGGTGTTGGCGTGCTGTGGGCTGGATTGACAATAACGACCGGGACATCGCCATCCTGGTATTTCCGGTTTTCGTAGCCGTACTCACGTACGGCAGGAACCGAGGTGGCATAGCTGATTTCTGTTTGTAAGGCGGATTGGGTTTGCTGTCGGAAAGATTTTTGAGAAGCAACCCTTTCTCGCTCGATCAGTAAACGGCTGTACTGTGCAGAGCGGTTGTTGTAGTCCAGGAATAAAAATGCCAGCAGGATGAGAACGAAGATGACGATGACGGTTCGTGTGGCTGTCTCTCTACGAGCTGCCAGTTGGTTCATAAATTAATCATACCTTAAGCCGCGCGCGAGCGCAAGAGTTAAAAATAGAATTCCCCTCTGGATATGCAATACTTGTGCCAGAGGGGAACATGCCGAAGGTGGGATTTGAACCCACACGAGAGTAATCTCACTACGCCCTGAACGTAGCGCGTCTGCCAATTCCGCCACTTCGGCTTGCGACGGATATTTTACCTTGAATTGGAATGTTGTCAACCTGCATCCAAAAACCAGCCCAATTCGGTCAGCAGTTTACCTTCCTTCACATGCTATAATCACAGTATCAGGATCGCTGAGAATGGAAATTTTCTTCAGTCAGGTCTTTACGTTGTTGACTTCTGAAACGGGAAGCCTGGCTTTCCATCTCGTCTTGGCGTTCTCAATCCTGGGTGCGCTCCAGATTACATTCAGTCACAGCCGGGGGGAGTTCAATTCAGTCTCGCTGCGTCTCGCTTTGGGACTGGGAGGTCTGCTAATACTTCAAATGCTCTTGTTCGTGATCTCCGGCCTGGGCTGGCAGGGCTTGGTGGATTCAGGTAAATTACTGCCGCCGCTGGACCGGGCGGTTATGCTCATCAGCACGATTTTGATCATCTGGATGTGGGTTTCAATCAAACCCACTAAGCTTGCCGACGTAGTCATGCTGGTATTTCTCCTGCTGATCGCCACTGCTTCGGTCCTAGGGTGCATCTGGTGGATAAACCAGCCGGAAGGCTTGAGCTTCAATTATTCGGCTCTCGATTTGATCGCCCAGGTTACCCAAATTCTTTTCCTGCTGGTGGGAGGTTTTTTGCTGGTGCTACTCAGATCGGCTGGATGGGTGACTGGCATCTGCATGCTGGGAATCATGCTGTTAGGCCCCATCATGCATTTTGCTTTTCAGCAGATCCAGGGAGATTATTCCGGAGCCGTGCGGTTGAGCCTGATTGCGGCTTATCCATTTCTCCTATACCTGCCGCAGCATATTCCAGCTCTTGAAATCCGTAAAGGTGAGTCAGCCTACAAGGAAGCACCTGCAGCGGCTGCCAGTGGGGAAGGTGGGGGATCTCCTGACGCTCACTTTCTTCAATCGATCAACCAGATGATTCTCGAAATTGACCCGGATCAATCTGCGAGGATGGTAGCGTCTTTCATGGTCGGTCTGGCTGGATCCGACATGTGCTTGTTGGCTAAGGTTATTGAAGAAGAGCAAGTTGTAGTAATTACTTCTGGCTTCGACCGGGTCAAAAGAGCGTACCTGGAGAAAATGGCGATCCCGATCCATAAGATACCGGTATTCGCCTCATCTTACCGCCTGGGTAGAATGCGTAAATTGAAACTGACTGGCTCATCACCTGAAATGGTATACCTGACCCGGGCGATGAATGTGCAGGAGCTGGGGAATGTGCTGTTAATGCCTGTGCTTTCGCAGGACGGGCAGCCACTGGCTGGTCTGATATTCTTGAATCCGTATTCCGAGGTCGATTGGACATCTGATGAGCAGTCAAAATTACACCAATATGCCAGGATTCTGGTGTATTTATTGCAACGAACGGAAGAGAGACTCTCTTTCACGGAAGAGATAGGAGAGAGTCAGACGATGCTGCGCCTGGTTCAAGAACAGGTTCAGCTGAATAGCATCGAGCGCCAAAAATTACTGGATCAACTGCATGTAATTCAGCAAGAAACCGGGATGGTACTACCCATACCTACGACTCTGGGCGAAAATACGACTGGTGGTTTTACAGTTGAGCCACGTGTTTCTCAGACGCATGCTTTGTTCGATGAGCCTGGTAGAGAGTCAAAGGTAGAAGGTGATTTGCGCATGGCGCTGGAGGAGATTATCCGTTTGAGGGCAGACTTGGCGGAAGTCGAAGGGCAGCTAGCTGCCGGAACAGGGAATACCAGCAGTGTGCTGCCAGATCTTTCAAAATCTGACACAATTGGCTCGATTGCCGAGGATATCCGGGATTCGGCCAGCTCGATTGCTGAGAATAACCGGGTTCTACTTGAAGGGACTTCCGATCTGCTGGATGCTTCCCAGCGTAAATATCTTGAACGGATCAATAACGCTGCCAGCCGCCTGAGACACCTGGCTGGCGAGCTAATATTACAGAGTGGAATGCTAACTAGCGCGGCTATTACAAGCATGGAAGCTCTTGATTTAATCAGCCTGCTTGGTAATGTTCTGCTCGAGATGACTCCAATCGTTGAAGAAAAGAATATTCTCCTGGAACGGGATTTCCCTCCGGAACCGCTGATCATTCATTCATCTGCAGTTATCCTGGAGAGCATTTTCTCGGATTTGTTGAAGAATGCAATCGAATCAGCGGGTGGCGGAGGCAAAGTCGGATTAAGTTTGAAATTGGAGCGTGCGGATGGAAAACAAGATTTCACGCTTGCACAAATCTCCGATTCAGGTGAGGGGATCGATGCGCAAGAGCAGTTGCTGTTGTTTTCCCCACTCATGACAGAAAGTCAGATACAGACAGCGGAGTCAGAAAAGGTAAATTTCGCGGAAATCAAGATGAGAATAGAATCGCTGAATGGAAAAATTTGGGTGGATTCTGAACCTGGAAAAGGCACCACGTTCAGCCTGCTGCTTCCGACCTCCGCAGAAACAACAATCGAGGCACCTGATAAGGGTACCGGTCCTTGAAAGAGCGTCAACAGGTCTTGTGGGGTATCATTCTGGCAGCCCTCACCAGCCTGATTATTCTGGGAGGCATTTTGTTATCCTTCGCTGAAAACCGCTTCAGCCAGAATGCCATGAATACACCAACGAAACTCGTTCTCGAAGAAGAGATGCCCACCCTGGTCTTCATCCTGCCAGTCCTTTCCAGCCAGACATCAGAGCCGTCGCTGCCAGTGACCTCTACCCCAACCCCGACACTGACCCCGATACCTGGATGCCCAATCCCCGCCGGCTGGACAACTATCATCTTGCAGAATGAGGAATCGAGCGATACGATAGCTCTGCGGTATGGAATTTCCGTGGATGAGCTGACTGCCGGCAACTGCTGGGATTATCCTCTCAACAAGCTGCTGGCGGGTACCAGTCTTAATGTCCCGGCTGGAGAGATCGTCATATCTCCCACACCGGGCTTGTGGTGCCATCCGCAGGGTGAGCAGGTATGCGTACCCGTAATCATCTCCAGCCCTTCACCGACTCCCACTGCCACCAAAACTTGTCAGAAGCGGGTAGGCTGGGTTCCCTATACCGTCCGCAGCGGCGAAACGCTGTATTCATTGAGCCGGACGCTTGGAGTTTCGATATATGCCCTGCAGCAGGCGAACTGCATGGGAGGCTCGACGTTATTGCGTGCCGGGCAGACGCTGTATGTCCCATTTCTGCCCCCGCCTCCACCGCTACCTTCTTGGACACCCCGTCCAACATTTCCCCCTTACAGATCGCCAACCCCGACATTCAGCTATTATCCACCCTCAATTACTCCGAACCAGCCGCCGATCAACTTACCGACCGTGGGACCCACCCTGCCGCAGCACCCGGCTTCTCCAACTCCGGTGATAAGCCTGCCGCCCCCTCCACCTCCTCCGGTGATTCCCAGCCCGGCGAGCACACTGCCAATCCATCCTCCGACTGTGACCGAAGAACCTGTGCCGCTTCCTTTCCCGGCGGTTTATTCTCCAGCTCTGGTTGGACCAGGCTCGCAGTGGAACAAGCCCATCTGAAAATGGCTCAAATCAAAAAGTCCATCCTCATCATGATTTTCATAGCAACAGTTGCCGGGTGTGTTTTTCCTGCTTCCGTACCGTCCTCGGTTTCACCCGCTAATCCAGCACAGATTACCCTGGTAGTAGATTTGCCGGGATCTCCCCCGACGCCAACTCCATTTCAACCAATTTCCCCCACGCCCATCGGTATGGCTGTGGCAGCACCATTGTCCACCGAAGCTGCCCTGCTTCAGGCCACCCCAACACCTGGCAGCGGAGTCCCCCCGACTCAGCTACCCGAAGAGCCGGCCATCGACCAGCCGTTCGGGCAGATTAACGTGCTGTTGCTGGGAGCTGACCGCCGGCCGCGCTCTACAAATTTCCGCACCGATACCATCATCCTGGTCACGATGAATTCTGACCTTGGGAACGTAAATGTCACTTCCTTCCCGCGTGATATGTGGGTCAGTATCCCGGATTATGGACCAGGGCGCATTAATACTGCCTGGACATTTGGGGGATATCAGATGCTGGACAAGACTTTCAAGCATAATTTCGGTGTCAATCCCGATTATTACGCCCTGATCGATTTTTCTTCCTTCAAACACATCATCGACAGCCTGGGCGGGTTGAATGTGAAAGTAACGCAGCCCCTTTCGGATTACAGGGCTGGTTATTGGGTAACGATACCAAAGGGGGAAGTGCACATGGATGCAGACACAGTGTTGTGGTATGTGCGCTCACGAAAATCGTCTAACGATTTTCAACGCAACCGCCGCCAACAAGAAGTTCTGCTGGCACTTTTCCAGAAATTCCTTACACTGGATGCAATCCGCAGGGCGCCGGAGTTTTACGACATTTTCAAGGAGAGCGTCACTACCGATATCGGTTTGATCGAAATCCTGACCTGGCTGCCATTGGTGGCACACGTTGCAGATACCGGGAGCATCAAGAATTTTTACATCGGCCCCGGGCAGGTCTATGATTGGATCACGCCGGATGGGGCGATGGTCCTCGTTCCAAACCAAGCTTCCGTGATGGAGATAATCCATAAATCGCAAAATGCTCGTTGATTATATTATCTCTTTTCCTTTTCTTTTGACCTGCCTGCACCTGGGGCAGGTTTTTTCGTCTTAGGCACAGGCTGGCTGCTCGCTTTTGGCGGTGTTCTACCTCTTACCCCCGGCTTTGTTCGAGGGGCAGGTTTCTTTTTCAAGGCGTGAGCTGTCCCTTTCTTTTCGGAGACCACTGGGGTAGATTTAACCGCCGCGTGTGCTGGGTTCGCTCCAGGAGTAGAATTCTTTGTACTGCTTATAACTGTAATTGGTTTCCGGCTGGAGACGGTCTTCTTGACTGCCGTCACCTGTTTTGCTGGCGGTTTTTTTGATTTACCAGCTGTTTTCTCCACACCCGCACTTGCTGCCTTGCCCAAGGATTTTGAAGTGACTCTCGTAGAGCTCTGGCTGGTTTTGCCAGCAGCACCACTTTCTTTTGTTGTTTCACTCTGCGCTACAGGCACTCTACCCCCGGATGGCCGCATGGTTTCCCAGGGCAGGGTCAGGTGCGTGACCTGATCGCCAGGCTTCAAATCCAGCAGGGACATCCCGCGTGCCGCACGCGCCTGTATTGGAGCTTCGTCCAGACGGATTGTTCTCGGAAGCAGCCTGCTGATAGAGACAGTCACTCTCTGAGTGCCTTTTCCGACTGCCATCCCGGCCAGAGTTTCTCTGGGTGCCAGCTTCCAGGCCTGCACTCCCAGGCCGTACCGGCCCTGGATAGGAAACTGGCTGGCTACCAATCGTTTGGCCCTGCCGGTTGTGGTGATCAGGAATACTTCTCCCGGCCGGGGAAGAATTTCCATACCAACCAGGCTATCTTCCCCCGCCAACTTGATGCCCATCACTCCGGCAGCCACCATTCCCATTGGGCGTACTTCTTCTTCCTTGAAACGAATTGCCATGCCGGAGGATGTGGCTAGCAGGACCTGGTTCTTTCCACTGCTGATCCGCACCCAACCCAGCTGGTCGCCTTCATTAACCCTGGCCAATGTGAATAAATTGGCCGAAGGGCCGGGCAGCTCAACGATGGCGGTTTTTTTGATCATCCCTTGCCTGGTAGCGGTCACGACGAACAATTTCTCCAGGCTGGAACGATCTATGTCAATTCCATTACGCGGTGGAATTGAAAAAACCTCCACCAACCGGTGTTCATCTTTCAGCGGAAAGATCTTGGTAACCAGTGTCCCTTGAGAAGGATCATCTGATTCTGGGATGGCATGGACAGGCTGTGCAGCGCACAGTCCCTGTTCGCAGGCCAGGTAAATCGTGTCGCGCGTGTTCACCCGGGCCAGGTGAAAAGGAGCGTCCTTGCCGCTCAATCGTGGTATCTTATCTTCCAGGCTGCGGGAGATCAGCCCATCAGCAGTGATCGAAACCCACACCTCTTTTTCCGGCACCAGCCCTGAGCTCCTGGCCAAGGAAGCGCTGGTCTGACCCGCTTTCAGCGTTACGATGTGCGTTCTTCGGCGGTCGTTGAACATTTCCTTGATGGCGAGTAAATCTTCGCTCACCACCTGGCGCATTTTCTTAGGAGAACGGAGTAAGGCTTCCAGCACTTTTATATGGCCGAGAATCTCCTTGTATTCCTCTTCAATCTTCTTGCGTTCCAGGGCCGCCAGCCTCCGCAGCTGCAGATCCAGGATTGCCTGGGCCTGTATTTCAGAGAGCTTGAAGCGCTTCATCAACCGGGTCCGGGCCTGATCTGCATCGGGTGCCTTGCGGATCAAATCAATCACTTCATCCAGGTTCTTTAACGCCACGCGGTAACCTTCCAGGATATGGAGGCGCTGGCGGGCTTTTTCCAGCTCAAATTGGCTGCGGCGCCGGATTATTTCCAGCCGGTGCTCCAGGAACACCCGCATGCACTGTTTAAGGCTCAGCATCCTGGGCTCCCCGTCGACCAGGGCCAGCATGATGATGCTGAAAGTGCTCTGCATAGGAGTATGGTGGTACAGGGCGTGCAGGACCTTATCCGGATCGGCTGTTTTGGAGAGCTCGATCACGATCCTCATTCCCTGCCGGTCTGATTCGTCCCGTAGATCAGCAATCCCTTCGATACGTGATTCACGCGCCAGCTCGGCAATACGCTCTATCAATGTTGACTTATTGGTCATATAAGGCAGCTCAGTCACGATAATGCGGCTGCGCCCGCGCTCCATTTCCTCCTGGTGCGCGCGTGCCTGGATGGTCACCTGGCCGCGGCCGGTGCTGTAAGTGCTCACCAGGCCTTCTCCCTCCGGGCTGTGCACGATCACTCCACCGGTCGGGAAATCAGGCCCTTGCACGTATTTCAGGAGGTCTTCAACACTGATCTCGTCCAGGTCATCCCAGCGGCTGAGCAGGAACTGCATGCCATCGACGATTTCTCCCAGGTTGTGCGGTGGGATGCTGGTAGCCATTCCAACAGCGATACCTGTAGCACCATTCACCAACAGGTTAGGGATGGAAGAAGGCAGCACGCTCGGTTCGGTCAGGGTGCCGTCAAAATTATCGACAAAATCGACCGTGTTCTTGGCGATATCCGTGAGCATTTCCATGGCAGGCCGCGCCAGGCGCGCTTCGGTATAGCGCATAGCTGCGGGTGGGTCTCCATCGATGCTGCCGAAGTTTCCCTGCCCTTCGACCAGGGTGTAGCGCATGGAGAAATCCTGCGCCATGCGCGCCATGGCATCATAAACCGCCATGTCTCCGTGTGGATGGTATTTTCCCAGCACTTCACCCACGATGCGGGCAGATTTTTTCGACGGCAGGTCTGGACGCACTCCCATGTCGTACATGGCATACAGGATCCGCCTGTGAACGGGTTTCAATCCATCGCGCGCGTCCGGAAGTGCACGGGCGACGATCACGCTCATGGCATAGTCGAGATATGCCTGCTGCATCTCTTCTTCAATATTGACTTTTTGGACCAAGCCGAGTTCCATGTTGTTTGTCCGTTAAGCTGAGTTCTTCCCCTGTGGGATCAATCTATTGATACGGGAGTGCGTTATCAGTAACGATGTGCGCACGCCTCGGAGCTATATTAAAGGTAATCAGGAGAAACGTCAATGGATCAGGTCCTTGCGGGAATGTTCCCGATCCATTATCATCAACGCAGAATTCGAGGTGAGGTGTGGACATTTATCCGGTTACTCTGACAGGTCAAATCATCCGCTTGGTACCCCTATCCGAAAGCCACTGCTTGGATTTGACCGCAGCGGGAAATGATGAGAGCATCTGGCGGTATATGCTGTATGGGAATATTCAAACCCTCGAGCAGATGCTTTCTTGGGTGAGGGATATGCTCAGGTTTCAGTCAGAAGGCACTGATTTACCATTCGCCGTGATCTACTTGAAAAGCGGCAGAGCAGTCGGCGCCACGCGCTATTTGAATATTAGTTCAGAACACCGCCACCTGGAGATCGGCGGTACCTGGTATGGTGTGGAATACCAGGGAACCGCTGTTAACAGCGAGGCCAAGTATTTGCTGCTTCAGCATGCATTCGAAACCCTGGGGTGCGTCCGGGTTCAGCTGAAGACTGATGCTCGCAACCTGCGTTCTCAAAGGGCGATCGAGCGCCTGGGAGCCACCCCGGAGGGCATCCTCCGGCATGATACGATCACCCCGGATGGCTATTTGCGCGACTCTATGTACTACAGCATTCTGGACCAAGAATGGCCCGATGTGAAAAAAAACCTGGAAGGCCGATTGGAGAGGTATTAGAAAGACGAGTTTTAGCCGCCCGGTTTCTCAAGCTCTGGGTGCTGGCGTTCCCAGTTGATAACCCGTATCAACGAATCATCCAGCCCATTCTGCGGCTCATATCCGATCAGATCGTGGAGTTTCTTGACGGATGGCACTCGCCTGCGCATATCCTCAAATCCAGGAGCATAAGCCTGGTCGTACGGCAGCAGCTGCACCTTCGATGAGCTCCCTGTGTGATGGATGACGCGCTGTGCCAGCTCGAGAATGGTTACTTCCTCCTGACTGCCGATATTGAAAACCTGACCGACAGCCTGCGGGATTTCAGCGAGCCGAGCGACTGCGCTTGACACATCCTGGACGTCTGAAAAGCAGCGCGATTGCTCTCCGTCTCCGTAAACGTGGATTGGCTCATCTTGCAGCGCCCAGCGGACAAAACGCGGCACTACCATGCCATACCGTCCTGTCTGGCGCGGGCCGATCGTATTAAAGAACCGCATGATGACGACGGGTAATCCAAACTGGTGGTGATAGGCCAGACCCAGGAATTCGTCGATAGCCTTCGAAGTGGCATACGCCCAGCGGTTGTGGGTGGTGGGGCCGATCAGACAGTCATCTTCTTCGCTGAAAGGCACCTTGCTGCCTTTTCCATACACTTCGGACGAAGAGGCGATCAGCACCTTGCACCCATAGCGGTTTGCAGTGCGCAGGACCATCTCGCTGCCCATGATGTTAGTTTCGATGGTGTGGACAGGATCTTCGACAATTAATTTAACACCTACCGCAGCCGCCAGGTGGACGATAATGTCAGCCTGGCTGGCGAGCCGGTCTAGTACCTGGGCGTTCAGGATTGTCTCCCGCACGAACTGGAAATTCGGAGTTGAATTCAATGCCACCAGGTTTTCCAAACGCCCGGTTGACAAGTCGTCTATCGCAACTACTTGGCACCCATTCTCAACCAATAATTCACAGAGGTGGCTTCCAATGAAACCAGCGCCCCCGGTGACTAAATATCTCGTCGACACCTCGTTCTCCTCATTTGATATTTATTGTCGTTGCGAGCATTTATCCCGTGCGTTCTTTGTACGGGAGTATCGTTTACCCCGGTTATCAATCATGAAATTAAAGTCAGGTTGACCATTATATCAGGATCGGGGAAGGGTATAATAAACCGGGCTGGAAATCGATTATGTTACTCAAGTATCAGCACTCCGGAACCTTAGCTCTTATCCTTATCCTGATCCTGTCCCTGGCAGGCTGCAGCAACCACGTGGCAGCTGCTTCAATTCAGGAAGATGCTGTCGAAATCCGTCCGAATGCTGAAATGACACCAGTATCGACATCGGAAATGCGGTTAGCCGAAACACCAATTGAAATAGTTTCCACTATCTCATCCCCCAAACAATCGAATGTGGAATTCCTGCGTGAGAGTCCTACTCCTACTTACACAACCGTACAACCCACACCAATTGCCTCCCAATCCAGGATCCAGATCGAGGTTCCCATACCAGAATTTAAAGTTTGTTCTCCGATCGCAGGCGTGGAGCTGAATTACCTTACCAAGATTATCTCTGATCCGTATCGCCCTCCACCACCTGGTTCGGATGACCGCCATGAAGGAGTCGATTTCTCCTATTACAACCTAGCTGGAAGAAGGACATTTATTGCCGGCGTCGGAATCCAATCAGTGCTGCCAGGTATAGTAGCGGCAGCAATTACCAACTCATTTCCATACGGCAACTTCGTGATCGTGGAAACCCCGCGAGAATGGCTGCCAGTTGCTATGCGGCACCGGCTGGACATCCCAGATGGATCTTCTCTATACTTGCTTTACGCCCACATGCAGTCATCCCCAGAGGTAACCCTGGGAGGTAACCTGGAAGGCTGCCAACTGATCGGTAAGGTTGGGCAAAGTGGGAATTCTGCGGTTGCTCATCTGCATCTTGAAGCACGCAGTGGACCTGCTGGAGCGGCTTTTGTCATGATGGCCGCCTTTCAACCCACTGTTTCACCGGAGGAACGAGCCAACTACAAGCTCTGGCGCACGAGCGGCCTGTTCGTCCATTTTGACCCCATGCTGGTCTTCGAGCTGAAGTAACCGGCTTTTGCACTGAACTGTCACTGCGAGACGGTTACATGACGACCATGTCCCGCCCTCCCTGGACGACGGGTCCCGCTCCTTTGCGGAAACGGGCAGTCCAGGGCCAGTCCTGACGTACGGAGTTTTTATACTGGCGTCAACGTCCTGGATTCGTTGCAGGGTCGTCCAGTGCCAGGCACACTTTCGGGGGTAATCCCGGCACTTTCGTTTTGCGTGACCTGCCAGGTCCGCCCGGCTCATAGTGCCAGGCGAATTTCGCGCACCAAGGAATATTGGCGAAATCAATTCCCCCTGAGTGAATGGTCTCCATTAACGAATGATCCAGGTAGCAGCAAGATTGCCGGCAGCGCTAACAATGCCAGAAATACGCTCCATTCAAATACCTGGCGCAGGCCAATCCGGTCACCTAGAGTTCCGATGATCAATGTGACGAGTGATTGCAGGAAGAACATCATCACCATGAAGATCCCGTTGGCCATACCGCGATGGCTGGAAACCTGTTCCTGGACCAGAGCCAGCATTACGGGGGTATTCGAAAGGGTGGTGAATCCGAGCAGGAGCAGAATAGGAATCGTGATCCAGCCGCCAGTGTGTAGAAAAACGTACATCAGCAGGGTGGAAGAAACGACCGAGATAACCATGACCATTTTGCGACCCAGGATATCAGATAGGGTTCCGCTCATCAATGCGCCAGCCGCTCCGGCAAATTCAAGAATCGATAATGCCGCACCTGCTACCAGCAGGCTGGATCCTTCCATTTTCAATAATGTTGGCAGGTAGGTTGTCAGGCAGATCAGGCTGAACAAGCGGAAGAAATTCGCGACCGTCAACGGGAGGAAAAGACGGCGAAAAACCGGGAGGATTGCTTTTAAGCCGGTGGTCTTTTCTGCCCTGGCAGATACTGTCCTCAGGCGCAGGAATAGGACCAGCGCAGTGAGCCAGCCGATGGCCATTAACCGATACATGCCTTCCAGCGTCCAGATGGAGATTGCCCAGGCTGCCAGGATCGGCCCGACCGTCCTTGCCAGCTCACCTCCTGCCAT
>Ga0154795_1010_pt1 | contig 21098 bp, 16 predicted proteins | sample Rifle2008BG16ft_FD_105803 | JGI IMG/M metagenome (GOLD analysis project Ga0154795, IMG submission 105803) | Chloroflexi bacterium RBG_16_54_18 | reverse complement strand
CTGCCCTTTTATAGGGATTAAGGCGATCGTGCCTGCCTGTATACTGGCAGGTTAATCCTCACTACAAAGAATCAGGTGCTTATGAAGGTCCTTGAACTCGAAAATGTGTCCCTGTCTAACTTAAGACAAATGGCGCGTGACCTGGATGTTCCAAACGCCACGCGTATGAAGAAAGAAGATCTCATCGTACGCATTCAACAGGCCGAAGCGGAAAAGCAGGGTCTCGAAGCGCGCGGCGGTATCCTGGAAATTATGAATGAAGGGATCGGCTTTTTGCGTTCCGGTCATTACCAGCCCGGCCCTTACGATGTCTATGTCTCCCAATCGCAGATTCGGCGCTACAACCTGCGGAATGGTGACCTTGTTTTTGGTCAGGTACGCCCGCCGCGCGAATCTGAACGCCATTACGGCCTGTTGAAAGTTGAAAGCGTCAACGGGGTCGACCCGGAGGAAACTCGCTACCGGTCAGGCTTTGAGACCCTCACTCCGATCTTCCCTGAAGTGCGCTTTGACCTGGAGACCGATCGCCACACCCTTTCTACCCGGCTGATCAACCTGGTGACGCCTATCGGTCGCGGCCAGCGAGGTCTGATCGTTTCTCCTCCCAAAGCTGGTAAAACCACCATCCTTAAGCAGATTGCCAATTCTATATCCACCAAATACCCCGAAGTGCACCTGATGGTTGCCCTGATCGGCGAGCGCCCCGAAGAAGTCACCGATATGGATCGTTCCGTCGACGCAGAGGTGGTTGCCTCTACCTTCGACGAACCCGTAACTTCACACGTGCGCGCGGCCGAGATGGTGCTGGAACGAGCCAAGCGTCTGGTAGAGGTCGGCAGGCACGTGGTTGTCCTGATGGACTCGATCACCCGTCTGGCGCGCGCCTACAACCTCGTGGTTACCCCCTCCGGACGCACCCTCTCTGGCGGTATCGATCCATCCGCTTTATACCCGCCCAAACGCTTCTTTGGTGCTGCTCGCAATATCGAGGAAGGTGGCTCGCTGACAATCATCGCGACCTGCATCATCGATACCGGCTCGCGCATGGACGATGTGGTCTACGAAGAGTTCAAAGGCACCGGTAACATGGAATTACATCTCTCACGCCGGCTTCAGGAGCGGCGCGTTTTCCCGGCTATCGATATCGAGCGTTCTTCCACCCGCCGTGAAGAGCTGCTCCTGGGCCCGGATCTTACACCTCGCGTCTGGCTGATGAGGCGCATGTACGATCAGATGATTAATGTCGGTGGTTTGGATTCGACCAATGCCACTGAGTCGATACTGAAACGTCTGGAACAGACCGCGGACAACCAGGAATTCCTGGAAAAGCTCATTGAAGATTGATCCGGGATTCTTAAACCTGCACTGAGCAGCTTTCAATCCCCTGACAGCATATGAATAACCCCGGGCGACTGCTTTCATTCGCAGCATGGGGAGCAGCGGTGGTGTTTATTTTCCTGGCAGGCATCCTGGGATGGCGCTATTTCTTCACAGGAACGCCTGGCACCGGCCGGGAGGATCCCGAATCGCTTCCTGTTCAGAGGCAATGGGCGGGAGCACAGAATCTGGGTGAAATGGAATTACCAGCACCGGTAATTTCCGCAGGACCGCAGTTTATACCTCGCCTTTCTAACCTGCATACCATCATACCGAATCGAGCGCGGCGCGAGGTGCTCGATTACCGGGTTACTCTGGGGGACTCAATCTTTGAGATCGCCTCCCGTTTCAACCTGACCCCTGAAGCAGTGCTCTGGGCTAATTACGACCAGCTTAATGACAATCCCGATCTCATCTCGGTTGGCATGGAGCTGCTCATTCCTCCGGTAGACGGTGTTTTGTATGAAGTTCACGCAGGGGATACCCTGGAGGCAGTCGCAGGCAAATTTGAGGCTTCAATACCAGATATCCTCGATTGGCCTGGAAATCAGCTCGACCTGGTAAATCCGAGTCTCGAACCGGGCGCGTTATTGATGATCCCGGGAGGGCACCGTGAATTTCGCCAGTGGCTTATTCCAACCATCCCGCGCGGAGCAGCAGGTGTGTCCAAGGCGGTGTATGGGGAAGGCGCCTGCGAAGGCAGTTATGAAGGTGCATACGGTACCGGGACCTTTATCTGGCCGGTAGACACGCATACATTGTCCGGGAACGATTACTGGTCCGGGCACCTGGCCATCGATATCGCTGCCGGACAGGGTGCTTCGGTGTATGCGTCTGATGGAGGGGTGGTGGTTTTCTCAGGCTGGTCAACTGGCGGATACGGTAATTCGGTTATGATCGATCACGGGAATGGTTACCAGACCCTTTATGGGCACTTGAGCAGCGCTGCAGCCGGGTGTGGGCGCAGCGTAAGCCAGGGAACGGTGATCGGATACGCCGGCAGCACAGGGAATTCCACCGGTACACACCTGCACTTCGAAGTGCGCTATCTGGGAGGCTTCATCAGTCCCTGGTATGTCCTGCCTGCTCCTTAAATCGGGTATATTGTGTCTACCGCGTTGGAACCAGGTAAGAAAAATTGAAACCGGAACAAAAATAGTATTAACCGCTAAATGGAGGAAACCAAATGCCCAAGAATCCCACCGAACCCGAAACCCAGGTAATTGCCGAAACTGATAATTATATTGCCTGGCAGGCGGAGGAGCCTGATGGAGAAACGACCTTCCATCTCGAGCTCAATAATGTCACACTTCATTTCTTTAAAGAAGAGTGGGACGAATTTCTCAAGCTGGTGGAGATGTTGCTGAAGAAGTGAGCGCCCCCGCAGGTGTTTGACCCGCTTATTAAATATTCTTAGCGCGCAATTTGCTCGACGTACGGAACCACGCCCTGGCAGGGTTCTGTGAATTGTGTTTTTACATTCTCCCAGGTGATTCTCCGGTCTGTCGAAAAAGTCCAGGCCTGGTGGATGGCGAAAGACAGGCAGCCGGGTCCGGCGTGGTAATTTGCGATGGTGAAGCGCCACAAATCTTCATACGTGCTGACCAAACCTGCCATGGTCTCCGTGGCGGTATATATAGTCCGGGCTACCTGTGCGCAGTTGGATTGCAGCATGTTGGCGAAAAGCAGCACGCTGAAGTTGACATTGGTCAGGTCGACTCCCGTTGGGCAGTCTGGACAATCTGCCTTTGCCTGCAGTGCCAGTGCCCCGCGCAGGATCGCACGTTCTTTTTCGCCCAGGTTCAAGTAACCACCCTCACAGGCCTCTTCCGATAAAACCAGCGGGCAAAACTGCTCGAAGAATGGTGGGTCCCACAGCAGCAGCGTTTCGGCGCCGTTGTCGGTTATTTGACCCAGGCCAAACTCCCAGGGCACACGGAAGATCCCCGGCCAGAACTGGCTTTCCTGGGCAAACAGATTCTTCAATAACTGGGCCGGGATACCGGTGTTGCGCGAGACGTTCAGGATGCGCTCGTCGAATTGGTTCTGCCAGTAATCTACCAGTGGGCGGGCTATCTCCAGGCCGCAGGCGTCTGCATAACCGTTCGGGAGCCTCCCTCCTGTGGGACAGGTGGAAACATCGACCAGTCCATTGGCGATCAACCTACCAGCCAGGTAAAAATAAGGCTCTTCCGAAGCTAGCTGCAATTGTCCTTCCGGAGAGCTCAGCCACGGCGGTGGACCCCCGATTGGCGGTAGCGCCTCCCAGATGCGGGTGCAGGAAGCCAGCGGCGGGCCAACCCACTGCTCACTGTACACATCCACATACCAGCCTCCACCCTGGGGGGTCATCCCGGTGTCGATGACGCGCACCTGGGCGAAGAAGTGCTCGCTTGTGTCGCCGTAGGATGATTCGGCCCAAAATTCAATCCGGCTCCCAAATATCTCGGTCGGCCAAAGGGGTATGCTGCAGCTCTGATCCTGGCAAACAAAAGGCAGCCCATCGATTAGACCCTGAATTGAGACGATCCGGTGTTCAGGGAGCGGTTCTTCTCCAGTCAGGATTAATGAGGGGATTTCGGAACAGAAATTATCTGGGGGAGTCGGCTGGCAGCCTTCCAGGCTCACCCAAACGACCGCCGGAGGCAGCTCTAATATGACTTCTTTTTCCTTGGCTTGCGATCCAATTTTATGCAGGTACAGTCCCTTGCAATTGATCCCATCATCGCACGGTGGAGTGAACCACCAGGCTGCGGCAATCTCATCTCCGCATTCACCCGCTACGTCGTACACTGTCGGCAGATCATCATGGTCGATAAACACCCGGCACACGATCATATTGTGATCCCAGCTCATCAACCACCATTCATATTCGATATAGGATACTACTATAGGCTGGAACCGTTTGCCTTCCCCTGTAGGTGCCTGAGTGAGGTCCTGGCTTAGTCCTGAAGCAGGTACCTGCGCTCTTTCTTCGACAGTCTCCTGCATGCGCTCCCGGGCTGAAACGCGTCGACTGAACACTTCCAGATTGCTCAGGAAGAACGTTAATATGACGGCTGCCGCGACGATTCGCTTCAATGCCATCCTGAGACTAAAATATCATGTTTATAAGCGCTTGTCAATTATGACTTTGCAGTTAAGAAAGTGTGAAGAAATGATTATGGTGGAAATTTACTTTTTACCCATTGATCAGCTTCCAGATCGACCCCGGGTTGATGTTCCCTTCCATCGGACCAAAGGCAGCTGCGTTCAGGGCGCCGGCAGCAGCAGCCATCTTTCCGCACTCCTCCAGGGTTCTCTCCTCCAGCAGGCCGCACAGGAATCCAGCATCGAAGCAGTCTCCAGCGCCGGTCGGGTCCACCTCTTCTACAGCATAGGTGGGCGTATCGATGTGTCCCGACCGTGAATATACAGAAGCCCCCTGCTTGCCTCGTTTCAGAACGACCAGCTCCAGGTCAGGATTTTCGAACAGCTTTTCAATACATTTGGCAGCCAGCTGGTTGCCGCCCAGGAGTCTTAATTCTTCCTCACCTGGCAGCAGCACAGCTGTTTTTTCAAGCACAGGCCCGATCACTTCTTGCAATTCCTTTTCTCTCAGCAGCTCGAACCGGATATTTGGATCAAAGCTGATGCGGGTACCCGTTCGGTGGAAATATTCGACCGCCTTAAAAATCTCTTCCCTGAAAATGTCGTTGGCCATCAGGGAGCACCCCATCACATGGAAAAATCGCACATTCCCCCACCGCTCCTTTTCAGGAAAGCGGGCTATCACTGCCGGTGTGTCGTCGATGTGATAGATGAATTTCCGGCTTCCATCCTCTAAATAGGTGACGAACGCCACCGCGGTTGCGGTACCGGGCACCCTTTCCACCAAACGAAGGTCCACACCGTCTCCACCCAACCGCTCGAGCAGGCACAGTCCAAAATCATCTTCTGCTATCCCACCGATGATACCTGCTGGATGTCCCAGGCGGCTGACCGTGTCGATGAATATAGCCGGTGCGCCGCTTGGAAATGGACCGATAAATTCTCCAGCCTCGTTCAGCCGCATTCCAGCCCTCGGCCGCATGATCTCCACCAGCATCTCACCCATCGTCCAGATTTCAGCCATAATTTGCTCCAGATCTCATCTTCTTTCATGATTATAGCCCACTGGGCATTTCCAGAATGACACTGGCCATCAAAAATGATAAAATCCTGGCCTTACAGATTCCTAATTGCTGGTTACCTGTCTACTTGCTACGCCCACCACCCCGTGATAAACTCATTACCAGCACTACCTGGTTCTGCCATCAATAAATTCACCGCTCACTTGCCCGACCAGCGAGGTCAGCTTTAATTCAAAACGGCTACCTGTTTATCTGATTACCCGATTACCTTATTACCTAATTACCTGATTTCCTGATTACCTGATTACCTTTTTACCAATATCCCTGATCACTCGAGACTTCTATGCCACCTATCCTTTACCTGATCGATGGGCACGCCCTGGCTTACCGTACATTTTTTGCCCTGACGCGCGGCGGCGGCGCTGGTTTCACCACCCGCAGCGGTGAGCCAACCGCGGGCGTGTTTGGGTTCACCAGTGTGCTTCTGCGCCTTTTGGAGCGTGAAAAACCCGATTACCTGGCAGTCGCTTTTGACGTCGGTCGTACTTTTCGTGATGATCTCTTCCCTGATTACAAGGGCACGCGGGATAAGATGCCCGATGAGCTTCGCACGCAGATCGAACGCGTGCGGCAGCTGGTGGACAGCTTCAATATCCCGCGCCTGGAAGTCGATGGTTACGAAGCAGACGATGTCCTGGGCAGTGTTGCTCAACACGCCGCCGCCAGCGGTCTGGGTGTAAAGATCATTACCGGCGACCGTGATTTACTCCAGTTGGTTTCCGAACGCATCATTGTCAGCCTCCCGGGTAAAAGCCTGGCCGATTCGAAAGATTACCTGCCAGAAGATGTAGTGGAGTATTTTGGTGTCCGCCCTGATCAAGTGGTTGATTTTAAAGCATTAGTCGGTGATAAATCGGATAACATCCCCGGAGTGGCAGGCATCGGTGAAAAGACTGCCGCTGCTCTCTTGCAGCAGTATAACGACCTGGATAGTGTGTATGCCCACCTGCCTGAAATCAAGGAATCTTTGCGCGGCAAGCTGGAATCCGGGCGCAAATCCGCCTACCTGAGCCAGGAACTCTCTCGCATCGTTGTCGATCTGGATGTGCCCTTGGATCTGGAGCACGCTCGTCCAGCTCAATTCGATCCGCAGCGCGTCGAAAGCCTGTTCCGAGAGCTCGAATTTCGCTCCTTAATGGCGCGCCTGGAAGCATTGATGCAGTCTTACGGAAAAGCAGGGCAGCGCAGCACCCAGCTGGATATGTTTGGCTCACCTCAGGAACCGCCGAAAATTAAAGCCCCTGCGGTTGATACCTCCCATCCTGGAATTGAGCAGCGCCAGGTGACCGTTGTGGATACCGTGCAAAAATTGGAATCTCTGGTGAGTCTTCTGGATTCAGCTGCTGTCATCTCTTTTGACACTGAAACCACCTCCACTGACCAGATGCGTGCCGAGCTGGTTGGAATTTCGCTCGCCGTCGAGCCGGGGTCGGGATACTACCTCCCTGTGGGTCACCGCCAGGGCACACAGCTGCCTCTCGACACCGTCCTCCAGGCTCTGAGATCCCCGCTCACCAATCCTCGAATACCGAAGATTGGGCATAACCTCAAATACGATTACGTCCTCCTGGCTCGTGATGGGCTGCGGGTCGAACCGGCAAGTTTTGATTCCATGATTGCCGAATGGCTGATTAATCCAGCTTCCCGCAACCTGGGCCTGAAGAACCTGGCCTGGGTCCGGCAGGACATCCGCATGACCGAGATCGACGAATTGATCGGCAAAGGAAAGAAACAGATCACGATGGCTGATGTGCCGATCGATCAGGCTGCTGCCTATGCCGGCGCAGATGCCGAAGTGGTTTTGCGCCTCTTCCAGGAGCTCGAATCCGATCTTACTGACCACCATGCGCTCGAGCTTTTCCACAATCTTGAAATGCCTCTCGTACCCATTTTGGCGGGCATGGAAATGGAAGGCGTCGCCCTTGATACCGTCTACCTCCAGCGCATGTCCCAGGAAATGAGCCAGCGCCTTGGACAACTCGAGCAGCAGGTGCAGGGCGCGGTGGGCTGGCAGTTCAACCTAAATTCTCCGCCCCAGCTTTCGGAGGCACTGTTCGAGCGCCTGAAAATTCCTCCCCCCGACCGCACCTCGCGCACCAAGACCGGTTTCTATTCCACTTCCGCCGATGTCCTCGAGACATTAAGCGGTGTCCATCCTGTTGTGGATCTGGTGCTGGAGCACCGTGAGCTTGCCAAGCTGCGCTCAACTTACCTGGAAGCATTGCCTCAACAGGTGAACCCGCATACCGGGCGAGTGCACACCTCGTATAACCAGACTGGTTCGGTAACAGGGCGCATCGCCTCCTCCGATCCCAATCTACAGAACATTCCCATCCGCACCGAGCTGGGCCGCAAGGTGCGCCACGCATTCATCGCCGCCTCCGGTAACTACCTCCTTGCTGTGGATTATTCGCAGATCGAGCTGCGCATCGTCGCTCATATGGCCGATGACCAGGCCATGAAAGCAGCCTTCAATGCAGGGCAGGATATCCACGCCGCTACGGCTGCCGCGGTCTACGGTTTGTCACTGGATAAAGTTGATAAGGACATGCGCCGCCGGGCGAAGGGCATAAATTTCGGACTCATCTATGGGATGAGCGCCTTTGGCCTGACTCGCCAGACTGACCTGACCCTGGCTGAAGCCGAAAATTTCATGAATGCCTATTTCGGTCAATTTCCTGGCGTCAAGCGCTACCTGGATGGCATACGCCGGCTGGCTGCAGACCAGGGTTATGTGGAGACGCTGCTGGGCCGCCGGCGATATTTTCCGGGCTTAAAAACCCGCTCCGATTTCAACACACGTAACCGTGAAGAGCGCGAGGCGATCAATGCTCCTATCCAGGGGAGTGCCGCAGATATTATGAAGCTGGCAATGCTTAAAGTGCATGCAGCACTCAAGCAGGCCGGACTTGCGGGGCGCATGATTCTGCAGGTGCACGATGAGCTAGTGCTCGAATGCCCTCAAGGTGAGCTGCATAAAACTGCCTCGCTGGTGCGCAGCGAAATGGAGAGCGCTTTCAAGCTGGATGTGCCGCTGCTCACCGATGCTCGCTTTGGTAAGAATTGGGGAGAAATGGAGCCGATTTAGCTGTAGGAAAACCATATGGCTGGTAATACACAGGTCTTTCAAGATACCATGGACCAGGGTCATTCTGCCGCTTGGGACGGATCCTGGGACCTGGCAGTGACCTTCTACCGCCAGGCATTGGAAGAATTCCCCGATCATCCTCAAGCCCTCGTCAGCCTGGGTCTGGCGCTGTTCGAGCTTGGCTCAGATCAGCAGGCATTGAAATGCTATCTGAAGGCTGCCCGGCTCACGCCCGAAGATCCGATGCCGGTAGAGAAAATCTCCCAGCTCTACGAACGGTTGGGAAATCTGGATCGTGCCTCACAGGCAGCTTTGCATTCAGCGGAGCTGTACTTGAAAAACCGCGACCTGAAGAAAGCTGTGGAGCTCTGGGAACGCGCCCTCCGTCTGAAACCGGGTGACCAGAAAGCATACGTTCGCCTTGCAGCGGTTTACGAACGAATTGGGGAGAAAGACGTTGCCGTGAAAGAATATCTTGCATTGGCTGGTTTGCAGCAGGCTGCGGGTGACGCTCAGCAGGCAGCCGTTTCGATCGAGCGAGCACTCGTGATCATACCGGATTCTCCGCATGCGATTCGATATCAGGCATTGTTGAAGGAATCAAAAACCCTGCCTGGAATTGACCGGGACCAACTGCACTCCGCTTCCCAGCGCAGTACTGGTGGGTTCCAGCTGCAGGAGCCGCAGGATCTCTTACGAGCACAGGTTGAGTTAGATCCAGTTGAAGAAACTTGCCAGGCAGCGCTGACGGTGTTGGCTGGCCTGCTCTTCGAAACCGCTGAAATTGATTCACCGCTCCAGTCGGAACGCCTTGCATTTAAGGACGTTGTCAAAGTTGAGCCAACCTCGCGCAATACTTCCGATCATAACCGCATGCTTTTGTATCTTTCTCAGGTAATCGATTTTCAGACCCGCTCAGAATTCGAAAAAGCCGCTCAAAAGCTTCAGAGAGCAGTGGACATTGGTCTCGTACATCCAGCAGCTCAATATGACCTGGGGTATTTATATTCCCTGTTGGGACGCCAGGAAGATGCCGTCCACCAGCTGCTGCTTGTGCACAACCACCCCGATTACGCACTTGGCGCTCACCTGCTTTTAGGGAGCCTCTACAGGCAGATAGATCAGGAATTCGATGCCTCCATGGAGTATTTAGAGGCCTTGAAATTGGCCGATATCCTCAAAGCCCCTCCTCAATCAAGGGAGAACCTGCGCCAACAGTACCAATCACTGGTCGAAGCCTATCGCCTGCTGCCCGAACTTAAGGTTCAGGCCCGCCTTAGTGAAGACATCCACAAGCTGCTGATGCGCCCGGATTGGCGAGTTCAAATCCAGCATGCTCGCAGCCAGCTGGCTGATTCAGGCATGCCTCGCTCCCTGGCTGAGACGTTGGCTGTGGGTAGCGGTAACCAGCTGATTTTGGCACTTACCAGGGTGCACGAATTGAAAAATGCCCGGCGCCTGCGATCTGCCATGGAAGAGGTCTTTTATGCCCTGGAAGTCGCGCCTCTTTATCTTCCACTCCATACCCTCATGGCAGATCTGCTTGTAGATCAGGGAGAAACTCAGCGGGCAATCGAAAAATATCGAATCGTCGCCCGTGTTTACAGCATGCGTGGAGAACCATCTCAAGCGATTGCTTTGCAGCGAAAAGTGATCGAGCTGGCGCCTGCCGATATCCAGATTAGAAACCTGCTTATCTCTGAGTATCAGTCCTGCGGTCAGGTTGATGAAGCCGCCTTGGAATTAATGAAACTCGCCGAAATCTATATGAGCCTGGCGGATCTGACTATGGCGCGCAGCACATACACCAATACCCTGAAGATGGAGTGGTCATCTCAGATTAATTTGAATATCCGCATTCAGATTCTGCATCGCATCGCTGATATTGACCTGCAGTCCCTGGATTCGAGACAGGCTGTACGTTCCTTCGAGCAGATTCGTATATTGCAGCCGTACAATGAAGAAGCTCGCCGCCAGCTTATCAGCCTGTATTTTCGACTCGGACAGGATAATACCGGTTCAAGAGAATTAGCGGGTTATCTGAATTTTCTTAAAGAAAGTGGGCGTCAGCAGAAGACGCTTTCCATACTGGAGGAATTAGCCAGAGATTTCCCCGCCAGCATCCAGATCAGGCAGCTGCTGGCAGAAGCGTATCGTGAGCAGGGGCGTTTTAGTGAAGCTGTCGCCCAGTTCGACTGGATCGGCGAGAAATTGCTCAACGGTGGCGACCGCTCAGGAGCCATCGCGAGTATTAAAAAGATCATCTCGCTTAATCCACCGAATAAATCCGAATACGAGCTGTTATTGTCTCAATTAAGCAATGGGAACGCTTGAGGGGGCCTATCTGAGCTTGCCCCCGGTAAATTTATTGGTTCACTTACTGCCAGATTCTGAATGAGGTGACCGTTTGTGCTTCGATTCCCTCGTAGATCACCTTGATCTCGACCACTGCCGAACCAATCCGACTGGAATTGAAAATAAAATCAAAGTCTACCATCCCGAATTCGTTCGATGGTTTTGCCACCGCGTAGGAAAGGAGTTGTCCATCGGGTAATTTGACTTTAACCAGCACCTGGGCGCCGGGTACACTCAGTTTCTTCTGATCCTGGACAATAACATAGATCAGTTGCCTGCCGCTTGTCCCGGTTACAGAATTCTGTGGAAAAGCGCGCACTTTTAAGCTCAAAATTCCGTTTATTGCTGCATTGGCAATTGGTCTTAACAGCAGCGGGTCCAGTTTCATCAAATAGAAATATTCGGAACCCAGGTCTGCCACCACGACCTTCTTTCCCAGGGGCAACTCCGGATGGAATTCCAGGCGCGCACGTTCGAAATTCTGCACTTTATAGCCGTTTTGAAGTTCGATACCTGATATCGGTTTTCCAAACTGCGCCACACCGCCGTAAATTTCATAAAACTCAAGAAAAGCGTAGCATATCGGGAAATCTGCCTCTGGATATACGCGGCAGCCGCTGAAATTTTCGATTAACGCCCTGGGATTATCTGCTGTGTATAAGTACCTGCCAATTGGCATCACCTCGACGGCTACCCCGGTTGAGCTGTTCACTCTCAAGATAAACATCGCTTTATTAAAGAATTGGACCAGCGTATTCGAAGAGAGGTCACTCGAGAATGCTTCCGTGAGCGGGTAGCCGTATAGTTTTATCGGTTCGTGTACCTGGTTGTAGGTTTTAAGAAATTCACCCTTTACCCAGTGTCCTGTGGCAGGGAAATACCTTTCTGTTTCCTCCGGTTGTGCCGCGAAGGTGAGCCAGTTATATCCTCCGGACAGTACCAGGATAATTATCAATGAAAACGCGAAAGCTTTCGTTTTCATGATCTAATCATCTTGTGCTCTGCAGGTATTCATGTAATGTATGTCAATAAGGGCTTATGAATCTTCGCCAGAACGCATGAGAAATATTGTTTTTCTTAACAGTTAGTTAATTATAGCAAATATTAATAAAAACACAATAGGGAGGTCGGGTAATTATGAATTCAAAACCGCTAACAAATCCGTTGTGTAGGTTAAAATCAAGTCAGCGCCGGCTTCGCGCAGTTCTTGCTCCTCTCCAAAGCCGCACAAAACGCCAGCGGTTTGTGCTCCGCAGGCTTTGCCAGCCCGGATATCGATGGTGGTATCTCCCACCATCAGGCAAGCCTGAACGGGTACACCCATTTCCTGGGCCGCCCGGTAAATTGGGTCAGGCCAGGGTTTCGTATGCCTGCAGGTCTGGCTTGTGGCCACGAACTTGAAGAAAGGCTGCAGCCCGTGTTGGTTCAAGAAATCCATCGTGACCTTCTGCCCGCGTGAGCTTACAATCGCCAATGAAAATTCAAGCTGCAGGTGTTTCAGCATCTCATAAACGCCATCGATCATGGGTGCTGGCGCTGGCTGTCCAGCCGAAGCGGAGTGATAGATCCAATCCCCGCTGCGGTTCAATAACCCATCGATTCCCAGGCGGTCGCCCAGGGTGAGCAGCGAATTTCCAGGATTCTCGATTGCCATGACAATCCTGCGAGCAATTTCTTTTGGCTGGCGTGTGCGCGTGAGGGAAGCCAGTGGGCTAATGAGCCTGGCCAATCGCATCACGAGCTGGTCATCCGTGTCGCGTAAGGTCCCGTCGACATCAAAACAGATCGCTCGCAGGCGATTTCGCTCAAAACCCACTACATTTTCTCTTAGTTCAAGATTTCTTCTGGCTAGCTTCGTCTTTGAATCATTATTCCAACCGCGGTTAATAGCACACCACCCCCTACCAGTGCGACGATGATGATTAACAGCGGGTCGACCGGTCCCGCCTCGCTTGTGGGACTCGTAGAAATTGACGGTTCTCCATCCGGGGCAGGTGTCAGGGTTTCCTGGGCTACCACCACCCCAAGGACGGGGGTGCGCGTCCGTCCCGGGCGTCTGGTCAAGGTAGGCCTGGCTGTACTGTCTGTCTCTATCTCCGTCTCCGTCGTAGTCGGTGTGGGATTTGCCAGGGCTGCTTTTACCAGGACCTTATTACCCGGGTAGATCGTGGTGGTGTCTGTCATGTTGTTCAGCTGCAGTATTTCAGGTAACGTCACTTTATAAGCCGCTGCAATCGTCCACAGGGTCTGTCCGGATTGTACGACGTGGACAATCGATCCATCCTGGTCGGGGGTTGAGATTTGTACTGGGATAAATGCCAGGGCGGTTCCCGGTACCGTGGTTGAAGATGAAGAACCTGTACCCCCGCTGCCCGGGTTGCCGGAAACATAACCCACGTCCAGGGTGAAGTACATTGCGCCGCCGTTCGAAGCCACTCCCGCGCCGGCATCCGTGTAGTTCGCTGAGAGCATGGTGTTCTGGTGCAGCGCGTCGCCCATCCACCAGTTCACCGCCGATTGGGCGGAGGCACTCCCTCCGCCGTAGATATTTTCGGACACGAACACGGCTGCGCCTCCTCCATACCCCGCAGCCATGGCCCTGCTTTTGGCGTTCGAGCCGCCTTGACCCGTGTGGGTCACCTGGCCGATCGATGCCTGGTAGTCGCTGTGGGCTTGAGCTGCGGCCATCAGGGAGCCATTAATCTGGTAAGGTGGCAGGCCGTTGGATTCGCGGATCTGGTTCACGGCATTGATCACGTCGTACGCGCTGAACAGTGCAGCTTGCTGCCGATTTGCCAGGGCCGGGATGGCATTCGAGCTGGAAAAGATCAGCACCAGGGCGATGGTGCACAGCTGAAGAAACCAGGATTGGGTTTTCATCTCTTTACCTGGTTAATGCATACCAGGCTTGTACCGCTTGGATGCGGGGTTTACCCCCGATCCTCCAACCATCTGAGCAGCCTTTCTGGTACAAGGGTATTGATTACATCCTCCGTTTGCACCCAGCCTCTCCGGCCGGTAGCAACGCCGAAATGCAGTAAATCCAGGTCCTCGGCGCTGTGTGCGTCGGTATTAATGCTTAATTTGATCCCCAACTGGATTGCCCTGCGTGCCAGGACATCATCCAGGTCCAGCCGGGAGGGGTAGGCATTGATCTCCAGGGCCGTCCGGGTTTCTGCTGCTGCAGCCAAAACTGCGTCCATGTCCAGGTCGGCTCCCTCACGGTTGGGAATCATGCGCCCGGTAGGGTGTCCGATGATGTCCACATGGGGATTTCGAATTGCGTTCAACAATCGTTCGGTGACCTGGGCTCTTGGCTGACGCAGGCTTACATGCAGCGAGGCAATCACGATATCGAGTCTCTCCAGCACTTCATCCGGGTAATCGAGGGAGCCGTCAGCCCGAATTTCGACCTCGCTTCCCTGCAGGAGGCGGATCGAATCTCCCAGTTTGCTTTGAACCTGGTCGATCTCCAGGCGCTGTTTGGGCAGGTCTTCCGCTTTCAACCCTCCCGCCACTCCCAGGCTGCCGGAATGGTCCGTGATCGCCAGGGTTTTCTTTCCTCGCTCGCGTGCCGCGAGAGCCATTTCTCCAATGGTCAATTTTCCATCCGACCAGTCCGAATGAGCGTGCAGCTCGGCTTGCAGCTGTTGCACCTCGACCAATCTTGGTAAACTGCCTGCCACAGCAGCCTGGACTTCCCCCCGGTCTTCCCTTAATTCGGGAGGGATGTAAGGCATTCCCAGCAGCTCATAGACCTCGATCTCCGTGGAACACAGGATTTCAGAGCCGTCTTCTCTTAGGAAAGCCTGGTCAGAGAGGCTTAATCCTTTTTTTAAAGCCATTTCACGCAGCCGGACGTTGTGGTCTTTTGATCCGGTGGCATACTGCAGTGCCGTGCCAAAGCGTTCCGGAGGGTGCACCCACAGCTGTGCACGCAGGTTGTGGCTGAATTCGACGCTGGCTTTGGTCTCACCCTGGCTGATTACATGCATCACTTGAGGGTGGTGGGTGAATGCCTGCATCACCGGTCGCCAGTCGCTGGTGCCCACCAGCAGGTCCAGGTCACCCACCGTACTGCGCATGCGGCGCAGGCTGCCGGCTGCTTCCGCTGCTGCGACGCCGGGTATAGTCTTCAAATAAGATAACATCTCCTGGGCAAAAGGCCAGGCTTTGCCGAGCGGCATGCGGTCGCTGCGGCGGCCCAGGGCTTCGATACCGGCGATGATGCGGCTCTCTGATTTTTCGCCCATCCCCGGCAGCCCGCGCAGCTTTCCGGCGCGCGCTGCTGCCTCCAGCTCGCTGAGATTGGTGATGCTCAGCCCTTTCCAAAACATGGCTGTTTTTTTCGGTCCCAAATCAGGCACCTGCAGCACCTCCACTAACCCGGGTGGTACCTCGCTCTTCAATTTCTCCAGGAATTCAAGCTTCCCGGTTGAGAAGATCTCATCGATCTTTTCCGAGATAGCTTTTCCCACGCCTGGAATCTCGGTCAATTTCCCTTCTTGCCATACGTCATAGGCATCGCGTCCCAGGCTTTCCAGGCTGTCGGCTGCTTTCCGGTAGGCCAGGATTTTATAGATTACTTCTCCCTTGATTTCGAGCAGGTCGGCTATCAACCGGAAGGTTTCAATAAGGTGTTGGTTTGATATTCTTTCAGGCGCCATCAACTTATGATACCACGCGTGCTTTAGGGCTGGCTGCGTGGTTTCGCAGAAGACTTATGATATACTTATTTGAAATAGATTCGAATGAGCTGGCTCACACCCCGTCGCATCACAGGCGGGGTTGTTCATTAAATCAAATAAATCAATTGGGAGAAACAAAATAATGCTGACAATCGACTTAGTTTACTGTGCAGCCTGACATTACACCGACCGGGCTGTCGGTTCGATGGCCGAATTGCTCAAGGAGTATGAACCTGAAATCGCATCCTTCACTTTAATTCCATCTGATGGCGGGCGTTTCGAGTTCACAGTGAATGGGCGGTTGTTGTATTCAAAGCTGAAAACCAGTCGTCATGTCGAGCCGGGAGAATTGTCCGGGCTGCTGCATTCATATCTCAAGGAGGCTTCATGAGTGAGTTAAAGAAAGGTCGGGTGTTTTCCGGCGCTCGTCCCACGGGCAGGCAGCACCTCGGTAACTACCTGGGCGCCATTCAAAACTACATTGCCCTGCAGAAGGATTACGAATGCGTCTACTGCATCGTCGATATCCATGCCCTGACTACTGTCGATTCCACGGAGAGCCTGAGGTCGAGTACCTACGAGATGGCGTTGGATTGGCTGGCGGCGGGAATGCGCCCGGAAGAGACGGTAATTTTTATCCAGTCGCAGGTTCCGGAAGTGACCGAGCTGCATGCGTACCTTTCTATGGTTACCCCCTTGGGCAAGCTGACCGATCTGCCTACCTTCAAAGAAAAAGCCCGCATGCAGCCGCATAACGTGAATTATGGGCTGGTAGGGTACCCGGTCTTGATGACCGCCGACATTGTCTTGTACAAGGCGGGTCTCGTGCCGGTTGGGATCGACCAGGCGTCGCACCTTGAGTTTGCTCGCGAAACCGTGCGCTCCTTCAATTTCCGTTTCAACACCAGCGTGTTGATCGAGCCGGCCATGATCCTCACAGAGTACCCCAGGGTTCTGGGAATTGATGGGCAGCAGAAGATGAGCAAGAGCCTGAACAATCACATCGAGCTGGCTGCTACGGAAGCTGAAACCATCCAGCGTGTCATGCAGATGGTCACTGATCCGCAGCGCATGCGGCGCTCAGACCCGGGCAGGCCGGAGGTCTGCAATGTCTTCTCCATGCACAAAGTCTTTGCCTCACCGGAAGAAATATCCATGGTGGATCGCGAATGCCGCCGGGCGGGAATCGGCTGTGTGGAATGCAAACAGCTTTTTGCCCGCAATCTAAATACCCATCTGGCGCCCTTCAGGCAGAGACGTTCCGAGCTGGGTAAGGACACGAACCTGGTGTGGGACGTATTGCGGGATGGCCAGCAGCGCGCCCAGGAGATCGCCCGCCATACAATGGTGGAAGTCCGCCAGGCCATCGGCCTGCCTTGAGGTTTTTTCGGAATGAAAGCTGTCGTCCAGCGCGTTTCCTCCGGGCGGGTTTCTGTCTCGAACCGTCCTGTCGCACAGATTCAACAAGGTGTGGTGATCTTGTTGGGGATCGGCCCTCAAGATGGTGAAGACCAGGCACGCTTCCTGGTGGATAAAATCGCTCACCTGCGCATCTTCGAGGACGAGCAGGGGAAAATGAACCGCTCCTTGCTCGATATAAATGGCCAGGCCATCGTCGTCTCGCAGTTCACGCTCTATGCCGACACGCGCAAAGGACGCCGGCCATCCTTCATCGATGCTGCACCTCCGGATATGGCCCAGCCGCTGGTCGAACGATTCACAAGTCTCTTGAACGAACACGGCGTCCCTTCCCAGATAGGCGAATTTGGGGCTCACATGCTGGTCGAGATTGCCAATGACGGGCCGGTCACCCTCTGGCTGGAACGCTGAGCTGAAACAACCTGTCCCGACCTGGCAGGCGTTTGATAGAAGCTAAACTTTTTATTAAAGTTTAGCTTCTAAGCAAATTATCACCCGCGGGCGCCTGCCCGGGTACAAAAGCATTTACGGGTATAATCTCCCTCGTCTTGCTTGAACCTTATAGGAGTATCTTATGAATGTTGCAACTGCCTTTTCCGCCTTAGCCACCGTCGTCTGGTTGATTTTTGTGGGCTTGATCGTCCTGGCTGTGGTGCGCTCCGCTCGCGGCCAGAAAACCGGCGCAGTATCTACTTCGATCCTGGTGGTTGGGATCACGGGTCTGGTCTTAACTACCCTCAGTGCCGGTCTGGTATTCATCCAGCCCGAGGAACGCGGTGTGGTGATCTCGGCCGTGGCGCCTGGAGGCTACCGCGAGCAGGCTCTGCAGCCTGGTCTGAACTGGATTCTCCCCTTCCTGGAAAACGTGGTCCGTTACGATATCTCGCAAAAGACTTATACCATGTCCATCGCCCCATCCGAGGGCGCGATACCAGGAGATGACTCGATCCTGGCGCGCTCTTCCGACGGGCAGGAGGTCGCAATCGATGCTTCAGTGATTTTCTCGGTTGACCCTGAAAAAGTAGTACAGATTCACATCGAATGGCAGGAGCGGTACACCGACGAGCTGGTGCGACCGGTGGCGCGCGGCGTCATCCGTGACGCTATTGCCCAGTATCGTGTGGAGGAAGTTTACAGCACCAAACGTGCTGAGATGACCGAACAAATCCGTGAGGCCATGAGTGAAAAGCTGGCCGAGAATGGCCTGATCCTCTCGGATTTCGTGCTGCGTAACATTACTTTCTCGCCGGAATTCGCCGCCTCGGTGGAACAGAAGCAGATCGCCGAGCAGCTAGCGCAGCAGGCAATATTCGTGGTAGAGCAGCGCAAGCAGGAAGCCGAGCAGGCTCGCCAGGTCGCCCAGGGCCAGGCAGACGCCGCCGTGATCCAATCACAGGGCCAGGCCGAGGCCCGTATCATCCAGGCGGACGCCGAAGCCCAGGCGCTGCAGGTCATTGCTACTTCCGTAGCCAACAATCCCGACCTGCTTCAGTACCTGTATATTGTTAAGATTAACCCGGCCATCCAGGTGATGCTGCTGCCCAACAACGCGCCGTTCCTGTTCCCGCTTCCCACCATCGGACCACCTGCGCCGTCTGAGCTGAACCTGGATCTTCTCCCCACTCCCACCCCGCTGCCAGCGCCGACAGCCACCCCATAAAGCAGGTGATCTTTTGGACCAGCCCACGCCGCTGCAAAACGGCAAGCACATCCGCTTGACCAGCCTCTCCAACTGCGCGGGTTGAGCTTCCAAGCTCAATGCGGAGACGCTGGCGCAGGTCCTGCGCCCGATTCAGGGCATGTTTGATCCCCATGACTTTCCGGACCTGTTGGTCGGCCTGGGCGATCCGGATGATGCCGCCGTCTGGCAGCTGGATGAGCAGCGCGCCCTGGTGGTGACCACCGATTTTTTCACTCCGGTGGTTGATGATCCGTATGACTACGGCGCTATCGCCGCCGCCAACGCCCTCTCCGATGTTTACGCCATGGGGGGATCTCCCTTCCTGGCGCTCAACATCGCCGCGATCCCTCCTTTATTACCGGTCGAGATCACTGCTGCCATCTTGCGTGGCGGCGCCGATAAGGTCAAAGAAGCCGGTGTGGTGCTGGCCGGCGGGCATTCGATCCAGGACCAGGAACCCAAGTATGGGCTTGTGGTGCTCGGATTTGTCCACCCGCAGCAGGTCATCACCAAGCGCAGTGCCAGAGCGGGGGATGTTTTGTTGTTGAGCAAGCCGCTTGGTTTTGGGGTGGTTACCACCGCTTTGAAACGTGACCAGGTCGATCCCCTTCACCTGGCAGAGACGGTCAGCTGGATGAAGCGCCTGAATAAGGATGCTTCCGAGCTGGCGCTGACGGCTGGAGTGCGCTCGGGAACGGATATCACCGGTTTCAGCCTGTTGGGACACGGCATGGAAATTGCCAATGCTTCCAAAGTGGCATTACAAATAGTGTTGTCCAGAGTACCCTTCGTAGCCGGTGCCAGGGATTATGCTGCTGAGTGGATCTTCCCGGGCGGGTCCTTTGATAACCGCCACTATTTCGAATCCCAGGTGCGCTTTTCACCCGAGATCGAAGAAATTGACCGCATGCTGCTGTTCGATGCCCAGACCAGCGGGGGATTGCTGTTGTGCGTGCCGCCGGATCGGCTGGAAGAGTTGTTGGAAAGCGCCAGGCGTCTTGGTCAGCCGCTCTGGCAGATCGGTGAAGTAGTCGTCGGCGAAGGTATCGATGTCGTAGACTGAGAACATCCCGAGTTTTACCCTGAGGAGAGCTGCTTGAAAAAAAAGACCCGCGTCCCGTCTTTTTCGAAAATTATTGCCACGGATTATCCGGCTTTCCTGGCTTCACTCATTCCGATATTCCTGTTTTTCCTTTACCTGGTCTTCCTGATCGTGCAGCGCAGACTGACCCCGCCGCTCCTGCCTCAGGCGTTGGACGCCATCGCATATTCCCTGATCGCCATCACTGTGCTGGTGGTATTTTATATACTCTACCGGGCCTGGATCATCCGGCGTGTTTGTCAACACGGCTCGGAAGTTCAGGGGAAAGTTATTGCAGTTGAATTCCGGCGGGTGGGTGGACGGGTAGGCTACAGCTACAGTTTCGGGCAGAAGCGCATTAATTCTGGAGCCGCCCTGCGCCTCAGCGCTCACACCCGCAAACTGCATAAAGGGGATCGGGTGCTGGTCGTGGTGGATCATGATAATCCAAAGCGAGCTTATATCCGCGACCTGTACCGGTAGATGAAATTCCTCTCGCGCCGCTCCCCGGTCATTTCCACCAGCGGCATGCTGGCTGCCTCCCAGCCGCTGGCTGTATCTTCAGGGCTGCGGCTCCTTGAGCAGGGCGGGAATGCCGCCGACGCCGCGGTTGCGGTCGCGGCTGCTCTCAATGTGACTGAGCCCACCTCTACCGGCCTGGGGGGTGATTGCTTTGCCCTCTACTTTTCAGCGGATACTGGCAGCATTACCGCCTTAAACGGCTCTGGCCGGCTGCCCGCTGCTCTGGATCTGCAGCGTGTGCAGCGTGAGGGCTTTGGCATGGGTCTTCCCGCCCGCCACCCTTACACCATCACAGTTCCGGGCGCCTGTGCTGGCTGGTGTGACCTGCTCGAGCGCCACGGCAGCTTTCAGCTCTCTGAGGTCCTTTCACCTGCCATCCAGCTGGCCGAAGCTGGCTTCCCGGTCACACCTATCACCTCTTATTTCTGGCGGCGCGGGGCTGAAGAAGTCCTGTCTGTTGCCCTGGGTGGGAGTGAGCTGACTATCGACGGGCGCGGCCCGCAGCCCGGACAGGTATTCCGTAATCCGGGACTGGCCCGGGCACTGCGTCGGGTGGCGGAGGGTGGCAAGGCTGCTTTTTACCAGGGTGAGATTGCCGCGGACATTGCTCATACCATTCAGAAGGCGGGCGGCTGCTTGAGCGAAGCAGACCTGGCATCCCATACCAGCACCTGGGATCAGCCGCTGTGGGTGGATTACCATGGCATTCGTCTTT
>Ga0154795_1081_pt1 | contig 21495 bp, 18 predicted proteins | sample Rifle2008BG16ft_FD_105803 | JGI IMG/M metagenome (GOLD analysis project Ga0154795, IMG submission 105803) | Chloroflexi bacterium RBG_16_54_18 | reverse complement strand
CGCCCCAACCTGGACCTGGTGAAAGCCGGCAAGGTTTACGGCCTGGTGGCCCAGCCGCTGTATGAAGAGTTCTATCAGGCAGTCGTCCTGGTGGGCAAGGCCATCGATGGTCAGCCGTTTGAGTACAAAAACCTGCTGCCCGCCCCCATCATCTTCGCTGCCGACCTCGATAAGTACTACTCATTCAATGACCGAGCTGAAGCAGCCATCAACAAGTAACGTGACGGGAAACGGGAACTAAGGATTAACTATTCTTCTACATATGGGGGTAGCTGCTTCTCCATGATGGTGGCTACCCCCAATTATTAAATCGAGGCGAGCATATGGGCGATACGTTCCTATTCGAAATGAATCAGGTCACCAAGCGCTTTCCTGGAGTGGTCGCATTAAAAGAAGTCACATTTAAAGTCAAGGCGGGGACAATCCATGGTCTGGTTGGCGAGAACGGTGCCGGGAAGTCTACTTTAATGAAAATTCTCGCAGGTACCTATCCCTATGGTAGTTATAACGGCGAAATAATTCTGAATGGTAATCCACTTCAACTAAACTCTCCCTCAGATGCGTTGGATAAAGGAATCGGGATTGTCACTCAAGAGATCAATGTCATCGAACAGATGACGGTTTCTGAAAATATCGTTGTTGGTAAATGGACAGACGGCCGCGGCAAGTTGGTGAATATGGGCAATATCCGGAAAAGGGTGCAAAATTTCCTGGAGGAATTTAACATTGCCCTGGATCCTGCCTCGTTGGTATTCCGCCTGACAGCCGCCCAAAAACAATTGGTTATGATCGCCCGGGCGCTCTATCGATCACCCAGCGTCTTGATCCTGGATGAACCCACTTCATCCCTGGCCTTACATGAAATTGACCATTTGTTCCAAAACCTGGAAAACCTTCGTAAAAAGGGTGTAACCTGCGTCTTTATCACTCATAAATTATCCGAAATCTTCAAGATCACTGATTACACCACCGTCCTGCGGGATGGAGAAGTTACCGGCGAATTTAAACGCGAAAGTTACAACGAATCAGAGGTCATCTCTGCCATGGTGGGACGCAAGATCGAGAACCTTTATCCCACCCGTTATTCCAAGATTGGCGCGGAAGAAGTCCTGCGAGTTGAGCACCTGACCGTTCCACATCCGACCATCGCCAACCGAAATGTGGTTGAGGATGTTAATTTTTCTTTAAAAAGGGGAGAAATCTTAGGGTTGGCTGGGTTGGTTGGAGCCGGGCGCAGTGAAGTAGTCAATGCCATCATCGGCAGGTTGCACCAAGCCAGTGGCGATGTGTATGTCGAAGGAAAGCAGGTCCACATCCATAGCCCCGCTGGCGCCAAACGAGCCGGGATCGCTCTAATCACCGAAGATCGCAAACGGGATGGCTTGCTTCCGAATATGGAGATCAGGCCGAATATCACGATTAACAGCCTGGCAATGTTTACCAGAAACGCCTTGCTCAATTCATCGAAGGAAAAGAAGATCGCCCGTGAGTACGTTGCCAAGTTTGCCATCAAGACGCCCTCGATTGAACAGATGGTTACAAATTTAAGCGGCGGCAACCAGCAAAAAGTGATCCTGGCCAAAGTGCTGATGGCAAATCCACATATCCTGTTGATGGATGAACCGACCAAAGGCGTGGATATCGGCGCTAAGAACGAAATCTATAAGCTGATGCTGGAACTGGTCAATCAAGGCATCTCGATCGTGATGATTTCGTCTGAGCTGCCTGAGCTGCTGGCGATGTGCGACCGGTTTGTGGTGCTGGCAGAAGGCAAAGTGGCGGATGAGTTCCCCCGGGAAGAAGCCAGTGAATATCGGGTTATGTTGGCCGCGACTCAAGCCAGAGATAAAATCACCAATGGAACCAAAAATGGAAAATCTAACCCAAAGGATTCGAGAGACTCGGGTTGAGCCAGGAAGCCTGGCGATCTTCTGGCTTGGGCAGGCTGGGTTTGCCTTCAAAACGCCAGCCGGGAAGATCGTCTACACCGATCCCTATTTTACCGACTATGTCCAACGCGTGCTGCCTGAGTACGGTCTGGCATTTAAACGCATCATGCCGAAGTTGATCGAGGCGGAGGAGGCTGATGCCGATTATATCGTCAGCACCCATTCACACCAGGATCACCTGGATGCAGATGCCTTGCCGATCCTTAAAAATAATCCGCGCATCCACTTTTTCGGCTCACCTGACTGCCAGAAGTATTATGAAGAAGCTGGCTTTCCGCAGGACAGGTTCACAATTCTCCATAGAGGCGAATCCGTCCAGCTGGGCGATTTTACGCTGACCGGTGTATACGCGGACCACGGCGAGTTAGCCCCCGATGCCATGGGCTTTTTGTTCAACTTTGGTGGGATTAAAGTCTGGCAGGTAGGTGATACCGCTTACCGCCCCGATATGTGGCAGGAGCAGTTTCAGCAAAATATCGACATTGTCTTGCCACCGATCAATGGCGCGTTTGGCAATTTAAACGGCGTCGAGGCGGCCAAACTGGCTCATGAGGCCCGCGCAAAAGTAGTCATTCCCTGCCACTTCTGGATGTTCGCCCAGCACTTCGGGAGCCCGGTTGAATTCCTGGACGCCTGCAAACAACTTGCCCCTGAGGTCCAACCATTGTTGATGACCCAGGGAGAGCTATTTGTATATAAAAAGTAACGATTACCAGAATCTCAATCGAGAGATATCTATTTATGAGCAACGATAAAACCAGCCTGGAAGGTAAACTGATCCTGGTGACGGGCGCAGGGACTGGCATTGGCAAAGGAGTCGCCCTGGAACTGGCCCGCCAGGGTGCAGATGTCGCCATCAGCTATAGTAGCAGTGCGCAAGGAGCGATGGAGGCTGTTGAAGAAATGAAGGCCATGGGTCGGCGATCAATGGCTTTTAAGGCCAACCTGGGTGTGGTGGCAGATTGCTGCCGGGTGGTGGATGAAGCGGCTGAGTTCCTGGGTGGGCTGGATGGAATTTTTAATAATGCCGGGGTCACAATCACTCTGCCGATCCAAGAAGTAACCGAAGAGCAATTCAACAAGATTTATAACGTGAATATCCGCGGCCAGTACTTTTGCAGCCAGCGTGCGATTGGTCATATGATCGAGCGGGGCAAGGAGCTGGGCCGCCGCTTCCCTGACAAGCCCTGGGCGGGGGGAAGCATTGTCAATATGTCCTCCGTCCATGCCGTGGCAGGCTTCGTAGGTCACTCGGTGTATGCGGGCACCAAAGGGGCGATCAATGCTTTCAGCCGTGAGCTGGCGGTAGAGCTCTGCTCGGTTCATATCCGGGTCAATGTTGTCGCACCCGGGTCAATCGAAGTTCCCAGCTATTTCACGAATGATCCGAACTACACCCGCGAGCTTGGAAACAGCATGGTGCCCTGGGGGCGCGTGGGCGTCCCAGAGGATATTGGTTATCTAGCTGCTTATTTGATGTCGGATGCATCCGAATTCTTGACCGGACATGTAATCTACATTGATGGCGGTCTGACTGCCAAGATGGCTATTCCCTATACGCCTCCCAAGGGTGAACGACAAACCTCGTAATTGGAGCCTCTATGAAAAGTGGATATACCCACTGGCGTGGTTTTGACCTGGGGCCGCGTATCGCAAAAATCCGGCGCGCCTTCAATCGAGAGCCGGTTAGTTCTTCTGATGAAGTGCCTATCCTGGTCAATTCTCCAACGTATTTTTCTTTTGGGAGTAAAGATAAGCCGCAGGATTATTATACAAATCCTGCCAGCATGCTGGCTTACCAGACCACGGGTTATGAAAATCACCTGAAGCAGGTGGACGATGATTACGTGCCATATTTTATGCCCTGGTATGGCACAGGGGTGCTTGCCTCCGCCTTTGGTGCTAAAGTGCGTGTGCCGGAAGACCCATCTGACGATCCCGCCGTGGTTGAACCGTTGATTAAGACTCCCGCGGACGTGGCCCGGCTGCGCTTGCCGGATCCGACCCGAGATGGCTGGATGCCACGCGTTTTGGAGGCGATCGATTATGCCGTGGCAAACGGTGATCTGCCAGTGGGGTTGACCGACATGCAAGGACCGCTGGATACCTTAGGACAATTGTGCGGGCAGTCCCAGCTATACGAATGGATATACAGCGAGCCGGGGATGATCCATGAGCTAATGAACCTGGTCACTGAGGCTTTTATTGAATGGGTAAAAGTGCAGAAACAGCATATTGGTGAGCCTCTGGAATGGAGCAATGGCTTGCAAGGAACTGTTTCACCAGGCTGCGGCGTGTGGGAGTCAGATGACGACCTGGTGTTGGTGAATGCGCACCTGTATGAAGAATTCGTCGTTCCCTATGTCTCACGTATCTTCAACGCTTTCGGCGGCGGAAGCGTCCATTTCTGCGGGAATGGGGTTCAGCACGCTGAAAATTTCCGACGAATAGAAAATCTAAGAGTCATTAACACATCGCCGCTAGGTAATTATTCCGCCTTTACCAGGCTTCATAAGAGCCTGGCTGGTCAGGTCACCTTTCAAATTCAAGACGCCTCTGCTGCTGAGCCGGAGAGCTATTACCCGCAGTTGTTTGCCGAGATCGAAGATTTCCGCGGGATCATGCTGGTCACTTTTGTAATGGACAACGTCGGCATGGATAACCAGGGTGGGTATATCCCTGTCGATTGGGCTCCGTTCGATGCTGCCAACCGGATTGTTAAGAGTGTCCGCCAGGCTGTCTCCAAGCGCTTGGCAGGCGAAGCGACATGGACCGGTCAGGAAAGCCCTCAGTTGTTTCCTGTTGAAAAACCGGAAAGCGAGAAGCCAGTTGAACAACCAAAATATACCCCGACCCAATCGGCTGCCATCCAGGAAGTGCGCCAGGCATTGCTACAATTTGACCGCGCCGAGATCAAAAAGATTGTCCAGGCTGCCATCGACGCAGGCTTACTCCCATTTGATGTTATCAATGACGGGATGGCTGTGGCGATGGGCGAGGTGGGAAAGTTATTTGAAACGGGTGAATATTATCTTCCAGAATTGATTATGGCCGGGGCTACCATGAAGGATGGAATGGAGATTCTGACCCCGTTGCTGAAGGCAGAAGGTGGCTTAGGAGCCACCCCGAAAGGGAAAGTGATCCTGGGTACGGTGAAAGGTGACGTGCATGATATCGGGAAGAATTTGGTCAAGATCATGCTGGAAGGGTCTCGATTTGAGGTGATTGACCTAGGAGTGGATGTCGAACCCGACCACTTTGTACAAGCGGTCAAAGAGCATGGGGCCAGATTAGTAGCCATGTCAGCCCTTCTCACCACCACAACGGGAGGCATGAAACTGACCTTGCAAGCATTGGAGGCGGCCGGCTTGCGCGAACAGGTCAAAGTAATGATTGGAGGAGCTCCAATAAGCAATGAATTCGCCAACCAAATTGGCGCAGAAGGTTATGCAGCTACTGCTGTGGGAGCGGTTGCGGAAGCGCAGCGGCTCTTGCGAGTCGATTGATTGGGTGGAAGCAGGTTAGGAGCTGGTTTATGAAAACCCTCATATCTCCATCCGCTTATAAGGACCAAAGGGCTGTTACCATTGAGAGCGAGCTATTGCGCGTCCAGTTCCTTCCGGAGGTGGGGGCCAAAATGGCTTCGCTGGTTTACAAGCCGCGCAATTTTGAATTGTTAGTGCAGCGGCCTGGCTCCAATTATTCACTCCAGCCATTTGACGGGGATTATGTAGCCGGGGAATGTTCCGGCCTGGACGATATGTTCCCAACCATCGATGTTTGCTACTATGACCGATTCCCCTGGGCCGGGACGAAAATGGCTGATCATGGCGAAGTGTGGAGCTTGCCTTGGGAGGAAGCTGAAGAAGGAGAACAGGTTCATTTCTCGGTCTATGGCGTCCGGTTTCCATATCGGCTTGAAAAATGGATCCATTTTATAAGTGCAGATATATTAAGGCTGGACTACCGCCTGACGAATTTGTCTTCATTTGAGTTTGATTTCGTATGGGCTGCTCACCCTATGTTTTACCTCGAAGAGGGCGCCGAGCTGGTTCTGCCAGATGGGGTAGAGCGCGTCGTATGCACCTTCGATATCCCCGGAAAAATGGGCACCTATGGAGATGAGTTTGCCTGGCCCGTATGTACCCTGCCGGATGGCACACAAAGGGATTTCCGCTTGATGCGGCCTAAAACAACCCGGGATGCCTACAAGTATTATGTAAAGGGAAGAATGCCTGAGGGTTGGTGCGGGATAAAGTACCATAAGAGCAATTTTTCTTTGATCGAGTCTTTCCCGGTCGAGCGTGTGCCGTATCTGGGCGTCCTGCCGAATGAAGGCGGCTGGCAGGATCTGTACAATATCTTCTTAGAGCCATGCACGGCTCCCTTCGATCGGCCGGATGCCGCCCGCTATCGTGGCCAGGTCTCAACGCTCCAGGGGGGTTCGGTATACGAGTGGCACCTAAACCTCACCCTGGCGGAGGGAACCTCCTTCCGGCAGGTGAATGACGATGGGAATATAGAGGGATAGGCAATTGAACGGAAGAGAACGGCTCTTAAAGGCGCTAAAGCACGAACCTACTGACCGGGTTCCGGTAGCGCCGTTTACCTACTACAATGCCATCTATGAAATGTTCGATTATGTGCCCAAGATTGAGACTTTCTTTAATCCCCCTGATTTTGACCCGGTTGAAAAATTCGTAGAATATTGTGATTATTTCGGATTCGATGTCCTGCATGTGTTGGGGAGCGTTTGGGATGTTTGGGTTGCCAACACGCTCATAGATCAGACCATTGCCCGCAGCGCGGATAACTGGGACGTTACGATTGAAGATCAATATCATGGAGACGACGAATTACTGCGTACGCTGACGATCAGAACCCCAGGAGGGGAGCTGCGCCATGTTGAATTCCATAATCGCACCTCGGAATATTTGATCGTCTCAGCTACCAAGGAGTACTTGATCAAGACTCGCCAGGATTTCGAGATTCTTCGCCGATATGCCCCTGCCGCGGACCAAATGGACTGCCAGTTGATCAGCCGGGCGCGCCAGGCCACTGGCGACAAGGGCCTGGTCACTGCCAACACGCATGGCAGCTTCAATATTTTGGGGATGTTCCGAAAGCTGGAGGATATCCTGGTCGATCCACTCCTGGATGAAGTGTTTTATCAGGAGATGGTAGATTATTTCCTGCCGCGCCTCGTCCAACGGGCAAAGAAGATGATCGAGAGCGGTGCAGATGTGATCGAAGTAGCCGGCCATTGGACAGGGCAGGTGGGGCCCAAAACTTTCCAGAAATATATCCTGGAAAATGAAAATCGCTTGGTTAACGCGATCCACGCCCTCGGCGCCCCGGTGATTTACCATAATTGTGGTGACGCTGCCAAGATTATGCGCTTTTATAATGGTTTGGAAATCGACTGTTGGGGATACTTGACGCCGCCACCCTTTGCAGATGTCATCCTGGATGAGGCGCTGGCGGTTTTGCGACCGACCCTGACCTTACGTGGCAATATCGATCAGATTGAGTTCTTAATGAAAGCCACCCCGCAGCAGGTGAAGGAAAAAGTACGTGAAGTCCTGATGAAAGTAAAGCCGCGCGGGAATTGGATTCTATCTACTACCGATTTTTTCTTCGATGGCACACCCTATGAGAATATCCGCGCCTTCGCAGAGGCCGGAAGGGAATTTGGTTGGTATCAATAATTTACCCCAGCTCGCTTCTGTTTTGGGTGCCTATTCGATGACTTTGCCATCCACAATTTGAGGAGTCCGCCCGTTTGTCCCAGGCAAGACTTTCATGATTTCGATTACAAACCCCACCTTTTCTTCTGAGGCAAAATTCATCCACATGGTTCCGGGCCGAATACCTGAGCCGTGTTGGGCAGGGACGATCCCATTCTGGGCCAGGTGTTCCTGGATCGGCTCCATCTCATCTACATTAAAACGCAAATGGTGGATGCCGCCGCCGTGCTCGCGTAAGAAATCGGCCCAAATACTATTCCCCTCCACGGGTTGGATTAGTTCCAGTTCCACCGGGCCCAATTCAGTAAACGCCATCCTGGCAGTGAAGTTTCCAGGCTCGCCATAATAGAATTTCTGGATATCGGCGCGCCCCTCTGGAGGCCAATCGATAACCCGAAACGGGCCAATGCCGAAGATTTCTGTCAGGTAATGGGTCGCTTTGTCCAGGTCAGCGACGACGACTCCAATTTGAACGAAGTTGTTGAACAGTTCCTTTGGTAAGGGAGTTGGTTTGTTATCGTTCATAAAGCCTCCATGAGCCGCTTGTCAACTGTTTACTGTTAACTATGTTATAATTATAACATAATCCCGTTTCGACCGGCATGGTAATTTCAATAAGATTTGATCAACAATATAGCGCTTATAAACCGGTTATTCCTGTATTCCTTTGATTATTTGCCGTCATCCCAGGAGAACGAACATGTACAAAGAGGAAGAACATGATATTGCGCTGACCAAAGAACAGCTCGTAAGCTTGTTGGGCAAGATGCTGCTCATCCGTTATTGTGAAGAGCAAGTGGTGAAAAGTTATGCACGCGGCGAAATCCCCGGCGGCGTGCATACCTATATTGGAGAAGAAGCAGTTGCGACGGGGGTTTGTGCTCACTTACGGCCCGAGGATGCTGTCTTCAGCACCCATCGCGGTCACGGACATGCCCTGGCGAAGGGTATGAAACCGGAACGGCTGATCGCTGAAGTGATGGGGAAAGCGACCGGCTGTTGTGGGGGGCGCGGGGGAAGCATGCACCTTTTCGAGCCGTCGGTTGGTTTTTACGGCTCTTCTGGGATTGTCGGTCCCAGCATATTGCTCGCCAGTGGGGCGGCCTATGCGGCAATATTAGCGAACGCAGTCAGAGTTGGTGTTGCCTTTTTCGGTGATGGAGCCAGCAACACTGGCGCTTTTCACGAGGGGATCAATATGGCGACTGCTTGGGGACTCCCGGTGATTTACGTCTGTGAGAACAATATGTATGCGACCGAGGTGCCTTTCGCTAAGATTTCCAAAATTCCCAGTATAGCCTCCCGGGCCCTGGCTTATGGCCTGCCGGGGGTGGAAGTGGATGGAAATGACGTGCTTGCGGTTTACCAGGCTGCCGGCGAGGCGGTCACCCGGGCGCGAGCTGGAAACGGGCCGACGCTCATCGAATGCCATACCTACCGGGTGCGGGCCCATTCCGAAGGCATGCGCGACACGGGTTACCGTACACAAGAAGAGGTCGAAAGCTGGAAGGTGCGTGATCCCATTTTACTGTTTAAAACCAGGCTGCTTGCGCAGGGGATGATAGCCCAGGCAGAAATTGACGGGCTGGAGGCGGAGATCAGAAAGACTGCCGAAGCAGCGGCCGATTTTGCCCGTAAAAGCCCTCTGCCTGACCCTGCTACGGTTACAGACTATCTGTACTCTTGAGGAGATGAGCCATGCGTGAAATGACATTTACCGAAGCAGCTCGCGAAGGCCTGGCAGAGGAAATGGCCCGCGATCCGATGATTTTTGTGGTGGGCGAGGGAATTGGAGCGCGCGGCGGAAACTTCAATACAACGGTAGGATTATATGACCTGTACGGTGAATGGCGTTTGCGCGACACCCCGATCAGTGAGAATGGTTTTACCGGGATTTGCACCGGAGCAGCCATGTTAGGTGCCCGTCCGGTGGTCGATTTCATGTTCCTGGATTTTGAGTTGGATGCGTTGGGTGGGATTATTAACCAAATGACCCGCCTGCGTTGGATGAGCAATGGGCAAGTGAAAGTGCCTATCGTGCTGCGTGGGGGAGTCGGTATCGCTTCGACTGGCCCTCATCACTCGTCCAACTTGTTCTCCCTCTTTATGCATCTCCCAGGGCTGCGCGTCGTCTTGCCTGTGTTCCCGGCAGATGCCAAGGGACTTCTAAAAACTTCCATTCGAAGTGATGACCCGGTGATCTTCCTGGAGCACAAAAAGCTTATGAATCTGAAGGGGGAGGTGCCAGAGGGTGAGCACCTGCTTCCATTCGGCCAGGCCTCTGTGGTGCGACCAGGGAAGGATCTGACCATCGTGGCAATCTCGTTTATGGTCATCGAGACCCTCAAGGCGGCTAATCTGTTGGAGAAAGACGGCGTCTCGGCGGAGGTGATCGACCCACGGACGTTGGCGCCCTTAGACATTGCTACCATCCTCGAGTCGGTTACGAAGACCCATCGGCTGCTTATTGTTGATGAAGATTTTTCACCTAGCGGCGCCGGAGCTGAGATTGCCGCCCAGTTGATGGAGCAAGGTTTCTACGAGCTGGATGCCCCGGTACGGCGGCTCAACGGAACCTTCGTACCCGGCCCTTTAAGCCCTCCACTGGAAGCGGCTGTAGTTCCGAATGCTCAAACGATCGCGAAAGCTGCTCATGATCTGCTGGTTGAATAGCGGGAGGTAGATTATGTCTTTTGAAATCACATTACCCCGTTTAGGTTGGGACATGGTAGAAGGCGCTCTGGCTTCCTGGCTTAGGCAAGACGGTGAATTTGTACGCACCGGCGAGCTACTCTTCTCGGTAGAAGGGGATAAGGCTATTCAGGAGATCGAAGCACTGGACAGCGGTTACTTGCGCATCCTGCCCAATGGGCCTCAGCCAGGCGATAAGGTTCCCGTGGGAACTTTGCTGGGGTATCTGGTTCCCCAAGAGCAGTTGGCGAGTTTTCGTTTTCCGGGCAGCGACTTGCCTGATTCGCCAAAGCAGGCGACAGAAGCCATGAAGGTAGTGGAACCGGCTTTGGTAACGTCTCAAGAGCAGGCAGGTGCACCATCCGGTGATGGCCGTAAGCGGCGTATCTACATCAGTCCTTATGCCAGAAGGCTGGCCGAAAGCCTGGGTGTTAACTGGCAGATGATTGAGGGAAGCGGCCGGGCTGGACGGATTATGGCGAAGGATGTTGAAGCGATAGCCACGCTGGGCGAGCTTGAGGCGCCCATTGCAGCGCCAATTTCTATTTGGCAGCCTCCTCCAGTTCAGCCAGTAATGCCAGCCCCGGCCCTGCAGCCAGCTACTACTGCTGCTCGTGCGGCGATGAGCCCAATCCGACGGAAGATCGCTGAGCACATGGCGAAAAGCGCCCATACCACCGCTCCAGTGACCTTGACCAGCGAAGTGGATGCGACGGAGCTAGTCTCTCTCCGTAAGACGTTGAAAGACGATGCAGCTTCCAATGGGCAAGCAGTGCCTTCGTACAACGATTTGTTGGCAAAACTTTCTGCTCAGGCGTTATTGGAACATCCCCTGGTTAATGCTCGGATTGAAGGCGATGAGGTCGTCCAATTGGCAACGGTAAATATTGCCATCGCAGTGGATACGGACCGCGGATTAATCGTGCCTGTCCTGCGCGATGTGCAGACCAAAACACTGCGCCAGCTTGCCCAAGAGTCAGCCGCCTTGATTGAAAAAACCCGCAACGGCACAGTTTCTTATGAGGAGTTGCAAGGAGCGACTTTTACGATCACCAACCTGGGCATGTTCGAAATCGACGCTTTCACTCCAATCATTGATTTACCGCAGTGTGCTATCGTCGGTGCCGGGCGCATCGTGCCAAAGCAGGTCGTGGTGGATGTCGGGACCGGGCGGGTGGAAATCCGCCAGATGATGGTCCTCAGCCTGACGTTTGATCATCGTTTGATAGACGGTGCCCAGGCTGCCCGTTTCTTACAGCGGGTGAAGAAGTTTGTCGAAAATCCCTATTTGTGGCTGGTTGGTTAACCAGATTTTGAATTTTCCCATAAACGAGCCTGGGTGGGACAACACAGTCCCACCCAGGTCTCTTTAGGGGCATCAGGTGATTAATCCGAGGGGCTCTTCAATCAACCTGACCAGGGTATCTAGGAATTGTGCACCGCGAGCTCCATCCACGACCCGGTGATCAAACGATAAACTGAGGGTCAGAGTTGGCCGGATGACTACTTGTCCCTGCACAGGTACCGCCCGCTCAACAATCCGTCCGACTGCGAGAATGGCAGCTTGAGGCGAGTTCAAGACGGCTAAAAATGCATCCACCCCATACATTCCTAAGTTGCTGATTGTAAATGTCCCACCCGCAATATCCTCCGGATGCAGCCGGCCGGCACGGGCTTTCTCAACCAGGACAGACCTGGCAGCGGCGATTTCCGAAATGGTTAACCGGTCCGCTTTGTTAATGACCGGGACGACCAGGCCATCTTCCACCGCTGTTGCCACACCGATATTAATCTCGGGCAGCAGGCTAATTTTACCCGCCTGAAAGGCTGCATTGAGGCGCGGGTGCTTAACCAGGGCGGTCGCCACCAGTCTGACCAAGAGATCCGTATAGGTGATCTTCACACCGTTTTCTTTTTCTGCTATCTCGCGCCAGGCCATCAAGCGGGTGGCGTCTACCTCGCGCATCAGGAAGAAGTGCGGGGTCTGGCTCCAGGCCGCAGTTGTACGTTCGGCCATGATGCGCCAAACCGTGCTAGGCGTGAGTTCCTGAGGAACTTGCCCGGGATGAGGTTCTGGAGTAGTAGTATGGGAGGCCAGAACGACATCTGGCGCCGCCAGCCCGGCTGGAGCAGGGGTAATAGAAAGAACATCGGCTTCCAGGACGGCACCTTCTGGGCCACTACCCAGGATGGAGGCCAGGTCGAGCCCTCGCTCAGCCGCCAGGCGGCGTGCTTTGGGTGAAGCCAGGGGGCGCGTTGGCAGGCCAGCCGCTACCTGAGATGTTTCGCTTGGCGTTACATGAGCCTGCAGATATGCCAGGACATCAGCTTTTTCGACCCTCCCGCCCTGAGGGCGGACTTGCGCCAGATCGACATGCTGCTCTGCGGCCATGCGGGCGGCGAGCGGGCTGGCGCTAATGGAGGATGCCTGCTCGGCTGGCTTTTGAGCGAGTACCGGGGCGGGTGCTGGCTGGCTGGGAAGGATCACGGCAATCACCGTGCCAACCGGGATTTCTGCTCCAGGTTGGGCTTTTACATTGCTTAAGAAACCGCTTGCCGGGGCTTCAATTTCAGCTACAGCCTTATCCGTCTCGACTTCCAGCAAAGGCTCGCCTTTTTTCACCAATTGGCCTTCCTTGACCAGCCATTGGATGATTTTTCCGCTATCCTGGTTCATTCCCAGGACTGGCATGATGACTTGGTTTGAAGGATACATTCGTTCGAATCTCCGTCTATCAGACCCTACCGCAAAGGATTTTTGCCATCTCAACTACCCGGTTTGGGGTTGGAACGGTTAAATCTTCCAGGCCGGGTGAAAACGGCACAGGCACATCCATAGCCCCCATGCGCTTCACCGGGGCGTCCAGGTAGTAAAAAGCGCCTTCAGCGATCACCGAGGCAAGCTCGGCTGTTACCCCATAGCTTTCGTAACCCTCATCGAGCACGATCACCCGGCCGGTTTTTTTGGCCGATTCGATCAGGGTTTGCCGGTCCAAAGGCACCGTGGTGCGCGGGTCGATCATCTCGGCGCTAATGCTAAGCGCGGCGAGCTGCTCGGCGGCAGCTAAAGCGACCTGCACCATGCTGCTGGTTGCAACCAGGGTGATGTCCGTCCCGGAGCGCTTGATATCGGCAACTCCAAAAGGCAGGGTATATTCGCCTTCCGGCACCATGCCCTTCGATTGGTGCAACAGCTTATCTTCGATGAAGACGACCGGGCTGTCATCTCGGATGGCCGTTTTAAGCAGACCTTTTGCGTCATATGGCGTAGCGGGTAGAGCGACTTTCAATCCGGGGATGTGGCTGGGCCAGGCTTGCAAGCTCTGGCTGTGTTGGGCAGCAGCCCGGCGAGTGGCGCCCAGGGTGGTGCGGAAGACCATCGGGGCTTTGAGTTTTCCGCCTGACATGTAGTGGATCTTGGCTGCCTGGTTGGCAACCTGGTCCATAATTAGTCCCAGGAAATCGCCGAACATGATATCCACGACCGGGCGCATCCCAGTCATAGCCGCGCCTACGCCAATCCCGGAAAAGCCGGGCTCGGAGATCGGCGCGTCGATCACTCGATCAGTTCCAAATTCTTCTACCAGGCCAAGCATGACTTTGAAAGGTGTGCCTGCCTCGGCCACATCCTCTCCGATAATAAATACGGTCGGATCGCGCCGCATCTCTTCTGCCAGCGCCTCTCTGACGGCCTGGCTAAAGGTGATCTCACGCAGAATGGAGGAGCTGTTTTTCGAATCGGGCTCAGGCGTAGACATCTTGGTTCACCTCGCTTGGATCTGGAAAAGGCGCCTCTTCAGCAAATTCAACCCCTGCGGCAATTTCGCTGCGGACATGCGCATCGATGCTCTCCAAAATGGAAGTCTGGACCCCGCGACTGCTCTGCAGCCAATTGGCCAGCATTTTGATTGGATCGTGGATTTCCTTCCACAGCTCTTCTTCCTCTTTGGCGCGGTAGTACCCCCGGTTGATGTCTCCCACGTGGTGCCCGTGGTAGCGGTAAGTGTTGCAGGCCAAAAATGCAGGTCCGTCGCCGCGGCGCGCCCGCTCTACTAAACGCATTGCCGTTGTATACACCTTGCGCACATCTTGCCCATCCACTTCTTCGCTCAAGATGCCGAAGGCTTCCGGGCGGGATTTCAGGCTACCGGCCATCACTTCGCGAAAATAGGTGTATTCGGTATACATGTTATTCTCACATACATACAAAACGGGGAGCTTCCACAAAGCTGCCATGTTCATCACTTCATAAAGCACGCCCTGCCCCAAGGCGCCTTCACCGAAAAAGCAAACAGCCACCTGTCCGGATTTACGCATCTTGCTAGAGAAGGCAGCGCCGGTGGCAATCCCTCCACCGCCTGCAACGATCGCGTTGGCCCCCAAGTTACCTGTCTCTGGATCGGCGATGTGCATTGATCCGCCTTTACCCTTACAATAGCCGGAAGCTTTCCCGAGCAGCTCGGCAAACATGCGGTTGACCTGGGCGCCTTTTGCCAGGCAGTGCCCATGACCACGATGCGTGCTGGTGATGTAATCGTCTCGCCGCAGAGCCTCACAGACGCCCACAGCAATCCCTTCTTCGCCGCTGTACAGGTGGGCCAGCCCTGGCATCCGCGCTCCTTTATACAGTTCGTTGACAGTTTCCTCGAAATTGCGGATCTTGAGCATCTGCTCGTAGATATGCAGCCACTGTTCGACGTCGATGGCCAGGTATTCCGCCTGAGCAGGTTGTTCGTCCATCTGTTGCAGGTTAATCGGAGGTTTAATCTCGATCATGCTTTATTCCTCAATTCAGGGTTTACGCCTATAAAAGATGACCGGGCCTTTTCCCTACCGGTCGAGCTAACGCTCATAAATATTTATCACGCAGGTTGGATAGCTTTGAAGGCTTGCTCGAACGGCACCAACCTGCCTTCTGGGTTGAAATTCAATGAAAAATAGGGGCTGACCGGCCTGCACGTCCCGCTGTTCTGCGATAGCCGGGCCAGGCTTTCCGAGACGTCGATTTCATCCATTGAAAGGGTGTTCTTGATGCGCACGATACGTGCCTGAAGAGGGTCTGCCTGCCCACAGACTCGCAGAGCGGTCAGGATAGCGGCCCGATCATCCGGTGCGACCATAGGAATGAAGGAGCGTTGAATGCCGCAAACCCCCGCCGTGATGCAGTTAATATACAATGCCTCGAAGTCAATCTGTTCAACTAAACGGCGGGTGGTCACATCAGCCAGGCCGATTCCGGAGGCATTTCCATGCGCCTCTTGGGTCAGATCCAGGACGGCAATAGCGCGGATATCACAGGAAGCCAGGTCGGGCACCCCATGTACTTTCACCCGTCCAATGACTTTCGGATCTATGCCGACGCCACTGATGTTCTTGCCCATCTGCTCTACAATCAAGACATCGATCTCTGGGAAGGGGAAGTGCGGCAGAAGAGTATAAGCTTGTTTTAAGAGCTCTCGTTCTTCGGGGCCGGCGATTCCCTCTGGGGCAACTGCTTCAATATTGGCGACCTCATGATAAGCGTTCTCAATGGAGGCCAGGCCAAACAGCACAGGCATGCTTTGAACGACCACACGGGCCGCCTGAGGCATCAGAACCTGCAAACCTTCAACACCGTATGAGTGCACGATACCGGCGCCTTCCTGTTTTCCTAGGCCCAGGACAGCCATCTTCGCCAGCCCGCTCTCGAAGTCCCCGGCGAAATCCGTATGAGGCTTGATGCGATTGACGATAACAATGCCATCAGCGTTGGCGGCAATCCGGTCGATGAAGACTGGCATGCCATTTGGCAGCTTGCCAACCTCGACAACATCCATGGAAGAGTGAATTGGGGCGCCAGTTGAATCTTCGGTGATCCCCAGGTTTGCCAGCATCTGCACCTGGCCTTGGGCGGTAGCTCCCCCATGACTGCCCATCGAGGGGACAATGAATGGGTCGGCGCCATGCTCATGCAGCCAGCGGACAACCGCAGCCAGGATCTCCGGAATCTGGCTGATGCCGCGGCTACCGGCGGTTAGCGCAACTCTTTTTCCCTGGCACTTTGCAGCAACATCAGGTAAACGGTCTATAGCCTGAAAAACCGCCTGGGTGACATTGGCTATTTGCGGGCGAGGGAATTCTTGCTTCACGCGTTGGAAGCGTGGCAGGGGCAGGTCCCAATCAAAAGCTTTACCGGTTTCCGTCCACATACTGTTTGCCTTTTCGTACCTTTGGTCTTTAAATATCGATTATACCCTTAATGTGTTGACTGTCAACAATTGACTGCAAACAATCGCTTGACAGAACACCTGGCCCACAGTATATTCAAACCGGATCTCTCTACTAAAACCATTCAGGAGGCACGATGAAAATTGTCCGTTTTGAGACTTTCCTGGCCAATTCTGGGCTGAGGAATTACTTATTCATCCGCCTGACCACCGATACGGGTTTAACCGGGATCGGCGAGGCTTCCTTAGAGTGGCAAGAGAAAACGGTCGAAACCATTTGCCATGAATGGCTTGCGGAAAGGATGATCGGCCGCGACCCATTCGATATTGAGGCAACCATCGGCAGCCTAATCCGAGACCAATATCAAGGAGGCGCCACTATTTTAACTGCCATCAGCGGGGCAGAAGTTGCGATGTGGGATATTATCGGAAAAGCGTGCCAGCAGCCGGTTTATAAACTCCTTGGCGGCCGCTGCCACCGGCGCTTGCCCGCCTATGCTAATGGCTGGTATGGGGGAGCGCGTACGCCCAAAGACTACGCAGAAAAGGCCCAAGAAGCCGTTGGGCGCGGCTACAGGGCATTGAAATTCGATCCCTTTGGCACTGCCTGGAAAGAGTTGGCGCCGGAGCAAAGTGACGAGGCAGTTGGATTGGTTGCGGCGGTTCGGGAGGCGGTGGGGCCCGGAGTCGGTTTAATGATCGAGTTCCACGGCCGTTTATCCGTTGGTAGTGCGCTGGAGATGATGGACCGGCTTGCGCCATTCCATCCGGTTTGGTGTGAGGAGCCGGTTAGTCCGGATAGCATGGATCTGCTCTTGGAAGTAAAGAATAGGGCCCGTCTTAAGGTTGCGGCTGGCGAGCGGCTGTATTTGCTGGCTGATTTTTCCAGACTGCTATCCCTGCGTGCGGTCGATGTGGTGCAGATGGACATCTCACATTGTGGGGGGTTATGGATCAGCAAGAAGATCGCTGCGCTGGCGGCAATTCAAGACATCCGTGTCTCCCCTCATTGTTCTGTAGGACCCGTAGCTCTGGCAGCTTGCCTGCACTTTGATCTCAGCACCCCCAATTTTATGATCCAGGAGGCTTTTGCCGAGTTTGACATCCCCTGGCGGAATCGACTAGTGCGCGGCTGGAATCCGCTTCAGAATGGGGAGTTTTTCCTGCAAGACGTACCCGGGCTAGGGCTTGAGCTTGACGAAGAAGAGATTGCTCGGCATCCATATGTCAAGAACTCTTTTCCCAGCCTGTGGGAAGGCGAATGGCTGGAGAAATTTACCCGTGATAAATCCGACCAGTAATCTTCGGGAGAAGAAACCTGCTATTCTTCCGAGCTAAAGATCCCAAACACCATGCAGGGACCGCCGTCCAGCCCCCTGATCCACCATGGAGCGACAATCACCTCGGCCAGCCTCTCCAGCTCGCCGTCCAGCTTCATGTCCTCGATCACCAGGAACCTGCGCCCCTCACCTTCCAGGAGGACATTATGCGCCGGCATGCACTGGTCAAGGTGTTCGATGCAGGCTAAAGAAGGCACATCCATCCCCAGGGCACGCAGGTTTGGCAACTGCTCCAGCAGGTATTGGGCGCTTGCCACCCCAAACCCCGGGCATTTCGCGCTATAGCGAGCCGGATCTGTTTCGCGAATTTCTCCATAACCAAAACGGCAGAGCAGGAGATCCGCCTCTTTCGCTTCGGGCATAAATCGGGCCAGATCGTCCGGTTGGACAACCTGGCAATCATTTAGGTGCAAATCAATCACCACCGGATGGGTGAATATAAAATCTTCCGCTCGAAAATCACTTAATGCCAACCCGTTTGCGGCGACGTGAGCAGGAACGTCAATATGGGTTCCAGTATGGCTGGCAGCTTTAATCAAAGTGACATTGGCGCCATCTCCCTTTTCTAGACTGAGAAATGGGGTTAATTCAATGGGTGGAATGGCAGGCGGGTTCGGGGCATCCTTGTGCAAAGGGTAGCCTAGGAATTCGATCCGCCCAGTTATTTCCAACACGGGTTCATCTCCTTGGTTATATGTGTTATGTGTGTAGCCTTCACTTAGGTTAATTTCCAGGCCGGCCGTGGCTCTCTAGCCAGGTATTGGCTTCTCGATCAGCAGATGAGGGTTCCAAGGGGATTGACACCACTTCGCTGTGTCGGGCGAGCGAGATTTCGCTGGCTCTCGCCAGCTCATATGCCCGGTACCCATCCCATCCCGTCACCAAGGGTTTCTCGGCTCCCCGGATCACCTGGATAAAGTTTTCGAGCATGCCCATAAAACCGCCGAACTCCTCATCAAATATCAGCGTGTTCGGAAAGATGGGGGTCCAATATTTCGAAGGCCCGGTCTCGTCATCATGGAAGGTCAGTTTGTACTGGTCGTCTACTTCCAGCCAGGCATGGTCGCCATAAACCTCGACCCGCTCCCAGGGCTTGAAGCTCAGGGCGGTTGAGCTGGTATAAACCGTTCCCACCGCTCCCGAAGCAAACTCAAACGTTGAAATCGCATTGTCAACCGGGTATCGGCGCTTGTTGCGATGATACCGGTCATTCCCAATGCAGCGAATTACCTGAACATCCCCCATCAGATAGCGGGTCATGTCGAAAATATGAATGGTGCCAGCCTCAAAAAGGTCGACATAGTTATAGCCCACGTTGAACTTTTCCACGTACATGGCGGGGATGGTCACAGGTCCCTGCTCGATCAGCTTCCTGGCCCGGAAATAGGGTGGAGCGTAGCGTTTATTGGAAACAGTCATCAAGGGCAGGCCCTTGTCATCTGCCAGCCTGCAAATCCTTTGCGCATCCACCAATGAGCGTGTAATCGGTTTTTCGACCAGAACCGGCAGACCTCTTTCGAGGCAAGCCAGGCAGTGCTCAGCATGCAGTGAGTCGGGGCTGCAGATCACCACTCCATCCAATTCTTCTGATGCCAGCATATCCTCGAGTTGTCTATACCAACGCCCGCCGAAGATGTGCTGAACTTTCTCTCCTTGCCCTTCTTCGGGGGTAACAAAGGCCGCCACTTCCACCGGCTCCCATACCGCTTGAAGCCTTTTGATCGCCGGCAGGTGTTTGGATTGGGCTACCCCGCCGGCGCCGATGAAACCAAGGCGGATTCTCTGGCGCGAGGCGCGCTCTTCGTCATATCCAATCCCATATACATCGCCAAGCTCGATGGACTTGCGATAAGGTGTAAATCCATAGGTGTCTTCCGGCATGATCTCCTCCACAACCTGGTTTTTGTAATGCAAGCCCTGCTGGATCAGGGGTGCGATTCCGGCCAAAGGATTAACCCTTCGATGGATCAAAGCGATGCTGTAAATCGGACACTTCGATATGAACATCTGGCCTGGTGAGGATTTCTGGACGTAACGCTGTCCCCAGACCGGGTTTCTCTGGCAGGGAAAGCATCCCATCCCCAATGGGGATGGGCTCGGTGACGATGTCGTTGTACCATCCTTTGTAGTAAGAGCGGACGGTCTCCATACTCATGGCATTTGGGATGTGCAGCATGAGATGTGCTGCTGACCAAAGGGCGACGGGGCCGATGGTGTCATGGCTGGTCACTGGCAGGTAATAGGTATCGGCAAGGGCACAGATCTTACGGGTTTCGCTGAGGCCGCCAGTCCAGGCCATATCGGGCATGATGATATCGGCGGCGTTTAATTCAACCATCTTGCGGAATCCGAAACGGGTGAAGAGCCGTTCGCTAACACACAAAGGAATAGTGGTCTCTGCTTTCAAGCGAGCATAGGATTCGGGGTTATCGGGAGGGATCATTTCCTCCAGCCAGAGAATGCCATACGGTTCGAGGGCACGCGCGATTTTAGCTGCCTCTGTCAAATTCCAGCGAGCATGCCCCTCGATTGCTATTTCCATCTTGTCTCCGACAGCCTTGCGGATGTCCGCCACAAACGATAAACCCTTCTGAAGATCCGCTTTGCTCAGAAAATGGGTCACCGGCCCAACTGCTTCGACGCCAGCCCGCTGACCGATCGGGCCGTTAAGCGAGGCGCCGAACTGGTCGAAAGGCCAGATTTTCATGGCGGTGATGCCGTTCTTGAGCAAGTCTTGGGCCAGATCGCCGGCTCGGCCTTCCCTCCAAATGTGGAAATCCTGGTACGCACCATAACTCACGCAGGTGTTATAGATTTGAATGCGGTCCCGGTTTCGCCCTCCTAACAAATGATAGATCGGCTGTCCGGTGTACTGGCCTAGCAGGTCCCACAAGGCCACATCGATGGCGCTGATCGCCCGGGTTTCTGTCCCGCCATAGCCGAAGAAGTTGACTGTTGAAAACATATTATTCCAGTGGTTTTCGATATCGAAGGCGCTTCGCCCGAGCAACAGATTGGCGAACACGTCGTGGATCACTGCGCTGACCGCGCGTGGCACGTAATAGGTCTCGCCCAACCCGACCAGACCTTCATCAGTATGGATTCTTACCCAGATGGTATTGGGCTGCTCATCAATCCAGATCGTTTCAAGTCGGTTAATTTTCATATTTGCCTTCCTTTCTCGGAATCACTCTTTAGCAGGGTCGAAAGCATCGAAATCATCGTCACTTGTCGGTGCATCGCAAAGGTGTTGACAGAGCCTTTCTACAGGTGTGGTCCCTAGAGAGCCGTGTATGCGCTGGTAATTGTAGTACATTAACCATACACCCAATTCATTACTGGACATTGGCGAATCTGAACTTTAAAAACCGAAAACATCGACGCCCTGGAAGGCAATCGCAGGCGCGCAGTGCTCACCGGGCATAAATGACCAATATCGCCCAGCTAATTTGCGGCCTGGTTGGCAAACGGGGCCTAAGCGGGCACAGTTTCCAGACGCAAATAGCGATGCAAGACCTGCTGGATATCGCCGGTCTCTTGCATCATCTCGATTGCGCCGGTC
>Ga0154795_1118_pt1 | contig 21578 bp, 21 predicted proteins | sample Rifle2008BG16ft_FD_105803 | JGI IMG/M metagenome (GOLD analysis project Ga0154795, IMG submission 105803) | Chloroflexi bacterium RBG_16_54_18 | reverse complement strand
AGATTTTTCCTCAGCACCAGCATTATTTTCTTCAACAGCGTTAAATTCAGATATAATTAGATAGGTTTTCCCTTAATTATCCTATACTCGGTCATTGGTTATCCAGGGAGCAGGTAAAGATGAATATTATTCTCAAGCGCCGGCTGAATAATTATGATCAATGGAAGAAGGTCGTTTTAGATTACGACGGATTGCGCAAGCAGTACGGCTCGAAAGGCGCACATGCCTACCGCAGCGCCAAAGACCCCGATGAAGTCTACCTGGTCTTTGAGTGGGATGACTCCATGCCCTACCAGCGTTACATGGATCTCCCGGAGGTAAAGAAAGCCTTGGCAGATAGTGGGACAACGGAAATCATCGAAGTGAGTGAATCCTTCTACCTGGAAGAATAATTCTTCCACGTCACAGAGTCAAATTCCAAACCACACCCACTACCAGACGTAAACATTCTCCGGCTCCAGGCGTATCAGCGTGTTCTCGGCGTCGTAGATCCAGCTCCGCGGCTCGGGATCCTTCACCCCCTCTTCTCCCAGGTAGCGGGTATAGATAAGCAGGGACTGCTCGACCACAAATTCCACCGGTGAATCAATCAGCTCCCCTTCTCCCTCCAGCAGCACGCCCCAGGTCGGAGGCGACCCCTCAGGAGGCGGGCCCCCTCCGTCCACCACCACCGCGCAGCGCGGGTTTAGCCGCAGCTCGCGGAACTTGCGCGTGCTACGGAAGCCGCTCATCCACAGGCACTCCCCGTCCCAGTAAAACCACAGCGGCACAACGTGCGGCTGCAGCGTTCCGAGCGAGGCGGTCGCCAGCCGTGCCAGTGTTGGGCGGCTGAGGATTTCATCGATGCGGCGTTTGGCCTCTACATTCAATCTGGAAGGGTGGGTCATAAGACCTCGAATGTAGAGGTATGCATTATTCTACAGGTGTTCCCAATGCACAGTTTTTATCCATTCCGGTCAGCTTCACCAATGTGACCTGATTCCACAGTCCGCTAGAAGCTGTCGCCTGCACCCGCAAATAATTATCCGTCAGTCCGCTCATCTCCCACCCCTCCGGCCCTAACTTCACCGCGCTCTCCCACAGCACCGGCAGCACCTTTCCCACGAACCCCGCCCGGTAATCCTCAGCCGACTCCGCCAGCGCTTCCCGCATCAGCCGGCTGCGCAGCTTTCGCACTCCTGGCGCAACCTGCCCCACCATGCGGCTGGCAGCCGTACCCGGGCGCGGCGAGTAGCTGAACACATGCCCGCCGGCGAAATTCATTCCTTTAGCAAATTCCAGGCTCTCGTCGAATTCTTTCTCGCTCTCCCCCGGGAAGCCCACGATGATATCAGTGGTGACGGCAACGCCGGGAATGAGCTTCCGGGCTGTTTCCACCAGTTTCGCAAACGCTTCAGGCGCTGTCTTGCGCAGCATGCGCTGCAGGGTCGCTTTACACCCGCTCTGCATTGGCAGGTGCAGATGGCGGCACAGGCGCGCGTTCTGCCACAACCCAAAAAATTCCTCTTCCAGGTCCCACGGCTCCAGAGAGGACAGCCGCAGGCGCGGCAGCTCCGTTTCATCCAGAACCAGCCGCACCAGGTCGCCCAGCTTCCTTCCAGGCTGCAGGTCCTGCCCCCACGAGCCCAGGTGCACCCCGGTCAGCACGGCTTCCTGCACCGCCGCGGAAGCCTCCTGCCCACTATGGCAGCTTACCGCCTGGATTTCCGCCAGGACCTCTGCCACCTCACGACTGCGGCCCTTGCCGCGCGCCAGCGCCGTTACGCAGAAGGCGCAGCGGTTGTCGCAGCCGTCCTGCACCTTGATGAAAGCCCGCGTCCTGGATCTCGCACCGGGTACCGGCACCCGCTCCAGCGGCTCGACCTCGAATTCATCCAGCGGCAGCCCCAGAACCTCCGCCACCAGGCGGTCTTTGACAGCGTTCGGCACCACCCGGCTCACGCCCGGAAGCGACGCCGCCTCGCGCGGCCGCAGCGTCGACCAGCAGCCGGTTAGAACCGTGCTGCCGCCTTCACCTTGCTCGCTGCCTGCCTGTTGACCATTTCTCCTGGCCCGCTCCGCGTTGCGAACCTTCTGGCGTGAATCGGAAGCCGCCGCGGCGGTCACGGCGCAGGTGTTGATCACCGCCAGGTCTGCCAGCTCGGGCGCTTCCACCAGGTCATGCCCGGCCTGGTGAAACTGTCGTGCATAGGCTTCGATCTCGGCCTGGTTCAGCCGGCAGCCCACGCTGTCAAGGTAGATCTTCATATCACGGCCCGCGCAGTGTGAAATCGTCGAAGCGGATGTCCACCCCCGGGCTGCCGTACGACCCGGCGATAAAGCCCACGTCGCCGGCGGCAAACTCGCCGTCCTGCACCTCGGCCAGTTTTTGGCCGTTCACATAGAAGGTCAGCGTATCTCCCCAGCAGTCCGCGCGCAGGGTGTTTTCTTCCGAGCCCTGCCGGATATGCTCCGAAGGCTGGAGCGAGTCCATCCCCACCAGCTGGTAGTCAGCGCCTCTCACCTTGCCGATGCCCCAGAAGCCGTCGCTACTGATGATAAAGGTGTAGAAATTATCGTCCCCTCCCGCCCGGCAGATCAGCCCGAAGCGGTTGTCGCGCTCGCCGCCCACCTTGAGTGCTGTCACCTCCACGCTCACGTCTTCCAGGTCCAGCCCGGACAGCGCCCAGATGTCGGTGTTAGGCTGGTTGACCAGGATGCGGTACATCCCGTCAGCATAATCGGTCTCCGCATCCTCGGTCACGGCCCGGTTCCAGCCGCTGCTCGGGTCGCTGAAATCGTCCTGGAAGATGATGCTTCCCGGAGCCTGCTCGCTTCCTGAAGGTGTGAGCAGGCTGCAGGCCAGCGGCAGCCAGGCCAGCAGGATGATTCCGAACAACCGGCCTGCTGAGCGAAGTGTTATGCCAGGATTCAGGGAAAATTTGGCCAATGCAGCGCTTCTCAGGAAGTTATTTTAGCATACCTTCCATCAGGCGCTGTGCCTGCTCGGCCATGGAGCTCCCCGGAGCCAGGCTCTCCGCCAGCTGGAATTGCTCCAGTGCAGCGGCAGCATCGCCCTGCAGCATCAGCAGGTAACCGTAGTGCAGGTGAGCGGCGGCGTTTTGAGCGTCCACTTTCAAAGCCCGTTCCAGGGTTTCCCGCGCCGCCTCCAGCTGTCCAAGGCGGATCTGCACCTGCGCCATGGCATCCAGGTTGTCAGCATCCTCCGGCGACAGGCTCAACGCCGTACGGGCGGCAGGCAGCGCCAGTGCCTCCAGCTGGTAGTTGTAGTTGAGCGAAAATTCGACCACCTGGCGCTGGTATGTGGCATCGTCCGGTTCGAGCGCCGCCGCCTGCAGATAATCCGCCGCTGCCCCGGCCAGGTCGCCGGACAGCGCCAGCACGCGCCCCAGCTCCGCGTACAGGACGGCTTCCTGAGGATGAATGCGCAGGGCGTCGGTAATCGCCTGCTGCGCCAGGTCGTAGCGTCCCTGACGGCTCCAGTAAATCGACAGGAACAGATGTGCAGAAAGCGAGAGGGGATCGAGCTGGAGTGCTCTCTGGATTTCTGCCAGCCCTGCCTGGGTGGAAGCTTGCTTTTCGTCGAGGGGTCGATGCTGGCGTGCCTCACCCAGGTAGGCCCAGGCTTCCGCGTAACCCGGATTCGACAGTGTGGCCTGTGAAAAGGCCTCGACTGCCAGCACCCATTCGTTTAAGGCCGCCAGCACCCTGCCGGCGCTCACCAGTGTATAAGCCGGGTCGCCCTCCAGGCTGGCAGCCAGGATTTCCGCCCGCAGCCTTCCAGCCTGCTTCTCCAGCTCAGGAGAGAGCCGCCGGGCCTCTTCCAGGTGCACTATGGCAGCCCCTGGTTCGACCGCCGCCAGCAGCAAACCAAGCCGGAAGTGCGGTCCCGCGTCTTCAGGACTCAGCACCAGGAGCGATTCTAAAGCTGACCTGGCGCCAGGGTAATCCCCACTGCGCAAGTTTGCCTCGGAAAGTAGATTGAGAACCTCAACCGAGGGTTCAAACCTATGGATGGCAGCCTGCCATATTTGGGCTGCCGCGCGCAGGTCGCCGTTCTGCGCGTAGGCCTGCCCCAGGTCAAGCATCCCTTCCAACGACAGCTCCTGGCGAGCCCGCTCCAGGAACTCGATCGCCTTCCCGGCATCGCCGCCTGCCAGGGCCTGCCGCCCAGCCAGTTCCCACAGCTGCGTTTGGGAGGGCTGCAGCGCGGCCGCCCTGGCCAGGTGTTCGGAAGCGACGGACAATTCGCCTGCCGCCTGTGCCTCAGCCGCACGCTCCTGCTCCATTATTGCATGCAAAGGAGCAGGGGCAAAGACCAGGGCGATCATCGCCGCTGATCCCAGCGTGAGAAACCACAGCCACAGGGCTTTTCGTTCGGCAGCCATCCACCGGATTATATCTTGCACCTCACCTGGCAAGCGCCGCTATCAACTTAATTGAAAGCTGCCTCCGGTTTCCATGCTTACCAGACCTTGCCTACCAGGTCAGGTCCCGGCTTCAAGGTTGGCTTTCCCGGCTGCCAGCCAGAGGCTGTGACTTCGCCCGTGGCCTTCACATGCTGGAAAACCTGCATTTGGCGCAGCAATTCTCTCACGTTGCGGCTCACTTCAATGGAGCAAATCCACCCGATCTACAATCTTACCCTGGATGTATGCCATCACTGCTTCATCAATATCCTCGATCTCGGTTACTACCGGCTTGATGCCGCGGCTGAGCATGCTCTGGTAAGCGCCCATGCCCATCCCACCGCATAGAATCGCCTCACAGTCGGCGATTGCCTCGGACATCATCAGGTGCTTGTTATGAGAAGTACTATCCATCCCGTGCGACTCGCCGTGCTCACCCTCTGCATGTGGTTGGTTGGAAAAATGAGAGTGCCCTAGCTTGTCACGCATCTCGCTGGCAGTGATCGCCCCGTTCTCGACGGTCACAACCAGGTAGTAAGCCGCCCTTCCAAAATGCTTGCTGATCGTCTTTCCATCATCTGTTATGGCTGCAATGTTCATATACCTACACTCCCTTCTGCAAAATGGCGTTCCAGGGGATGGTCGCGCTCGTCACTCGGAACCATCACCAGGATCGAGCGTGCTTCGGCCTGCCCCGGATTCTGCCAGCAGTGCGGCAGGTGCGCTTCGAACAGCAGGCTGTCTCCAGGCTCCAACAGGTATATCTCCTTACCTATGGTGTATTGAATCTGACCTTCCAGGCAGTAAATGAATTCGTAACCGGTATGCACAATCTCCAGCCGGCCGCTGTCTGCCTGGGGATGGAGGGTTACGACGAAAGGCTCGACCGCCTGGATCACTGATCCTGCGCCCAGGTCTTCCAGGCTGCCGTGATCGAAAATCGCTCGCGGGCGTTGTTGCCTTTGGATATGCACAATATTTTTTCGAGGGCCGGTTGTCTCGAAAAAAGTGGATATGGGAATTTCAAGCGCCCTCGCCAGCTGTTGCAGCGTGCTGACGCTGGGAGAGCTCTTGCCATTTTCAATAAGGCTGAGGGTGTTGATCGCCAGGCCGCTTCTTTCAGCCAGAGCCCGCAGGCTCAGATAATTGGCCTCTCGGATCCGGCGCAGGTTATCACCCACATTAACCTCATTGGGTGCAGCCCTGCTTTCTTCCGCCAGGGTTTCCAACGACTCACCAGATTTCCACAGCAATCCTGGACGCCTGTCTACCGGTGAACTTCTTTTCGACATCTTCGAACCTTAGATCCTATTCCTGATATTATACTATTATTATAGTTGGTATTGTCGTTAAATCAAGGATTTAATAACATTTTATTGGTACATTATTTAAAACCAGTGTAAATCGAAAACCTGCCTGGCAGCACCTTTGCGGAACCCTCGTTTGGTTGGGAGGTTCTTGAGAGGATACCAACAATAAATGCCTGGCTCAGGCAGTGAAATAAGTCAATATCATTCACCCTCATAATAGTATAATTATTCACATAATCAGACCTGTCACATAAATATCAGGGGAGGAATATGTTACTGGGTTATCAAATCCCAAAGGAAGTACCGGAACTACTGCATATCGGCGGGTAGAGCACATGTCTGCTTCGTGCCCACACCGAAAAACATCCCGATCACCGGGTTCAAATCCGGTTCACCGCGCAGCTGTCCCTTTTACCTGTCCGGGCCCTGCTCCAGGCATCATTCGATCCTGCTGCGCCCAGATCCATCCATAAACCAGAAACAACCGAAACAAACAGAACAAGGAAGGCGGAGATGAAAACCAAATACTCTGTCACATCAAATGGAAAATACATTTTGTCCAGAAAATTGATTATTACCCTGATAGGGGTGGGAACACTTATTGGAGCGCTGCTCTTCACCGCCGGCGCCGTGCTGGCGGGGAGCCTGGAACCCTCCGTTGGTCCCGATGAAGCCGGATCACAAATGTACACATTGGATCAGATCTATAAACGCCTGTACAACGGCCAGGTTTCCGCCAAAATGACCACCTTCACAGAGCCCCTCAGCGGTCCCTCCACCGGCACGATGCACACATTGGATGAGATTTACGACCTGATCGGGCAGCGCGCCCCGGTTCCCAAGACCGGGCAAACCACTTCCTGGGCAGCCAACGACGACGGAGCCCTGGAAAAGGGTGTGAGCTGGCCAAACCCGCGCTTCACCATCAACGCCGACGGCACCGTGACTGACAACCTGACCGGGCTGATCTGGCTGAGGAATGCCAACTGCACGCAGTTCTTTGACGGCGACACCAAAGGCCAGAACAACCGCAGCTGGTATGATGCGCTGGTGGCCGCCTCCTCACTTTCGACTGGCTACTGCGGTCTTACCGACGGATCGACCGCCGGCGACTGGCGCCTCCCCAACGTGCGCGAGCAGTTCAGCCTGCTCGATCACCAATACAACGCCCCGGCCCTCTCGAACACCGCTGGTACCGGCTGGCACACAGATGGGAATCCTTTTTACTATGTCCAGAATAATTACTACTGGACAAGCACCACGCGCGTCAGCTTCGATTCCTGGAAGTTTTGGGTGAATCTATACGATGGCAGGGTGTACGACGTCGATGGGGCAACATCCGATTTTTGGGTGTGGCCGGTGCGGGGCGGACAATAGAGGCTCAGGGTGCAGGAGTCGAACCATGAAAACTAATATTCGCACACACACCCGGTATCTCGCCATCCTCCTGGCAGCAGCCCTGGTAATATTGGGATTCACTGTAGCACTGGCTGACGGCAACATCGACCCGGCACACCAGTACGCCTGGAACACCAGCGCCGGCTGGATCAACTTCAAATCTCCCATGAGCGAGGCCACCGTCTACAAGGACCACCTGGAAGGCATCATCTGGGGAGAGAACATCGGTTGGATTCGCCTGGGCTCGCACGTGGATGGAGGCGCATTCACCTACGCCAATACGGCAGCTGATAATTACGGCGTCAACCGCACGCCCGATGGCAAGCTCTCCGGCTATGCCTGGGGCACCAATGTCGGCTGGATCAATTTCAATCCTCCCTCCGGCGGTGTGACCATCGATCCACTCGGGGTCTTCGATGGCTATGCCTGGGGAGAAAACGTGGGCTGGATCAAATTCAAGGGCAGCGGGTACGGAGTTGTCACCAAATTTCGAGACACTGTGATTTTCCTGCCTGTGGTGATCCACAATTAGACCACTTTGAGACCTCACAGGTCTTCTGTGACCTGCCCCGGCAGAATTCTTGCCGGGGCCTGTGAGGTCTTTACTTACGATATTTCCGAAATCCAAATAAAGTTAAACCCTAACCTTGCCACGCGCCAATCCCATTCCACTCCCGCCCGATAAAATCGATATTGCAGCCTTCCGATCCCGCAATCAGCAAAATATTCCTCATTAAATTTTCCCCACCACGACGATGAAGCTCTGAGCCGATTTCCTTTATCGTCTCGCAGGTATGTTGGTATGCACTTTTATCGCTTTCATATTCTTCGTCCGAACGCCTGTCGAGATCCCACAAATAATCAATCAAGTCTTCATCGCTGGTCTTCTAGATCAGTTCTGCGTTGATTTCTATGGCTTAAATTTCCTTGTTTGCGTTTTGAATTGTGCCTGGATATTGCACCCGAACGATATATCACTCATTGTATATCAAAAACCGCTTGACGAAATCGCGTTAGTTTGTTAAATTGCTCACAGAAGCATTTGTACGCGGATTTACACGGATCAACCCGGATTATACCGAATTCGCTGATGAAGATTGAATAACCGTGTCCCTAACCGTTTTCTTACAAAAGAAGTTGCCATGGGTATCCAATAATTTCGTTCCTGAGTCTATTTAAAAAAAGAATAATCCGTGATAATCCGTTAAATCCGTGTACTGACAAAAAAGGACTCCCAACCAATGGATTTTACCCTCACCGAAGAGCAGCGCATGGCACAGAGCATGGTGCGCGATTTTGCCGAAAAAGAAGTCGCCCCCATCATCAAGGAATACGACCGCAAGCAGGAGATGGCGCCCTTCATCCTGCCGCGCATGGGCGAGCTGGGCATCCTGGGTATCTGCATCCCGCTGCGCTACGGTGGGCAGGGATTCGATTACATCAGCCTGGGACTGGTGTGTGAAGAGCTGGAAGCCGTCGACAGCACCCTCAGGGTGGTTATGTCGGTGCACATGGGCCTGAACAGCATGGGCCTGCTGCAGTGGGGCACTGAGGAGCAGAAGCAGCGCTTCCTTGTTCCCCAGGCGCGCGGCCAGAAACTTGCCTGTTTCGGCCTGACCGAACCCGCTGCCGGTTCGGATGTAGCCGGTATCCGCAGTACCGCCAGGCTGCAGGGTGATGAATACGTCATCAACGGCGAGAAAATGTGGATCTCCCTGGCGACCAAAGCGCACCACTGCCTGTGGGTGGCGCGCACCAATCCAGAAGCCGCGGATCCTCACGAAGGTTTGAGCGCCTTCATCGTCGAGCTCGACCGGCCCGGAGTCAGCCGCGGCGATATCCACGGCAAGCTGGGGGTGCGCGCCGGTTCTACCGGCTGGATCGCCTGCCAGGACGTGCACCTCCCGCTCGAAAATCGCCTGGGCGAGGAAGGCGAGGGCTTCAAGATCGCCATGTCCTGCCTGGACAATGGTCGCTACACGGTAGCCGCTGGTGCTAGCGGGCTGATTCGCGCCTGCCTGGATGCCAGCCTGAAATATGCCAAAGAGCGAAGGGCTTTCGACCGCGAGATCGGCAAATTCCAGCTTGTCCAGCAGAAAATTGCCTATATGGTACAATCTTATGACGCAGCGCGTCTATTCTATCTGCGGGCGGGGTGGATGAAGAACCAGGGTCTGCGCAATACGCGCGAAACCTCCCTGGCCAAGTGGTTTGCTACCGATGCCTCTTTTTCAGCGGCTTCAGAAGCCATCCAGATTCATGGGGCTTACGGTTACAGCGATGAATACGATGTCGAGCGCTATTTGCGCAACTCGAAGGGCGCGGTGATCTACGAAGGCACCAGTGAAATCCACCAGCTGATGCAGGCTGGTTACGCCCTCGGATACCGCCAGGATCCCCCGCTGCGCTGCGAGCTCCCGGCATATGACCCTGTCTCCTGGCAAACCTGATCACTCTGTGGGTCATCCATGGCATCCAGGCACCGCTTCTCTCCATCTCCCATGATCGGAAATTTTTTCTACGACTCACCATTCCCAGCTCTCCACTCTCAACTCACTAATCTCTACTCTCCATTCTCTTTTACTCACCACAAAACAAGGAGGTCCAATTGAACATCGTCGTATGCGTAAAACAAGTGCCCGACAGCGCCGCCCGGCTGGCGGTGGAAAGCGGGCGAGTGACCTGGGGAGATGCTCCTCTGGTTTTGAACCCGTGGGACGAATATGCCGTGGAAGCCGCACTGGTGCAAAAGGAAGCAGCTGGAGGCCTGGTGACTGTCATCAGCCTGGGTGGGGAGAACGCCAGGGAAGCCCTGAAAACCGCCCTTGCCATGGGCTGCGATCAGGCGGTCCTCATTTCGGATCCTGCCATGAGCGGCGCCGACAGCCAGGCAGTAGCCAGGGTGCTGAAAGCCGCCGTCCTTAAGGTCGGGGAAGTGGACCTGCTGTTCTTTGGCCGGCAGGCGATCGACGGAGATATGGGTGTCACGGCTTCGCAAACTGCGCGCCTGTTAGGCTGGCCCATGCTCGGGTTGGTCTCGCTGATCCAAAAAGTCGATCCCGCTGGTCGCACGCTGAGCGTGGAGCGCACCCTGGAAGAAGGCCGCCAGGTAGTTGAAAGCAAACTCCCCGCCGTCCTCAGCGTCTCCAAGGATATCGGCGAACCCCGCTATCCATCCTTCATGGGCATTCGTAAAGCCTCCCGGGCCGAGATCCCCATCTGGACTCTGGCAGACCTGGGTGCGGCTGCACCGGCTTCCTATATCAGTTGGCCTGAAATCATGAATCCACCTGCCCGCCAGGTCACCACCGAAATCATCTCGGGCAGCTCCCCGCACGAGATTGCCCAGAACCTGGTCGAGAAAATCCTCGAAGAGAAGGTGCTGTGATGAGCGCAAAAAAAATCCTGGTATACATCGATCAATTCAAAGGCGCTGCCCTTCCGGCTTCCTGGGAGGTGATTGGGGCAGCTCGAGCGTTGGGGGGCAGCATACTGGCTCTGGCAATCGGCCCGGATGCCAAAAAAGTCGCCGAGCAGTCCTTTCAGCTCGGAGCCGAGGCAGCCTTTTACTGCGAAGACGCCAGCCTGGCAGATTACCGGCCTGAGCCTTATGCCAGCCTGGTCTCGAAGGTAGCCAGGGAGCAGGATGTTGACGTCTTACTGCTCCCCACCACCACGCGCGGCCGTGAGTTGGCTGCCATGGCCTCCATCGACCTGAACACAGGGGTTATTCCCGACGCCACAATGCTCGAAGAAACAGAAGGCAAAATCCTGGCAACCCGCCCGGTCTATGCCGGAAAGCTTCTGAGTAAAGCCGTGTGTGCTGCCCGGCCACAGATCATCACCACCCGCGTGCGTGCCTTCAAGAAACCTGAACCCAATCCCGCACTGAGCGGGACTGCCAGCGCGGTCGAGCCAGCCATGCTCGAGGCGGACATCGCCACGCGTGTGACTGGATACACCGAAGCTGGCGGCGGCGTCAGCCTGACGGATGCCAATGTGATTGTATCGGGAGGTCGAGGGGTCTCCAATAACCCAAAGCTGACCGCACCTGCGGGCATGGATGAAAAGCAGGCTGAGGTGTGGCGTGCACAGCAGGGTTTTAAGCTGGTCGCAGAGCTCGCTTCGACTCTGGGCGCAGCCATGGGCGCCAGCCGCGCCGCGGTTGACGCCGGATATATTCCCTACGCACACCAGGTAGGTCAAACCGGAAAAGTCGTATCCCCCGATTTATATATCGCCTGCGGCATATCTGGCGCCATTCAACACCTGGCAGGTATGCGCACCAGCAAGGTGATCGTGGCGATCAATAAAGATCCAGACGCACCCATCTTTAAATTAGCCCGATTTGGTGTGGTCGGCGACCTTTATGAAATCCTGCCGGCGCTTAGCGAGGCCTTCCGGGCCAAATTAGGCAAGTGAGATCGCCAAAATCTGGGTGTTTGAAAAAAATTCTCCCCACCCCATAAGGGATGAGGAGCAAAGTGAATAATCACTGGAGGCGCGCTGCCCTGGTGTGATATCCTGGGGCAGCTTGCGTTTTAATTTCCGTTTGGTTAGCCATTCTTTGTCACGTGACCTTTGTGTCAGCACATTAGTGACATTTGCCACTTTGTGACCATCGTAAACTGAGGTAAATTTTATACACAGAAGGTATTTTATCTTTACGATGCACGAAACAATGTTCGACCGTTTTCCGCTTTTCAAGGAACTGACTTCCGAACAAAACAGCCTGGTTCGCCCCCTGTTTTCAGCCTGTTATGAAAACGCGGGAAGCGCGCTCTTCGAGCAAGGGGAGCTGGCTGAATGGCTCTACCTGTTGGTCGACGGTGAAATTATCATTCGCTTTAAACCCGAGGATGGGCCTGCAATCCTGATTTCCAGGATACGAGCAGGAGGCGTTGCAGGCTGGTCAGCTGCGTTGGGGAATCCCACTTATACGTCCACGGCTGTATGTACAACGGATTGCGAGACGCTCTGTATCCGCGGTCAGGATTTGCGTATTTTCTGCGAGCACTATCCAGAATTTGGTTCGCTCCTGCTGGATAGCCTGGCCAGAATCGTGGCAGAAAGACTGCGGACTTCTCACGAGCATGTCATCGCTTTATTGGAGCAGGGCATACAGGTCAATGAGCAAAAATCCTTGACAACTGATAAGTCTGTAGAGTATTAAATAGGGGAGATACGAAGGAGGATTGCGATGATAGCTCCAAACCAGGAAGGTAACGGTTTTACCGAAGAAGAGAGATTAAAAGCACTGCTGGAAAAAATTAACGCTTACATCGATCATTATCACGGCGGTTCCGTCGAATGGGTTTCCTTTGACGACCGGGTGCTGAAAGTCCGCCTGGGCGGCTCTTGCCTGGGTTGTCCGCTTTTACCCTCCACGCTGCACGGTTGGGTCGAAGGCACCATCCGGCAGTTTTTTCCGGATATCCAGGTGATCGACGCTGATGCCTGAGTAGGAAGATCAGTCAGAATCTAAAAGGCATCTCCTCACGAGATGCTTTTTTATTTCCCACAAATTAAACACCAGGTTCCAGCTATGAGAATAATAATACTGCCTGAGACGCCCAGGTTAATAAGGGTGTCGAGAAGATGCTCAACAGCACCGTTCCAACCGCCGCGGCGGAAGCAGTCAGGTACAGCCAGAACTCCCGGCGCACGACCGGTTCTCCATCCCGCATGTACATGATCACGATCACCCGCAGGTAATAGAAGGCTGAAACCAGGGAAGTCAGGACGCCGATCAGCGCCAGCCCGATGAAGCCGCCGTCGATCACCGTGCGGAACAAATAGAATTTCCCGAAAAAGCCCAGGGTAGGCGGCACTCCGGTGAATGAGAGCATCGCCACTGTCATCACCGCCGCCAGTCCTGGATGTCTGTGGCCCAATCCGGCGAAATCTTCCAGCCTCGTTCCCTGGTCACCGCTGCGTTCCACCGCGATCACGACGGCCCAGGCAGCGAAGCTGGTGAAGGCATATGCCACCAGGTAGAACAGGGCTGAAGCCACCGATTCAGCAGCCACATCCCCCTGCCCGTATGGGACCAGTGCCATCAAGATGTACCCGGCATGGGCGATGCTCGAATACGCCAGCAGCCGTTTGATATTGCTCTGGGCGATGGCGACCACGTTCCCCAGAATCATCGTTAATGCCGAGATCGCCCATAAAACCGGCGTCAGGTCCAGCGACAGGCTGGGTAAAACCAAAACGAAGAAGCGTAATAGCGCAGCAAAGCCTGCTGCCTTGGCGCCAACCGCCATAAAAGCAGACACTGAGCTGGGAGCACCGTGGTAAACATCCGGCGTCCACATGTGGAATGGGACTACTGCCACTTTGAAACCCAACCCGACCAGGATCAGGGCCGCGCCAACCAGCAGCAGGCTCACATCATAAGTGTTCGCGGCAATTGCATCGGATATCGCCTTAAATCCCGTCGTTCCGGCAGCCCCATAGACCAGGGCAATCCCGTACACCACAAAGCCCGAAGAAAAAGCACCCAGCAAGAAATATTTGAGCGATGCCTCCTCTGAAGACAATCTCGGCACTCCCACACCTGCCAGGATATACAATGGAATTGAAAGCAGCTCCAGCGCCAGGAAAACGACCATCAAATCCGCGGCCATGCTCATTAACATCATGCCCAGCACGGCAAACAAGAGCAGCGGATAATATTCACCATTCTCCAGCCCGGTGCGTTTAAGATAATCATGTGCCAGGGCGATTCCGGCCAAGCCGCTCAGCAGCAGCAGGCTGCTCACAAAAACAGAGAAACCGTCCGCACTGATCATGCCCCCAAAACCAGCAGTTTGCTTCGATCCCCCGGCCAGCAGGATTACCAGGGTAACCAGCAGGCCGATGGCGCCCAGGGCTGCAGTCCAACCCTTCCTCCCTTCGGGGACGAACAGGTCGAGCAGCAGTAAAATGCAGGCCCAGATGCCCAATACAATCAGAGGCAGGATGGCTTGCATTGACGTTGACAGGTCAGCAGGCATTGGACCTCCCATTGGCTGGCAACCCCATTATCAAATTCTTCCCTGCTGATTCCAGGATAAATTTGCGTTCAGTGATCATGGTATCCCTGTCACCGCAGCACTCTGGATGGCTGCCACCAGCTGGTCGACTGCGGGTCCCATCAGTGTGAAAAACGGCTTGGGATACAGGCCGATCCAGAAAATCAAGATCACCAGGGGCATCAGGATTACAATTTCCCGCCAGTTCAAATCAGCCAGGTTGCGGTTCTCATCTTTTGTAACCGGTCCCAGGAAAAGCTTCTGGAACATGAGCAGGATGTAGACAGCCGCCAGGATCACACCGATAGCTGCCAGTCCTGCAAACCAGACCGATCCAAGGGAACCGTCCGGGCTGCCAGCTCCCCATGCTCCCAACAGGATGGCGAATTCGCCCACAAACCCGTTCAATCCTGGCAGGCCCATCGAGGACAGCGCCACGATCAATGTCAGCACGCCGTAAACCGGCATTACCTTCCACAGCCCGCCAAAGGCATCCATGTCGCGCGTGTGCCGCCGCTCGTAGATCATCCCGACAATCAAGAACAATGCTCCGGTGCTCAGACCGTGGTTCACCATTTGCAGGATACCGCCCTGCACGCCCTGGGAATTCAGGGCAAACAGACCGAGCATCACGAAACCCAGGTGGCTGACTGACGAATATGCAACTAATTTCTTGACATCCTTCTGAGCGTAGGAAACCGCCGCTCCATACAGGATACCCACCACCGCCAGGCCTGCCATCCAGGGAGCCATCTGCCAGGCTGCCGCTGGAAAAAGCTGCAGGTTGAAGCGCAAGAAACCATAAGTGCCGAGCTTCAGCAGGACGCCTGCCAGGATCACCGAGCCAGCCGTAGGAGCTTCGACGTGAGCATCCGGCAGCCAGGAATGCAGCGGCCACATCGGAACCTTGATTGCGAACGCGGCAGCAAATGCCAGGAATAACCAGGTCTGAAGATTTGCAGGGATACTGTCTTTGGCAATCAGCTCGGGCATCGAGAAGGTGCCCTGGTAAAGGCCAAGCCAGATGATCGCCAGCAGCATCAGGATCGATCCTGCCATGGTGTACAGGAAGAACTTGACCGCAGCGTAAATGCGGTTCGATCCGCCCCACATGCCGATCAGGAAATACATCGGTACCAGCGTGAATTCCCAAAAAATGTAAAATAAGAACAGGTCCTGGGCCAGGAAGACGCCGATCATCCCGATCTCCAGCAGCAGAAAGAAAACCATAAATTCCTTAACCCGCTCTTCGATGGCTGTCCAGGTGGAAAGGATAGAGATAGGGGTGAGCAGGGTGGTCAGGAGCACCAGCAGGATGCTCAATCCATCCACTCCCAGGTGAAAAGCAATGCTCCAGGTCGAAACCTGAATCCAGGGTAAATTCACCACCAGTTGCAGGTCAGGATCCTGCGGATTGAACTGCACCAGGATCGCAATCGATATCCCAAATGTTGCCAGCGAAGTGATCAACGCAATCCAGCGCACCGCGTTCTTCTGTTCTGGGCGTAAGAACAGGATGATCAAGATACCCAGCAAGGGCAGGAAGGTGACCAGTGTCAGCGGGTGAAGAAGATAGGCCATAACAGCTCCTCCGATATCCCTCCCGGCTGTCATTACCGGCGGGACAGAAAATAAATCCTAACGCAGTATCAAATATCCAATGATCAGCACGACGCCCAGGAAAATCGACAGGGCATAGTTGCGCACATAACCGGTTTCAACCCGGCGCAGGCTGCGCGCCAGGCGCTGTGTGGCTGCTCCCAGTCCGTTTGCCACTGCATCGATCCCGCCCAGGTCCACACGCACCGCCAGTAGTGCGGTAATCCAGTCGAAACCGGCTTTCACCACTCTCTCATGGAACCAGTCGTGCCAGAAGCGCCAATCGACGGTATCAGCCAGAAACCTGGAAAGGGAGATATACGGGTCAAGGATCACCATCTTATACAATTCGTCCACGTACCATTTATGGTTAAGCCAGGTGAATACCGGACCCAAAAACTGGCGCAGTGGGTCATCAGGCCGTTTGGCGACCGGCAGCTCCTGCATCTGGCGGTAGCGGTTGAAATAAATCCACCCCGCAAGGAGGATGGCTGTTACAGCCAGCAGGATGCTCAATCCTGCCACCAGGACATTGAACTCGCCCGCGTGCACGAACTCCAGGGTATGTTCCAGCCAGTGGGTAAACGTGTTGATTCCCGGCAGGTTAAAGCCCCCACCCGCGAACGAAAGCGCAGCCAGGATAATCAATGGGACTGTCATCACCGCTGGGCTTTCCACGGCATGTTCCGCAGCCGGGCTGCGCGCTTTTCCAAAGAACACCAGGATGATCTGCCGGCCCATGTATAACGCGGTCAGGAATGCTGCTGCAGTCAGCAGCCAGTAGGCCCTTGGATTCAATGTGCTGGCTTCTGCCAGGATTTCATCCTTCGACCAGAAACCGGCCAGTGGCGGGATGCCTGCCAGCGCGATCGCGCCAATCAGGTACACCCAGAAGGTAAGCTTCATCTGCTTGCGCATGCCGCCCATGTTGCGCATGTCCTGGGGATCAAAGTCGTGGGCGTGACCCTTGAGCTGTTTCTTTAAGTGAGCGTCGTGCTCGACGTGGTGGTGTCCTCGCTCGACTCCCTGGATCACCGATCCTGCAGAGAGGAACAGCAGAGCTTTAAAGAATGCATGGGTGACCAGATGAAACATCCCCGCTACAAACGCCCCCATGCCGACCGCAGCCACCATGAATCCCAACTGGCTGATGGTGGAATAAGCCAGCACGCGTTTGATATCGAACTGGCCAACGGCGATGGTGGCTGCAAACAGGGCTGTCAGCGCTCCGACCATCGTCACCCAGTTTTGCGCCTGCGGGACAGCCATGTAGAGCGGAGCCGAACGCGCTACCAGGTATACGCCCGCGGTGACCATCGTCGCAGCATGGATGAGCGCTGAAACCGGCGTCGGGCCGGCCATGGCGTCTGGCAGCCACACAAATAACGGCAGCTGGGCTGATTTACCCGTCACTCCCAACAGCATGAACATGGTTATAGCCAGGATGACTCCCGGCAGCGCCTGGGATATCTCCGGAACCTTCTCGAACACTTCGTGAAAATTGAAAGAACCAAATGCCCAGAATATGCTGAATGCTGCCAGCATAAAGCCGAAATCTCCCACCCGGTTGGTGATAAAGGCTTTCTTACCGGCAATTGCATTCCCGATGCCGTCTTCCCCTTTATCGTACCAGAAGCCAATCAACAGGTAAGAACACAGGCCCACTCCCTCCCATCCTACGAACAGCATCAGGTAATTATCGCTGCCCACCAGCACCATCATGGCAGCAATGAACAGGTTCATAAAGACGAAGAAACGTTGGAATCGGCTGGGGTCACCTTTATGGCGCACGTCCTCGTGCATGTATCCGATGGCATAGATGTGGATCAACGTACCGACCCCCGACACTACCAGCATCATGGTTACCGAAAGGGTATCGACCTGGAATGCCCAATGCAGCTTCAATTCACCGATGGTTATCCAGTCTGCCAGGATTACCACCTGGCCCTCTGGATGGCTCGCCAGCGAAACTGCCAGCAAAGTGGAGATCACAAATGACAGGCCTACGGCTGCGCTGGCGATGCCTCCCACCAATCCTTCGCCTGCCTTGCCTCTTTTCAAAAACAGGCCGCCGAAGAAGGCATTGATCAACAAGCCGATTACGGGAAAGAAGACCACCCAGGGAACCAGATTGAAATAACCGCCCGCGCTGCTTGCTTCACTCAATAACATGATGTGTCTCCAAAAATCGTGGGTAAAGAAAAGTGAGAACGGAACTCCCTGGCGAAAATCTCCACCTGTCAGCTCTCACTGCGTCACACGATCATCCTTTAAGACTGTTGAGCTGGTCGATGTCGATGCTCTGCTTGGTCCGAAAGATCGCCACGATCAAAGCCAGGCCCACCGCAACTTCAGCCGCGGCTACCGCCATGACAAAGAACACGAACAGCTGACCGGTTAGAGATCCATGCAGCCTGGCGAATGCCACAAATGCCAGGTTGGCGGAGTTCAACATCAATTCAATCGACATGAAGATCACGATCGCATTGCGCCGGATCAGCACGCCCAGTGTACCGAGTGTAAATAAGATCGCAGAAAGCCCGATATAGTACTGGATGGGTAGCATCCTTTGCCTCCACCGTTATCGATCGAAAAATGCCAGCAGCTTACCTTGCACGCCGCACCTGCCTGGTCAGCAGAATTGCTCCCACCATCGCCACCAGGAGCAGCACAGAAATCACCTCGAAGGGCAGTAAATAGTCACGGAACAGCAGCGCAGCCACCGCTTCCGGCGCGCCAAATCCTTCTATTAAGGGGGTTGCGCCTGGCAGTGAGAGCGGGTTAAACAGCAGGATCACAGCCGCTTCAATCATCAGAATCCCCCCCAGCAGCGCTGCCAGGGGACGCTGCCAACCAAGGCGCGGGGAGCCTGGAATCTCCCCGGCTCCCAGCAGCATGATCACAAACAGGAAGAGCACCATGATTGCACCGGCATAAACTGCAACTTGAGCTACCGCAATGAAAGGCGCTCCCAGTAGCAGGTAGAAAACCGCTACAGAGATGAAATTCATGATCAAGTTCAAAGCCGAGTAAAGCGTGCTTTTGCTGAATAACATCGCCACCGCGGAACCCACCGCTACCAGAGCCAGGCCAAAAAAGAGCAAGTAGTCTACAACCATGGTTTTCTCCGCTTCAACTTCTGGATCATCGATCCGAAAAACCCCTCACAGGCTTTTTCCTTAAGTCCAGGACGGTCGGTTCCCTGTCTCAATCCGTAGGATCCTTCATCTCTGGCACAGAGCGCTTGAATAAGCCGGGCTCCACCACCTGGGGCGTCGGTTTGCCGGTGGGCAGCAGCGGTACCAGCAGCATTTCCTTTGTGTAAATCGAATCCCGCCGGTTTGTAAAGGAAAGCTCGTAGTTGTCACCCAGGATAATCGCTTCTGTTGGACAGGCGTCTTCACAATACCCGCAAAAAATACAGCGCATCATGTTGATCTCATACACCCGCGCGTACCGCTCGCCGGGCGAGTAGCGCTCGTTATCCGTGTTTTCCGCCGCTTCTACGAAGATCGCATCCGCCGGGCAGGCAGCCGAGCACAAAGAGCATCCAATGCATTTTTCCAGCCCATTCTCATAGCGCTCCAGGAAATGCCGGCCTTTAAATCGCTTCTGGACGGGGCGCTTCTGCTCCGGGTATTGGATTGTGACCGGCTTACTGAGTAATTCCTTGAATGTTGTCCACAAGCCTCGTGCAATCTCTACCGCAAACATCCCTACCTCCGAACCTGTCGCATCAACATACGAAATACCTTATGCAGCCAATCCAGGGAAAACAATAATCAAGACGCCTGTCAAGAAGACATTCAATAAAGCGATTGGCAGCATCACCTTCCAGCCCAGCGACATCAGCCGGTCATAACGGATGCGTGGTGAAGTCGCCCGTATCCAGATGATCCCGAAAAGTAAAAGAAAGGTCTTGATGAAAAGATAGACCGGTCCAAGCCAGGGGTAACTTTCAACCCCCGGTCCAAGGTATCCTCCGAAGAAAAGCGTCGCCGCGATCACACTTACTACGATCATCTTGATGTACTCGGTCATCATGAACAGGGCATACTTGATCCCCGAATATTCGGTATGGTAGCCGGCCGTCAGCTCCTGCTCGGCCTCGGGCATGTCGAAAGGAGAGCGGTTGATCTCCGCCAGGGCCGCGATCATATAGATGACCATTGCAATGGGTTGGAGGATGAAGAAAGGGATCGGATTCTGGGCCTGGACGATCTTATCCAGGCTCATCGATCCCGCCATCAGGATCGGTCCAACCAGGGAAAGACCCAGGGCCAGCTCGTAGCTGATCATCTGGGCTGAAGATCGCAGCCCGCCCATGGTGGCATATTTATTATTCGATGACCAGCCTGCCAGTACAATGCCGTATACCGAAATCGAAGCGATTGCCGAAATATACAAAATGCCCACGTTGATATCACCGGCAATTGACAGTGAAACCGACCGGCCGAAAATTGTCACTGTGCCTCCAAACGGCACCACTGCCAGGATAATCAGCGCAGGGATGACGGTCGCAATCGGGGCGGTGATAAATATCAATTTCTCTGCTTCTGCCGGAATCAGTTCTTCCTTAAATATCACTTTGATACCATCTGCGATCGGCTGCAGCAATCCAAAAGGACCTGCCCGGTTAGGTCCGATGCGTGTTTGGAAGCGCCCTAACAGCCTGCGTTCCATGTACGTCAGGTACATGAATCCAAATAGCAATATCGCAATCATCAGGATTGCTTTTATCACCGACTCAATCAGCAATGCAGCGTCCATTGTTTCCTCATTGGATCCATAACTGGCGCCATGGATCAAGTATCTCGCCTTACATCGACGGCAGCAGGCTCGCTCAGTGGAATGCCGAAGCTGCGCGGTACCAGCATCACTCGCTCTGGCAGCAGCTCATCTACCCTGGCAGCGACCACCACACCGCCCTCCTGCCCGGTGAAAGTGACCCGCACAACATCTCCACTGCGCACCTTGAGGCGGGTGGCGTCAACCGGGTTCAACACCACGTATGGTTCCCCGATGCGCTCGCGCAGCAGCTGGGCCGGGACCAGGGTCGTGCCCTGGTCATACAGCCTGGTTATCGGAAAGGCCATCATCCCCATTTTCGGGAAAATCGTCTCCGAGACGGCCGGCCACGACAGGCTGGGCAGGTCTCCGGAGAGCAGCAGCTGCTTCCCCAATCCCTGGCTGTTGTCATAACTGGTGCCACCGTAATACAGGTCTTCCCGGCCAATGATCGGCCACTGCTCCTCGACTTCAGCCAGGTTCTGGAAGGTTAGCTCCCTGTAAGCAGGGATACGTTCTGCCAACCGGGAGAAGACCTTCGCCGCGCTCCCGCCTGGCAGAGCGGCGCCAATCTTCAGCCGCTCCGAGATTAATGCCGTGATGTGATAATCGGCTTGAGGTCCCAGCATGGCTGGGCGGAGGGCAGTCAAAACTGGCGAGCGGCTGGTGCCAGGGCTCTCCTGGCGTGGTGGTGCCACGCTGATCGGCTCCGTCGCAGGGTAAAAGCGCTGCACGCGCCTCTCGCTGTTTGTAAAACTCCCTTCCCGCTCCGACCAGGATTGAACAGGCAGCACAACATCGGCCAGCCTGGCGGTATGGGTCAGGAACAAGTCCTGGACTACCACGAATTTATCACCACCGAACACCGCCTGGAAAGCGGGGTCGTCCCCAACCGGGTCTGCTGCCGTAATATACAGAGCGCCGGCCGCGGCTAATGCAGCTTTCAAGTCGGTCCGGCTTCTGAATCCCAGCTCCAAGGCACCCTGATCGTTGGCACGCGGCCAGACACCCGCCAGACCATTATTCACTCTGCCCACATGGTTGGTTGCCAGCAGCAG
>Ga0154795_1023_pt2 | contig 21808 bp, 14 predicted proteins | sample Rifle2008BG16ft_FD_105803 | JGI IMG/M metagenome (GOLD analysis project Ga0154795, IMG submission 105803) | Chloroflexi bacterium RBG_16_54_18 | reverse complement strand
TCTTCCACTTGATTGCCTGGATAAGATTATCTGCGCTTCCTCCGAAGAAATGGTGCAGCTGCCGGAAAATTGTATCCACCTGATGGTCACATCACCGCCCTACAATGTCGGCAAGGAGTACGATGTCGACCTGACGCTGGAAGAACACCTGGAAAAGCTGCGCAGGACCTGGGCAGAAGTGCTGCGAGTGCTGGTGCCGGGGGGAAGGGCCTGCATCAACATCGCCAACCTGGGCCGCCGGCCTTATATCCCGCTGCATGCATTCATAATCAAGGACATGCTGGAATTGGGTTACCTGATGCGTGGAGAGATCATCTGGAACAAGGCTGCCAGCGCCAGTCCTTCGACCGCCTGGGGCAGCTGGCGCTCGGCGGCCAATCCAACCTTGCGCGATGTTCACGAGTACATCCTGGTATTCTCAAAAGGAGCCTACCGGCGGCAGAACCCAGCCGGGCGGCAGTCGACAATCGAGAGAGATGATTTCCTGGAATTCAGCAAAAGCGTGTGGAGTTTTCCGGCCGAGCCGGCAAAAAAAGTCGGGCATCCGGCACCTTTTCCAGTCGAGCTGCCGCGCCGCCTGGTCCAGCTGTATACCTTCGCAGACGAGGTAGTGCTCGATCCATTCATGGGCAGTGGACAGACTGCCCTGGCAGCTTTACAGACCGGCAGGCATTTCGTCGGTTACGAGATAGATCCTTCCTATGTAGAGCTTGCTGAACGCCGGATTCTTGGTTGAAAGCAGGCTTTTTAATAGGCTGAATGCGAGAGCTGAGCTCTCTGCAGTAGCGGAGTGTCCCCCCTTCTTTCAGGATGGCTTCGTTCGCTTCCTATAAGCCTTGATCCAGCGCATGGCGTATTCGTCGTGTCCCATTAACAAGTCGCACGCCAGCAGCGCGGTGCGTATTTCAGGTACGGTCGGGTCGGTGATGGCGGCGGTCAGCCCGCGCGCAATTGCCAGTAACAGGTAGGCGGAATTGACGATCTTGCGGTCAGGCAGTCCGAAGGAGACATTGCTGGCGCCCAGGCTGAGGTTGACGCTCATTTCACGGCTAACCAGCTGCATTGTGTCCAGCGTCACCCGTCCAGCCTTGTGATCGGCGCCTACGGTCAGAGCCAGGCAGTCGATCAGGATGTCTTCAGCCGGTATGCCGAAATCAGCCGCGCGATTTACCATTTTGCGAGCAGTATCCAGGCGTGTTTCTGGTGTGGGTGGAATGCCGTTTTCATCTGTGATCACTCCAATGACAGCTGCACGGTATTTTTTCGCCAGTGGGAAGATACGCTGCATCATCTTCTCCTCGGCGGTGGTTGAGTTGATCAGAGCCTTCCCGGGGTAGATGGAAAGGGCTGCTTCCAGGGCGTCCGGATCGGCAGTATCGATGCACAGTGGCGTTTTCACCACTTCAATCACCGCCTGTACGGCGCCGCGCAGCAGGGTTGGTTCGTCGCCACCGGGGATGCCAGCGTTTACGTCTAATACCTGCGCGCCAGCATCTACCTGGCTGAGTGCGTCCTCCTGCACTACCGAAAAATCACCCGAGGACATGCTTTCAGCCAGTTTCTTGCGGCGGGTGGGGTTGATGCGTTCGCCGATAATCACGAACGGGAAATCAGGACCGATGCAGACTTCCCGTTCTTGCAAGGATAATTTGGTTTGCATGGCTGTATACTTCAGGAGATCACCTTTCGCACGGCGCGGGCTGCACTGGATGCATCCGAGGCGAAAGCGTCCGCGCCGATTTGCCGGGCGTAGTCCTCGGTTACCGGTGCGCCGCCGATGATGATTTTTACCTGCTCCCGTACGCCCGCCTCTTTCATGGCGCTGATGACACCCTGCATATTGACCATGGTGGTGGTCAGCAGGGCAGACATCCCGATCACCTGGAAGCCGTCGCGCGCAGCCTGGATGAACCGTTCTGCCGTGACATCCACGCCCAGGTCATTGACTTCAAATCCTGCTCCTTCCAGCATCATGGCGACCAGGTTCTTGCCGATGTCGTGCAGGTCGCCTTTCACTGTACCAATCGCTACCCGGCCGGCTGCCTGTATGCCGGTTTCCATCAGCTGCGGCTTGAGTATTTTTAATCCGGCCTGCATCGCACGGGCGGCGATCAACATCTCGGGTACGTAGAATTCTCCCTCTTCGAATCGCTTGCCCACCTCGTCCATCGCGCGGATCAACCCCTGGTTGAGGATTTCACTGGCTGGGATGCCCTGCGCCAGGGCAGAGCTGACGCCTGCTTCAACGGCGGGTGCCTGGCCATCGATTACATTCTGGTAAATATCGTTCATATTCATGGTGATTGCTCCTCGATTCTTTGCGACCATCAAGGCCGGAGCTCAGTGTATTTCGAAGATACACAGCAGCTCATTTGGGATGTTTTTCTTTATTTTACTCGATAGGAAGAAAATCGATTGGTAAAATGGGAGGCAGAACAAAACAGCGAGGGAAGAATGGAATTTTCAGAGCGTGTGCAGAACCTGACCCCGGAAGGGGCTTATGCCGTCCTGGCAAAAGCCCAGGAGCTGGAAGCACGGGGGCGGAGGATCATCCACCTGGAGATCGGCCAGCCGGATGAACCCACTTTTCCCAATATCGTCGCAGCGGGTGTGCGCGCCATCCACGATGGTTATACGCGCTACACTCCCTCGGCCGGCTTGCCAGCCCTGCGCAGGGCGATTGCCGATGACGCAGGCAGAAGGCGCGGGGTAGAATTCTCACCCTCCCAGGTAGTAGTTGGGCCAGGAGCCAAACCGGCCTTGTTCTTCCCAACCCTGGCGCTGGTGCGACCCAAATCGGAAGACCACCCATACCAGGACGAAGTGCTGTACCCGGATCCGGGATTTCCCACGTACAGGGCGATGATCGAGGTGGCAGGCGGCCTGCCGGTTCCAGTGCCTTTGCGTGAAGACCAGGATTTTGCCTTTGACCTGGAAGCATTTGACCGCCTGGTAAATGAGCGCACCCGCATGGTGATTTTGAACTCTCCGGCTAATCCAACCGGGGGTGTTTTGCCGCTGGAAGCCCTGGAACACATCGCCAAGACGGCCCAGAAATTTGATTTTTGGGTGCTTTCGGATGAGATCTATTCCCGCCTGGTGTACGCATCCTCAGCCTGCAGCATCATAACTCTGCCGGGGATGGCAGAACGCACGATCCTATGCGATGGTTTCTCAAAAACCTACGCCATGACCGGCTGGCGCCTCGGTTTCGGCCTCATGCCCGAGTCTCTGGCAGAACGGGTCGACCTGCTGCTTACACATTCGGTTGGGTGCACCGCTGGGTTCACCCAGATGGCGGGACTGGAAGCCCTGCTGGGTCCGCAGGAACAGGCACAGGCGGTGGTAGCCGAATACCGGCGCAGGCGCGACACATTGGTTGCAGGATTGAACGCTATTCGGGGCGTTAGCTGTCGTATGCCATCCGGTGCATTTTATGCATTCCCAAACATTTCATCCCTCAGCCCCAGCTCGGATTGGCTGGCAGATTACCTCCTGACAGAAGCAGGAGTGGCGGTTCTACCGGGGACGGCGTTTGGACGCTACGGCGAGGGTTATCTGCGTCTGTGCTTCGCCAATTCCTTGGAAAACATCCAGCAGGCTTTAGCAGAAATCTCAAAATCCTTGCGCAACATCTGACACTGACATGTTGAGGTGATGCAACTGTCATTCGAATGTACGCAGTGCCTCCAGTTTAGCGCTTACTCTGCAAGACATTTCGACCTGCCCTTTTACCCGGGCATTGGCCTGCCCATTTGGGTGATGCGACCCGGGGGGGATGAGGTTATGATCAGGCAGGTAGTAAACTCATTTCCTCACGAACGATAGGAGATCTTAAAATGACTTCAAACAATAACAATACACTGGTAGCGCTCTCCGCTGCCATGGCTGATGCCGTCGAGAAAGCCGGGGCTTCGACTGTTACCGTGGATGCCCGCCAGCGCATGCCGGCCAGCGGAATTGCGTATTCCGCCGAGATGGTGTTGACCGCCGACCATGTGGTTGAACGTGATGAAGACATCTCTGTGCAGCTGCCAGATGGCAGCCGGGTCAGCGCGGCGCTTGCCGGTCGGGATCCGGGTAATGACCTGGCCTTACTCAAGCTTACCGGTGCCGGGCTGGTGCCTGCGGAGACCTCAGCCGCTCCTGCCAGGATCGGCCAGCTGGCCCTGGCGCTCGGGCGCCCCTCCCAGGAGGGAATTCAGGCCAGCCTGGGCGTGGTAAGTGCGCTTGGAGGGCCGGTGCGCACCGGAAGCGGTGGTCTGCTGGAAAAGTACCTGCGCACCGATGCCATCCCCTACCCCGGTTTCTCGGGTGGGCCGCTGGTCGATGCTTCTGGCTATTTGCTGGGGGTAAACACCTCCGGCCTGGCGCGCGGTGTCTCACTCACCATACCGGTATCGCTGGCCTGGCAGGTGGCCGAGGCGCTCGCCCAGCACGGCTCTGTGCGGCGCGGTTTCCTGGGCATCCGCAGCCAGCCGGTATCGATCAATGGAGCCGCGCAGCGCCTCTTGGGCCGCAGCCAGTCCACTGGTTTGCTCCTGGTGGGGGTGGAAGAAAGCAGCCCTGCGGATGAGGGCGGACTGATAGTCGGGGATATCCTGGTAGGCTTACAAGAAGCGGTGATCGATGACCCCGATGAGCTGCTGGTCAGGCTGTCTGGATCGATCGTAGGCCAGCAGGCGGCGGTCGAAGTGCTGCGGGGAGGCCAACCCTTGAAGCTATCCGTTAAAATAGGGGAGCGAAAATGAATTCCCTTGCTGTTTCCCTGGCAGATGAGATGGCAGCGCTGGTTGCGCGCCTCCAGCGCAGCCTGGTGGTGCTGCATAACGGCCGGGCAGGTGTGGGCGCCGGTGTGATCTGGAAGCGGGACGGCTTGGTGGTCACCAATCACCACGTCGTAGCTGCACACCGGGGCCGCAGCGGGAACCGTGACCTGCGTGTAGAATTATTCGACGGTCGAGTATACCCGGCCCGCGTGGTATCCCAGGATGAAGAGATCGACCTGGCTCTGCTGCAGGTCGACGGGGCATTCAAAGACGAGCAGAATCAGGAACTGCCCGAGGTACAGATCGCGGACGTGGCCGATTTACGCATCGGTGAAATGGTGATGGCGATTGGGCACCCCTGGGGGCAGCGCGGCATGGTGACCCTGGGGCTGGTGAGCGGGATCTTCTCGGCCAAAACACAGGGCAGGCGCGGCCAGGTCGAGATCATCCGTTCCGACGCCCGCCTGGCGCCCGGCAATTCTGGCGGCCCGCTGGTGGATGCCAGCGGCAGGGTGGTGGGTTTAAATACGCTCATCATCGGCGGTGACCAGGGCATGGCCATTTCAGGCCAGGTGATCAATAGTTTTGTGGAGCAGTCCGGAAAGGTGCTGGAACAGTAAGGGAAAAATGCGGGTTGCTCTGATTGCTCCAAGCTATGCGCTGCGGCTGGGCCTCAAGGCTTTGATCGCTGAAACGGCTGGTCTGCCCGGCAGCGCCTCGCAGGTTGAGATTGTGCAGGAAGCCGCATCGTTGGAACAGGTGGCTGAGTTCCTGGAGCAGGTGGAGGTGCTGGTGATTGCCGGTGCGGCAGCCAGCACCTCAGCGCTCAGAAAAGCGGCTCAGGCCAGGCCGGGGGGCATCAGACTGCTGCTGCTCAGCGACGAACCCCGGGCCGCCGGGCAGCTGCCGGCTCTGGGGCTGCATGCCTGGGGTGTGCTGCCTGCCGACAGCTCCGCCGTGGAGATACAGGCTGCACTGCAGGCCGTATACGAAGGCTTGCTGGTCGGGACTCCCGAGCTGCTGCTGCACGCTTTCTCCAGCCGCCCGCTCGGTGAAGGGGCGACGGAAGCTGCTGTGGAGCAGCTGACTGCGCGCGAGCAGCAGGTGCTGCAGCTCCTGGCGCGCGGCCTGGCCAACAAGCAGATCGCCCTGCAATTGGGCATCAGCGAGCACACCGTTAAATTTCACGTCTCTTCGATTTATGCCAGGCTGGGAGTGAGCAGCCGCACCGAAGCCGTGCGCCTCGGCGTGCAGCAGGGTCTGGTAATTCTATAAATAATAAGACCCGGCGGCGAAAGCTTGGCCGGGTCTTTTTTTTACCCTATTACTTGATCACGATTGGAATGAAGATCTGGTCTGGGAGGGGTGGGGGAAATACAAATCCTACTCCGGCGGCGAACTTCAGGTCCGCATTGGAGGCGTCGTAGTAACTGATGCCAGGAACGCCTGCGGAATTCAGGTCGATCGAGCAGTACATGCCCACGTCGCCGAGCGCATCGACGATATCATAAAACCAGTTGGTTCCATCCCAATAGGCATACCTGAGGTCCTTGGCAACGCTGTCGTAATAACACAGGTGGCTGTGATTGCTGGTTTTGTCAATAACCAGGTCTACATACCGGCCGACATCCACACCAGGGATATTGACTCTCGTGCGGATGCCGTCCCCATCGATCCTGTTCGGCCCCACCCATTGAGTACCGTTGAAATATATGTACATCAGGTCGCCGAAAATCTCGTTGTAATACGCGATGTGAGGGTTTTGAATATTTGGAGGAATCGGACTTACCGCGAAATCTATCGAGCTGAATGGCTCCACGATCGCTTCCAGTCCTTGGGGATCCGTGAGGTCGGCGATGCCGGTGTGCTGCCAGGCTTCGAAAGGCGTCATGAAGCCGTAGCGGATTTCTTCCTGGACAAAATCGAAATAACTGATCCCTGGCTTTACATTTCCGAAAGCGCTCAAGCCGTCGACGGCGATTGAGGTGTAGCCTCCGACGTCGAAATAGTCGACGGTGGTGGTGTACCAATCCGAGGTAGCGACGTTCCAGTTGGCGTAGTTCAGCAAATCCCAGGTGGCGTTGACGTAGCTCAGGTGCGGGACATTAAACGGGTCAATTTTCAGCGAGACAAAGGAGCCGACGTCGTCGTACTGGTCGACGATATCGTCTACCCAGGTACTGCCGGTGCGGGTGGCCACCAGTAAATCACCGTGCGGCACATCGTAATATGCTGCTTTTGGAGTGTTGAGATAAATTGTGTCGATGGAGTTAAAGGTACCCAGGGAGGCCGTGTTCGTGACTACGTCGGTCCCCCAGACGAGACCTGTCCATTCAGCATGTTTAAGCCAGCCTTTGGTCTCGTTCAGGTAGCTCATATGTGGAAAACCAGCACTGCTGATCGCCAGAGAAGTATTCAATCCGACATTACTTGCAGTAGCTATCTCGTACGCATTAACGGTGGGAAGAGAATACCAATTGGCGCCATTCTTGTAGATAAACTCCAGCGTGCCGTTTGTGCTGTCGAAATAGGTGATCCCCGGCTCGTCAGCCCCATTGATGGCGATGGAGGAAAACAATCCTTGGTCGCCGGTCGTCTGCAGGGTACGCACGTTCCAGCTGCTGCCGTTGGATGAAGTGGCGTATCTCAAATCACCCTTAAATCCATCATAGTAGCTGACATGCAGCCGGTCGTCCTCATCCTTGACCACCGAAGCGAATAAGCCCACGCCCAGCGAGGGGTCGATGGTGCCTTTCGACCACGAAACGTTGTCGTTCTGCAGCCGGGCGTATTTTAGCGCAAACTGAGGCGCGTTGTAATTGAAGGCCATGTACACGATGAAGGGGGTCAGACGCGGGTTGAAAGGGAAATTGGGATTCTCGAGCAGGGTGATGGAGGAGAACGGACCTACATTCACCCCGGCGTCGACCAGTTTGGTGTCCCAGGTGGTACCCATCTTGATGGCATACCTCAGGTCATCGTACTTCTCGTCCATGTAGCTGATCTGCGGGCGAAACCAGTCATCCACTGCTATCGAGGTCCATAATCCCATGTCGCTCTGGTGCCCCCAATCGACGAACTCTGTCAATGGTAGAATCGTGGTTCCGTCCCAAAAAGCGTATTTGAGCGCCCCGTGCAGCTGGTCGTAATAACTGATATGCACCGTGTTGTTGGCATCGATGTCGATCGATGTGTGCTTCCCCACGCCGACCTTGCCGAACAGGAAACCGGGTGCATACAGTCGCAGGTAGGGGAAGAATTCCAAGAGCTGCTCCCAATACGTCTGCTCTGCCTCTTGCTGCTGCTCGGGGGTTGATACTTCAAGTTCAGAAGGTTCAAGGCCTTCAACCGGGGTTGGTGTGGGAGGTCCGTTCGCCCCGGTATCGACTGTATTAATTTGCCAGCCTATGGCTGTCTTATAGGCCATTTTTAAAGTTGCATTCAAGGCATCATAATAGCTGATGAAAGGGATATTGAAGTTGTTGAAGTCTAGGGCGGCGTAGGAGCCTACCATCGGATTGAGATCCACGATTTCCTGGCTCCAGGTTTGCGTGGCGGGGTTGTAGCAGGAGTAATACAGGTGGTCCCCGCCGTAGGCCGTGCACGGTACGTGGTTTACGCTTCTGTCGAAACGCAGGCTGCGGTCGGTCATCATGTAGAAGAAGGGCGGGCTGTCTACGGGCTGCGTGCTCCATGGGAAATAGGGAGAATTTGCAGCGGGTGCATCTGGTGAGCCTTCCTGGCTGAAACCCTGCGTGGTGGGTGCCAGGAGCAGCGCCAGGATGATCAGGGCACCCGTCAGGTTCGCCCACTTCATTTTGTAATTGAAATTCAGGTTATTTTTCTTGAGAGAATTCATGGTTTGCTCCTCACCCGGCTGGCCTGGAGTTTATGCCCGCTGGCCAGCGTCGGCTATTGATTGAAACCAGTTTGCTTGATTTCGATTGACTGTCATTGCGAGAATTTATCCCGGTCGTCTTTTGAACGGGAGGCTTTGGGACGAAGCAATCACGATTCTTGCGAGGTCGCCAAATTCCTCCGGCTTATCTTACTTCCGTCCTTTACCGCAGCGTTTCTAATTTCGCTTTTCCTGAGTATAGCACAAAGGAAAGTCTCAATTGTTAATTGAATCACGGGTTGGATTGGATGAAATCAATGGCGTATTGTGCGTCCAGGTACAGCGGATTCTCCTCCAGCGCTCGCTGAAAATCTGCTGAAGCCTGGTTGCTGTCGCCTTTGCGGTACATCGCCCAGCCGTGCCACAGCCAGGCTTCTTCGGAGTTGGGTGTAATTTTTAGCGCGTAATCGACCAGCGTGATCAAATCGTCCATCAACCCGCTGTGGAAATAGGCAATAAACGGGCTGAACTGGTAGCGCAGCATGCGCTGCGGCAGGCCCAGCTCGCGTGCCTTATCGAAGGCGCTGGTGGCTTCAAAATAGCGCTCGAAATAGGTCAGGTTGCTGCCCAGGTTGAACCAGGCGTACGGGTTGTCCGAATCTGATTTGGTCTCCGACTGCGAGACTTCCAGGGCATACTGTCGATTGGCGTCCGCATCCCAGTTATCGCCCAGGATCGCTTTCACGATCGGTTCCTGCTGCGGCAGGTAGATCAGGATATACACCCGGTTGAATGCCTGCCAGTACTCGTCCAACTTCGTGTAAACCACATTGCGATCCGACCCGTAGAAACTATCCTGGGCTGTAAAAATTTGCCACTCGTCGTCGTAACCGGTGATCAGGTTGTAGTGCGCTGCCCACAGGTCATCATTCGGCCAGAATGGTTCATCGAAATAGAAACTCTCTTCGATCATCACCGGGATACCTGCGGCGATGAATTGTTTAAGCAGCTCTAAATCGCCCCCCACCCGGTACTGCAGGTTCAACCAGCCAGCCTGGGTGCGTACATAATAAGCCAGCTCTTCTACGTTCACGTTGCGGTCTTCACGGAACGGTTTGATCACCTCGGTGATGGTGGTCTGGTCTCCTTCCCAGCCGTAGAAGCGCAGGTACATGGCCAGTGCCGCCGGGCCGCAGTTGTTGATATCTTGTTTCTCCCATTCGGGTGATGGCAGTGAGGCAGCCGGTGGGCGCGGCGTGGGTGATAGAGTCGGAGTGGGAGAGGATGCAGGGGTGGTTTGGAGGGTTGCCGTCGACGTAGGGGCAGGCGTGCCGGTGCGCTCAATCGAAGGGGCTATTGGTATCTGGGTATGGGGAACAGGCGAAGGCAGCTGCTCGACCGGGTCGACCAGGTTGCGCATGTATATCAGAGCAAAATCCATACGCCAGGAAAGCCGGTCGTGGACTGGTGGGATCCAATATATGGCAAGCGTCAGGACGGCTGCGAAAGACAGCAGCAAGAACACTCCTTTCGAAATCCGCATGGCGGCTATTGTAACATCGCTTTATGAGTTGAAAAACAGGACTGGGTTATAATTACGGACATGAAATATCATATTTGGACGGAAGGCTGCCAGATGAACGTGGCCGATTCTCTGCGTGTCGGCTCTGCCCTGGAGCGCATTGGCGGTCAGCCTGCCGGCAAAATCGAAGAAGCTGATGTCATCGTGCTGAATACCTGCGTGGTGCGGCAGAGTGCCGAGGACAAAGCCTACGGGCGCCTCAGCTCGCTGCTCCCACTTAAAAAACAACGCCCGGACCTGGTGATCAACCTGATGGGCTGTCTGGTGGGAGTGAAAGGCCACGATCATCTCAAAAAGCACTTCCCATATGTAGATGTCTTTTCACCGCCTTCTGATCCCGGGCCGCTGCTGTCTTTTCTCACACAGGCTGAGAGCCTTGAAATGCTAAAGGCTGAGACCGAGACACGCTTTGCAGCCATGGATGGCGACCTGGTCTTGCCGCAGGCTGAGCGCGGCAAGCTGGTAACCGCACACGTACCTGTGGTCCTGGGCTGTTCCCATGCCTGCACCTTCTGTATCATCCCTTACCGGCGCGGAGTCGAGCGCAGCCGTTCCGTTAGAGAGATCACTGCCGAAGTGCGTGCCTTGGTGCGCCAGGGAGTGAAAGAAATCACATTGTTGGGCCAGATCGTCGACCGGTATGGGAAGGACATCCCGGATGGTCCGGACTTGCCGGACCTGCTGCGCACGATCCACCAGGTGGAAGGGCTGGAGCGCATCCGCTTTTTGACATCGCATCCCAACTGGATGAGCGCCGACCTGCTGGAGACAGTGGCTGAGCTGCCCCGGGTGATGCCTCACATCGAAGTACCTGTGCAGGCTGGTGACGATGAAGTGCTGTTGAACATGCGGCGCGGTTACACATCGGAAGATTATCGCCAGCTGGTGGAGAATATCCGCAGGACGATCCCGGGCGTTTCGATCGGAACGGACATCATCGTCGGCTTTCCTGGCGAGTCAGATCAGCAGTTCCAGCGCACCTTCGATCTGCTGGAAGAGCTCAGGCTGGATGTGGCCCACCTGGCGCGCTATTCACCCCGCCCTGGCACCGTTGCAAACCGCCGGTTGACTGACGACGTTCCTGAGGAAGAAAAATGGCGGCGTTTCCGCTTGTTTGAAGAGCAGCAGGAGCGCATTGTTGGTGAAATCAATGAGCGGTATCTGGGGAAGATTGTCCCGGTGCTGTTCGAAGACCAGGCACGCGGGCGCTGGCGCGGGCGGACACCCACCAATAAGCTGGTGTTCGTCGAAAGCCAGGAAGATTTGCGTGCCAGGGTGTTGCCAGTGCTCATTACCTGGAGCGGGCCGTGGTCGATGCAGGCCGCAGTACCAGGTCAGGATCTGCCTGGTTTACGGGCTGGCTTAATCCAGGTTTCAGCCTGAATTCCCTCTACTCTCTTTAAAGCGCTGGCCTTTATCTAGGCTCTTAAGAGCGTCCTCCAGGCTGTCCTTCCCATTTTGGGCCAGCGCTTCCTTTTTCTCGCGCCTCATGTTTTTCACCTGCTTCTCCCTTAGCCTGGCCGTCTCCTTATCCCCGATCTCTTCAAACCATACCAGTTTCACCGGGCGGCGAGAATAGGTGAAGGCCCGGTGGTCCTTACCGCTAGTATGCTCGCGCAGCCGGCGCGTAAGGTCACTGGTCAGACCGGTGTAATAGGTTTCGTCCGCGCACAGCAGTATGTAGATGTAAAAAGTCATAGGTTGGGCTGGACGATTCTAACATAACTCTATCTTGACAAAAGACTGCCGCGACCATATAGTAAAGCCCTTGGCAAACCACCGGACTACTAAACCTCGCCGTTCCAGGGGTGCTGGATCTGGTTCCCTGCGCAGGGCTTTACGATACCTGGGGCATCATCGCCGGCAGGCCCTTCTGCCGTACATCTTCATGGTTGTGGCCACGTTGTCACAGCTGGCGGTGCCGCGCATGCTGCGCATTATGATCGACGCGGTTTCACAGGGTGTGGTTGCCAGCAAGGTACTCGCAGGCTGGCAGAAAATCCCGCTTGGCTTACAGTCCCAGTCCCTGCCGTCCATTCTGGGATCCTTGAACTTGCCCTCTACCTGGACAGCCGGGCAACTGGTCTCGAATATGGCTGAGGACAATGCCACAGCCATGCAAGCGCTTATATTGTCTGCCATCGCGATCGTTGCCTTCGCCGCTTTGCGTGGGTTGTTTTCCTTCCTGCAGGTTTTTTGGGCAGAGCGCAACTCGCAGGATGTGGCTTTTGATTTCCGCAATGACCTGTATGCCAAGATCCAGAGGTTGTCTTTTTCTTACCACGATCGTAACCAGACTGGACAGTTGATGGTGCGCGCGACTGACGATGTAGAAAAAGTGCGCCTGTTTATTGGTCAGGGTTTGCTGCAGCTGGCTGGGGCGGTCGTGCTGCTTGCCGGTACGCTGCTGATCCTTTTTAACACGAATGCGCGCTTGACACTCATCGTTCTGCCCATTTTACCGGCAGCCGTGATCGTGTTTATCGTATTTGGAAATCTCAGCCAGCCACTGTTCGTGAAGCTGCAAATCAAGCTTTCCGCCCTCAACACGATTCTGCAGGAAAACCTGGCCGGGATAAAGCTGGTCAAAGCTTTCACGCGCGAAAAAGACGAACAGGCAAAATTTTCCAAATCGGTGACTGATCTGATGAACCAACAGTTGAGCCTGGCGCGCCTGTTCTCACTCCTGTTTCCATTGGTGATCCTGATCGCTAACCTTGGACAGGCTGCCGCCTTGTATTACGGCGGGCGGCAGATCATCCTTGGCACACTCAGCCTGGGGGAATGGCAGGAGTTCAGCCTGTATTTGATCTATATTTTCTTCCCCCTGGCGCAGTTCGGCTTCATCATCACCCAACTGGGGCAGGCTTCCGCTTCTGCCGCGCGCATCTTCGAAATATTGGACACGAAAAGCGATGTCAGCGACGCACCGGACGCAATTTCTCTCCCGGCAGTACTCGGCAAAGTCCGTTTTGAGGATGTCACTTTTCGCTACTTCAACAGCCTCGAGCCGGTGCTGGTGTCGGTCAGTCTGGAAGCCGATCCAGGCCAGACCATCGCCTTGCTCGGCGCGACTGGATCGGGTAAGACCACGATCATCAATCTGATCCCCAGATTCTACGATCCAAGTGAAGGGCAGATCACTGTTGATGGATACGATCTTCGCCGCGTGACGCTCAGCTCCCTGAGATCACAGGTCGGGATCGTATTGCAGGAAACCACTTTATTCGCAGGCACGATCGCCGAAAATATTGCCTTCGGAAAAACGGAAGCCACTGAAGCAGAGATCCAGGATGCAGCCCATGCCGCTGCTGCACATGATTTCATTATGGCCTTCCCACAGGGATATGAGACACCGGTCGGCGAACGCGGCGTGACTCTCAGCGGCGGGCAGAAGCAGCGCATTGCCATCGCCCGGGCGCTATTGCTCGACCCGCGCATCCTGATCCTGGATGATTCAACCAGCAGCGTCGACCTTGCTACCGAAGTACAGATCCAGAACGCCCTGGACACCCTGATGCGCGGCCGGACCAGCTTTGTGATCGCCCAGCGTATCAGCACGGTGATGAATGCCGACCAGATCCTGGTGCTGGAGCGAGGAAAGATCGCCGCCCGCGGCACCCACGCCGAGCTGCTCGAAAGTAGTGAGATTTATGCTGAAATTTACCAGTCTCAACTGGTAGAAGACGCAGTACTAAAGGCTGCCGAAGCACAAATTTCAAGCATGGTGACGGAGACTTGAGGAGAAAATAATGTTTGGCGGACAAGACGGCTTACGCCGCCTGATGAGTCAGGATACCAGCAAACCCAAGAATCCCGGCGAAACGCTGAAGCGCTTCGGCGGATATTTCCGCGCCTATACACCGGTTCTTCTGGTAGTAGCGCTGCTGGTTATCCTGTCAACCTGGGCGCAGGTGATCACCCCCGTCCTCACCGGTCAGGCGGTGGATTGTTTTCTCTCTCCCCTGGCTTCCACCACTTTCGGAAACCTTTCAGGTGCTGTTGGCGAGACAAATCCACAGTCAACTTGCTGGATCTATGCGGATGGAGAACCTGAGGGTCTGGCTCAATCGCTGGTGCGCCTGGTGATTGGAGAGGTACCGGATCAACCTGCTGTTCTTTCGAACGCAGAGCGGCTGGTAGGACTGGGAAAGCTGATGGTCGTCATGCTGTTTTTGTATATTGCGATCTCGGCGCTGACCGGGCTGGCATTTTTCATCATGACCTGGACCGGTGCCAGGGTTCTGAAATCCTTGCGTGAACAGGTATTCGCCCATTTACACCGCTTATCGATCAGTTATTACGCCGAGCATGAAACCGGCGACTTGATGAGCAGGATAACGAATGACGTAGAAACCATCCAGCAGGCGGTCAACTTTGCTCTGCTGAATGTCATTGGCGGGGTCCTGTTATTGGTCTGGATTTCATCCAGCATGCTGCGTATGAGCGTTCCTTTTGGCTTGCTCAGCCTGTCGATCCTGCCGTTGATGGCGGTCACGACGGTCTGGTTCTCTTCCCAGGCGCGCCGAGCCTTCCGTCGCACCCGCAGGGAAATGGGAAGCGTCAACGCCGAGCTGCAGGAGAGCATCGCTGCCGTGCGGGAAGTGCAGGCATTTAACCGGGCGGACGAGAATATCGAAAATTTCCGCCTCACCAATGCCGCCAACCGCGATGCAAACATCAAGGCTGTGACTTACACCAGCGCACTCGCTCCTGCTTTGGAAGCCTTGGGCTATCTGGCTCTGGTGATTGTGGCTGCAGTGGGAGGAGCGACCCTGCTACGCGGGGGCACCTTGATGGGAGCAGGTGTATCGCTTGGCCTGGTGATTACATTTCTGACTTATGTCCAGCGTTTCAATCAGCCTGTTCAGCAAATATCTATACTCTGGACCAATTTACAGAACGCAATAGCTGGCGGTGAGCGCATCTTCTCGCTGCTGGACACGGAGCCAGATATCCAGGAAATTCCGGGAGCCAGTGAATTAACCGAGCTGCTCGGTGCAGTGGAATTTCGCAGCGTCTCGGCTTCCTACAAAGTGGGCGAGCCCGTGTTGTGTGATGTCAGTTTTAAAGTTGAGCCGGGTCAGACGATTGCGATCGTTGGGCCAACCGGGGCAGGAAAGACCACCATAATTAACCTGATCCCACGTTTTTATGACGCAACGGCGGGTGCGGTGCTGGTCGATGGCTTCGATGTACGCTATGTGCAAATCGCTTCTCTGCGCAAGCAGATCGGCATCGTGCTCCAGGATACTTTCTTATTCAGCACAACCATCATGGAAAACATCCGCTTTGGACGGCCGGAGGCGAGTGATGAAGAAGTGATGGCAGCAGCCAGGTTGGCACATGTGGATGCCTTCGTTGACCGGCTGCCGGATGGTTTCAACACCCTGCTGGGCGAGCGCGGCAGTGGATTGAGCCAGGGGCAGCGGCAGATGCTGGCCATCGCCCGGGCGGCGCTTGCCGACCCGCGCATTCTGATCCTGGATGAAGCCACTTCCAGTGTCGATTCTCGCACCGAACGCTTGATTCAGAGCGCGCTGGAAAGCCTGCTCAAGGGCCGCACCAGTTTCGTCATTGCACACCGCCTGAGCACAATCCGCAATGCCGACCTGGTCCTGGTGATGGACCAGGGGGAGATTATCGAGCGCGGCAGACATCAAGAACTCCTGGAACGGAAAGGATTCTATTACAATCTTTATATGAGCCAGTTTCAGCGGCGGGAACAGCTGGTTAATCAGGACAGTACAGGCCGAAAAGCAGGCCTGGCGCCCGTAGACTAGACCTGGAGTTATCAACTTTGTTACCCGCGGCGAAGAAATGATTGTTCTTTTAAGGAAAAAATTGTATAAAATCTGGTTGCGTTAAGCTGGTCGTCAGCACTCGCTTTATTCAACCAAATTATTGGTGCCAGGAATGGTGAAGACAATTCATGAGTGCTTCCGTTCACCTGCGCTCTGGAGGTAATTCCCAAAGGCCGTTTGAAGAGCTGGCAGTTTTACACGCGGTCGCTTCGGTTTGTGCCGAGGCCAGCTCCGAGGATGCTTTGATCGAGCGGGTCACACGTGTGATCGCCAGGGCGCTGTACGCGGATAACCTGGGCGTACTTCTCCTGGACCAGGCTGGAGCAGTTCTGCGCCCTCACCCTTCCTATCGGGGTATCCCGGGCAAGGCGCGTAAATCGATTATCCGATCAGGTCAGGGGATTGCCGGGCGGGTCGCTTCAACGGGAGTCCCGCTCAACATCCACGATATCGCTGCCTGGGAAGGGGCTGGCCCTCAGGAGCAGGGCTGTTTTTCAGCCAAGACTCTCAGCGTGCTCAGTGTCCCGATGAAAGTAGGCGAGCGTCTGATCGCAGTCTTTCACGTTGAGAGCTCCCAGATCGGGGCATTCGTTCATACAGACGAACGGTTGTTAACGACCTGTGCTGGATTGGTGGCGACCGCTGTCGAACGTCTTAGGGCCGAGAGCTCCGAACGCCAGCGTGCGGAAGAATTGCTTGCAATTCACCGTATCTCTCTGGAAATCACTTCTGTGCTCGACCAGCAGCAGGTACTCGATTTAATCGTGCGCAAGGCTGCCGAGTTATCCAGAACTGGCTCCAGCGGCTTATATGCACAACAACCGGACGGAAGGTATACGATCGTAGCAGCCTATGGTGTGGGGGAAGATTTTGTCCAGGCAGTGAATTCAAAAGAACTTTCACCTACCGGCTCTGCGGTGGGCCGGGCTATCCAACTGAAGCGTCCCTACCAGATCATGGATATTCTTTTGGATGAGACTTATGCGGCAAAATCACTGGTCCGCAAACAGGGCATCCGCGCCATCCTGGCCTTGCCGATGTTCAAAGGTGAGCGGGTCATCGGAGGGCTGGTCATCTGGAACAAGCGGCCGCGCTACTTCACGCCGGCAGAAGAGGCTTTTCTGCAAATCCTGGCGCAGCAAAGCGTCACTGCCATTGAGAATGCTCAGTTATACGGGATCGAGCGTGAGCAGCGGAAGATAGCACAGGTTCTATATGAAACAGGTGCAGCATTGAGCTCGACCTTGAATCTGGATGAGGTGCTTGACTTGCTGCTCGACCAGCTATCGCGTTTGGTGCCATACGATGCAGCCACTGTCAGCCTGGTTGAAGAGGGCTGGACCAGGGTGATCCGCACACGTGGTTACGACCAGGTCGACCGGCATTTCGGAGAAATCGTCCGTAACCGCTCGTATGAGATCGCCGCAACATCCAATTTGAAGAGAATGTATTCACAACGCCAGCCGCTGGTGATTCCAGACACCAGGATGGACGCCAGCTGGATTGTGGTCGATGAGAGGTTCCCTGTGCGTTCCTGGGCGGGAGCGCCAGTCATCGTCCAGGGAAGAGTGGTGGCCTTCTTCTCTCTGGATAAGGTGGATCCGAATTTTTACCAGCCTGAACACCTCCAGCCGCTGGGAGTCTTTGCCGGGCAGGCAGGCCTGGCGTTGAACAACGCCAGGCTGTTCGAAGAGATGCAGAGACGCCTTAAGGAATCGACCTTGCTCAGCGAGGTGATCACCCTGACAGCTTCTTCTACCGACCTGATTAGCGCATTGCATCAGGTGTGTGCCAGGGTAGCGCAATTCTTCGACGCACAGCAGGCGGGTTTTGCCCTGCTGGATGAGCAGGGTGTAACTGCCGAAGTGATTGCTGAATACCGCTCGCCCGGACGACCGAGCGCCTTGGGGTTACGTATACCCACCAGGGATAATCCCTCCATGGCTTTTGTCCTGGAAAAGAAGCAGCCTCTGGCAGTCTTTGATGCCCAGAATGATCCCCTGATGGGATCGGTGCACTCGATCATGGTTCAGCGGGAAATCGCTTCGATCCTGATCGTTCCGCTGATCCTTGATGAACGTGTGATCGGGACATTGGGCATCGATTTGTTGCAGAAGCGCCAGTTCACGACTGCAGATGTCGGACTGGTTCGGGATATTGCTACTCAGGTCAGCCAGGCCCTTTCTCGTTTACGGTTGTTCGAGGCCGCCCAGGAACAGGCTGAGCAGATGGCTTTGCTCGCCAGCCTTAGTGAGAAATTGAACCAACCGCTGTCGATCAGTGAGGTAATCCAGAGTATCGGCGAGGGAGCTGTTCGACTATCGGGAGCGCAGCGCGCCGCAGTCTATTTACGCCAGGGCGACGATGAAGCCATCTGCCCCTGGAGCCAGGGTCTTTCTCCTGCTTACATTAAAGGTGTCGTTGGGCAGCTCGATAAGGTACCCGGCGGGCAGCTTCTGCGCCAGGCCAAAACCATCTTAATTCCAGATCTGCAAATGCTGCCTGATGAAAGCCTGCTAAGCCAGCTGGCGCAGGCCGAGGGCATCGCTGCTCTTGGCTTATGGCCATTGGTGTATGAAGGAACCGTTATTGCTGCCATCGGCCTGTATTTCGACCAGCCCCAGGTCTGGACTCCAGCCAAACAGGAAATCCTGACTGCTTTCACCCGGCAGGCAGCCATCGCCCTGCAAAATGCCCGGCTGTTTCATGAAACCCACTGGCGTGCCCTGCAGCAGGAAGCGCTCAACCGCATGATTGCCGTCGCGGTCAATGCACCTGACCTGTCAGGCCTGCTGGAAGATGTGCTTGGTCTGGTGATGGAGGCGCTCGATGTTGCGATTGGTGGAATCTGGGTCGATGGTCACCATGCTTTTTGTGGCTTCCCACCACAGGTCGATTTATCGGTACCGCAGCTCTCACAAAACTTTACCAGTAGCGTTACAGAAACCCTGGTGATTTATGATTGGCAGGCGATTGATGAGCCTGATTACAATGAATGGAAACCGTTCGTCGAGACCTGCGGCGTGAGGGCAACGCTCATCGTACCTGTTCTGACCAGAGGCAAGCGCATCGGGATTTTGGCCCTCGGATCACAGGAACCACGAGCGTGGATTCCAGAAGAGACTGCCTTGATTGAGGCTGTCGGTCGGCAGTTGGGAGCGGCGGTCGAACGCCTGGATTTACTCGCTAAAACCCAGGAACAGGCTCGCCAGGTGCAGCAGATCGTCGAATCTGTCCCGGAGGGAGTCATACTGCTGGATGCTGAAAAGCACGTGATCCTGGCGAATCCGGTCGCCAGGACGTATCTGGAAGTCCTGGTCGGCCAGGTAGATTTTGGCCATCCCTTGAAGCAGGTGGGAGGTGTGCCGATCGAGGAAGTATTATTGCTGGTGCCAGAAAATCCCTGGTTGGAAATCAACTCCCACAGTTCTCCCGTACGCACCTTCGAGCTGGCTGCTCGCCCGCTGGCCCTGGATCCCCGGCTCGCAGGATGGGTCCTGGTTCTGCGCGATGTGACTATCGAACGTGAAAACATGAACCGCGCTCAGATCCAGGATCGCCTGGCGACGGTCGGGCAGCTGGCAGCCGGCATCGCCCACGATTTCAACAACATCATGGCTGCAATCCTGGTCTATGTCGACCTGCTGGCTATGGATCCCGGAATACCGCATTCAAGCCGCGAGCGGTTGTCGATCATCCAGAGCCAGATCCAGCGCGCTACCAGCTTGATTCGCCAGATTCTGGATTTCAGCCGCCGGGCGGTGATGGAACAGACCCAGCTGGAGTTGCTGCCCTTCATCAAGGAGCTAGAAAAATTATTGCGACGGGTGTTGCCCGAGACCATCAGCATCTCCCTGGATTACCAGCCCGGTGAATATTTGCTCAAGGCTGATGTCACACGCTTGCAGCAGGCCTTGATCAACCTGTCATTAAACTCTCGGGACGCCATGCCGGATGGCGGTCAGCTGCGTTTTGCCATCGATCGTTTCTATCTAAATCCCACCGATTTGCCTCCCTATCCCGATCTCTCCCCTGGACCCTGGATCTGTATTCAGGTTACGGATACGGGAACGGGGATTCCGGAGGACATCCTGCCGCGCATCTACGACCCTTTCTTTACCACCAAGGCAGTTGGGCAGGGCACGGGGTTGGGGCTGGCGCAGGTTTACGGCATCGTCAAGCAGCACGGCGGCAGCATCGATGTGAACAGCAAACCTGGCAAAGGCACCAGTTTCCACCTATACTTACCAGCTCTCGAAACGTCAGTCGAAGATTTGCCCGGCGAACCGCAGAACGGCACACAGCGCGGTAGGGGTGAAAAAGTGCTGGTGGTGGAGGATGATCCGGTGGCGCGCGAGGCTATCCGCATCTTACTCGACAACCTCGGTTACCAGGTGCGAGTGGCATCCAACGGCCGCGAGGCATTGAATATCTACGAGTCCGACGAAAGCTGGACTGACCTGGTGGTAAGTGACCTGGTGATGCCGGAGATGGGCGGGGTGGTTCTCTTCCGTTCCCTCCAGGCGCGCGGGAAGGGCGTTAAATTCCTGTTTATTACCGGGCACCCGATGGAATCTCAGGAACAGGAGCTGCTCCAGGCCGGGGGAGTGCAGTGGCTGCAGAAGCCGTTTTCTGCCCACGAGCTGGCTTCAGGTGTCCGGGCTCTGCTGTCCTGAGGAAAATCCAAAATTAATTCGCGCTGTCATTGCGCGGACTTAGTTCCGTATGTTCCTTTACAGGAACCATAAATTCTATGTAGCTTTTCAGGCTTCTTCGATTGCTTCCCTGGCCCTGCGCAAAAAAGGGGGAGTGTTCAGTTTTTGTTCCAAAACATAAGTGAGATAATGCTGCATCAGGGCTTCCACCTGGCGGTTCTGCGCTGATGTCAGGTGCAGTCGGAGGGCTTCAGTGTAGATGGAACGCTGGTAGTGGCGTAGGAATTTCAGCACCTGCATCGAGACCGGGTAGGCGTCTTCGGTGCGCGGCCCGCAGCTGGGGCAGATCACGCCGCCCAGCCTCGAGGAGAAGTACTGGTCTTCCGCCTGGATTTCATTCCCGCAGCTGGTGCAGGCGAACAGCTGTGGTCGGAAACCCACCAGGTCCAGCAGGCGCATCTCGTAAAATCGGGTGGTGAAATCGTACTCTCCTGGCTGGCACAGGCGTTCCAGGGTCTCCGTCAATAATCGGTAGAGTCCCTGGTGCTCTCCTTCTTCATAGGTGAAGCGGTCCAGCAGCTCGACGGCGTAAGCCGCGTAGGTAGTGCGCAGCAGGTCATCGCGCAGCGGCAGGTAAGCTTCCAGGGTCTCGGCCTGGGTGATAATCGGCAGGTCGCGTCCGCGCGCCACCTGCAAGGAAACCCGCGTGAAGGGCTCCAGGTGCCCGGCCTTGCGCGAGCGTGGCTTGCGCGCGCCTTTGGCGATGGCGCGCAGCTTGCCCTGCTCGCGGCTGAACAGCCACACCAGGCGGTCGGCTTCGCCCCAGTCGCTGTGCTTGAGCACCACGGCTTCCAGGCGCAGCGAGCGCTGCCGGCGTTCCAGCGGATTTGAAGTCTGCATGGGGGGATTATATCAAGTGGGAACCAATCACGACCGGATGAGCTTCAGGATACCCTGAAGCTCATTGATTCAAAAAATATTAAGAACACCTCACAGGTCATTTTTGCCTGTGAGGTGTCTGTGTAGTGATTCACTTATGAAGCAAGCAGCTTACTTGCAACTGAGCAAGCATCCCAGACCGCCGGTACCTACCCCCAGATCGATATCCACATCGACATCCGCCTCAACGACTCCTTCGAGATCGGCTCCGACACCAGCTT
>Ga0154795_1125_pt4 | contig 21843 bp, 17 predicted proteins | sample Rifle2008BG16ft_FD_105803 | JGI IMG/M metagenome (GOLD analysis project Ga0154795, IMG submission 105803) | Chloroflexi bacterium RBG_16_54_18 | reverse complement strand
TTTTACCAGTCTACCTGATTCCCTGATCACCTGATTGCCTTTCCTTAATCTCCCCATAAGCTCGCCTTACACCTTCCATAAAGTCAAATCAGACCATCCACCTTACAATACTGGTCGAAACGAACAGAACTCAAAGATGACCTCACAGGTCTAAGAAGACCTGTGAGGTCTCTCGGTAAACCTGTGAGCTCTCTGAGTAGACCTGTGAGCTCTCAATAACGAAAATTTTTTCACATCATAAAAGGAGTTTTATCAATGCGTATCAAGACCGTATCCCTCACCCTGCTGGCCCTCATCGGCATACTGGTGCTTTCGGCCTGCGGCACCGTGCAGTCAGTCACCGGCCTGCTGGAAGAAGCGCCCACCAAGGCGCTGGCAGCCACCACTGAATCCCTGGCAGCCATCCCCGCCCAGGGCCTTCCGCCCGTGGAAGGCTCCGCCGATTTTTTGGCCGCCTACCAGGGCACGCTCGAGAACCTGTATAAGGCCGTCAACCCTTCCGTGGTGAACATCCGCGTGGTGCAAAAAGTGGACGCCTCCGACGCGTTGGGGCAGCTCCAGCAGTTCCCCTTCTTCAACCTCCCACAGGGCCAGGAGCCGCCCGAGCAGTACCAGAGCGGCCTGGGCTCCGGCTTCGTGTGGGATGAAGACGGGCACATCGTCACTAACAACCACGTCATTAACGGTGCCGATAAGATCGAAGTCACCTTCAGCGACGGCAGCATCGTGTCGGCCGAGGTAGTGGGCAGCGATCCGGACAGCGACCTGGCTGTCTTAAAGGTGGATGTACCGGCCAGCGAGCTGGTGCCAGTTCAATTGGCTGATTCGCAGGATGTTTCGGTCGGGCAGCTGGCCATCGCCATCGGTAACCCGTTTGGCTTGCAGGGCACCATGACCACCGGCATCGTCAGCGCCATCGGGCGCTCGATCCCCGCCAGCGAGACCTCCGCCCAGTCCTACACTATCCCGGACGTCATCCAGACCGATGCGCCGATCAACCCCGGCAACTCGGGCGGGGTGCTGGTGGACGTAAGCGGGCGTGTGGTAGGCGTTACCGCGGCTATCCAGTCGACCAACGGCTCCAACGCCGGCATCGGTTTCGCCATCCCCTCCAGCATTGTCAGCCAGGTGGTCCCTGCGCTGATCAAAGACGGCAAGTTCGTGCACTCCTGGCTGGGCATCAGCGGCACCAATATGGTTCCCGACCTTGCGAAAGCAATGGACCTGCCGGAAGGTCAGCGCGGCGCCCTGGTCATCGAAGTCATCCCCGACAGCCCGGCTGAAAAAGCAGGCTTGCGCGGCAGCGAACAGACGGTCACCATCGATGGGCAGGAAGTTAATGTGGGCGGCGACGTGATCACCGCCATCGACGGCCAGAGCGTGAACGGCATCTCCGACCTGATCGCATACCTGGCCAGCTCGACCGCCGTCGGCCAGAAGGTGGAGCTTTCCCTCTTGCGTGACGGCGAGCAGGATACCGTAGATGTCACCCTGGCAGCCCGTCCTACCTCCGAGCAGGGTAGTAACCAGGAAAATCCTCGCAGCCAGCGCGGCATCACCCTGGGCCTGCAGGGGCTCAACATGGACGAGGCCATCGCCGGTGAGATGAACCTGCCTAACGACCAGCAGGGTGTGCTGGTAGAGCAGGTCGAGCCGGGTAGCCTGGCGGACGATGCCGGCCTGCGCGGCGGCGATAAATCCGTCACCCTGGACGGCGAACAGGTTCAGGTCGGCGGCGACATCATCGTCGGCGTCAACGGCCAGCCAGTTGCCACGGTCGGCGAGCTGCGGGCAGCCCTATCTCAGCTGCCGGTCGACGAACAGCTGACTCTCACCATCCTGCGGGATGGAAGTGAGATGGAAATTACCATCGATCCTACCCCGTAGTCATTCTCCCCTCTGTTGAAATAGGTAGCACCTGGCAGCAGCGCTCCAGCGCTGCTGTTTGGTTTATATCAAGCTTCGGTTATCCAAGAAACCGGCAGCTGCTTACACGGTGATGACAAGGTCAGCAGTAATGGATTTTTTCAAGCGTGGTTTCAGACTGTTTCGTGTGCCAAGATCAACCTTGCATCCCAGGATTTCTTCCAGCCGGTTCTGCAGAGCAAACAAGCCAAAAAGACCCACCGGACGGTTGAATTCAACCAAAAGGTCGATATCGCTTCCAGGTATGGCCTCGTCCCGTGCAACCGAACCAAACAATGCTAAAGATTTGACCCCGAATTGGTCAGCGAGTTCCTGGTGATTTTTATGGAGGATACTGATCGCTAGCTGCTTTTCCATTGATAACTACCTATCGGAATAATTCTACAATTCCAGGACAAACGACAGGGCAAGTAAATCCCGTTACTTGTTTATGACTTCTTACACATTCTGGCAGCGATTAGCCCGTAACTTGGTCGAATGATCTCTTCGGCGCCTGGACGTATTGCGCATAGCCAACCAATCGCAGGTCAAAAAAATCAGTCTTATCCGTTCAATCCGTGTACAAAATACTCCCTCAGCTGTTCTCCAGTGCTCTCACCAGCTCCTCCACCCGAATCGGCTTGCTCAGGTAGTCGTCCATCCCCGCCTCCAGGCAGGCTTCGCGGTCGCCCTGCATGGCGCTGGCGGTCATCGCCACGATGCGCGGGCGCTCGCCCTGCTTCCAACGTGCGCAAATCAGGCGCGTGGCCTCCAGACCGTCCATCTCGGGCATTTGCACGTCCATCAGCACCAGGTCGTAGGGCTGACGCTCCAACGCCTGTACGGCTTCCTTACCGTTTCCCGCCACGTCGGCGCGGTATCCCATCAGCGAAAGCAGCCTGAGCGCCAGCTTCTGGTTGACCGCGTTGTCTTCCGCCAGCAGGATGCGCAGCGGGTGGCGGGCGGCCATTTCGGGGTCGATACCCACCCGGGCAGGCACAGCCGCAATAGTCTGTACCGGCGCAGTGGAAAAGATCCCCAGTACTGCCTCCAGCAGCGCCGAAGAGCGCACCGGCTTTACCAGGCAGGCTGCGAACAGCCCGCGTTGGGTTTCACTCACCTGCAGCTCACCGGCGTTTCCTCCCAGCGAAGAGAGCAGGAGCAGGGGCAAGGGTTTTGTGTTCGTAGCTCCGGGTGCTACCTGCGGCTGCTTCAAGCCACTATCCTCCACCCGCCGGATCGCTCCTGCCAGTTCGATGCCGTCCATCTCCGGCATGTGCAGGTCGAGGATGGCCAGGTCGAACCGCTTACCTTGCTTCAACCATTCCAGGGCATCCTGCGGTGAGCCGGTCAGGTGCGGCTGCATTCCCCAACCTTGCGTCTGAAGGCTCAGAATCCTGCGGCTGGTGTCGTTATCGTCCACGATCAGCACGCGTTTGTCGCGCAGATCGGGTTGCTCGCGTAAGACATCTGGCCTTTGCAGCACTCCCGGTGCCGGATCGGCCTGGATGGTGAAATGGAAAGTAGAGCCCCGTCCCGGGATACCCGCGCTTTCCACCCACATCTGCCCACCCATCATCTCGCTCAGGCGTTTGCTCACCGCCAGGCCCAGCCCAGTGCCTCCATATTTGCGCGTGGTCGAAGCGTCCACCTGGGAAAAAGCCTGGAACAGCCGGTCCAGCCGGTCCGCCGGGATGCCCAGACCCGTATCGCGCACCGCGAAATGCAGTAATCCCCCCTCTCCCCGGAGGGGAGAGGGGTCGGGGGTGAGGGGTTCCACGCTCACCACCACCTCCCCCTTCTCCGTGAATTTGACCGAATTGCTCAGCAGGTTCACCAGGATCTGGCGCAGCCGGGTCACATCGCCGACGATGTATTGGGGGATTTCACTGGCGAGCTCGCAGGCCAGCTCGAGTCTTTTTTCGGAAGCTTTTAACTTCATCAGGTCCAGGGCCGAATCCACGCACTCGTACAGGTCGAAAGGCTGCCTTTCCAGCTCCATGCGGGCTGCTTCGATCTTGGAGAAATCCAATATATCGTTGATGATAGTCAGCAATGCATCGCCGCTGTTGCGGATGGTCTCGGCGAAATCGCGCTGCTCGGCGTTGAGCGGTGTATCCAGCAGCAGGCCGCTCATGCCAATGATGGCGTTCATCGGGGTGCGGATTTCGTGGCTCATCATCGCCAGGAAGGAAGACTTGGCCCGCGTGGCTGATTCGGCGGCTTCCTTGGCCTTCTGCAGCTCCTGTTCAACCTCCTTGCGCTCGGTGATGTCCCGAATGGTCTCTATGGCGCCGGCAAACTCGCCCTTCGAATTGTGCAGCGCCGAAGCGGTGGCAAACAGGTAGCGGCTGGTGCCTTTCAAGCGCGGCGTGTAGGCTTCACCCACCAGCACCGAGCCCTGGCGCAGGATGTTGGCATATTTCTTCTCGATTTCCTCGCTCGGCAGGTGCACCAGGTCGATCAGTATCGGGCGCCTCTCGCCGTAAAACGGGATGGCATATTCGTAATCACCCTTGCCCAGCATCTCCTCTGCAGGGATGCCCGTCATTTCTTCAATCGCGCGGTTCCAGGCGATGATGCAGCCTTCCCCGTCTATCACCAGCGTGGCGTCCGGCAGGAAGTTGATGATATCCATCAACCGGCGGCGCGACTCAATGATCGCCTGTTCTGCCTGCTTGAGCTCGCTCAGGTCGTGGTAAATGGCGATAACACCGGTCTGCTGCCCGTCCACCATCACCGGCACGCCGGAAAGCTCCACATCCACCAGGCTGCCATCTTTCCGGCAGCGCCGGGTGACGCCGTGCACGGTGCCGCCCCCCACCGCCTGCTGGTCAAATCCTGTCGCTTCCAGCTGCTGTTCGGGCAGGTATGCCACCAGGTCGTCGACGAACCTTCCCATGGCTTCCACCTGGCTGTAGCCGAATAGTGAGACTGCGCCCTGGTTCCAGGAGGAGACTTTGAAGTCCCGGTCGACGGTGACAATCGCTACCGGGCTGTTTTTCACCAGCGTCTCGAAATATTCCTTCTGCCGCTGCACCTCGGAATACAGGCGCGCGTTTTCAATCGATACGGCCGCCTGGCGCGCCAGCCCCACCAGGAAATCCAGGTCCACCGGGTTGAACAACCCCGTGGTGCGGTCGCGGTACACAGTCAGCAGGCCCGTGGTGCGCCCTTCGGAGATCATCGGCGCGCACATCATGGTCTCGGGGGTTTCTTCGACAGTTGGAGTGCCGGGCAGGTGGATCACGCGCGGGTCGCGCGACACGTCGTCGATGATCTCTGCCTGCCCGCTGAGGGCGATGCTGCCCGTGATGCCTTTTCCCAGCAGGATCACATCGCGACGGTAAAATTCCGCATATTTGCCTATTGCCACCAGCACCGGGAAATTTGGACCCTGCGCGTCGGACAACCTCAGGATGGTGTCGCGCGCCTGGAACAGGCGGTGCACGTGCTCGGCAATGCGTTCCAGCACGGTCTGCAGGTCGAGCGTAGCAGACATCTCGCGCCCGATCTCGGCGGTCATTGCCATCTGGTCGGCCCGGCGCTGTGTCTCCTGGTACAGGCGGGCGTTTTCCAGCGCCACGCCCATCGATAGCGATAGGGAGGTCAGCAAGGCCAGATCCGCCTGGCTGAAGGCTTCCTCCCGCTCGACATTTTGCAGGGATACCACGCCGGTCACCTCGCCGCCGGCGATCAGGGGCACTCCCAGGTAGGATTTTGGTGGATTGCCTGCCAGCACCCGGCTGCCCAGCTCGGCGGAGCGCTGCTCCATGTCCTGGCTGATCAGCAGCGGCTGTCGCGTCCTCAGGATATGCCCCGAAAAACCGCCCGGTGCATGCGGTGGAATCTCCTGGCGCTGCCCTTTCTCGACAAAATAGCGGAAATGCACCAGGTCGGCCGCCCGGTCGTAAGTGATGATCTGCACGGCATGAGCTTCGAAAGATTGGCTCAGCGCCTCACCCACCAGCTCGTAAATGCCCTGCGGGTCGAGCTGGGCTGCCAGCGACTGCCCGAGGCGGTTGATGGTGTCCAGCTCGGCCGCCCTCTGCTCGGTTTCCGCCAGCAGGCGTTGGGTTTCGTCCAGCAGGCGCGCGTTTTCAAGGGCGATGCTCAGGGCGTTGGCCAGGGTCTGCATCAGCCGCACATCCGAGGCGCTGAAGCGTTTTTCCTGCTCCATGTCCTGGATCGAGATGATGCCCTTGACCTTTTCGTCCACCAGCATCGGCACGAACAGGGCCGATTTGGGCCACTCTCCGGTCAGCACCGGATTGCCGGTTTCCAGCGCCAGCTCCTTGAAGTCCTGGTTGATCAGCAGGGGTGCGCATGTCTGGATGACCTTCAACCGAAAGCCGTAAGGCGGGCGCGCTGAAAACACGCTGCGGTCGCCGTATTCATACGAATATGGCATGCTGAGCAGTCCCCGGTCCGCGTCGTACGTGACGATGTCCACCACCTGCACGCCGAACACCTCCCGCACCTTTTCGCCAATCAGCTCGTAAATGGACTGCACTTCCAGCTTGGAGGCCAGACCTTCCTGTACGCTGTTGATGATTGCCAGCTCGGCATTGCGCTGTTCGGTCTCTTTGAGCAGGCGCTGGGTTTCATCGAAAAAGCGGGCTTTCTCCAGGGCGCTGCCCAGGGAGGCGGCGATGGTGGTGAGCAGCTGCAGCTCCGCATCACCGTAAACGTTTTCGCGCTGGTAATCTTCCAGCGCCATGATGCCGAGCACGCGATCGCTGCTGATGATCGGCACTGCCAGCAGCGATAAGCTCTGATCGGTGCCTTCGATGGTCGCCAGGCCCAGCCGGGGGTAATCCGCCAGTGACCTGGCCAAAGCTGGCTGGCGATTGCGGGTCATCTTCTCGAAGATACCGTTTGGCGTCGGGGCGCGCGCTGGAAGGTACAGGCGCTTACCATGCTCGTAGCAGTAGATATAGTGAATCAGGTTCTCTTTTTCGATGTACCAGCTTATATTTACATCCTGGGTGTTGAACACTTCCCGCAGTTTGTCGCCGACCAGGTCTACGACTGCCTGGAAATCCAGCTCGCCTGCCAGGCTCTGCTGGATGGAGGCGATAATCTCAAGCTCTTCGGCCCGTCGTTGAGCTGCCTCGAGCAGTTCATTCCATTGCTTGGATTGGCTCATGATTGTGTTCTGTCGATTGAGAGCAGATGTATTCGGCGGTTAGGAACGATTCGTCCTATAACTGACTGAGGTCGATACCAGTGCATTCGAAAGTTCGCCTGTTTACCGGTGTGCGGTAGGGATATTATAACGGTTATCCCGGCTTGAGCTCTAGCAACCCTGACCTTTGTGATCGGAATCGCGTACTGTAGCCGGGTTCGCTGACTGTAGCCGGGTTCGTTGAACCCGGACCGGGTTCGTTGACTGCAGCCGGGTTCACTGAACCCGACACCAGGTTTTGATCCGTTTCGATTGTTCACTCACCTTGTCCGCCTCGCTCGCTGGGATTAGAATATTTATTCCTGTTCCTTCGGACTCATCCGCCAGGGATGTTTCCCTTCGGAAGGGCCAGGTAAAAATCTAAATTATATCCACCTTAACCGCAGGCTGCCATGACCTCTAATCTTTCGCCCTCACAGCTCCTCCATTTCACCGATCGCGGATCGGGGTCACCGCTCCTGCTCGTGCACGGGTTAATGGTCACCGGTGAGATATTCGAGCCGCTGATCGAGCAGCTTGCAGCCCGGCATCGCCTGATCATTCCCGACCTGCACGGCCACGGGCGGAGCAGGGAACTTCCACCGCCGTATACCGCCGCACACGACCAGGCGGTGCCGATCCACCACGCGCAGATGCTCCATGACGGCATCCGTGGGTCTCGGCTCATCATTGTGGATGGCGCTGACCACACCCTCATCTGGACGCACGCAGATGAGCTCGTGCGTGTGACAGAGGCATTCCTGGCGGCCTGAGTTGCGAGGCAATTCTTTCCCGGCTGAAGACGATCAATCTAAACAAGAAGGAGTTTAAGAATGGTGAATCCCCTCGAAGTACACGACCCGCAGGCGCTCGCCCAGGCCAAATCGATCCTGAATTCAAGCGAGTCTCCCAGGGATTGGGCCAAAGCGGTGGTGGAGGCGGTAAATCGCAACGAGGAGTGGCGCGGCAAGCGCTGCATTAACCTGCTCGCCCCCGAAGCGCCCACCAGTCCGACAGTCAGGGCTCTTCTATCCTCGGAGATCGGCACCCGTGCGGCTGAAGGGCATATCGGCCGTGTCAACCGCTGGTTCGCGGGCACGCAGTATATCGACGAAGTCGAATCCCTGTGCGTCGAATTATTGAAGCTGGCCTTCCGCAGTCGCTATGCCGATCACCGCCTGATGGGCAGCATGCTGGGCAACATGGCGGTCTACCATGCCATGGCTAAGCCGGGGGATGTCATCATGAGCGCCGCGCAGCCATTCGGCGGGCATTCCAGCAACCGGGTAGACGGTCCGGCCGGATTTCGCGGCCTGCAGATCGTGGATGTGCCTTTCGACCCCCTGGAGCTCGAGGTTGACCTGGATGCTTTTGCGCAGGTGGCGCGGCAGGTGCAGCCGCGGCTGGTGGTGATGGGCATGTCCATGACGCTCTTCCCGCTGCCAGTGCGCGAGATGAGCAGCATCATCGCCGAGTGGGGCGGGAAATTCGTCTTCGACGGCGCTCACCAGGCTGGCTTGATCGCCGGCGGGCAGTTCCAGGACCCGTTGAACGAAGGGGCAGTCGTGCTCACCGGCTCCGCCGGCAAGACCTTCAGCGGCCCGCAGAGCGGCATCATCGTCTGGGACGACCCGCAGCTGACCGGACCGTTAACTTCTTCAATATTCCCGGTTCTGGCTGCCACCCATCAGGTAAACCGCGTGGCTGCCCTGGCAGTGGCTGCCGCAGAGATGATCGAATACGGGAATGTGTACATGGCGCAGATCGTGAAGAATTCGCAGGCGCTGGGCAAAGCCCTGGACAAACGCGGCATCCCGGTGATCGGTGCCCGGCGCGGCTACAGCCGCACGCACCAGGTTATCGCCGACGTGAAACAGTTCGGCGGGGGACTGGAGGTTGCCCACCGGCTGGCGCGCGCCAACATCATCACCAACAAGAACCTGGTCCCCGGCGACCGGCCGGAAGATTGGGACCGACCTAGCGGATTGCGCATAGGCACTATTGAAATCACCCGCCTGGGCCTGCGTGAGGCAGATATGAGCACCATCGCTGGATTCATCTACCGTGTATTATTTGAGAACGAGGAACCTGAAAAAGTAGCCAGGGACGTCGAAGACTTCCGCCTGCCCCTGCAGACTATCTATTACAACTTCGATAACGGCTGGCCGCACTGGGTAGGTGACAGGCCTGATTAAGCACAGCCCGGTTGTATAAGAAATTTTATGACGAACTTCCCGCAGGTGGGAATCCTGCGGGAAGTTCTTGTATCCGTCAGTAACTGTCTTGTTGGGTCAACCAGTTCCTGGTTTTGCGACCTGAAGTCATCCTATACGAAACCGAATACCAATGCCAGGATTAATATCAGGAGCAGCAGACCCAGGATACTGCTGCCGCTGTAGCCCCAGCTGCGGCTGTATGGCCAAACGGGCAGTGCACCCAGTAACAACAGCACCAAGAGGATCAGTAGGATGGTTCCTAGCATGTTTATTTCTCCTTTCATCCTTTATGCAGGCCGGTTAATTCTGGCAGTCCGCCCTCAGGAGTATTCCTTTTCCAGGTGGTCTACAAAATCGCGGACCTGCTGTTCGGCATCCATGCGAGTATAGCCGTACCGTACCTGCAGCATACCAATCAGCTGGTCCATGCGGCCGTTTATTTCATCGAGCTCGTCGTCTGTCAGGCGGCCCCAGGTTTCTTTGACCCGCCCGCGGATTTGTTTCCAATTGCCTTTAAGAATATCTTCGTTCATCGGGAACTCTCCTTTCATTCCATTGAGTTGGTGTGAGCCTGAACTTCAAAGTAATGCAGGCTCCTTGCTTACAGGATCAGCATAATCCCACCCAATTCCACCTGCAATTGGGGAATCCCCTGACCTGAAATCAGGATATTCCCTGATTCAGCTGGTTCTACAATTCCCATCCGCACCTGGCTGCGTTGTTAACGATCATTGCCGTAGGGGAATCCCCGGGTTGAAATCGGAAAATCCCGTATATATTATTTTTCGCGCATCAGTTATAGTCAAGCCAGCCTGCACGGTTGTGTTTACCGCAGGAATGCAAAATTAAGTGATTGAATCAAGGTTATTTCCTACCAGACTCGGACATTTTTAAGGAGGTCAAAGAAATGACTATAACCAACCGGAAAAATACTGTGAAGGAAAATACCCGGAATGCGCCGCGGAGAACGCGGAAAATGACGCCTGGAGGACAGGCTGCCGTTCAATCTGGAGGTAAAAAGCGAGCTAAACCAGGTACGAAAGGGGAAGGGGACTACTATCGCATTATCCTTCGCTCGAAAGGGGATTTTGAATCGTTCCGCTACCATGATGTTGGTAGGAAGGGACATATTCTGCGCCTGGCTGGTAAAAGGAGCAGTGGGTCGTGGGATACACACGCCTGGCTCATCAGCAAAGATGATGCTCACCTTGAAGGCGACAATTTAGTGGCTGATACCGAAGATGCCAGGAAGCTAATCGAGTCCCTGGAAACCAGGCCTGAGCTTGTTGAGGGAGACGTATTCAAGGCGAAAGACAGGCCGAATATTCCTGAGAATAAAAAGCCAACACCAGCGCAGCAGAAAGCCTGGCTCGCAAATATTAAGAAAGCTCAGCTGGCTCGACGGAGAGGTACAGCGAAGAAAAGTAATTCAACAACTGTGAGGTAGGCCTGAAACTCGATTTATTTCTCGGAAATAAATTCTTAACCATATTTGCAGCTCATCTCCCATCTTCAGCGATGGTAGACGCGAGATATTCAGCGTCCTCACCCACCCCCACCAGCAGTCCGGATTTCTGCTTGTAAAGCCATGGCAAGCCCAGGAAATACAGCCCCGGGTATTCGCTCACGCCGCGCTGCTGGATGGGATAGCCGTCCGCGTCGGTGACCGGCAGCCTGACCAGCGAAAAATCGAAACTGAAGCCGGTCGCCCAAATAATGGACGTGATTCCACTGGCAGCCAGGTCCAGCTCTTCCAGCTCTTCCCGCGATAATCCATCCCGCAGCTGCGGCAGCACTTCCTCGGGCGCCTGCAGGCCGCTGTGCTCGATGAATTTGTCGATATTCTTGACCAGCTCGGCTTCGAACTTGTCCGCCTCCTCCAGGCTCTTGTGCATCCCGGGTCTGAGCTGGATCTTTTCCTCCCCGGCGCCCGCCATTCGCCCAAGCAGCCGCACCCCATCGCGCGCGAACTGGTGCAGGTTGATGGTGTGCCCGCCATCTTTACCGGTTACGTGTGCACTCGAGGCGAACTTCGCCCTGGGAGACGGGAGTTTGTCGACTGTAGTATCCATCACACCGGTAATATTTAGCCATTCGAAGACATCTTTGCCGCGGTAGCTCCTGGGTACCCGTCCGGCGCTGCTCAGGCACAGGTACACCTGCCGTCCGGCCTGGTACAGCTCTTCGGCGATCTGGCAGCCGGACTGTGCGCTGCCCACCACCAGCACCGCCCCGGCAGGCAGCTGCTCGGGGTTGCGGTAGGTTGCAGAATGCAGCTGCTGCACACGCCTGGAGATGGACTGCCCGATGTTGGGGATTTTAGGCTGCTGGAACAGGCCCGTAGCCACCACCACGTTTTGAGCGCGGTAGTCTTGCCCGTTCACGCTGACCCGATAGCCGGACCCGTTCCCGGTCGGCTCGACGCTGGTCACACGGCTGTCGAGCTGGATGGGCAGCTGGTTTCGCTGCGCATAGCCTTCAAAATACGCCAGGATCTGCTCGCGCGGCAAAAAACCATGCGGATCAGGCCCGTCATAATGTGCGCCCGGCAGCCGTAGCGCCCAGTTGGGCGTGAGCAGGGTGAAGGAATCCCAGCGTTGCTCCCTCCAGGCGAACGCCGGCTGCGAGACGGCTTCCAGGACGATGTGCTCGTGGTTTCGTTGTTTGAGATAGTAGCTGAGCGCCAGGCCGGCCTGCCCGCCGCCAATGATGATCGTTTCCACCGCTAAGTTCATATTGGCACCTTTAAGTTGTGAGTTTTGCCGGCACATGCTTCCCGGCAATGCATGCGATTATACCGTATTCTATGGTTGCGCTGGATCGCTTACCTTAATTCCACAATTTGTCTCGGTCAACCAGGTCAATTTAACCACTCCTGCAGATTCGCTTGTACAAAGTCATCGTCATTCAGGTGAGGGTATATCCTGTAGACACGGTCAATTTCTTCCAACTGTCCGGGAGAGAGCACTTCTGATGGTTTCAGGCAGAAATTGTTCTCCATTAAACCCTGGCGCCGCAGCACTTCATGGACGCCTGCAATCGCACCGGCAAACTGGTTTGGAGGGTCGAAAAAAGCGGCATTGCTTTCCGTCACCTGCAGTGCCAGGGTAAGAACATCGGAAGTCACCTCACCACCTTGCCGGATGGATTTACACTGCTCCAGGAGTTCAACGGCTTTCTTGGTCCAGCATGCCCAATGACCTAACAGGCCGCCAGAGAAATGGACCTTAATCTCCTGTTCACCGGTTGGGAAACAGTATTCTGAAACCAGGTCCAATACGATGTTGTCATCGTTCCCGGTGTAGAGGGCGATTTCACTGAGGCGCCCCGACTCGGCTACGGCTCGCACCACGTCCATCGTCTGGTAGCGGTTGAATGGGGCGACTTTTATGGCCAGGACATTGGCAATTTCGACAAAACGGCGCCAAAAATGAAGCGACAGGATCCTGCCTCCCACCGCAGGCTGCAGGTAGAAACCTACCAGCGGGATAATCTCTGCGATCGCGCGGCAGTGTTCGATGAGCTGATCGTCACCCGCCTCCTTCATGGCAGCCAGTGAAAGCAGGCCGGCATGATATCCTGTATCCGCAGCGATTCGGGCTTCCGAAAGAGCCTGGGCCGTCTTCCCCACCAGTCCTGCAATGCGTACCGTCTCCTTACCGGTTTTTTGATCGCATTCTCGAATGGTTTCCGCACATAGCTCCAGGACAGGTTGGTACAGTCCATACTTGGGATCTCGAATTTCAAATTGGGTTGTGTGGACTCCTACTGCTATTCCACCGGCTCCGGCAGCATGATAATAACGCGTCAGTGCGCGCTGGTGGCGTGCATCAAATTTCCTTTCATTGGTCAAAGCCAGGGGATGGGCAGGGATCACCAATCCTTCTCGCAGGGACGCAAGGATCGAAGGTGGGGGAAAAGGGTAGGATGCCATTGATTAATATCCTCCATCGCGTACTTCAAAGTGAGTTGGTTTGCCTAAAGACCGGCCTCCCTGTTCAATCCAATTCGCAATCCAGGCCAGGATCGTGTCCAGGGGAGTTGATGGTTCACCGAGTAGTTGAGATGCTTGCCCAGCATTACTGACCAATGCGGTAGGGGCTTCTTTTCCGATGATGTTTACCTTATGGCCAAATAACTCTCCGAATTTTAAGGCAATCTCGCGCACAGAAAAAATGCGCGGGCTGGTAAGGTTCAGGTATTTCACCGGGCTCTTCGCCAGGGGTAAAGAACGGATGATCATGTCATTCGCATCGCCCTGCCAGATGCAGTTAAAATACCCCATCGTTACATCTACAGGCTGGTTGGCAAACACCTTCTGCGCAATATCGTATAAGACGCCATAACGAAGCTCGACTGCGTAATTCAAGCGGATGAGCACGATGGGCGTATGGTTCACCTGGGAATTGTATTCAAAAACACGCTCGCGAGCCAGGCAGCTGATGGCATACTCACCCACCGGGTTCTGGGAATCCGATTCCAGTGCACCTCCTCCAGCAACTTCGACCAGGGGATAAACATTGCCTGTCGAAAGAGCCACCATTCGAGTACCTTGATAACGGTGGCAGATATTGGCAGGTATCAGCGCGTTTATTGACCAGGTCATAGATGGATTGCTCATCGTCCCGAATTTCATGCCAACCAGGTAAATGAGATTTTCTGTATCCGGAAGGCTCTCCACATCGCTGCGGTTTAGCAGGTCTTTCTTCACTGTCCGGATACCTTTCGTTTCCAGCCACTCCCGGCTGCCACCATCCTGGAACCGGTCAACGGCGATGATTTCCAGGTTGGAATTCGCTGCCCGCGCCGACCTGTAAGCCAGGTACGCCAGGGATGGCCCCATTTTTCCCCCTGCTCCCAGGATCACTAAAGGACTTTTCAGGCTTGGAATGTACTCGACCAAAACTTCCCTTGGACTGGTTAGAACATCTAACAGGGTACCTTCATTTGTGATTTTATCGGGTGTGCTCATTGAAATTCTCCTATGCGATTAATTTTCTATCTTAACTGATTCCAACCTGATGTCTATAACCTGGGTTGATTTGATCCTGTACGACTGTCAAAACTGGTTTGGCAATCGATTACCATAGATCCCAGTTATGTTATAATAAATTAAAATTTGCATTAAAGGGCACTAAGGTCCATTCGAAGTATAGTTCGGTGCTTGGATTTAATCAATAGAATCAACAACCGGATCTACTCGGAACCTGATCTCCACTACATCAGGATTACTACCCCATCGCAGCTCCGAAATGATAGCATGGTTGAGATTGGCAAATCCTCAAAAAGAAGAATAGCAGATAGCGCCAACCTGCTTTCCTCCAGCGGCATTTTCATGGCGCTGGTACTTGTCCTCATCGCCGCTGGATTCTTATCCCCTGCTTTCTATCAACCGGGCAACCTGTTAAACGTGCTTCGTCAGGCCTCCGCCCTGGGAATTTTAAGTATTGCCCAGACTCTGGTGATGATCGGTGGAGGCATTGACCTATCTTTGGCAGCCACCATGCAGCTGGCTGTTGTTACAATGGCTGAATTGACTGGGGGATACGACGAAAGAGTACCATTTGCCATGCTGATGTGCATGTTGATCGGTGCTTTTGTAGGTCTGGTGAATGGGGTCATTATAACCAGGTTTAAAATCCCGGCTTTTCTGGTAACTCTGGGTACGAGTGTCACCTTCACTGGCTTGCGGCTTGCGCTCACCAATGGCAGCCCGAGCACCTCGGTTCCCCCGATATTTCGTTTTTTCGGTGGTGGGAATATCAGCTCAATTCCTGTTGCTGTCTTAATCCTGGCGCTGGTTGCTGTGCTGGCTCATATCTTATTAACCCGTACGACTTTCGGCCGGCGTCTGTACGCCCGCGGCGCTAATCCGGAGGCTGCCAGGCTTTCCGGTGTACGGGTCGATAGGATCTTAATCATGACTTACGTGATTGCCGGTATCCTGGCGGTCATCGCTGGCTTGCTGCTGGCTGGTTATGCCGCACATGCCGATCAATGGACTGGCAAAGGCCTCACACTGGACTCCGTCGCAGCCGTTGTAGTGGGTGGAGGGGATTTCATCGGTGGTGTCGGGACGGTTACCGGGACTCTGGCAGGTGTAATGCTCGTAACGATACTTCTCAACCTGGTCTTGCTGCTCAACCTGAATGTGCAATACCAGCTGATTGTCAAAGGCACTGTGGTTATTTTGGGCGTTGCTATGTATTCGCTTTTGAGGAGAAATGAATGAAGGAGGTGAATTATATCCTTACTGACCAGGCAGGGTTTCTAAGTTATTGCCCGTTCTCTGATTCCTGAAATTAGTTTTTCACATTTCGACATAAGAATTTTTACGATCCAAGAGAAGGAGAAAATGAAATGAAAAGAAATCAATCCTTGAACCGTAGAGAGTTCGTAAAAGGCTCATTGATAGCCCTGGGAGCGACCGGAATCACACTCATCCTGCCAGGCTGTGCTGCCCCTCAAGAACCGGCTGTACCCACCGCACCTGTCTCCGCTGGAATGATCGACACCACTCCATTCAAGAAAGACCCTCCATGGATTATCGGTCGAGCAGGGGCTGGAGATACCAATGAATGGATGGTAAGTTTCAGCGCACACTTTCAATGGAAGTTTACAGAAGTCTATAAGGACCAGGTCAAGGAATACCTGGAAGCGGCATCCAACTGGGATCCAACCAAGCAAATTTCGGACATGGAAGACTTGCTGGCCAAGAAAGTCGATCTGCTGATCGTCGATCCTGTTAATGAAGCTGCCATCGTAGGAGCAGTTGAGAATGCCATGGCTGCTGGCATTCCGGTCGTGCTCGCTTCGACCCGAGTGCAAACCGATAAATATGCCAGTTGGGTCACTACGGATAACGTCCGGACGGGGTTCATTGTAACTGACTGGCTGTGCAAGGAATTGGGCGGCAAGGGCAAGATCGCCATTACGATGGGCGCTCCTGGTTCCAGTTATGCGGCTGAATGGCTGGCAGGCACGCGTCAGGCCATGTCGCAATATCCGGAAATTACAGAAGCCGGCCTCGCTTACTGCTATTGGGCAGCTTCGGAAGCCAAGAAAGCCATGGAAGCCTTCTTGCAAGCCGACCCGGACATCAATGGAGTTTGCCCGGGAGGCGGGCAGATGGGTATCGGCGTAATTCAGGCCTTCCTAGACGCTGGCAAGCCCCTCCCTCCAGTCGGCGGGGCTGATGATGGCAACGGTTGGATGAAACTGGCAAAGGAAGAAGGGGTCAAATTCATCGGCTCAACCAGTGGTTCGCCGATGGCTGCGACAGTCGCAGATATCGCGGTGCAAATTCTGCAAGGTCAGCCAGTTCCCAAATACGTGGAATATCCCACTGAATACATCTATGAAACGGATGTAGATAAGCTGGTCCGACCCGATCTGAACGACAATTATATCGCCAGCACGCTTCTGCCAGAAGAATGGATCAATAAGCTGTACAAGTTATAGATCTGCGAAGTTTTTTGTCGTTGTGGACGGGATAGTCTCAGGCTATCCCGTCCCAATCATAATAGGAGCGTCATCACGTGCTGGAAGCTGTTCTCCAGTTAAAGGGGATCACCAAGTCTTTCCCGGGTGTGTTAGCCCTGGATAATTTCACTCAGGATTTCTTCGAAGGTGAAGTTCATGCCTTGGTGGGGGAAAATGGTGCCGGGAAATCCACCTTGATGAAGGTCATCTCCGGCGCCTACCACCCGGACGCAGGTGAGATTTCCTTCAAAGGACAAAAAGTCCACTTTCGATCCCCACACGACGCTCAATTAGCGGGCATCAGCATCATCTATCAGGAATTAAATCTGGTTTTAGACATGGATGTGGCCGAGAATATTTACCTCGGCCGCGAACCCAGGACGAAGCGCGGTTTTATCGATCGATCCGCGATGGAAGAGCTGGCTGTGCAGCAGCTTCAAATCCTCCAGGCGGATATCGATATACACCTGCCCATCCGTAGGTTGAGTGTAGCACAGCAGCAGATGGTGGAGATTGCCAAGGCGCTTTCCTTGAACGCGCACCTCATCATCATGGATGAGCCTTCAGCAGCCCTGACCGGAAACGAGCTGGACCGGTTATTTTCCATCATCAGTAAGTTAAAAAGTTCCGGTGTAACGATCTTATATGTATCCCACCGCCTGGAGGAGATATTTAATATCGCTGACCGCGTGACCGTCCTTAGAGATGGCACATTGATTAAGACTCTTGAAATCCATGACACGGATCATGATAACCTGGTCAGCTTGATGGTAGGGCGCACTCTTGATCAGACATATCCTGAAAAATCGAAAAGGGATCACCAGGAATTATTGCGTGTAGAGGGCCTGGAAAGAAAAGGCGAGCTCCAGGATATTAATCTGAGCTTGCATCGCGGTGAAGTCCTGGGAATCGCCGGCCTGGTCGGCTCCGGTCGTACCGAGCTGGCGCGAGCTATCTTCGGGGCAGACCCCCGCTTACACGGTGATATCTTTGTCGACGGTGAGAAGATAGAAATTCGCTCTCCAAGAGATGCGATGGGTGCAGGTATCAGCTTTCTCACAGAAGACCGGAAAGCAGAAGGTCTGGCATTGTGGCTTTCTTTGCGGCACAACATCGCCTTACCCAGTCTCAGCAATCGTTCGAAACTGGGTTTTATTAAACAGGCAATTGAAAAGAGGGTTGTTGAATCTTCGATCACGCAGTTAAATATTCGCGCCCGCAGCATGGACCAACACGTCCGTTACCTGAGTGGAGGCAACCAGCAAAAAGTCGCCCTGGCAAAATGGCTGAATACCGGTCCGCAGATCGTTATTTTTGATGAGCCTACTCGAGGCATCGATGTCGGAGCCAAAGCCGAGATCTACCAGTTGATCCGCCAGATGGCAATTGAAGGCAAAGGCATTTTGATGATCTCATCAGACCTGCCTGAAATCCTGGGCATGAGTGACCGTATCCTGGTTATGCACGAAAACCGGATTGCTGGAGAGCTGGGCGCTGCTGAAGCAACTGAAGAAAAAATCTTAAGACTTGCGAGCGGTCTGGACGGTCACGCGCAGGCGAGTAAGCAGCTTTCCTCAGCAGATACTCTTAAACCTACCAGTTCCCGGTGGTTTAATCTTCTCGCACGGTTCCAGCCATCACTGGTATCCACCTACTTCATGGTAATTGGATTGTTCGTGCTCGGCTTACTCATTTCCCCCGACTTCCGTTCTTTGCAGAATTTGCAGAATATCGGGAGACAGATCGTAGGCCTGGGTCTGGTGAGTATCGGGCAGGCCTTCGCCGTCCTGGTGGGAGGTACCGATCTTTCAATTGATGGAATTATCACCCTGGTAACGATATTGGCTGCCTCTATGATGATGGGACGCGAAGCCATGGTGATTCCGGCGGTGATTGCCTGCCTGGCCTTAGGTGCTCTCATCGGGCTGCTCAACGGCCTGGCGACCGTCAAGTTGCGCGTTCCCTCTTTCGTTTCAACCCTGGGAATGTTGTCAATATTGAATGGCCTGGCACTGGTCATTACCCTGATCCCGGTGGGTCGCATCGCCTCCTCTTTCAGGTTTTTAGCCAATGGCCATATCGGTCTCGTGCCTTTCCCATTTGTGTTTTTCCTCTTCGTTCTGTTCCTGGCTTCCCTCCTGTTGAAGAAAACCCGTTTCGGCAGGTACATCTACGCAGTCGGTGGGGATAAGGAAGTATCGCGCCTGTCTGGAATTAATACCCAGCGAGTCGAGATCCTCGCGTATGTCATCTGCGCAGGAATAGCGACATTAGGTGGGTTATTCTTTGTGAGCAGGATGGGTGTCGGCGATCCAAATGCCGGAGCAAACCTGGGTTTTGATTCTCTGATTGCTGTCGTCCTGGGAGGCTTGCGATTGGGAGGTGGCTTGGGCACCATGGGTGGAGCATTTGGAGGGGTGTTGGTCTTGGCATTGTTGAACAATATTATGAATATGCTGGATATAACATTCTGGTATCAACAGATATTGAAAGGCCTGATTATCCTGGGAGCATTGATGCTTTACCGGGAACGAAAATCAAAAACATAAATAGCATCCCTCATTACGAATGAGCTAAAAGCTGAAGGGATAAGAATTCTAATAATTAAAGGAGCATGGTCATGGGAGCAAAATTCGCAGTTGCGCAGTGGCATAGCTTTGCCGGAGATGTGGAAGCGAACCTTAAACAGGTTGCTGCCATGATTCCGATGGCAAAGGATTTAGGCGCGGACGTTGTAGTGATACCGGAAACTTTCACCAGCGGTTACTATGATGACCTGAAACCCGAATACGTCGCACAACCTGTCCCCGGTCCGGCAACAGAATTTCTGGCGGATTTATGCGCAAAGAATGATGTGTACCTGTTTGGCAGCATGATCGAATCAGAGCAGGATAAATTTTATAACTGCGGTGTTTTCATCGATCCAGTGCAAGGACTGAAAGCAAAATACCGCAAGATGCACTTGTTCAGTGCAGAGAAGGAAATGTTTGGAGCCGGAGAAGAGATTGCGATTGTAGACACGCGTGTCGGGCGCCTCGGACTATCAATTTGCTATGACCTTGCATTTCCGGAATATATCCGTGGTCTGGTTCTTAATGGTGCAGAAGTCATTCTGAATGCTACCAACTGGCTGACGGTCGGTCCGCCGAATGATTGGGACACCTGGCAGTGGAGTCACCTGCAGACTACGGCATTTGCGATGAGCCGGGCTCTCGAAAATACTGTCGGTCTGGTGATGTGTTGCCAGGGAGCGGGGATTTCACAGAGTATTTACAGCTTCGGTCATTCCTGTATCGTCAGTCCCTCTGGACGCCTCCTGGCGCAATTGGGAGATGGAGATGGAGTGACTGCGGCTGAAATACCAATGGAACGTGTCGCTGAATGGCGCTCGATTGCTACGTACCTGCCTGACCGCCGGGTGGACCTTTATAAGAAGCTGTTGGGTTTCTAAGAAATCAGGAAAACAGGTAGATGTCTGATTTTCACCTTCGCAGTTCTACCATAACAGGTTCTTACGAGTGTAAAGATGTCAATAATTCAGATTAGCGTGCTCAGGAAAATGTGCAACGAGGATCTCTTCGATGAATATGGCCAGAACATGACCCGTTACTGCGACCTGGTGCCGGACGAAGCAGTGTTCATCAGCAAGGATTATTACATGCCGGAGGGATTTTGTCCCTGGGCATGGGCAGATATCCACCGTGAGGTGATCACCCTGGCTATGGGTGGCGATTACCCTTGGTCTAAACAGGCTGGTGTCGCAATTGCCTGCTGTACGGATGGCCTTCGGCCGGTGATATTCAAGCTCGAACGCTTGGAGTGAGTCCGAAACGAATGTATTCTCTGCTCGAAAAATGCGGGCCACTCCTTTCGTTAATTGATGAGGCAAAACTCGCTGATCTTTGCAGTCGGTTGATACAATTTCGCACCCCTAATCCGCCTGGAAACGAAGCGGAAGCGGCCAGCTTTCTGGGGCACCTGCTCAGCGCGGCAGGCTTCCAGGTAGAGATCTTTCCGCACTCCCCGGACCGTGCCAGCCTGGTTGCACGTTTGAGAAGTACTGGAGAATTACCCGCACTGCTCTTTTCCGGGCACCTCGATGTCGGTTCTCAAACCGATGAAGAATGGAAATATGATCCTTTCGGCGGTCAGATCCTGGATGGGAAAGTCTGGGGACGTGGTGCCTCCGATATGAAAGGCGGCGTGGCATCAATCGTCCACGCCGCTACGATCCTTGCTGCCGCCCATTATTCTTTGAAGGGTGATTTAATCCTGGCGCTTACAGCTGGTGAAGAAAATGGCTTTATTGGAGCGCAGGATATAGTAGATCGTTACGATTTTGGTCCAGTTCAGGCCCTCTTTATTGCAGAGCCCTCGGATAACGATGTTGTGATTGCGGAAAAAGGCCTCTTGTGGCTGGAAATCACCGCGCACGGAAAAGCGATTCATATGGCACAAATGGACCAGGGACGGAATGCCATCATGATGATGCTGCCGGTGCTGAACAATCTCCTTGAGATGGAATTTCCATTTATCGAGCATCCTCTCCTTGGGAAATTTGTTTACAGCATCAATTCAATCCATGCCGGGATGGATGTAAACACCCTTCCCGACCGCTGCGTGGTCCAGGTCGATTTGCGTACGGTTCCCGGGCAAAATCACGCTGCGATTGTGAACGAGATCCAGGATTTAATCTACAGGACAGCTGGAGAAGTGGATCTACCTGGCTTCCAGGTAACATCAAAGGTGCTTCTCGATGCTCCTCCCTTGGCGACACCTCCGGACAATCCGATAATTAAGCGTTTCTTCGAGATTGTAACGGTTGTGACAGGCAAACTTCCGCAGCCGCAGGCCGTTGCTGCCGGGACCGATGCGGTAGCTTTTGTCCCTGCGCTCAAAGTACCCTTCTTGATGTGCGGTCCCGGAAATCCGATACTCGTACACCACGTCGATGAAAATGTAGAGATAGAGAAATTAGTGCAATCGACGAAGATTTACCTGCTTGGCGCCGTCGAATTCCTGTCATGATGGCTTGCTAAGCAGTCTCTTCAGCATCTCACCCGTCACCGACTC
>Ga0154795_1166_pt2 | contig 22912 bp, 22 predicted proteins | sample Rifle2008BG16ft_FD_105803 | JGI IMG/M metagenome (GOLD analysis project Ga0154795, IMG submission 105803) | Chloroflexi bacterium RBG_16_54_18 | reverse complement strand
GGCTGCGCAAATGCTGTTGAGCAAGCTCTAAGGCGCTGGATTCAATAATTTTAGAAATTAACCCCCGACTTCCACCGGTAAGGCAAATCAGCCCTGAGGAGTCATGGGACAGAATTTCAAATGGCAGAATCCTGGTAGTGTCCTCGGAAGCTGCCAACACGGCGCTGCTCAGGCGGCATAGGCTGCGCCAGCCTGCCGAGTCCATTGCCAGGAATACCAGTGTCCCGGAGGCCGGGGTGTTGAACCCGACCTGGGAAGGTGCTTCGACGTCCAATTCGATGCCAAATATTGGCTTAATTCCTTCGTCTCTGCAAGCATTATAGAATTCAATCGCCCCGGAGAGGTTAAGATGGTCAGTAAGCGCGAGTGCAGGCATCCCGGATTGTGCGGCACTACGCGCCAGCTCAGCTGGCGAAACAAGCCCCTCTAAAAAACTATAGTAGGAGTGGACGTGCAGGTGCGCGAAATCCATATCCACCAATTTTAGCCTGAATTCTATGAACATCGTATCTTGATTTTCTCTCCTCTTCTGTGAAAGAACTTATAATTGGAAGGTAATGCAATCGAATAAGAAAAACCTGGCAATCTTGTTCTTCACCATGGTCGTTATTATGCTTGGATTTGGCATGATTATCCCGGTGATGCCATTCTATATCAAGAGCTTTGGCGCCAGTGGTAAAGCCCTCGGTGCCCTGATGGCGGTCTACGGCATCACCCAATTTGCTTTCGCTCCAATCTGGGGTGGACTCTCAGACCGCCATGGGAGAAAACCTATCCTGATGCTGGGTGTGCTGGGCAATGCGATCGCTCAGCTTCTATTTGGCCTGTCCACTCAGCTCTGGATGTTGTTCGCTGCCCGGGCGTTATCTGGAATCCTTTCTGCAGCTACACTACCGACAGCGATGGCATATATTGGCGACACAACAAGCCATAAGCAAAGGGGCGGCGGCATGGGAATCATCGGGGCCGCAATGGGTATCGGCATGGTGATTGGTCCTGGATTGGGCGGCTTGCTGGGTGGAACGAATTTGTCGGCTCCGTTTTTCCTGGCTGCAGCGCTTTCCTTTCTGGCCTTAGTATTAATCTGGCTGGTGCTGCCTGAGCCGGCGAGAGTCCGAACGGCTGCGTCAGGGGAAAAGAAAGACAACCGGCTGGTCGGTTTGTTCAAAGCAGTGACAGGTCCGATCGGAATCCTGCTCCTTCTGTCTTTTCTATTGACCTTCGGCCTGACCAATTTTGAAGCCGTCTTTGGATTATACGCTGCTGACCGTTATGAGTATGGTCCCAGCCAGGTGGGGATGGTGCTCACTTTGATCGGGCTGCTCTCCGCGATTGTTCAAGGCGGATTGATCGGGCCGATGATTCGTAAATTTGGCGAAGTCCCGATCATACGCTGGGGATTATTGTTTTCAGCCGTGGGATTCATCCTGATGACCCTACCACAGACTTTCCTGCAGGTATTCCTGGCAACCGGCTTTTTTGTCTCCTTCAACTCCCTGCTCAATCCAAGCGTGGCATCCCTGGTGTCAAAAAGGACCCCCTACCAGCAGGGAATTACGATGGGCTTAAATAACTCCTACCTGAGCCTGGGTCGAATTGTCGGTCCTTTATGGGCGGGTTTTGCCTATGATATCAGCATGAATTTACCATTCCTCACGGGTGTGGTAATCATGCTGGTAGGGTACTTCATCAGCCTGTTTGCCCTGGTGCCTCAAACGGCGGAATTTGCTGAAATAAATCCCCAGGTTTAATTATTCGTCTTTGGAAATTGAGCCAATCTGCCCGGGATGATATTCTCGGGACGTTTTGATTCCTGGCGCCAAAAATCCCATACCAGTTGGATGAATCCTCTTGAGAATAAGCAGCCAGCGGTTTTCGGATTGGATTGATATTTCTCTTTGCCAGACAAGCTGGTAACCATCTTCAAGTACGCTGGATGTCTTTACTGTATGTTCCAAGTAATAGTCGAAAGCAATGATGTACTCCGGCTGGAAATCGCGAATCAGGTCGGGTGAGATCCACTGGTTTGGAGAGAGAGCCTGCTGGTAAGGAAGTGCTTCAGGTGAGACCAGGCCGATCGGGTCCAGTATCTTCGCCTGTTCCAGGCACCACCCGATAACACCAATATCCGGTGCCAGTACGGTGTCCCCCACCTGGATATCTGGTTTGATTTCCTGGCAGGCTTCCCAATAGACTGCCTCTCGCTGCCTGTCCAGATCCCAGCTGGGATAGAAATGATTGATGATCATGGGGATGCCAGGGATTAGAGCGAACAGGATCCCTATCCTCAACCAGTTCCATGCTCTTGTGTAATTAGTTGATAACCAGGCTGCTGTAAGTGAAAGGATACCAATTGGCATTAGAGGCAGGTAATACCAGGGGAACCACATGGCGGGATTCTGGATGGACATAATTAAAAAGTATAGCAATGGAAACGACAGCCAGGCCGTCATCAAGGGCTTCAATTTTGACAGCTTTAAGCTACCATAAGTGATGCCTGAAATTCCGGTGATAAAACCGAACGCAATCCACAGCAAAGGCAGGTGAAAATTCAGGGTCCCGGTGGCGTAGAATGTCCCCAGGAATAAAAGTGCATGACCTGCTGGATTGCGGTAGGTGATGCTTTTTGCAAGAATTGTGTTGGGAAGCAGATGTCCGAAATAGAGTAGAGAGAATAATAGCCAGGGTGTGATAATCAGGCAGAAGAGCAGCACTGCATTCAAGCATTTGCGTCGATCCCGGAAAAACCAGACAATAAAAACTGGCAGCGAGGCAATTAAGCTGTCCGGGCGGATCAAGAATGCCAGCCCAGCCCAGAATGCCGAGGTCCATTTCATCTCACGCAAAACGAAATCGTGGTACATAAGCAGAAGCAGGGTCAGGTATAAAGGCGTCTCCATTCCCCCCGACACCACATCCAGCCTCACTGGCTGGAAAATATAAGCTGAAGATATCAATGCTGCCAGGAATGAATTCCCGAAAATCCGGTTCGATATACGGAAAAGCAGCACGGCATTGAAAGCTTCAATCAGCAAGTTCAACAAAAAGGATAATTGAGGGAAAACTGAGGGATTAATGAATTTACCAGCTCCTGCCAGGAACAGGGTGAATAAAGGAGTTGAAGTCCCAAGAACCTTATCGCCGGTATTATAAACAAAGCCCAATCCGTTGGAGATATTTCGCGCGTACCGGTAGGTGATAAAAGCATCATCAAAGGTCCGCATGCCATAGGTAAAATGGCACAAAATCACGAGGGTGACCAGAACCAGCGGGATAGCGAAGGGTCTTTTAGTGAGATTTTGCAATCCGCTCCTACGAGAGCTTTATGAAGGTGATATCCATTATAATCATCCGAATGGACGACTAAACAGGCCTGCTTACATGTTTGATGGTTGGTAAATATGATTTGAAGGAGACTTATTCGAATGGAGACTGAGACAATCCAATGTTCGATAGAATTACCGGTTTCATCGGAGCAGCTTTTTCATGCCTGGCTGGACAGTGAAGCACATACACAATTTACTGGAAGCGAAGCGAAAATTATTCCGGCTGCCGGAGGCAAGTTTTCTGCCTGGGAGGATTATATAAGCGGTGAAACTTTAGAGATTGACCCCCCGCGCCGCATCCTACAGTCCTGGAGAACCACCGAATTTCCGGACGACAGCCCGGATTCCCGGCTCGAGGTCCTGTTCGAAGTCCTGGATAACGGCACTCGCCTCATTCTAAATCACACTGGAATTCCTGCGGGTCAGGCCGAGTCCTACCGCCAGGGTTGGGAAGATTATTATTTTCTCCCGATGCGAGAATATTTCTCTTATCCACGAGTTGGATAATCGAATGGTTGTCACAAATGGAGGCCGAGATGCCTGATGATTTAGAATTATGGGAGCATCCAACCGCGGACGAATTTTATTTATTTACCGGTTGGCGGCAGTGGGCTGATGCAGGCATGGTTTCATCAGGATTGCCTGAATATCTGGTGAAGCAAACCAAGGCTCACCAGATTGGCAACATCAATCCGGATGGCTTTTATATGTTTCAAATTCCAGGAACGCACGACCTCGTACGCCCGGTGGTGAGATTCAAGGAGGGCTATCCAGAGTCGCTCCAGACCCAGCGCAATGAAATTTATTATTCTAAAGACCAGCAGCGCGGCTTGATTTACTTCATTGGCGATGAGCCCCATATTGATATCGAGCGTTATTCCTCGGCTGTACTGGAGATTGCCAGAAGCTTCAATGTAAAACGTATCATTGGATTTGGCGGTGTATATGGTGAGATTCCATACGACAAAGAGAGAATGATATCCTGCACCTACAGCCTAGTGTCTTTGAAAGACGAAGTCAGCAAATTATCCGTTAACCTGTCAGATTACCACGGCGGTGCCAGTGTTGGATCTTACATTTGCCGCCGGGCTGGAGAACTTGGGCTGGAATACATCTCCTTCTATGCTTTTGTACCGACCTACGATTTTTCTGCGATTGTCCAGGTGGGAAGCTCGATCCGCATCGAGCATGATTACAAAGCCTGGCTGGGGATCATGCAGCGCGTGAATTACCTGTTGAAGTTGGATTTTGACCTTAATGATTTAGGAAAACGAAGCCATCAGCTGGTGCAGGTCCTCGAAGAAAAGATTCAAGAGATTATAGATGCAGCACCCGAGGCCGGAATTCGTGAATACCTGGAAAAACTTTCTGCAGAATACGTCGAAGTTCCTTTCGCACCGTTGGACGATGTGTGGGAAAACGAGATACGCCGCCTGATCGATAAATTTGAGTCAGATGATAAATGAGAAAAGACCTCCAGGATCTCGGTGAATAGTCAGACCCTAGCCAGCAGGATGACTGAGGATTGAGGTTGGACTGAATACTGGTTCAACGAGACCTGTGGGGCGTCTTCAAGGCTGTTAATATCCTCAGGGCTGGGCAGACTCGTGTCGACCAGCCTGCCCCACATGTGACCGGGGGGTAATGGCGGTAAATCGAAATCCAATTCCTGGGTATAAGCATTAAAAATGATGTGCAGGCGTTCGCTGCATACAGCGTTGATTAAAGTGAAGGCAAGCGAATGCGAATTATCCCGCCAATCGGGCTGACCCAATTGTGCGCCGTGCCAAGTCAGGCGATCCTGTACGCTGCCGTTGTTCCAGAATTTTTCTTCACGAAATACGCTGCAGGTTTGAACGAGTGTAACCAGCTGGCTGACAAACCGCAACAGATCTCTCTCTCTCTCGACATCCTGCCAGTCGAACCAGCTCAGCTCATTATCCTGGCAGTAGGCATTGTTATTGCCGTGCTGAGAGCGGCGAATTTCATCTCCCATCAAGATCATCGGCGTACCTTGCGAGATCAACAGGATGGAGAAAAAATTCTTAAGCTGCTTCAACCGCAAACTTTGAATCGATGGATCATTGGTGGGTCCTTCATAACCACAATTCCAGCTGAAATTATGATCGCTCCCATCCTTATTGTTCTGACGGTTCAGTTCGTTGTGCTTGGAATTAAAGGACACCAGGTCGTTGAGTGTAAAACCGTCATGGGCAGTAACGAAGTTTATCGAACGATTCGGTTCCCGATCCGCTTGCGGGTAAAGATCACGGCTTCCAGTCAACCTGGCTGAGAAGTTTCGAACGGTGCCGTTATCGCCGCGTACAAACCGGCGGACGTCGTCCCGGAATGGTCCATTCCATTCCGCCCAACGGTGTCCAATAAAGGAACCGACCTGGTAAAGACCTGCTGCGTCCCAGGCTTCAGCTATGATCTTGCTGCCCGCCAGGACGGGATCGGATTCAATTTCCCAGATTATCGGAGGATTCTTGAGGGGTTCTCCCCATTCATCGCGTGAGAATACCGAGGCCAGATCGAAACGGAAGCCGTCTACATGCATTTCCGAAACCCAATACCGGAGGCAGTCCAGGATCATGCGCCGCACGATGGAATGGTTGGCGTCGATGGTGTGACCGCAGCCGGTGAAGTCAAGGTAACGGGCCAGGTCACCCCGGTCGAGGATGTAGTATCCCCGGTTTTCGATTCCTCTGAACGAGAGCAGAGGGCCATCGATATTGCCTTCTGCTGTGTGATTAAAAACCACATCCAGGATCACTTCGATGTCGGCCTTATGCAAGGCTTTAACCATGTCCCGAAATTCATCCACCGGGTGTGTCGGATCTTTGCTGGAGCAGTATCCTGAGTGCGGAGCAAAAAAGGCCACAGGTGAGTAACCCCAGTAATTCGTGAGCGAATTCGGGGAATCCTGTTCATCAAACTGTTGGACGGGCAGCAGCTCAACGGTGTTTATACCCAGGCTCTGCAGGTAAGGAATTTTCTCGATCAAGCCGGCATAAGTCCCCCGTTTTGCAGGAGTAACTCCAGAGGATGGATGACGAGTGAACCCGCCAACGTGCATTTCATAGATGATTGACTTCGAAAACGGCAGGCGCGGTAATTCATCATCCTCCCAATCATACCTGCGCGGGTCGATAACCACACTCCTCATTGCGTGGGCGCAGTTATCTCCCCAGCTTTTTGCGGCCTGGCGGTCGTATCGATCCCCCGCTACTACGGCCCGGCTGTAAGGATCGAGAAGGACTTTGGAACCATCGAACCGGTGCCCTTTGGCAGGGTCAAAGGGACCGTCCACACGGTAAGCATACAGCTGGCCATGACTGATACCTTCGATAAAGATGTGCCAATAATAAAACGTGCGGTTGAATTTTCGGTCCAACAGGATCACGCGGCTCGGAAAGTCTGCATCCAAATCATCGAAGAACAGCAGTTCGACTGTATCGCAGTTTTTTGAAAAAAGGGAAAAATTGACCCCACCAGGCTGCACTGAAGCACCCAGCGGGTAGCTTTTACCTGAAAGAATTTTCAGCTGCTCCATGTTCAATAAGTTTACCATGCCGGTCCATTTTCCCACCTGATTGGCATTCATTTTGGTTTATGTTAAACTACAAGTGTGGAGATGTATTGATTATTGGGACTCATGTTTCGAAATATATCATCCTGATGTCAAGAAAAGAGATAAACAAATTGCGATCTGCTCTAATCGCAATGGTCCTGCTCCTTTCATTTTCGTTCCCACAGTCAAATTCAAATGGTGAAGATCGAGCGTGGCAAACGATTGTAAACGGGATACAATATCGCCTCTTTATCCTGTCAGGCCCGAACAACGTTTACGTCGCGCGCCTGGATCGACAAAGCCCTCAGGTAACAATCGACAGCAGCATCGCCCAGGGACGCGTGAGCGGGGGGTTGGAGACAGTGCGAGCGATGGCTGAACGCAATGATGAATCGATAAGTTATTGGGGGGAGCAGTGGGGTGGGCGCAACCAGGTAGTGGTAGCGATAAATGGCTTCTTCTATAATCCGGAGACTGGTGTTCCGACCAGCGGTCAAATTTCGTCGTCCTGGTATGCCAAACGGTTTGACGAACGCGAGAACGGCAGCGGGTTCGTCTGGACCCTGGAGAGAGCAGCCTTCATTGGTGGATGTGTGGTTCATAATCGCAGCCGGCAGGTTATTACATTCCTTGAAAATGGCGAAGTCCAACCATTTGATAACATTAACGTGCCGCGCGGTGATGACCAGATTATCCTTTACACACCCCAATATGACGCAACCACGCAGACCGCGGACGAAGGGATCGAAATATTGGTCGAGCTCAACCGGCCTTTGATGATCCTTCCTTCACCGGCAATGGTCACCGGTGTCGTCCGGGCTGTGAGAGATGGCCTGGGATCTACACCCATCCCATTCGATCATATTGTGATGTCTGCATCTGGATCGGCTGCAGAGATTGTGCGAAAGACCGTACAAATTGGCGAGCAGGTCGGAATTTCGCAGGAGATCCGCCACCTGGATCCCAGCTGCAAGACTCCGAATCCAAACGAATGGTCCAAGGCTTTCGCCTCTATCGGAGCGAGCTACGTATTTCTCAAGGATGGAGTGATTCAGCGTCTGGGGGAGACGGGGCAGATCCTGCGTTCTGCACGTACGGCAGTTGCTTATAACCAGGATTTCATCTTCTTTTTGGTTGTAGATGGACGTGACCGGCTTAACAGCCTGGGAATGAGCATGGTGGAGCTAGCGGTTTTTTCGAATAACTACCTGGGTGCCAGCTGGGGAACGGCCTTGGACGGTGGAGGGTCGTCAACCATGGTGATTCAAGGTCAGCTGAAGAACAACCCGACCACAGAAGCGCAGGAAGCGAATTCCAGCTCACGCCACACCGAAAGGGCAGTAGCCAACGGGCTGATGATGGTGAACATCCTGCCGAAAAAAATTTCAACCAGGTTCAAACCCGGGGACGAGGTGACGATCGCAGCGGATTCAGAAGTGAACTTGCGGCTTGGCCCTGGAACCAATTTCCCTGTCCTGAGCACCCTTCTCCCAGGAAGCGGAGGCGTGGTTATTGAACACGTGAATGGATTGAATGGAATACTGGCAAAAGGACTTTATTGGTGGAAAGTCTCTTTTGGGGAGTATGAAGGCTGGGTCAGCGAAGAGTATCTGCGATAGAATTGTTTAGTAATTCTGCTGGATTTATGTGGGGTGTGGAAGAGACCTGTTCCAATAGAAACACCCAATTTGAGTCAAATTGGATAATCCAGGAGGCACCTATGAATTTTGATCTCACCGATGAGCAGCGCATGTGGCGTGAGGCCGTGCATGCCTTTGTTGCCAAAGAAGTGAAACCTGCAGCGCAGCGCGTGGACGAAGAAGCTTTTTTCAACTGGGAAGCCGTGCGAAAAATGGGTCCTTTGGGATTATTAGGTTTGAACGTGCCGGAGGAGTACGGTGGGGCCGGTGTGGATGCGCTCAGTGCTGCCATTGCCATCGAAGAAATCGGTTGGGGGTGTGGAAGCACCGGGCTTTCGATCGCAGCCCATAATGGTCTGGGCTGTGGATCAGTAACCCTATTTGGTACAGCTGATCAAATGAGCCATTTCCTTCCCCCGGTCGTGGATGGGAAGGGGAAGCTGGCAGCCCTGGCTTTAACCGAACCTGGCGCAGGATCTGATTTGCAAGGCGGGGTGCGTACCCGAGCCATTCGCAAGGGCGATGAATGGATTTTGACCGGCTCGAAAGCCTGGTGCACCAATGCCGGGATTTCAGACTTTATCGTCACCCTGGCTCGCACCGACCTTGCGGAAGGTTCACATTCTTTCAGCCTGATCATCATACCATCCGGTACACAGGGATTGCACATTGGTCCGCCGGAGAAGAAAATGGGGCTGAAAGGCTCTCCCACCCATGCCATTACTTACGAAGATGTGCGCGTGCCCTACCAGAATTTACTGGGAAAATTAAATTCCGGCCTGCAGCAGGCACTGGCGGTGCTGGATGGAGGACGAATCGGGATCGGCGCCCTCTCCATTGGATTGGCGCAGGCTGCTTTCGAGGAAGCCGTCCGCTACGCCCAGGAACGACAGGCGTTTGGCCAGGCGCTGGCTGGCTTCCAGGCCATCCAATGGATGCTGGCAGACGCTGCCACCGAGATTGCGGCTGCCAGGTTGATGGTTTATCACGCAGCCTGGTTGAAGAGCCAGGGTCGGCCATTCAGTAAACAGGCTGCCATGGGTAAATTGTTTGCCTCGGAAGTCGGGGAACGAGTGAGTCGGAATGCCATACAGATTCACGGGGGATATGGTTACAGCCGTGAATATCCTGTTGAAAGGTTATATCGAGATGCCCGTCTGATGACCATCGGCGAGGGAACCAGTGAAATGCAGCGATTGGTCATCGCCCGGCATGTCCTGCACGAAGAATATTAAAAGTTAAGGGCCTGAAGCTTCGGCAGTCGTTGGATTGAGCGTCTTCCAGTGTGCCAGTGGGAAGTAGATGAATTCCGCCTTCCCGATGATATTCTCGACCGGTACCATTCCCCATTGATGTGAATCGGATGAGTTATTGCGGTTGTCGCCCAGGACGAAAACCATGCCTACCGGGACTACCCAATTTCCGCGATAGATCGGTGGGGCCTGGATGTACGGTTCTCTTTGCAGAACATCGTTGACAAATACCTGCCCGGTATCGATCCGGATCATATCCCCCGGTAACCCGATGATACGCTTGATATATGGCTCTCCGAGGGGATCCGGAGGCGGTAGGAATATGATGACATCGCCGCGCCTGGGGGTGCCGATTTTGTAGGCCAGCTTATTGACCAGGACAAAATCTCTTTCGTTCAAGGTCGGCTGCATGCTGATAGATTGGACCCGAATCCTGGCGGATATGGCGTTGATTCCGAAGTAAAGAACCAGCGAGATCAACAGCGTCTGGAAGATTTCAACCAGAAACCGGCGCAGTTTACCGGTACTTTCGTTGACTTCCTGTGGGTCAGGATCGGGGTGCGATTCTGTGAAAAAATTGTCCATTCTATGCTTCAACCCGCAGGGCGAAATGGATGGCCTGCTTCTGCATCAGGCGATTCATGTAACAATTGTACCGCATGGGGCAGCACCGCCATGATAACCTGCAGGTTCTCGGCTGCGGCTTTTGGGCTGCCCGGGAGGTTTACGATCAGAGTGTTTTTCCTGATTCCAGCCGCCGCACGCGACAGCATAGCATGCGGGGTGATCTTCAGGCTTGCACTGCGCATCGCTTCTGCCAGGCCTGGAGCGTCGCGATCAATCACTGCTCTGGTAGCATCAGGGGTCACGTCGCGCGAGCTGAAACCTGTACCACCAGTCGTAAGAACCACATCCAGCTCGCCAGAATCACACCAGGCTGTCAGTAACTCCTTAATTGACGATTGATCGTCGGGTAGAACCTGTTGATAGACGATATTCCACCCCTGATTGTTTATTACTTCCGCAAGCAATGGCCCTGCCGCGTCGAGTCGCTCTCCTCTCGCTGAGCGGTCAGAAACCGTAAGGATGGCGAAGCGTAGAACCGGTTCAGGCGATGTCTTTTGCATAAGTAAAAAGCTCCATACGCTGCCAGCCACGTTTCTCATAGAAGTCGATAGCGTTTTGATTGTCCTTCGTTACCAAGAGGTAATATCGGAGACAGCCTTTCGATTTTAGCATGCGCTCCAATTCTTCGACCAGCCTGGAAGCAGTCCCTTGATTACGGAAATCTTGCTCCACAGCTAAATGGTACATCATCCCACGCCTGCCGTCGAAGCCGCCCAGGATACTGCCTATGATTCGACCTCCCGCTTCAGCCACCAGGAATAGATCTGGATCCCTGAGGGTTTTCTTCCCAATTTCTTCGAGGGTATCTGACTTTCGTAAATGTATACCCGGACCAGCTTGCTCCCACAGTTTATAAACCGCGGGATAGTCACCTGGATAACGGAAATGGCGAACCGAGACGGGCAATTCAAGCGATTCCATGGCAAATATCTAGCAGCATTTCAGGCAGGCTTTTCACAATTATTGGGGGTTATTGATCGGGTGATCCCGGATACCGATAGTTGCAGGCTCACTTACCAGGGCGGCATTCAATACGTCTTCGATGGTCTCTGAGAAAACGAAGTGTATTGTGTTGCGGACCTCTTCGGGCAGGTCTTCCAGGTCGGCCTCATTGCGCTTAGGTAAAATCACCGTCTTCAATCCGGAGCGGTGCGCCGCCAGCACTTTCTCTTTGATCCCTCCAACCGGCATCACCTGGCCGCGCAGGGTGATTTCACCAGTCATTCCAACTTCTGCATTCACAGCCCGGCCGGAGATAAGGGAAACCAGGGCAGTTGCGATCGCAACTCCAGCCGAAGGGCCATCTTTGGGCTGCGCACCTGCCGGGATGTGCAGGTGAATATCCGAGTTTGAAAAGAAATCAGGCTCCAATCCTAATGCCTCACTGCGCGAACGGACATAAGATAAAGCTGCATGGGCAGATTCTTGCATCACGTTCCCAATCGACCCGGTGATCTGAAATCCCTTGTCTCCGGGCATCTTGGTAGCCTCGATGAATAAAACATCGCCGCCAACTGGCGTCCAGGCAAGGCCGGTAGCCACCCCCGGGATCGATGTACGGATTGCAATTTCTTCGTCTTCAAAGAAGTGCGGCCTTCCCAGGATTTCGGTTACTTTAGCTGGATCCAGGGATGAGTGCTCAACGCCGTTTTCGGCGATGCGCGTGACGAGTTTACGGCAAATCGAGCCAATCTGCCTTTCCAGGTTGCGCACACCAGCCTCGCGTGTATACGAGCGGATGACCGTCATCAATCCCTGGTCAGTAAATTCAACTTCTCCCTGGCGCAAACCATTTTCGATAAGTTGGCGTGGGATCAGGAAACCTTTGGCGATGGAAATCTTCTCTCTCTCGGTGTATCCGGATAATGTCAGTATCTCCATGCGGTCGCGCAGCGGGTCCGGGATGGGCTCCAGCAGGTTGGCAGTGGTAATGAACATCACCTGCGAGAGGTCAAACGGAACTTCCAGGTAGTGGTCACGAAATTCGACGTTTTGCTCTGGATCCAGCACCTCGAGCAAAGCCGAGGCAGGATCACCGTGAAAATCGAATACCAGCTTATCGACTTCGTCCAGCATAAAAATCGGATTGCGGGATTCGATCCTGCGCATTGCCTGAAGAATTCGGCCTGGTAATGCGCCGATATATGTGCGTCGGTGGCCGCGGATCTCTGCTTCGTCCCGCATACCACCGAGCGACATGCGCACAAATTTCCTTCCCAGCGCACGGGCGATCGAACGGCCCAGGGAGGTTTTCCCCACTCCAGGAGGTCCGACAAAACACAGTATCGCTCCTTCGCGGATGCGGTGGGCGTCGTCCAGGTTCGTTTGGGTAAACTCACCCGCACGTTCTTTGCGCAGTTTACGCACGGCCAGGAATTCTAATATTCTCTCCTTGATATCTTCCAGCCCGTAATGATCCTGGTCAAGTACCTGGCGAGCATGAGAGATATCCAGGTTATCTTCTGTAAACACGGACCAGGGCAGGGAGACCAACCAATCCAGGTAGGTGCGGATGACGCCGTACTCGGCCGCAGCTGCAGGCAGCCGGCTGAGTCGATCGAGCTCCCGACGGGCCTGTTTGGCTGGCTCTTCCGGCATGTTCGCCAGCTCAATTTTCTTGCGGAACTCATCCACTTCTGCAGCCTGCTCGTCAACTTCGCCTAACTCGCGTTGTATCGCTTTCAGCTGCTCGCGCAAGAAATACTCGCGCTGGACTTTGTCGATTTCCGAGCGCGCTTCCGCCTGGATCTTCTGCCCCATCTCCAGCACTTCCACTTCGTGAGCCAGGATACCCACCAGGCGGTGCAGTTTCGTGGATGTGGAGTCCAGCTCGAGCAGCGTTTGGGCTTCCTGCAGCTCCATTCGCTGGAAATTGGCGATGGTATAGACTGTCTGGAGAGGATCTTCCAGGGTGATTACGGAAGCTACCAGCTCGCGTGGGATTGATGGCACCATTTCGGCGATGTGTTCGAACTGGTTGCGTGCGTTGCGGGCCAGCGCTTCCAGCTCAAGACCCTCTTCAACCACTTCGGGCGCCTGTTCAATTTCCGCTTTCAAGTATGGGCCTTCCTGGATGTAATTCGTCATCTTGCAGCGCGCCAGACCCTGCACGACCAGCCGGATGGTGCCATCGGGTGCGCGGAACATACGGTGTACCATGGCAACGGTGCCGATTGAGAACAGGTCGCCGGGTCCGGGTACTTCCAGCTCGGGATTTCGGGAAGTCACCACTGCGATCAGGCGCTCGTCGCTCCCCATCACATCATCGACCAGGCGGATGGAACGCATCTGCCCGATGGTCAAAGGAACTGCGGTGTGTGGAAATACCACCAATCCGCGTAAGGGTAACACCGGTAGAACCTGCGGAATTTGGTCCCCCACTCTAGGTTCTTGATCGCTCTCACTTCCAGTCTCGCCTTCTGACTGGATGATACGAGGTGTGATAGGCAGGGTGATTAATTCTTCAAATCCTGCCTGCTGCTCATAAAGCCAGTTGAGCATTTCGAGGATGCTGGTGTTCCAACGGGTGGCTGGCATAGATCTCTTGTGTTCTCTTCAATTTTTTTCGTTGAATTTAATCGCTGATTAGAATCTGGCGCGGCTGGGATTTAGGCATGGTCACCTTCAAGAAGCCATCACCATACACGGCCAGTACCTGGTCGGTCTCGATTGAAGCTGGCAGTTCTATGGATATGCTGAATTCTCCGAAGCGGATCTCCATGCGGTGGTAGGCGCGCCGTTCTGGTACTTCCTGCCTGAAACCCGTGATCAATAACTGCCGGTTCTTCAGCTCAATGGAAAAATCTTTTTCATCCATACCCGCAATTTCTACCCTCACCACGAGATCAGTATCCGTCTCGTAGATATCCATCGGTGGGTCCCAGGTATGGCTGCGGGAAATCATATTCTTGATTCAGTTCTGTGAGTGGTAGGATCGCGGAAAATGTCGTAATTTCTTAGAGGCGCCCCTGGCGGGATTCGAACCCACAACCAATAGCTTAGAAGGCTACTGCTCTATCCTTTGAGCTACAGGGGCAATTGATGAAAACTTAACATCCCGGGCACGGGCGTAATCCCTTATATACGCGGGTGCCTGAAAGTGTCTTCAAGATAGTAGTCGCATCACGATTCAACTGCATCCCCAACTCGACCGGTGTCAGTGGATTGTTTCCATTGGATAACAACAGCCGGAAAACCGCATCGACCAGTGAGGTTTGGGTAGTTATGAACGTGGAGAGCTTGGCGCAGTGTGAGATTAATATATGCTGGAGACCGTCTACTCGCTGCACTTCAGCCGACTGTGGATCGATCCAATCAACGGTTGCTGTAAGATCCATGCTGGCGTATGCTTTTTGATGTTCCGCACATAAGAAGCTCTGTAAATAAACGCGCCAATCGCGGTCATTATGACGCCACCATTCGAAATCAATATGGAAGCGGGTTTCAATGGTTGGTCTGACCAGACTGATGCGTTTAACTTCGACCAATTTTCCCTTCCTTTTGAAATACTGTCTGTAATATTTCCCTGTCGGTTAATTACCCGAATCAGGTTCGCTCAGGCGAAAATGCAGGTCTCCGACAAGTGAAAACCAGGGTTTTGAGGCCAGCAGTGCCAGAATAGGTCCGGGTGGAGACCGGCGGACGACATTGACTGCTGCATACAATTCGGTGGCATGAACATGGCTCTGGGGGTTTAATTTTGCCAGTTCTCTGACCGTATTCACCACCAGGTTCTCAAAAGGTATCTGGTGTTTCTGGTTCTTGAGCCATACTTCATCCAGGGCTTCCTCGTCCGGGATGGCGATTGCCATTCGCTCATCGACAGTGCCGGAGACCACCTGTTTTAGCATCGCAAAAACGATACCGCCGTCCGATCCAACCAGGACAGTGCGAATCCATTCACGGCTCGGCCGGCGGCTGTCGGTTGAGATAACCACCTGCCCGGGCTTGTTACCTTTTCTCAGCCGGATAATGCTGCCTGGCATTACTCCGTGTTTCTGGTACCATTCCGCCAATCCGTGCACATAACGTTTTTCTCTCACAACCCAACCAGGAAACTCCTCGCCTGTATCGCCGTCGACCAACATAAACCGGATGCGCGGAGCTTCATAGGCGGTCGGGAAGAGGTGCCGCACACTTGCGGAAAGAGGCAGGGTTCCAGATCGGCAGTGTGGGTAAATTAACTTGACCTCACCGTCATCCATGTGCCTGTAGCTGGCGGTGACAGGGGAAAGCTCGTCACTCAACATCTGCTCCAAATCGAGCATATCTCCTGAAATTAATGAACGATCATATTCAATCGGCGTATATCGCAGGTGGACTGGAGGTTCCAAAACATCGGCTGGTTCCAGTCGGCGCAGAAACCACAGCACATCACCGGCAGGTCCGACTTCATCGAACCGGGTGTCTTCCTGCAGGGCCAGGTCCAAAGAGAATTCTACCAATTTGGGATTCACTTCTGGAGCCAGCTCGATCTGTTCGAGCAGTGTGTTTGTTGTTAGCGGCCCGCCTCCGGCTTCATCCAGGACAGCTTCGGCCAGGTTTAGATGACCGACATTAGTATCCACCAGGATTGCTCGAGGAAACCAGCGACCAGCTATACGGACAAAATCCGGGTTGGTGGCCAGATCCTCTTCCAGAATATCGGTCAAATCATCAGAATACTGTTCGAGGACAGATTCCTGGTCGAACTGATCGGATTCATCCGTGATTTTTGGGGGTTGGTTAAGAATATGGTTCTCGATGTTGGCAGCAAATTCACGCTTTAGTCCATTACCAAATTCAACCTGGATCACCTGGAAGTCTGCCAAATCGGGATTTTCTCCGGGGCGAATTCCAATTACTTCCCCGTGCGACCACTGCAGAGCAGGAAAAATTATTTTTTGATTTAGAGAAAAGCTGTTCTTCGGTTGGTAAAGATCTCCGCCGGAAGTGCGTTGTTTTTCTATTATTTTTTTCTGGCGTTCTATTCGCTCCTCTACCAGCGCATTGACCAGTTCCTGGGAGGTCAGTGGAGTTTCCAATTCGAGGAGGTGATTATAGAGAAACTCGATATCCTCGTCTTTCAGTGCGAACGTCTCCCAGTAGTTATTTTCAATTGTTGTCGTAACCATTCACTTATTCCTGCGCGCCAAAACGACCGCAAAGACTGCTTATTTTCATGCGTCTCCAAGACTTGTATTTTTGATTTTGAACTCAGGCGCCAGTTCGCTCATTTGCGCCTTATGGCAGATCATATTATACTCGATGGAGAAAGCAAACGAGGGACGCATCAATTCGGAGATGACTTATGGCAGACACCGAATGGGAAGTAGTGAGTGAGACCGCAGGATCGTTCAATGCAGAAATGCTGAAAGGCTTGCTGGAAGCGCAGGGAATTCCAGTCCTTTTATCACAAGAAGGTCTGGGTCATTCCGTATATTCTCTGACTGTTGGACCGCTGGGAAGAGTGCAGGTCCTGGTGCCTGCAGAGCTAATCGATCGTGCCCGCAGCGTATTGAATGACATAGAGACTGGAGCATTTGAAGAAGACGCCGATTCGGGACTGCCCGATGGCGATGCGGGATAAATAAGAACCGCCTGGATTGGTTTATTGGACTGATGGAAAAACCGTCTCCAGCCATTCCAACGGATCGACCTGGACTCCGCCGACCCATACCTCCCAATGTAAATGGGGTCCGGTTACCCTGCCTGTTCCACCGACCAATCCGATTACCTGCCCGGGAGTAACTTTATCTCCAACTTTCACCAGAATCTCGGATTGGTGAAGGTATCCAGTATAGACTCCCCAGCCATGATCGATCATCGTGGCATTCCCACGCACCGTCATGGGACCGGCGAATACTACTGTGCCGGCAGCTGGAGCAAGGATATTCACACCAACCCCTCCGCAAAAATCCAGTCCCGAATGGAAATATGAGTAGGTGCTGCCGTTATAAGACCGCCGGTTGCCGTATCTTGATGGCCAGCAGTCACTGAAGGGAGGCGGAGCTGGTGTTGTGAAGCTGCCCTCCCACTGTTTTGCTGGAGTGACGGGAGCAGAGAATGCCGCCCATTCGGCATCTTCAGGAGCGGTAACGGCCGGATCAATTGTCTCAGGACTTACCGTGAGCACTGGATCGAAGGGGTAATTTCCGCTGGTTACCAAAACGGCCTGGGAGAAAGCAAACGAAGACCTGTTACCGGCTGCATCTGCTGGCAGTGTACCGGTTATTGCCAATGCATACAAGCCTGGTGGAGTCATGGCATGAATACCCTGAAGTGCAGTCAGGCTGCCGTCGTCCGATTCCAGGAAATGCAGTTCCCAGTCAATCAGCGAGCCACTGAAGGTAGTGCCCTCCTCCGCGATGATGTTTATAACGGATGTATTCCCCTGAACCAGCAGGGAGGGGTTGATCGTAATCGAATGAATTTCACCGGGAAGTGCGCTGGGACCGGCGACTTCAACTTCACTTGTGGTTTCACTCTCTTTCGAATGCAGCACATAGCCTGAAGCGAGCTGCCAGAGAGAAGGCAGATCGTTTTCCAGCGCCAACGTCCAGGGATTCGTGCTGTTAATAACTGATAGCTCGAGCAGCGTTTGGCCGCCAGTCAACAACATCCGACTTTTTTCCTCAATAGCCGTGTTCTCTTCTAATAACACCAGGCTCGCGCCTACAAACAATTCAGCAGGACTGGAAATATGGTTCAGCTGGGTCAATGTCTCGATTGGCAGATGATACCGGCGGCTGAGGCTGCGTAAATTATCCCCATATCCAACCGTTCTGGTAGTGAGGGTACCCTGTATACCTTCAAGACCTGGGATGGTCAGGCGTGCCCCGACACCTAACTGGCTGGGATCGTTGATGCCGTTGATTTGGGATAAATCATCTATCGAAACCCGGAAACGAACCGCGATTTCCCACAAGGAATCGCCTTCCTGCACAACATAAATAGCGCCTTCTTGTTCTTGGGCACTGGCTGTCTGAATCGGAGCAGAAAGGGTAAGCATTGCTAAAACAGCCAGGCTCATTCTCCAGGCAATTTCAAAGCAGTTGGTTATTCTGACATAATGTAATTGACTTTTCATACAAAACGTTACATTCTTATCCGGAAATTCTTAATTCGCTGCTTCACCCTCAATCTCAATTCGATCGCCAACTTGAAATTCGCTCAGCCACTCAGTTGATAACTCCAATATATAACAGGCAGGCAGTCTGGGGGTGTATGCAAGTCGCCAGCTCCGGGCGATTTCTTTATCGACGACGATGTAATCTGAATTTATCCATATGATAGCCAGGTCCATCCAGACTCCTAGCATGTGTATTGAGGAATTTATGCGGCTTTCTCGCGGCTGCACCAGAAGCAGCCCCCTGTCGGAAGGGATCGACCGCCTGAATGTCAGTCCTCTCAAGCGGCAAAGAAATGAAGCGCAGTAATTCGCCAATAATGGTGAGTTGAATGGCCTGGTATAGTTCCTTATACCCACCACGCGCATCGCTCGTTCATATCCTTAATTGCGCAAGAATTTCTTTCCAAATACGCCAGTTTTATTCTTTCCTGGAGGATGCCAGAAGTAGTTTACCACAAGCGAAGACGAACCATCATCACAACTAACCCTTGCCACGCGTAACTCATCAGGCTATAATCATCGGATTAGCGTGAGAGGCGTAACGTGAAACGTGAATTCACGTTTCACGTTTTCTTTTTCATGCAGAAATTTGAAAATGAACCGAGGGATGAATGATTGATGTGAATGATCTCCGAAAAGGAGTCACATTTGAATATGATGGCAGCCTTTATAAAGTGCTGGATTATCACCATCATAAACCGGGGAGAGGTAATGCCACGATCCGGATTAAAGCTGTAAATATGCGCAGCGGGACTAACCTGGACATGTCATTCCAATCCGGGGATCGCGTTCAGGACGTCCGGCTGGATTATCATAATGTCCAATATCTTTACAACGATGGACAATTCTTCCATTTCATGGATCTGGAGACCTATGAGCAGCCAGTCATCATGGCGGAAGTGCTGGGTGACTCCGCAAAAATGATAAAAGAAGGCCTGGAAGTCAAACTGACGATTTATGACGGAGAACCATTGGATATCGAATTACCTTTAACGATCGACCTGGAAGTGGTTGAGGCTGAAATGTCAGTGCGTGGGGATACTGCGACCGGCGTTACAAAAAAGGTCAAAACTGAGACCGGCCTTCAAGTAACCGTGCCGGGTTTTGTAGATGTTGGAGATATGATCCGGATCAATACATCCGACGGCAGTTACATCACCCGCGCATAGCTTCTTTAAATCATTACCCTGAATTGAATAGTATTTTATATGAAAACTCCTGCCGGTAAAGAGTGTCGTTATTTTTTTGGAGATTATTTTCGAGGAAGAACACGCGAAGAATGCAGGTTGCTTGCGAATTCTTCCCCGCCGTTGAAATGGAAAGAGGACTATTGTTTTACCTGCCCGGTGCCTGAGATTTCCCTTGCGAACGCGTGCTCGCACCTGATCCTCAAGCCGAGCCTGGAACGAACTTTCCCATTTCTCAAGCAAACTGTTCGAATTGAAGCATACTGCGAAAAATCGAAACGTCATGGATTCGATCCGCACATTGGGTGTGGTGAATGCCATCCTTTACCTGCTGCATTTATTGGAGAAAACTGGTGACCCTTACGCTCTTACTCGACCTGGATGGTACGCTGTTAGAGAACAAGATCGAAACGTTCCTGCCTGAATACCTGCAGGCATTCAGCCAGTTCATTGAACCTCATATCAATCCGCAGGTGTTTGTCGAAGCTTTAATGGCAGGAACCAGGAAGATGACTCGCAATCAACGCCCCGATTGCACCTTAAAAGAAGTGTTCGAGGAGGTTTTTTACCAGATGGTGCAATTGGATTCAAGAGCCTTCAAGGATCAGGCAGAGAATTTTTATTCCCAAGTCTTTCCCACCCTGAAGCACCTGACTCACCCTGTACCGGGAGCCAGGGAAATGGTAGACAGCGCCATCGAGCGAGGTTTTAGAATCTCGATTGCCACAAACCCATTATTTCCACTAACCGCGATCCAACAGCGCCTGGCCTGGGCAGGATTCCCTCCAGACCAGTTTCCTTTTGAACAGGTTGCCTCCTACGAGCGGTACCATTTTTCCAAGCCCGATCCAGCTTTTTTTGCAGAAATCCTGGGCTACATGCGCTGGCCTGAAGATGGTGTTGTTATGGTTGGCAACGACCTGGAACGGGATATTTCTGGTGCAAATTCCCTGGGGCTTTCAACTTTCTGGATCAATGAAGATGGGAATATTACAGGCGCGCCGCAAATAATTCCCCAAAAATCAGGCAGCATTAAAGATTTTCATCCCTGGATGGATACAACCAAACCTGAATTCTTGCAAATAGATTTTTCTTCCCGGACATCCCTCCTGGCAGTACTCAAGTCTACACCAGCAGTCCTGGATGGTCTTTTGAGGAATCTGGATGCTGAGTTGTGGAATTTTCAGCCAGCTGAAGGATCCTGGAGCCTGACTGAAGTATTGTGTCATCTACGTGATGTGGATACTGAAGTGAATCATCCTCGTGTAAGAAGAGTGTTAGAAGAAGTCAATCCCTTCCTGCCTTCGGAAGATACAGATTCCTGGGCGCAGAGCCGCGATTATCTGGGTCAAGATGGGCCGCAAGCCCTGAGGCAATTTATAATAATGCGAGTAAAACTGCTGGATTTAATGAGCACTATCAGCCCTGAAACTTGGAACAGTAAAGTCCGGCATGCGATTTTCGGTCCCACCGATTTACATGAGCTGGTGGTGATTCTTGCCGGTCATGACCGTGTGCACATTCGTCAGGTGCATGAAATTCTCGACGCAGTTGATCTGAAAAACTCGTAATTCTCCGATACTCATTCGGCGGGAAACGCCTCTAGAAAAAGCAGATAGTGTTATTTAATCAATTACGTGACAATAATCATCCAAATGGATGTATTATTAACGTATCTTCTTTACTCTTGGTTGGGAGGTAATGATGCGAAAACGAGTTGTTGTAACTGGTCTCGGATGTGTCAGTCCCCTTGGAAACAACGTGGACAGCACCTGGAGCGGCATCCTTACTGGCCAGTCAGGGGTAGGGTATATCACGCATTTCGATGCAAGTGAATTTGAGACCCGAATAGCCGCCGAAGTGAAAGGATTTGAACCGGAAAAGGTTTTTGGGTATCGTGAAACGCGCCGCATGGATCGTTTCACACAGCTTGCTTTGGCAGCCACACTGCAGGCGCTAGAGAATTCTGGATTGGTGATCGGTGCAGACAATCATGACCGGTGCGGTGTCATCATAGGAACAGGAATTGGTGGCATTGGCACGATATACGAGCAGATACAGGTTTTTTCTAGCAAGGGTCCGAAGCGAGTGAGCCCATTCCTGGTTCCGATGATGATTCCCGATGCAGCAGGTGGAATGATAGCAATCCATTTAGGAATAAGGGGACCGAATATGGCCGTGATCACAGCCTGTGCGACAGGTACCAATGCGGTAGGGGAAGCGGCGGAAATCATCCGACGCGGGCAGGCAGATGTGATCTTTGCAGGAGGGAGTGAAGCTGCTATTGTACCGATTGCCATGGCTGGTATGAATGTGATGAATGCCCTATCAACCCGTAATGATGACCCGCAGGCTGCTTCGCGCCCTTTTGATCAAAAGCGAGATGGTTTTGTGATGGGAGAAGGTGCGGCAGTGCTGGTCCTGGAAGCATTCGATCACGCCCGCAAGCGCGGGGCTAAAATCCTGGCGGAAGTGACTGGATACGCCACTACGAATGATGCATATCACATTTCTGCTCCTGCGGAAAACGGTGAAGGTGCTGCCAGCTGCATGCAATTAGCACTTGAGAACGCTGGTTTGAAAACCGATGAAATCAGCTATATCAACGCGCACGGAACCAGCACACTTTTGAATGACAAAAGTGAGACGGCAGCGATAAGAAAGGTTTTCGGTGAGCAGGCATACGACGTTCCCATTTCTTCCACCAAGTCGATGACTGGCCACTTATTGGGTGCTTCAGGTGCCCTGGAAGCCGTGTTCAGTGTGAAAGCCCTGCAGGATGCGATGATCCCTCCCACGATCAATTATGAAACACCCGATCCGGAGTGTGATCTGGATTATGTTCCAAATTCAGCCCGGCAGTCTGAATTAAGACATGTGATGTCGAATTCTTTTGGCTTCGGCGGACACAATGCTACGATCATTCTCAGCCGGTATGATGACAATGTATCAGGAAATATCAGAGGCGGAGATGGGAGGAAAGAATGAGCCCATACGCTCATATTACTGGCTGGGGTATGGCGGTACCAAAACGGATCATGACGAATGATGACCTGGCCAAAATTGTAGACACCAACGATGAATGGGTTCGTTCCCGGACAGGAATCGGAGAGAGACACATCGCTTCGGAAGAGGAATCGTCTGCAACGCTGGGGTACGATGCTTCTGTGAAGGCACTGCAGGTGGCCAGGATAA
>Ga0154795_1052_pt5 | contig 23049 bp, 27 predicted proteins | sample Rifle2008BG16ft_FD_105803 | JGI IMG/M metagenome (GOLD analysis project Ga0154795, IMG submission 105803) | Chloroflexi bacterium RBG_16_54_18 | reverse complement strand
CGTGGACCGAACGTAACAGCCGGATACCACGCCAACTCGGAAGCCAACCGCAAGGCTTTTACAGCAGGCTGGTTCCGCACCGGCGACCAGGGTTATTTCGACCAGGACGGCTACCTTTTCATCACCGGTCGGCTGAAAGAGCTGATCAACCGGGGCGGGGAGAAGATTTCGCCGCGTGAAGTGGAGGAGGTCCTGCTCGACCACCCTGCCGTGTCCCAGGCGGTCGTCTTCGCCATCCCGGATGCCCAACTGGGAGAGAATGTGGCGGCGGCGGTGGTCCTGGTTGATGATTCGGCTTCGGAGGATTCCCTGCGACAGTTCCTAGCGAACAGATTGTCGATTTTCAAGGTTCCCAGGCGCATCTTGGTCCTTGAAGAAATCCCCAAAGGCGCCACCGGCAAGGTGCAGCGCATCGGACTTGCGCAGCGACTTGGACTAAGTGCTCCACCCATCAAAGAAATGGAGGGAATCAGCACAACGGCATTCAACCTGCAGCCGCGAAATGCGGTGGAAGGACAGCTGCAAAAACTGTGGTGTGAGATACTCATTCAAACACAGGTGGGGGTGAACCAGCGTTTTTTGGATGCGGGCGGCGATTCGATGCTGGCAGCGCTGCTCTTCGCCCGCGTCCAGGAAGAATTTGCAGTGGAACTGACACTGCTCGACTTTTTCGACGCTCAAACCATCGAAGAACAGGCTGCTTTGATAAAGAAACCGATAGCCTGATATCAAATTTCAGGATGTGTACATGCAACCAACAAAGATCATTATCCTGGGTGCAGGTGTCTACGCTGAAGAAGTCGCCGACCTGGTTTTCGACTGTGAAGGTTACCAGCTGGTGGGATTTATCGATGAATTCAACCCGCCAGGGTCTGGTGTTTTAAAAATGAACCATCCGGTGATGACCCTGGGTGAAGCAGCCGAATTCTCAGGGTCGCACAACATGCTGAGTGGAGTCGGCGGCAGGAAGAGAGAAAGCTTCATCCTGCGGGCTGTCGACCTCGGTTTCCGGTTCGTAACGCTGGTCCATCCCGCATCTGTCGTCTCGAAAAGCGCTGTCATCGGTACGGGCACCGCCGTCAGGGCAGGCTGCGTGGTGGCTGCCAATGCAAGAATCGGCCAGCATGTAATTATCAATAGAGGCTGCCTGATCGGCCACGACGTGGACATCGGCGATTTTGCCCGGATTGGTCCTGGTGTGAATATCGCTGGTAAAACCGTGGTCGGTGCAGGAACGGAAATCGGCATGGGTGCCGTCGTAATTGATAACTTGAAGATCGGCGAGCATGCTTTTATCGGCGCCGGATCGCTGGTGACGCGCGACGTTCCAGACCTGGTCCAGGTGGTGGGTATGCCTGCGCAGGTCATCCGCAGGCTGGATAGAACGGAATGAAACGAATCGGGATCGTATTCTGGGAGAAAGGTGATGGTGTCGCCTTACTGCACTCGCAGATCGTCCAGCGGCTGGGTTATGAACCAGTCGAATTTTTCTGGGACCAAAAACTCCCCGAATGCCTGGACCTGATTCTGCTGTTCGGCCCATGGGGAAGCATGGTCCCGCTCACCAACCAGCTTATCGCCCTGCCACCGGCGCAGCGCCCCAAGCTGGTCTGGTGGCTGAGCGAGCAGCTGCCCAACCCCGCACTACCTGATTGGCTGCGTTACGGCGGCGGTCTGCTGCGCACCCGCCTGGAGCGCGTGGCTTACATCGAGTGCCCGGACGGCAGCTGGAAGCTGCGCGGTAGGCTTGGAAAGCTTCTGGCTTTCAAGGCGATCCGCTTCCGCTATTATGGCGACCTAATGTGGTTGAAGCGTGAGGGAATTTTGACCTGCGTGGTGCAGGGATCGGGTTTATCGAAGCGCGTGCTGGCCAAGCACAGTTTCAGGATCTATTCCCCGCCCAACCCCAGCAGTTTCCCCGAATGGGGTGGTGACCTGAGGCTGGAGCGCGATATCCCGGTGCTGTGGATCGGTAAAATCGCCACTCGCAGGCGCAGGCGGCTGCTCGAGCAGGTCGAGCGCGAGCTCGGAAAATGCGGCGTACAGATGCTGCGTATCGATGGCGAACGGCACCCTTACGTGTTTGGAGAAGAGCGCACCGTGCTGCTGAACCGGACGAAGGTGGTGCTTAACCTGCTGCGTGCGGAATGGGACAATAACGCCATGCGCTTTCACATCGCGGCGCTGAACCGGGCGTTGGTGGTCACTGAGCCAATTGTCGACCAGGCTACGTTCGTCCCCGGTGTGCACCTGGTGGAAGTACCGGTCGAGCAGATCCCCGACCGAATCCTGCACTACCTCGCCCACGAAGATGAGCGCCAAGCCATCACCGAGCAGGCTTACCAGCTGATCACCCGCACCAAAAGAGAAGATGTAATAGCGCAGCTGCTGAAAGATGTCTTGAGCGATTAGGAAGGTCACAGTCACTTAAGAAAGTGGTGCATCCCGTGCACTTTGCGGGACTGTCTCCCATATATCCACCTAATTCTATCCTATATGTGATATAATTTTGCCCCGAAGGTGGGATTCCACCAGTTGTTTCATTTTCCTGTTCAAACAAAGCGAAAAACTGAAGTGATCACCTGCCCGACCTGCCAAGCTGAAAACCGACCCGGGGTGCGATTCTGCGACAACTGCGGCAACCCGCTGGAAATTTCTTGTCCAAGCTGCTCTTTCACAAATCGACCGGGTGCGAGGTTCTGTAATAACTGCGGAAACCCTTTGCCGTCCGCCTCCCCTGCGGGGACAACACCGCCTGCGGGGACAACGCTCACACCTGGGACTGTCTCTCAGCCTGATGCACTGACAATTTCTGGTACTCCAGCCGGAGCATCGAACCAGTCCGCACGCCTCAAGCAGCTCATCCCCAGCGCATACGCTGATAAGCTGCTTGACGCCCGCTTACAGGGAGTGATGGAAGGCGAGCGACGCATCGTTACGATCCTGTTCTGCGACGCCCAGGGCTCAACCGCCGCCGCGGCGCAGCTTGACCCGGAAGAATGGACCGAGATCATCAACGGCGCCTTCGAGCGCATGATCAGCCCGGTCTACAAATACGAAGGCATCGTGGCGCGCCTGATGGGCGACGCCATCCTGGCCTTCTTCGGTGCACCCATAGCCCACGAAGACGACCCCACGCGTGCGGTGCTGGCTGGTCTCGAGATCGTGCAGGAGATGCTGACCTACTGCGACCAGGTCAAAAAGCGCTGGGGAGTGATGATCAATACCCGGGTCGGGATCAACACCGGGTTAGTGGTAGTGGGCAAAGTGGGCAATGACCTGCAGATGGAATACACCGCTATGGGCGATGCTATCAACCTGGCCTCACGCATGGAACAAACCGCAGAACCGGGCACGGTGCAGGTCGGCGAAGATACTTATAAATTGGTGGCACCTTTCTTCGAGCTTCAGGACCTGGGCGAAATGCAGGTGAAAGGCAAAGACGAGCCGGTGCACACCTACCGTCCGCAGAAACCGAAGACGCTTCCAGGAAGCCTGCGCGGGCTGGAGTCGCAGGGCTTGAGCTCCCCGCTGGTCGGGCGGGAAGGCGAGCTTAACCTGCTTTCACAGAAGCTGGAGGCCCTGCAATCGGGACGCGGGGGATTAATATTGGTGGTCGGTGAAGCCGGGTTGGGTAAGTCGCGCCTGATCTCCGAGCTGCGCCGCCATTACACATCCAATGGAAAACCTGACCTGCTGTGGCTGGAGGGTCAGTCGATCTCATATCGCCAGTCCACCGGTTTTTACCTGTGGCGCCAGGTGATCCGGCAGGCAGTGGAAGCCCTGGAAACCGATTCTCCCAGCGATGTACGCAGCAAAATCATGGAACACTGCACCTGCAGCAGCCTGCCGGGAGGCGATATACCGTTTATCGAAGCGCTGCTGGCAGTGGAGAGTGAAAAAACCCTGGCAGAAATCAAGGGCTATGAGGGCGAAGCACTGGTGCACCGGATTACCGAAGCCACCCGCGGCTTTCTAACTGGCAAAGCCCAGGAAAAGCCGCTGGTGATCGTCATCGACGACCTGCACTGGACCGATGCAGCTTCGCTCGACCTGCTGGTCAACCTGTCTGACCTGACGCGCCTGCACCGCCTTTTGATCATCGGCATGCTGAGGCCCGATAAGGATGCCGGCAGCTGGAAAGCGCGCCAGCAATTGCAGGATAAGCTGGGATCAGATTACGGCGAGATATCGCTGGCGCCTCTGACCGGTGAGACCTCCCGCCGCTTGCTTTCGAACTTGCTGTCTTTCGATGACCTGCCGGAGGAAGTGCGCAAACTGATCCTGAAGAAAGCCGAAGGCAATCCCTTCTACGTGGAGGAAGTGATCCGCTCCTTGATCGAAAGCGGCATCCTGGTAAAAGATAACAACGGCCGGGCTGGTCGCACAGTCTGGCGAGCGCTGCGCGAGGTGGATCAGATCAACCTGCCGGAAAATCTGCAGACGCTACTGATCGCCCGCATCGACCTGCTGGATGAAGAAGCTCGCCACACCCTGCAGATGGCGTCCGTGATCGGGCGTTCTTTCTATTACCGGGTACTGGAAGCCATTAACCAGGTCCCTTCCCTGGAACGTAACGGACTGGAACGGCAGCTCAACTCACTCGAGCGCGCGGAATTGATCCTGAAGGCCGGTTATGCACCGGAGCTGGAATACACCTTTCGCCATTCGATCACCCAGGAAGCTGCCTACAACACAATCCTGGTGAAACAGCGGCGCGAATTCCACCGGCGTGTGGGGGAGACGATCGAGATCCTGTATGCCGCCCGGTTGGAAGACTGGTACGCAGTTCTGGCATTTCATTTCGGCGAAGCCCAGGACAACCGGCTAGCGCAGTATGCCATCCTGGCAGGCGACGCTGCTTTCCGGCTGAATGCCATCAAAGAAGCGGTTGACCTGTATTCCCAGGCTTTAACTGTTTTATTGAACATGGCATCTGAGTCTTCACCGAGCGCTCATGACAGGGCGAAGCTGTTTGAACAGTTGAAATACCTTTACCTTAGGTTAGGGCGCTGCCGTGAGCTGCAGTCCGATTACCCTGCCGCGCTCCGGTATTATGAAGAAATGGCAGACCTCGCCAGCCGCACACAGGACCGCACAATGCAGCTGGAAGCTCTGGTCGCCCAGGCGACCGCATTTGCTATCCCTACCCCGATGCAGGATCCCGGAAAATCAAAGCAGCTTGCCAGCCGCGCCCTGGAAATGGCTCTGGAAGATGGTAACAAAGCAGTTGAATCCAGGGTCAATTGGGTGTTCGAAGTGATGAACACCTACAGTGGGCATACTCGGGAAGCGATCCCATATGGAGAGCGATCGGCTGCCCTGGCGCGCGAGCTGGGGCTGAACGAACAGCTGGCGTATGCCTTGCAGGATCTGGTTTACCCGCTGTATTCGGTGGGACAGGTAGACGAAGCCTTTGCGGCGACGAATGAATCCAAAATATTATGGGAAGAGCTGAGCAACCTGCCAATGCTGGTCGAAAATTACACCGGTTTGATCTACGGCACGATCATGACGGGCAGGTACGACGAAGCTGAAGCACTGCACGACAAGGCTTTTGAGCTCGCCGAGAAGATCGGCAACCTGTGGAGCCAGGTCAACTGCCAGTTCTTCATCGCCGTGATGTATCACTCGCGCGGAGAGATCAGCCGGGCTATCGAACACATCCAGAAGTCGATCCCTCCAGCGCTCGAAGTCGGGCACCCCGGCATCGGCTTCCTGTGGGTACAGCTGGTTTGGATCTACCAGAGCCTGGGAAATATGCCGCAAGCTTTGGTGGCTGCCGAGCAGGCATTGGATGCCACTTCAGCCTTTCCTCCTTTCAAAGCCATGGGCCAGATCACCAAGGCCATGCTGCACCTGGAAAGCGGCGAGCTGGAAAAAGCTCGGGAATACCTCGACCATTTTGCAACCAGCGAGTTTTATCGAGTGCTGATTGATATCTACTTCTTTTACCAGTTTGCACGCATCGAGCTGGATCGCGTGTCAGGTGACCTGGCCTCTGCCCTGAAGCGCTTGCAGGAGCTGCTGGCAGAAGTGCGTAAATTTCGATTGGACTACTTTTTACCGCGCAGCCTGAGAGAACAGGCTCGCCTGCTGCAGGAGTTAGAACGCCTGCCGGAAGCCGAAGCGACACTCCTGGAAGCTGCAGCCCAGGCCAGGAAGATCGGAGACCACATGCTGTTGTGGCTCATCCTGGCCGAACAGGCCCAGGCAAACAGGCTACTTGGAAAGCCCGAGGAAGCTAATACCCTCCAAAATGAAGCGGAAATCGAGACCGCCTATCTTCTTAGCCAGATCAAAGATGACGAGCTGCAGTCGAGCTTCCTGCGGCGAACCAGGAAATACGGATTAAATCTCGAAATGCAGCTCCAGGGAAAATGAAATGACCACATGTCCAATAGATACACAACGGGAAGCTTTGCAGTGGTCATTCAGCCTCCTGGAGATGGTAATGGCAGATGTAAGCCAGGCCCAGGCTCATTGGTCTCCGCCGGGTATTGCCAACCCGATTGCCGCCACTTACGCCCACGCTATCTGCGAGATGGATATCCTGGTCAAGATGCTGGCTGGAAAACCAATCTTGTTCGAGACCTCCTGGGCAGGAAAGACCGGTATCAGCGAGCCGCGCCTCAACCAGGACTTCGATTGGGTAAGGCGGGTGGAAGTTGATCTCGATTTGGCCCGGGAATACGCCAGGGCGGTTTACCAGCATACGGATGCGGCACTGGCAGAGCTGTCACCGTCAGACCTGGAGAGAGAGCTTGACCTGACCGCCAATGGATTGGGGATAAAGACTGTCGGTTGGTGCCTTTCGGCGTTGGTTACCGGTCACCTGCACAACATGGCAGGCGAAATTTCTGCACTCAAAGGCCTGCAAGGCAGCAAGGGATATCCGTTTTAATTCGTTGGAGGTATTGAATGTCTGCGGAAAGCAATAAATCCAAGCCCTGGAAACTATTCGACCGGGTATTCAACCAGGGCAATCCATCGATCGTGGATGAAATCATGAGGTTCGCAGGAGCTGAACCGACCGGAACTGAAATAACCATCAACAGCATCAACATCGAGCGCTTTTAAGATGGGAAAATTGTAGAACACTGGAGCCAGTTCGACATGGCAGGTCTTTTCCGGCAGATCGGTATGCTGCCACCCGGTAAATGATCGAAATCTTAATCACTTGATTTCTAAAAGTTTCTTATCAGACTATTCTTCGAGGGTAATATTATGGTACATACATTGGTACTTGTCAAATGCGAGGATTTTGAAAAATGGTGGGCGGTATTCCAGGAAAGCTCAAATTTACGGAAATCATTCGGATCGCAAGGCGCGCAGGTATTCCGGGTTCAAGGTGAGCCAGGCGCAGGTGTGATCCTGGCTGAATATGCAGACCTGGAGAAGGCGAAATCGATGTTCCAATCGCAGGAATACCGCCAGGCAATCCAGCACGCCGGCGTGATCGGGATACCGGAAGTGAGATTCCTGGATGAGGTAGGCAAACTGGCAGCCTGATCGAATCCTGATGACTAATTAATAATGGTAGGATAATTGTAAGTCGGCCAATCATCAGGAGGAAATTATGGAGCTTGGTGCATTTTCAGTCAGCCTGGCGGTCAAGGACCTGGCCGCTTCCAGGGATTTCTACCAGAATCTAGGATTCCGGGTTTTCGGCGGTGAATTCAGCCAGAACTGGCTGATCATGAAAAACGGTGAACATATTATCGGCCTGTTTCAGGGTATGTTCGAGGGTAATATCCTGACCTTCAACCCGGGCTGGGATCAAGATGCAAAGCAGCTGGAGCGATTTACCGATGTGCGTGAGATCCAGCGCCAGCTGAAGGCCCTTGGATTGTCGCTGATGAGTGAGGCGGATGAAACAAAAACGGGCCCAGCCAGTATCATGCTCATGGATCCGGATGGCAATACGATCCTGTTCGACCAGCATGTCTGAACTTTCATAGAATCCATTGAAATCCCTTTCCAGGAAAAAGTCAGACACTCGCTGGCTAATCACGGCAGTATTCTTAATCCTCGCCCTCCTGCTATTTTTACCTGGAATCCATTGGGGAGTGCCGGAAGCCAATGCAGCGAACCGGGTCCACCCATGGGAGCACGATGAAATTGCGCCCCTCGGCTTCGGAGAGTTTTATTTTTCACTGTTCTCAGATGAACCCAGGTTTGACCCGCGCTATCCATTGGGTGCGTATTACGTCCAGCTGCTGTTCGTCACTCCCTACCTTCTAATTCTGGCCATAACCGGGCAGATACAAAATTTCACCAGCAGTTACCCATATGGACTGGTTGATCCGGTCAGTACGCTACGCAACTTAACCCTCATCGGGCGCCTGCCAAGTCTTCTGGCATCGGCAGCCGTAATCGCTACCGCTTACCGGACTGCTGGCGATATATGGGACGAAACTGCTGGCAGGCTTGCCGGAATTTTCGTTTTACTGATCTACCCGATGGCATATTATTCACGCACCAGCAATGTCGATATGCTGGCACTGCTGTGGTGTACTCTCGGGCTGTGGGTTTTTGCCAGGATCCTCAGGTTCGGACTGACATACCGGCGAGCAACCCTCCTGGGCGTACTGGCTGCCTTAGCCACTGCAACGAAAGATCCCTCCTGGGCTGTATTTTTCAGCCTGGTGCCTTATTTTGTCTGGACCTTGATCTGGGATTTCCAGGAAAATAAACACATAAACCGCAGTCAGCTGAAAATGCTGCTGGCAGGACTGACCAGCGCTTTGCTGGTTTACGCAGTTTTCAGTGGAGCGATTCTAAATTTACAGCGTTTCCAATCGCACCTATATTTTATCGTGCACGGTTCTCCAGAAGGTGTCGGAATCATGAACTGGCACTACAGCAACGCTGCTACCTTTTCAGGTTATCTGACAATAATTAGGGAGATGATCCTGGCTTTCGTATACAGCCTTGGCGTGATCAACCTGTTGCTGGGTTTAATTGGGGTTTTCATTTCAAGGAAAGAGAATCCTGCGAGTCTGTGGATGGCAGCGCCAGTCATAGGAATTATATTGTTAATAATCCTGCCAGTTCGCTTTGTAATGCTGAGATTTGTCCTGATTCCTGCCTATATCCTGGCGATTTTCGCTGCCAGGGGTGCTGCCCAGTGGCTAAAGACCCCAAGCGCCTGGTTCCGCCGGCTGGGAATAGCTGTGATCAGCCTCGGCATCGCCTGGTCTGTCCTGGCACTGGTGGATTTCAACTACCAGCTCTGGAATGATTCGCGCTATGGGGTCCAACAATGGATAACACCTTACCTTAAGCCTGGCGACCGGGTCGGGTGTGCTGATTATTTAAATTGTGTTCGACTGCCGTACCTGCCAGAATTTGTGACAAGTGCTTCCTTGCCCCGCCAGAAATACCTGGTCGTCGAGCTGCCGCCGGCAGCTGATTTTGAATGGCTGATATTCTTACCTCACGAGCAGGAGCAGGGTGAGGAATTTCTGTCCGATGATGTGTGGCAGGGCCTCATCGAAGGGCGTAGCAATTATCAGCTCGTATATCACCATGCGACGAACTCCTTCCTGAATTACCGCCCGCTTCCTCAAGTCAGCCCTCCGGTATGGGTTTTCTTGCGGAAGGATCTGCTGGAGCGGGTATGTCCGAATTTAACCTGCCCAGCAGTCACCCGGTAAACTTTTAGTAGTGCTATACGAACAGAGAAAGGTCGATCTCATGAGCAAATCCCAAACAGAATTGCCTGGAGACCTGATTGAACGATATAAGAAGCTGGTGGCGGGCCAACCTGGTCTGGAGCTCAAGGGTGTCTCAATGCCATACACCTCATTGAATGGAAACATGTTTTCATTCCTGACGGCGGAAGGAACACTGGCGCTGCGGTTGCCGTATGAAGAACAGCAGGAATTCGTGGAAAAATACCGCACCAGACCTGTTATCCAGCATGGAGCGCTGATGAAGGAGTACGTGGAAGTACCAAATGCCCTGCTAAATGACCAGGAAGAATTAAATAAATACTTTAACAAAAGCTATAATTACGCTGTCTTATTAAAACCGAAGCAAGTGAAAGTGAATCGGAAAAATTCCAGAAGTGGTGGATAAATGGATATTCCAGGTCGGCAAATCGTGCCTGGTAAACAAGGAATTCGCGTGGCCTGGATCAAGATCATCCCAGAAAAATAAACAGATGAAGAGCTGAGTGAATTGTATTCGTGCCAGATAGAAAAGTGGGGAGGTGTGGACAACATCATGAAGATCCACTGCGTTTTTGTCAACCGGCTTGCTGATGGGCTGGACGTCAAGCTGGAAAGATTTTGGGTGAATGGCGAACAATCCTGTTAATTTAGCACTGCGTTTCATCCTAGAACTGGTGGGGCTGTTCGCACTGGGGTACTGGGGTTGGACGCAATACTCCGGATTGTACCGCTGTCTGCTGGCAACCGGGCTGCCGCTGCTGGCTGCCGTCCTGTGGGGCACCTTTCGCGTTCCCAATGATCCAGGTCCGGCCCCGGTGGCGGTACCCGGCTGGACCAGGCTGCTCCTGGAAGCGGCTTACTTTACATCTGCAGTCCTGGCTTTCTATGCCTCGCAAAAACCAGCCTGGGCTATGATTTTCGGCCTGGCTGTGGTCGTCCATTACCTGGTTTCCTACGATCGGGTGCTAATATTATTGAGTAATAGAACACCCTAAGTGTTATCTTTAACCCTAAGGGTTTTAACTTGGATGGCGGGTATAATCAACAAAAACAGGAAGAGTGAGCTATGAAAACCAGATTCCATCCACTTATTTGTCTTTCCCTATCAATTATGTTGTTTTTGAGCGCCTGCGGCAACGCCTCCACACCAACCCCCACTCAGGACACGGCAGCGATTATCACCCAGGCTGCCCAGACCGTTGTGGCAGGCCTGACTCAGGATGCCCCGGAGCCGACCGCGCCGGAGCCAACCATACCGCCCCCACCCACGGTCGCTCCATCCCTGACTCCAATCCCAACCGTGCCTGCACCCACGCCCGACCTGCACACCATTCCAGTGGCGGTAGTGCCGACTCCCTCTGTTGGTGAGCCGTCAGCGTTGGCAAAAACCAATACCACTATCTTCAGCGGGCCGGGCAGCGAGTATGTCGTCTATTCGGCTTTCTTGAGCGGCTCAACCGCCAGGGTGACCGGCGTAAATGCCGACCGCACCTGGTGGGTGATCAATGTCCCACCTGCACCAGACGGGCAGGGCTGGATCACAGCCGAGACGTTGACCGTGAGCAACGCGGATTCCGTGCCGGTCATCGCTGCTCCTCCCATCCCGCCCAGTGCCAATCTGGTACCTCCCGGACCCGATGATCCGCAGGCTTCCGCTTCGGTGAACGTGCACGTACGCACCGGGCCCGGCCAGAATTACCCTTCCTTCGGCATCGCCAAAGCCAGCCAGAGCGCCCGGCTGCTTGGGAAGAGCGAAGACGGCCTGTGGTGGGTGGTGCGTCTGGATCCATCCAGGGTCGGTGCGGGTCACGGCTGGGTGATGGCTGAATTTACCCAGGCCATCAACACCGAAAACCTGGTAACTATCGCCACTCCTCCTGCACCCATTCCCCATACCCCGCCCCCGCCCGAGCCTGGTGCGCCGACGGTCACCTCCACCGATAACCTGAATGTGCGCTCAGGCCCGGGATTTAACTACCCGGTATTATTCGTGGCGCCCCCCGGCTCAACCGGCGAAGCGACAGGCAAGACCAGCGACGGCGCCTGGTGGCAGGTTAGAATTGCGGTTGAATATTCCTCCGACGGCCTGGGCTGGGTATCGGCAGATTTTGTGACCACCGAGAACACGCAAAACGCGCCTATAGTCAGTGGACCAGCCGCCCCGCCGGTGGTGGAAGCTACACCTCCTCCATCCGGGATCGAAGGCTGCTCCCTGGCAGCCCAGCAACCTGCCGATGGCACAGTATTCAGCCCTGGCGCTGCCTTCCAGGCGGGCTGGGTGCTGCAAAATACCAGCGGCACACGCTGGGACCAGTCCGAATATGAGGTGCGTTTCGTTGGTGCAGCCGGTAACCTGCGCCTGCACCAGGGACCTGACCTGTACGATCTGTCTTCGAGCATGGATCCAGGCAGCACTACTTATATTATTTTGCCCATGATTGCTCCATTCGACCCAGGCACCTACGGCGAGCTGTGGCAGATTGCGCTGGGAAACCAGGCGGTGTGCCAGTTCTACGTTTATATTGAGGTGAGATAGCAGGTAATAAAGTACGACGATTACGTTCGGAAATAGTTAGAATACCCGGATTCTGAATGAATTTGCCGGTCCCCAGAAGGCGGAGTTCGGATTTATTGGTGCTGGCAGCACTGGAGGAGGTATATCGTATGAGGTTCAAGTCGTTATACAACGGCTATCCCATCCCGGTCATCGGGCAGGGCACCTGGAGGCTGGGAGGCGGTATGCAGCCGGACACTTCGCAGGACGAGATGGCGGTGCGGGCCATCCAGGACGCGATTGAACTTGGCTATACGCACATCGACACCGCTGAAATGTACGGTGGTGGACACACCGAACAGCTGGTCGCCCAGGCTGTACGTCCTTTCCAACGCAGTCAGCTGTTCATCGCATCCAAGCTGTGGAAGATCACCCAGGATCCTCAGGATACCCTGCTCTCGTTGGAGGGCAGCATGCGGCGCCTCGAGACCGATTACCTGGACCTGTACCTGATCCACCGACCGAACCAGGACGAACCCATGGAAGCTGCCTTCGAAGCCCTCAACACTGCAGCCAGCCAGGGTCAGGTCCGGCACCTGGGCGTCAGCAACTTCAGTCTGCAGCAGCTGCGCAAAGCGGAGACCCTAGCTGATATGCCTCTGGCTGCCATCCAGGTCCCTTACAGCCTGCACCAGCGCCGTTACCAGTCCAATGGCGTGATCCCTTACTGCCAGCAGCATGCAATCCTGGTGGTGGCTTATTCCCCGCTCGACCGCGGCTACCTGGTCGAAGACCCGTTAGTAAAGCGGATAGCCGGACAGTATGGGGCGACCCCGGCACAGCTGGCACTATCCTGGTTGGTGAGGCAGCCGCAAGTGGCAGCCCTGCCCATGTCCACCCAGCGCGCTCACCTGGAAGAAAACCTCAAGTCGCTGGAATTGGAGCTGTCGCCGGACGACATCCAGGCGCTGGATCATATCGAGCTGCCGGAAGACCGCTTGTGGCCGGTGTAATAATTAATGTACCGCTATGTAGATCTCAGCCACACAATTGAAGATGGATTGGTCACCTACAAAGGTCTGCCGGCCCCTTTAATCTGCGATTACCTGAGCCGGGAGGATTCACGGCAGATTTATGCACCGGGTACTGAATTCCAGATTGCGAAGATCGAAATGGTGGCTAACACAGGCACCTACCTGGACTGCCCATCCCACCGCTATGCAGATGGCAAAGACCTGTCGCAGGTCGAGCTGGAACGCTTCGTCGACCTGAATGCGCTGGTCATTGATGCTGACTACACGCAAAGCCGCGAGATCGGGGTGCGCTTTTTTCTGGGAAAACAGCTGCAGAACCGTGCCGTCCTGCTGCACACCGGTTGGGATGCCCACTGGAACACGGAACAGTATTTCGAAGGGCACCCATTTCTTACCGAAGATGCTGCCCTCTACCTGCGCGACCAGGGTGCCGTCCTGGTAGGCATCGATTCGCTTAACATCGATGACACGAGCGACCTTTCTCGCCCCGCCCACTCCATCCTGCTGCGCGCCGGGATTTTGATCGTTGAACACCTGTGCAACCTCGGCAGCCTGCCGGACGAGGATTTCACCTTCAGCGCCGTTCCACCCAAGATCAAGGGTGTAGGAACTTTCCCGGTGCGCGCGATAGCGAAATTATAGAAGAATTTGTACACGATTTGCACGGATAAAAACGGATTATGGAATCATCATCAAAGAAAATCCGGAAAATCCACCAGATCCGTGTTTGAAAGATATTTCCACACGAAAATGACGGATAACCACGGATGAATTTAATATAACTTAAAAGAATCCATGAAATCCGACACGTCCTTGTGAATCCGTAGACAATTTCCTTTATGAGTTGGTATTGGATCCTGCGTTTCTTGCATATCACGGGAGCTGCGCTGTTCATCGGAGGTGTATTCGCTCGCCAGCTCGTGCGCTCCCGTCTGCGCAAAACCAGTGAACGCGACGCCTTCGCAGAGCTGACCGGGGCAGCCCGCCTCATCGACGAGCGCCTGGTGATCCCCGGCAGCGGCCTGGTGTTACTGGCCGGCATCATCCTGGCATGGATGACCGGTGCGCCATTTCTCGGGTTTATCCAGGCAGCGCCTCAGAACTGGCTGCTGGTTTCTAATATCCTGATTATCCTGGGCATGCTGCTGGTTGTGCGCGTCTTCCTGCCAGTACGCAAGCAGATCGAAGCCTGGGTGGCGCAGGCAGGCGCAGATGAGACTGTACCCTCTGAAATTCAGGCACTGATCAATAGACCCAGGTTGCAGCTGGCTTATCTCCTCGAGGAAATCTCCCTGCTGGTCATCGTTGCATTGATGGTGTTCAAGCCTTTCTAGTTTTTTGTACGCGGATTTGACGGATAAATATGGATTAATTAATTATTATCTGATTAATCCGCATTATCAGTGGGCATCGATATACAGGGGAGAAATTACGTATAGATTAAGCGAAAAAACACGGATGCAAGTAGATATTTCCCGGTAAATCCATCTCATCCGTTTGTATCCGTGTACAATAGAAGCTGTATTCAAGGGATCGCCGATGGAATTGAATCGCGAGCTTCGCAAGCAGCTAACAGGCTTCCAGCGAAACGAAATCACCGAATACCACATCTACCTGCGCCTGGCGAACGCCCAGAAATCCACCGAGAACCGGGCAGTGCTGGAGAAAATCGCGCAGGACGAGCTCACGCATTACCAATTGTGGAAAGCATACACCCACCAGGAAGTGCAGCCGAACAGGTTCTGGATGTGGTTCTATTATCTTCTCAGCCGCCTGTTTGGCTTTACTTTTGGCGTTAAGCTGATGGAGCGCGGTGAAGAGAGTGCCCAGAAGAATTATTCCGGACTGCAGGGTATCCTCCCCGATATCGACCGCATTATTCGCGATGAAGATTCGCATGAAGCCGCTCTGATCGCCATGCTGGATGAGGAGAGCCTGCGCTACGCCGGCTCGGTCGTGCTGGGATTGAATGACGCCCTGGTGGAGCTGACCGGTGCACTGGCTGGCTTAACCCTGGCGCTGCAGAACACCCAGCTGATCGCACTCAGCGGATTGATCACCGGTATCGCGGCGGCATTATCGATGGCTGCCTCGGAGTATTTGTCCACACGCTCGGAGGAGACGGAAAAACAACCTTTAAAGTCAGCCATTTACACAGGAGTGGCGTACATCATCACCGTGTCGATCCTGATCCTGCCTTACCTGCTGTTTGAAGATTTCTACCTGTGCCTGGCGCTGGCTTTGATTTCCGCGGTATTGATCATTGCAGTCTTCAATTATTACATTTCGGTTGCCAAGGACGCCCCCTTCCGACGCAGGTTCCTGGAAATGGCTGCCGTCAGCCTGGGTGTGGCTGCACTCAGCTTTATCCTGGGCTACCTAATTCGCGGCTTGCTTGGTGTGCAGATCTAAGGAAGCTTCTCAAATAGTATCGGGCAAGTTAATAAATTTGTCATCTTGAACAAAGTGAAGGATCAAGATTCTTCGCACCACCTAGAATGACCACTCAAAAAAGGAGAAATGCATGGAAATTCCAGAATATATTACAACATTAGAAGTGCGGCGCGTCTGCCAGCAATTGGGGCTGCGCGACTGGACGACGCTGACTTCTGCACTGGTAGAACTGCGTGAGGCCGAGATCATTCGAAATGAAGTCGGCGCAGAAGCGCTGGAGATTTCGGTAAAAGACTATAAAGCTGGCCTGGAAGTGGAATTAGAGCACGGGGTAGCATTTCCGGACGCCAATGTGACCAACAACCACCCCATTCTCACCGGAAAAATCGTGCTCGCTCACCTGAAAGAATCACTGGATTACTACCAGCGGCTGGACATCGCCGAGATCGAAGGGGACATCCAAAAAGCCCTGCTCAGCGGCGACCTGGAGAAATTGGCAGCCAAGCAGAAGAAGCTGGTCGCTGCAAAGGCGGTCTTGACCGAGATTGAGAACCACCAACTCAAGCAGGTCTGATTGCCTGAAAGGATGTAAAAATGAAAGTCTTCATCAGCGCAGACATCGAAGGTATAACCGGGGTAACTCATTGGAACGAGACCGAGCTGGGGCATGCCGAATACCAGGCCGCACGCGAACAGATGACCGCTGAAGTGGTAGCAGCCTGCGAAGGCGCCTTGGAGGCAGGTGCGCAAGAAATCTGGATCAAGGATTCACACGATACGGGCCGAAACCTGATCGCCTCCAGGCTGCCCAGGGAGGCGCGCCTGATCCGGGGATGGAGCGGGCACCCAATGATGATGCTGCAGGAGCTGGACAGCTCCTTCCAGGCGGTGCTGCTGGTTGGTTACCATTCGGGTGCCGGTGCCGGCAAAAGCCCGCTGGAACATACCATGGACGGCGGCAGCCTGATTGCAGTGAAAATAAACGACCGCGCGATTTCAGAATTCATTATCGACCTATACAACACCGCCTACCACCGTATACCGCTGGTCTTTGTCTCGGGTGACCAGGGACTGTGCGAAGCTGTGAAGCTGCTCAACCCGCATATCGAAACCGTGTCGGTCAAGGAAGGGCGGGGTGATTCGACCATCAACCTGCACCCCCAGCTAGCAGCTGAGCTGATCAGGGAGGGTACAAAAAAAGCCTTGCAGGGTAACCTGGAGGCCTGCCAGGTCGACCTGCCGGTCCATTTCAGCGTGGAAGTGGTCTACCGGCTTCAGGCGAAAGCTTACCAGTTCGGGTTCTTCCCCGGGGCAAAGCAGGTCGATCCTCGGACAGTTCAGTTCGCTACCGACGATTACTTTGAGGTGCTGCGCTTCTTTCTTTTCGCACTGTAAGGGGGGTTATTGTGCTGGTTTTACACCCAGGAAGACTTCAGGCGTCCACTGTGCGATCTCGTTGAGCGGGCAGGGCACTGCGCGCGGCAAGAAGCCAGCTGCCGCGATGGTTTCCAGCCACTGTGACCGGCTGAACAGCCCCAGCACATGGCGATCGGATTTCACGCTCACTTCTCCCGCCTCATCCCTCATCAGGTAGGCAAAGTCAGACAGGTATGTGTCATCTGTAGGGTCGGGGTCCCAGGTCCATTCCAGGTAGCGCAGGGAACGGGAATCCCCGTCGTAACCACCGTGGCTGGTGTCCGGTTGAAAGGTCTCGCGCGTGAAATCGGGTGCGAACAAGGCCACACCACCCGGGCAGCAGTGGGCATAGGCCGTCTCAAATGCCTGGCGCAAATTTGGCAGGCTGGTCAAGTAGCAAACCGCGTCATGGATGAAGACCGCATCGAACAGGCGGTCGAGCCGGATGGTGCGCATGTCGCCCTGCAGGTGCTCGCACTGCGGGTTGATGGAGTGGCTGAGCTCCAGCATATGCGGGGAGAGGTCGGTGAGTGTGAGCCTGTTTACCTGTTTGCCTGTTTACCTGCTTACCTGATTACCTGGTTATGTTTATTGATTACTGTTCTCTACTGCCTCTGGATCCATCCAGAAGATTTCCCAGATATGCCCGTCCAGGTCCTGGAAGCCGTGCTGGTACATGAAACCGTGATCCTGTGGCTGGTTATAGGTCGTGCCGCCGGCGGAGACAGCCTGGCTCACGATCTCATCGACTTTTTCCCGGCTGTCAAAAGAAAGCGCCAGGAGCACTTCGGTGACTTTGGTAGCGTCGCTGACTGCCTTGGGAATAAACTGCTGGAATTTTTCACGAGTCAGCAGCATGGCGAAGATTTTCTCGTCGATGATCATGCAGGCAGCAGTTTCATCTGTGAATTGCTGGTTGAATGCGAAGCCGAGATTGGAAAAAAATTCTTTCGTCTTCTGGAGGTCTTTTACTGGTAAATTCACGAATATTTGCACCGGTTTCTCCTAATTTATTTCTCTCCTGTGTTCTCGTCGATCCTGCCATAAGATTAAAAGTAATTTGCACAGGTTAATACACAAGCAGAATGACTAACTGTTATCTTACCATCCGAACCATGTATTAGTGATATTATTTATCCAGTTTATCAATTTTCCGGGTGGGTGATTTATTTCAGCATCATTCTGATAATCAGCTAATTGTAAAGTCACCACTTTGGGAGGGTAATTTGGAGAAATTTTCAATCGATACAATCATCATCGGCGCTGGACAGGCCGGGCTGGCAACCAGCTATCACCAATCACAGCAAGGAAAGGAAAACCTGGTACTCGAAAAAGCGGATATACCAGGGCATGTCTGGCGGGTCGAGCGCTGGGATTCCTTCAACCTGGTCAGGCTGCCGGTTACCGACTCATACGGGTTTCCGAACACAAAGCGCGGTGTCACCGATTATCCCGGCCTGTTTTTTATGGGAATGCCCTGGCTGTATAAGTTCAAGTCTGGGTTCCTGTTCGGTGTCGGTGAGGACGCTGCCCACATCGCCTCGCTCATCTCATCAGCGCACTAAGAAAGGCAGCCTGGCTCGCCACGCTTCCGGAACCTGGTATTCGAAGGCACCGATGTCGCAAAACGCATACCCGATGTGCGGCGGACTGGGCGACTTCCTGTACTGGTAGTAAGTTCGCTGATTTGGTCTTCGTTCACTCGAGCCAGGAAAGCTCATTAAAGACCTCACAGGTTTTCCCAAACCTGTAAGGTCTGTGCGAATAAAATTTCCTAAATAGCCATATATTGCATATGTCAACTGCATTCGAACTGATCAATTATATTGACATATTCGAACTATGTGGTATTATAAATGGATAAGGATTAAAACATGGCTGACGACCAGAAAATCGAAGAAATCATCCGCCTGCACTGGGGCATCCTGGCTGCCATGCAGTTCTCCAGCCGCCCCGATTGGATGGAGCTGGAGATGACCATGGCGCAAATCAAGGCTCTCTTCACCATCTCACAGGGTGATGCCGTGCCTGTCAGCCGCATTGCTGAATACCTGGGAGTCGGACAGCCGACCGCCAGCCATCTGGTGGATAAAATTGTCCGATCCGGGCTGGCCTCCCGCACCGAAAATCCGGACGACAGGCGTGTCAAGCTCGTCCGTCTGACCTCCGCAGGTCAGGACCTGGTACGGCGACTGTACCAGGGCGGCGAACAGCAATACCGCCTGTGGTTGAGCGGATTAACCAGCGATGAGCTAAAAAGCCTGCTGGCAGGGCTTACTGCCCTGGCACGGCAGGCTGAATTACCAAATTAAAACTAAAATTTCCTGCCGAAGTCATGCAGAGCAGAATGGGATTGCTTCCTCTGCAATTGTTCAATGCGCCTGTAACCATGACTAACGCCTGCAGGCAACGTTTAAAGGTAGATATTTACTGATGAAAGGAAGAATCGAATGGAGAAAACAACTACTCTCGGTCAAAGCAGCTTGAAAGTGCCGCGCCTGGGACTCGGTGCGATGACCTGGGGGCAGCCGACTGGCTGGGCGCGCTGGACCCCCGCCCAGCTGTCGTATGGTCCATCGCACGGGGCGCAAGAAGAACAGGATGCCCTGGAGATTTCCCTGGCAGCCGGTGTGAACCTGGTGGATACTGCCTCGATGTACAGCAACGGCGCTTCCGAGCGCCGGTTAGCCCAGCTGTCAGAAGGCAAGGACCTTATCCTGGCGACGAAATACCCACCGCCTTTCAGCGGAAAAGTGGATAATTTCCAGAAAGTGCTGGCAGGCAGCCTGGAGCGATTACAGTGCACGACCATCGACCTGTACCAGGTCCACTACCCCGTGCGCCATATGCCAATTGCCGAATTGATGAATTACATGGCGGATGCAGTCGAGGCCGGCAAAGTCAAGACTGTTGGAGTGAGCAATTTTACTGCTGAACAGATGCGATTGGCACATGCCGACCTGGCGAAGCGCGGCATACCTCTGGCGTCCAACCAGGTGCAGTACTCCCTGGTTTACCGGAAGCCCGAGATCGACGGTGTCCTGGACGCCTGTCGCGAGCTGGGCGTGACACTGATTGCTTATTCCCCGTTGGGGATGGGTGCCCTGACTGGAAAATATACCTCGCAGAAGCATGCCAACGGGTTCCGCCGCCTGATGCCCGGTTTCCGCGGCCAGGCGATCCAGGCGGTGCAGCCGCTGCTCGAAATGCTGGGTGAGATCGGTAAAGGTTATGGGAAAAGTCCTATCCAGGTGGCGCTGCGTTGGCTGATCGAAAATGAACTCGTGCTGCCGATCCCGGGCGCGAAAAACAGCAGGCAGGCTCAGGAAAATGCCGGGGCATTATCCTTCTCATTGACCGGCGATGAAATTGAATCGCTCGACCAGGCCAGTCTGGCCTGGAAAAAGTGAGCTAGATTTCTTCCGCCAGCTCCACGAAACGCATATACGGTATAGCCACCCAGCTCTCCGCTGTGGAAGCGCCGTTCTTCAGGCTGATCATGGAGACCTTGGCCGCGATCTCTTCGTCCGGCGCTTCGTAGATATCGAGGAAATCGAACTGCCCCAGGAGTGCATAATGCGCCAGGAAGTTGACTTCCGGGCATTTCTCCCTGACTTCTTCCAGCCATCTCTGCCCGGAGCGGGCCTGGTCCCTGAGGCGCTTCGAAGCATCAGGCGACAGCTTGGTCATCAATACGTATGTCTGCATGCTGAACCTCCTTATTTGATCTGGATCAATTTGCATGGCTTAGACCTCACAGATTTTCTTAAACCTGTGAGGTCTGCGATTAACTATTTTCCCAATCCAATCCCCGCAGACCCCAGCAGCCGGGCCTGGCCATTGAACCGAGTATAGCCCAGCTCGCATTTACCTGCAATAGGTTGGGTCAGCCGGTCCCTGACCAGTTTGTCTGCTCCCAATTAATTTAGCGAGCCTGCAATTCATGAAATTGATTCTAATCGGGGCTGGGAGCCATGGTGGGAGCAGCACTGGCCTTATTAGGATTTCTGCTGACGTTTGTCACCAGCATTGCGATTGGAATTTACGATGAAAGGAGGCAGCTAGCCTTCGGGGATCATAAATCAAAAAGCAACAAGAAAATGGATAGGATATGAAAAGGAGGAATTCCTTCCAAATTAAGTTTCCCATCGATGTTCACCCGCAAAAGCGGTGGATTATAATCAATGCTCGGTTCACGCCGATGGCAGGAAAGAATCCTGACCTCCATTTATTGGTTAGGCAGCCTGCGTGACTCAATTATCGAGGAGAAACAAGAAATGCAAATTCCACAGGAAATTCGCAGCCTGATCGAAACCGGCACTCCGGCCCACCTCGTAACGATCAACCGCGACGGCAGCCCCCAGGTGACCGTGGTGTGGATCGGTCTCGACGGCGACGAAATCATCTCTGGGCACCTGGGTGCGAACCAGAAAGTCAAGAATATCCGGAGAGACCCGCGTGTGGCCATCTCGCTGCAGTCCGCGAACCTGAGTGCGCTGAACCTGACCGAGTACGCCGTGCTGTACGGCGAAGCCCGCATCGAAGAAGGCGGGGCGCCGGAGCTGCTGCAGAAACTGGCCGAGGTATACATCGGACCTGGTGTAAAGTTCCCACCGATGGAAAACCCGCCCCCCGGGTTCATCGCACGCATTCGGGTCAAACGCATCACAGGCGTGGGACCCTGGACCGGGCGCCCGGTTTGAATTCTGAAGGTGGATCTTTGTTAACAAGACTGTTAACCTTTTTCGACCAGAATGCTTACCGGCGCGAGGTCGAGCGTTATGCTCCACTCCTGGCGCAGGTCAACCGCCGCGAGCCTCAATACCGCCAGCTGAGCGATGTTGCCCTGCGAGATACCACCGGCCGACTCAAAACGCGGCTGCAGGCCGGCGAGCCTCTCGAAAATCTGATCCCGGAGGCATTCGCTGCGGTGCGTGAGGCTGCCTGGCGCACGATCGGCCTGCGGCACTACGACGTCCAGGTGATCGGAGGGATTGTCCTGCAGAAAGGGGCAATCGCCGAGCTGCGTACCGGTGAAGGTAAAACCCTGGCTGCCACGCTGCCGCTGTACCTGACCGGTTTGCAGGAAAAAGGCGCCCACCTGGTGACGGTCAACGACTACCTAGCGCGCCGCGACGCGCGCTGGATGGGACCGGTATTCCATTTCCTGGGGCTGAGCGTGGGCGTGCTGCAGGCAGACGAGCCGGGTTCTCCCGAGCGCCGCGGGTATTTATTCGATCCCGGGCTTCCGGCTGCGGAGGAAAAATTCAACTTCCTGCGCCTGGCCAGCCGCACTCAGGCTTACTCGGCAGACATCACTTACGGCACGAACAGCGAATTCGGCTTCGATTACCTGCGGGACAACCTGGTGCGCCGTCTCGACCAGAAAGCCCAACGCAGCCAGTTTTACGCCATCGTCGATGAAGTGGATAATATCCTGATCGACGAAGCACGCACCCCGCTGATCATCTCGGGTGAGAACAGCAGCCAGGTCGAGTGGTACAACCGCATGGCAGCGGTGGTAAGTAAGTTGGGGCAGCATGAAGTCGAGATTGACCGGCGCGAGCAGGTGGTCTCCCTGCGGCCAGCCGGAGAAAAGCACGTGTCGGCGCTGCTGGGGATGCCTTTAATTGACCCGCGCCGCCCGGAAGAAGCCAGCCCGGAGCAGCGGCACCTGCTAGGTCACCTTGAGCAGGCGTTGCGGGCGCGCTTCCTGTACCAGCGCGACCGCGAATATGTCATCCAGGATAGCAAAGTGGTGATCGTGGACGAGTTTACCGGCCGGATGATGCCAGGCCGCCGCTGGACAGACGGCCTGCACCAGGCGGTGGAAGCCAGGGAAGGGCTGGAAGTACAGAGCGAGTCCATCACCTACGCCACCATCAGCCTGCAGAACTACTTCCGCATGTATAAAGTGCTCTCGGGGATGACAGGCACGGCACTGAGCGCCTCGCCGGAATTCGAAAAGATCTACAGGCTGCGGGTGCATCCGATCCCCACCCACGTGGAGTACCAGGCCCTGCACAAAGACGGA
>Ga0154795_1096_pt1 | contig 23720 bp, 29 predicted proteins | sample Rifle2008BG16ft_FD_105803 | JGI IMG/M metagenome (GOLD analysis project Ga0154795, IMG submission 105803) | Chloroflexi bacterium RBG_16_54_18 | reverse complement strand
TTTCACGGCCCTTACCGTTGGATCCGCCATCCCATCTATGCTGCGTTTCTTCTGATCCTGGGTTCGACCCTTTTTATCTCGGCGAACTGGTTCGTCGGCCTCTCGTGGATATTGATGACCGGCCTGGATGTCGCTGGTCGCATCAGGACAGAGGAAGCATTGATGTCAGGCCGGTTTGGTGAGCGCTACCAGGTCTACATGCAGCATACCGGCCGGCTCTTCCCCCGGCTTTGATTTTCAGGTTTCGGTCTCTATCAGCACCGCCTGCAGCCTGTGCAGTGTGTCGATCAGGTTTTGCTGGTCAGCTTCGCTCAGGGCTTCCATCCACCCCTTTTGATTCTGGTGCACGATCGGGCGAAAGGTATTGGCGACCTGTACTCCCGTATCCGTCGGTTCAATTAAAAGCATGCGCCGGTCCGATCCATGCGGAGTCCTGCGAACGTACCCGCGCCGTTCCAGCGAGTCAACCAATCCCGTAACGGTAGCCCGGCTGATGATCAGCCGGGAGGCAATCTCGTGCGGAGACAAAGGCCTCTCGGAATCAGCCAGGATGCTTAATACCAGCCCGCCGGCGGGGCTCAGGTCGAATGGTTGGAGCAGTCCGGTGATGCGCTTGACAAGCAAATCTGCCGTGAAGACCAGGTTCATGGCGCTTTCTGTCGCTCTCGCGCTGGCATCCGGGTAGCGCTGCTCAAAGTCGGGTGCTATTTGGACCGCTGTATTGTTAGCCATCTGATAATTAGCCTCTTGACAAAAATAGTTAGTGCACTTATAATCAGGAGTATAACATATATTGGTAAACCGGATAAACATGGAGGTAACTATGGACGTAAACATGGAAGTAAAGGTGGCAACCAATCAATACAAGGTTTTGGCCCCCGGAGAAGGCCTGCGGCTGAAATCGGGTCCCGGCAGGGACCTCATTTTCAAGGTCACCGGCGAAGATACGGGTGGAGCTTTCGACTATTTTGTGGTTGAAGTGGCGCCGCGCAGTGGTCCGCCATTGCATGTTCATTATAAACAGGAAGAAACCATCCACGTTCTGAAAGGGCAGTACAAGGTCAGGATCGGGGATGAATTCTTCTACATCCAGGAAGGTGGCTTCGCCTATCTCCCTTCCAATGTCCCGCATGCCTTCCTCAACTTGACTTATGAACCCGGTGAGATCATCGTGGTCTATACCCCGGGCGGCGGACACAGGTTCTACGAAGAGTTCGGGCCAATCTCGCGCAGTGGTCCGCCCGATCCAAAAGTTCTCGCCCCGCTGTTTGCGAAGTACGACATGGCCCTGCTTGGACCGCCGTTGAGCCCTGATTGACATCTTAGTGGATGGTATTTCGGGTCAGGCCTGGGAATTGGCGTTGTTCTCTGTATAATTGCATTTGGAAGGAGGACACATGAAAATTCCCAGGCTGACCGTGGTCACACTTGGTGTGGCCGATTTACGCAGGGCGACCGATTTTTACGCACAGGTTCTTGGCACGCCCCCCAATACCTTGAACGAGGGAGTCACCTTCATCGAGCTGCCGGGCACCTGGCTTTCCCTGTTCCCACTCGAACACCTGGCCCAGGATATCTCCCTAGAAGTCTCCCCAACGCGCGGCGCTTTCAGCGGGTTCACCCTGGCCCATAACGCCCGCAGCAAAGAGGACGTCACCGCCATCATCGAGCGCGCCCGTTCGACCGGCGCGCGCATCTGGAAAGAGCCCCAGCAGGCTTTCTGGGGCGGCTTCCACGCCTATTTTTCGGATCCCGATGGCTATTTCTGGGAGGTGGTCTGGGGTCCCATGTTCGAGTTTACTGCGGACGGCGCCCTGAAATCTACGGATGCTTCGTAAATCCCAGGAGGTAGAATTTCGACCGGCATCCAGCAGGCAAGGATTCTCAATTCTGGAAAGCATTCTCGCGCTTCGAATATTGTGCCTTGAATAGTTGGCTGGAGCAGTTCAAATTCGATCCAATTTCACCCCTGCTTAACGCAGGCGACCCGGCCCTGGAGTATTTCACCCGCCGCGACCTGCTCGGTGAAGCGCTCCCCCCCATCGAAGGCTTGTGGAAGCTGCCGGAAGCCAGTCGGATTCTGCGCAAACAGCTGCCGGACGGGAGCTGGCCGCGCCCCGGCGATAAAAAATTCCCGGCGGTAAATTACAACCTGATCGAAACCTGGCGCCAGCTGCGCTATCTGGTCGAAAAATACGGCATGACTCGCCAGCACCCGCAGGTCGAAAGGGCCGTTGAGTTCGTTTTCTCCTGCCAGTCGCCGCAGGGTGACCTGCGCGGCATCCTGGCCAACCAGTATGCCACCTACTACACCGGCGCCATCCTGTCGCTGCTCATCCAGGCCGGCTGTGTCGATGATCCGCGCATCGAAAAAGGTTTCGATTGGCTGTTGGTGATGCGCCAGGAGGACGGTGGCTGGACCATCCCACTGCTCACGCACAAGCTTGACCGGGCCGCGATCTACCGCCTGACCAGCGAGTATACCGAACCTCTCGAGCCGGATCGCACCAGGCCATTCTCCCACAACTGGACCGGCATGGTGCTGCGCGCGTTTGCTGCCCACCCGCGCTGCCGGCACTCCGACGCTGCCTGGACAGCCGGTAAGCTGCTGAAATCGCGTTTCTTCCAGCCCGACAGTTACACTTCCTACCAATCGGCCGGCTACTGGCTGCGCTTTGAGTTTCCTTTCTGGTGGAATAACCTGTTAACTTCCCTGGATTCATTGAGCAGGATTGGTTTCACGCGAGAAGATGAGCAAATCCAATGCGGCTTGCAGTGGTTCATCGAACACCAGCAGGACTCTGGCTTGTGGAAGGATACTTACACCAAGGAGACTAAAATTTCTTTGCACAGGATTCTGGAGAGGGGGCTGTGGGTGAGCCTGGCGGTCTGCCGGGTCTTTAGAATGCTGAGTTGAGTTAGTAGTATAATTCCGGTCTGATTACTCGATTATGAAGGGAGGATTTATGGGATCACAGGTATCTGCCGCATCTTCACCAGAGCGTCGAGTGCTCATCGCATTCTTGTTATTCGTCTTTTTATCGGGTGGTGCCTCGGTCGCCATTCGAATAACCTATGCCGAGCTGGCGCCTTTCTGGGTGGCCTCCACCCGTTTTACCCTGGCAGCCCTGGTATTTTGGGGTGTGGCATTCTTGCAGAAAATCCCCCTGCCGAAAGGGCGCGCACTGGCTGGAGCAGTAATCTTCGGCACGCTGACCGTCGGATTAGGATTTCTGCTGATTTCCTGGGGCCTGGTAGCCACTCCCGCCAGCCTGGCCATGGTTTTGATGGCCATGGTACCGCTGTGGACTGTTTTTCTCTCCGCTTTGCATGGGGTGGAATCGCTCAGCTGGCGCGGCCTGTTTGGCTCGCTCCTGGCGGTGCTGGGAATTGCTTATATCGTGCGCGGCGAATCCGCCGCCCATATTTCTCTTGCGCACATCGTCGCCATTCTTGTGGCAACAGTTTTTAATGCCGAAGCTGGCGTGTTGATCAAGAAATTCCCGCCCAATCCGCCGGTGATGACCAACGCGGTCGGTATGAGTGTGGGGGCGTTCATCCTGGCGGTCGCTTCGCTGCTGACGGGTGAAAAATGGACCATCCCGCAGCAGGCGCGCACCTGGACTGCATACATCTACCTGGTTTTATTTGTGACTGTGCTGGCGTTTTTCCTATACATGTTCGTGCTGAGCAGGTGGAAAGCTTCCACCACCTCTTATGGCTTCGTGCTCACCCCCCTGGTCACGATTGTCGTGGCTTCATCACTGGCAGGGGAAGTAATTACGCCTGCCTTCCTGGTCGGCGCTGCAATGGTGCTGGCAGGCGTGCTGGTCGGAGCTTTGCTGCCCTCCAAAGCCAGGGTCGAGGCAGTGGAGGAATGCAAGGACCGCGCCGGGCAGGTGCTGCCGCGCTGCACCTGAGCTCTCCGCATAATGATACTGGTATGGAGAATTTAATTCCGCGTCATCCGTTAATCTGGTTTTTTGGGATGGCATTCCTGTTTTCCTGGATTGCCGTCCTCCGCCGCATCCTGAATCCGGCCCTTCCAGTCGAGCCGTTCCAGATTTTGGGAGAGTTTGCATGCTTACCCCTTTCCTTTGATGATGGAGTACACGGTCATCCCAAGGAACAACAGGATCGCCACTTCATTGAGCAAACCACCCAATCGGCGTATTTCGAGTTGATCCGTCAGATCGCCAGCCACGCGTAAGAGCAGCGAGAGATGCAGCAGCACAAGATGACCATAAAAGGCAGGATGGAAATTTATCGGCACGCCGAGAATGGCGGGGAAGATTATGGGGGCATGGCCGAAGATCATGGACATCACAAAGCCAAGGAAAACCACGTGCAGCACCGCATCATAATACGGTCCGGCGTAGGTTGCGCCGACTGATAATTGAAGCACACCGCCTACCCCCAACCAGATGAAACCGCTGAACAGGCAGATGGCAATATAACGCGTAAGCGGATTGGCGTGCTGGATGTTGAGCCTCGCAAGGTCGTTCTTCAAGAACCAGAGTGACAGGACCAGCATGGACAGCCCGCTCAAGCGCGCACCCCCATCAAGGTTGAAGACCGCCAGCATCGCCCCTGCAAAAAGTGCAGCCATGCCCAGGATAAATATGCGGATCTGCACTGGACTGGTTCGTAATACCCGGTTGATTTCAAGGCGTTCGCCGCCGATGGTCAGGATCAGGAAAGCCATCCACCAGGTTACGATTTGATAGATCGGCAGGCCGGACACCCACAGGAGATTGCCGATCACCCATGCCAGGGCGCCGAACGCCACCGTGATTGTATGAATGTGAGGTTCGCGGCGCACCATGACAATCAGGATGGCAAGGGTGCCGAGGCTCCCCAAAGTGAGAAGGAGCTCACCAACACCGGGTGCGATCAATAAGCCCATCCATCCCAATCCGGTCAATATCGGCACCAGGAACATCCATCTTTGACGAATGGCGACGGCGCGCTCCAGCGGGATCAATACACCAAGAAAACCGGAGACCATTAATGGACCGTGCGCGAGGGTAAGGTTGGGAAAAGCGGGCAAACTCCAACCCAGGCGAAGCAATCCCGCCCACAGTCCCAGGAGCAGGGCGAAAATGGCGAGCATCAGCAAAGGGATAAACCGGGTGAGTAATTTCATGGATGCGATTGTACCTTGCCTTTGCGGAACAGCGGAGCTGCCCCATCATTCCTTGAGCGAGCCCAATAAGGTACCTAATTGAAGGAATAGTTGTGAGAACTCACGAACAACTATCCAGGCCAGAAAGTGTTATTTATTGAGGTAAGTTAATCTCAGCACAGCTTTATTCAAAATTATAAAGGGAGACGTAAAAACATGGGCATTCTCAGTTGGATCATTTTGGGCGGCATCGCTGGATGGTTGGCCAGCATTGTCATGAAGCGCAACGACCGCATGGGCTGCATCTCCAACATCATTGCCGGTGTTGTAGGCGCAGCAGTTGGCGGCTGGGTTTTCAGCCTGTTTGGCGGCCCTGGAATTACCGGATTTAACCTGACCAGCCTGCTGGTCGCATTTGTCGGCGCGGTAATAGTTTTGGCAGTGGTCAACCTGATCTTTGGCAGGAAATGACCTGAGATCCTGGGCTCCAAAAATCAACTATTCCCTCATGTAAAGCGAAAGAGTTGGATCCTTCGCTTCGCGCAAAATGAAGTACTCACCTGGTGAAGCCTGGCACACAATCAAGAAGAGCCTTTTTCAGCAATAACACCCGGCCACATCGGCCTGCAGTAAGCTGGTTTGTTTTTCTTTGAGAGATACTTTCCGCACATCCCCTCCAGCAATCTAGTTTCTTCTGCTGGAGCTTTATAATTCCAGGCATGCCACATAAAGCGCGCTTTGCAGTTAATATGGGTCTGCTGGACCAGGTGGGTGATCGCCTGCGCGCGCTTGGTGACGTTTATTGGATCGTGGGAGGGGCCGGTTCCGGTAAAACGACCGTCTGCCGCCTGCTCTCAGACCTTCGTGATCTGCCGGTATACGACATGGATGCCCGTATTTACGGCTCTTATCACAGTCGCTTTAATCCGCAGCGCCACCCGGTCAATTGGGCCTGGTCGCAGTCTCCTGACGCTCTGGCCTGGCTGCTCGACATGTCCTGGGACGAATTCAATCATTTCAACCAGGCCGCCTCGCCTGAATACCTGGACTTGTTGGCTGAAGACCTGGCAGCCTTGCAGCCACATGATTGTGTGCTGGTTGATGGAGGGATCAGCAATCCGGGATTGCTATCACGCGTGATTCCAACCCAGCACATTGTGTGCCTGGCGGTGGATGGCTCCGAGAGCGCCCAGGTGTGGGAACGGGAGGCTGATAGGCAGGCGATGAAGGAAGCCGTCTTCCGACTGCCGCACCCTTAAGCTGCCTGGCAGCGCTTTTTGGAATTTGACACCCGCCTGACGAAGAACATACTGGATGAATGCCGTGTGTGTGGAATACCGGTTTGCCTGAGAGAGATCACCACCTCGCAGGAGAAGATGGCTGGACAGGTTGCCGCCTTGCTGGGATTGTGATAGATTAATCACTGGGAGAATTTTTACACCACCAGGAGCTCCAGATGCATGTAAATGAATTCGTTGGCTGCCAGGCATTTCCATGTCAGGATGTAAACAAAAGTAGCTACCTTGTCCCTTCTGTCGAAATCAATCCAGATTCCGTCACGATCATCATGATCTCGGAAGCCTCCCCAGCTGATCCCGCCGACTATTATTACGCCGCCGGGCAGCCCTCCTTCCAGCAGACCACCGTGACGGCCTTCAACGATGCCGGCATCCAGGTCTCTACCATCCGGGACCTGCTGGATATGGGAGTGTACTTCACCAGCGCCGTGAAATGCGGCAAGACCGGGTACGGCCTCCAGACACAGACCATCAAAGAATGCTCACACATTTTAGAGAAAGAGCTGGACCTGTTCCCGCTGGTCAAAGCATACCTGTTGATGGGCGATGTGGCCATCAAAGCCGTCAATGAGATTGCCCGCCGGGCAGGCGCGGGGCGCGTCATCCCCGCTGGCTCCACCTACAAGCTGCGCGGGCAGGAATACCACTTCCGGGGAGCGCGCGCCTTCCCATCTTACCTGCAGGTTGGCCCCAGTTTCAACATCGAGAAGAGCAAGCGCCGCATGATCGCCGAAGACATTGCAGCAGCTCTTAAAATTTCCGGCTGACCGGGCACCAATCGACCAATCGACTAATTGACTAATTGACTGGTTGCCTGATTACCTGGTCGCCTGATTGCCTGATCGACTTATCGACCCATCGACCCATCACGAATTTCTTCAGGAGGTTCTCCATGCTCCGCTATATCCTCGTCAGCCTGGGCAGCGGGCTGCTCTTCGGCGTGCTCGACGCCCTGCTTAACGCCAACCCGCTGGCGGTCAGGCTCTTCTCAGTTTATAAGCCCATTGCCAGGAATTCGGTTAATCCACTGGCTGGGATTCTGATCGATATCGCCTACGGGTTCATCATGGCGGGGATATTCCTGCTGCTGTACGAAAGCCTGCCGGGTCCGACCGGAATCGTAAAGGGTCTCAGCTTTGGGCTGCTGGCCTGGTTTTTCCGTGTCGTCATGCAGGCCGCCTCCAGTTGGGTGATGTTCGAAGTGCCGCTTCAAACCGCGGCCTACAGCCTGATCGCCGGGCTGCTCGAGATGCTCCTGATCGGGCTGCTCTATGGCCTGACCCTCAAACCTTTCGAGCTCTAGTGAAAAGTTGCTCTCAGACCTGATCTGAAAATAGATTTTCATCCTTGATGGTGAAATTTATATCATGATGACTCACAGGTTTTCCCAAACCTGTGAGGTCTGTGCTGCGAAAGGATCAAGTTCAATTAAGGTGGTGAATAAATGAATCCTCCCCTCGATTGGCTGTTAGAAGGTGAACCCTGGATCGCTTACCGCACCCGCCTGGATTTGCTCGACCAGGCAGAAAGCGACCCTCAGGTGAGCGCAGCGCGTCTGTCGCTGTTGGAAGATTCTGCTGTCAAAAACCTGGCGGCCGGGCTGGCCGGCTGGCCTGGCACGGTGATCTCCAGCCACAAAAGCGCCGGGCAGCCTTTCCACAAATTGACCTTCCTGGCCGACCTGGGCTTGAGGGTCGGAGACCCGGGGATGGATCCCATCATCGGGCGCATCCTGGAGCACCAGTCCCCGGAAGGTCCCTTTCAGCTGCCGGCGGAAATACCCACCCACTATGGCGGAACTGGCCAGGCGGCCTGGGGCTGGGCCTTATGCGACGCTCCTCTGCTGGTCTACGCCCTGCTCAAGTTCGGGTTAGGAGACCGGCCCACGGTCCAGTCTGCCCTGCAGCACCTGGTCGGGCTGCTGCGCGTGAACGGCTGGCCGTGTGCCGTCTCGAAGGAGCTCGGATCGTTCCGCGGCCCGGGACGTAAAGAAGACCCGTGTCCATTCGCCAACCTGGCCATGCTCAAAGCCCTTTCTGTAGTCCAGGGCGACGCATACCAGGAGGCGAGCCGGATTGGGGCCGAGACGCTCCTGGAATTGTGGAGCGAGAGCCGTGAGCGTCACCCGTACATCTTCTACATGGGCACCGATTTCCGCAAATTGAAGGTGCCATTTGTCTGGTACGACCTGCTGCACGTCCTGGATGTATTGTCGCGCTTTCCCTGGCTCAGAAATGACGACCGGCTGCTCGATATGCTCGCGGTGCTGGAGAGCAAGGCAGACGATCATGGTCGCTTCTCCCTCGAATCGGTCTGGACAGCCTGGAAGGATTGGGAGTTCGGGCAGAAGAAGCAGCCCTCACGCTGGCTGACGCTGCTGGCCTGGCGCATTATCCGGCAGGCGAAAAACCAACCAAACTAGATGAATAAAGGTGTAAAATATCTCTCCACACCAGAACCTCCATTGCGCTGTAATTTGGGAAACATCCGGTTTTTTGTGTAAGGAATAAAGGGAATTGAGATGGCAGAGAACAAGACCAGGCTCACTGGATTGAGCGTAAATGCTTTTATTGAAGGCGTCCCCGAAGAGCATAAGCGCCGTGACAGCTTCACTATCCTTGAGCTGATGAAGCGCATCACTGGAAAAGAGCCCCTGATGTGGGGAGATAGCATCATCGGCTTCGGCAGCTACCACTACAAGTACGAAAGCGGGCGGGAAGGCGACATGCCCCTGGCTGGATTTTCTCCCCGCAAACAGAATCTGACCATCTATATTTTGTCTGGTTTCGATAATTATGACAGGCTGATGGGTAGCTTAGGAAAACACAAAACCGGAAAAATCTGCCTGTACATCAACAGGCTGTCCGATGTCGACCTCACAGTCCTGGAACAGATTATCCGGGAATCGTATAACCTCATGCTCAAAAGGGAACCAGGATAATTCATGCTGCATCCGCTGGTCGAACAATTTCGTTTCACCCGCCGCGAGTGGCTGCGCGGGTTGGAGGGTCTGTCGGACGAGGATGGCGCACGCCACTTCGAATCGATGAACTGCATCGCCTGGACCGTCGGGCACCTGGCCTGGCATGAGCAGCGCTACTGGCTGCAGTTTGGCCAGAATAAGATCCTATACCCTGAGCTCAACACGACCTTCGCTTATGGTGCGCCGATGAGCACCCCCGTTCTGGGGGAGATGCTGAAAATTTGGCATGCAGTCACCCGCCAGGCCGATGCCTTCCTGAATCCGCTGACAACGGAAGCGCTGCAGGCTGAGCTGCTGCGCGCTGGGCAAGCGGTCGGTCAGACGGTCGGCTCCGCTATGCGACGAATAACTTACCACTACTGGTACCACATCGGGGAAATCCAGGCTATCCGCCAGCTGTTGGGGCATGCTGATTTACCCGAATATGTGGGCGATATTGAAATTGAGGCGCCTTACCGCCCGGAATAGAACTATAGGAGAGATTTTATGAGCAGTATCGACCAGGCATACGAAACACAATTGAACAATATACATAAGAAGACTGGCAATTCCATGGAACAGTTGGCAGCCATCATTCACAAAAGCGGCCTCTCTAAACACAGCGAGATCCGCGCTATGCTCCAGCGCGACCTCGGGCTCGGGTACGGCGACGCCAACACCCTGGTTCACTTTGTGCTCAAAACGGATGGCACGAGCGCCGCACAGGCTTCTGGCGCCTCGATCGACGATGTTTTGAGTGAGATTTATTCCGGACCGAAAGCAGAGCTGCGCCCGATTCATGACAGGCTGATGGATGCCATCAATCAGTTTGGAGAGTTTGAGATCGCACCGAAAAAAGGCTATGTCAGCCTGCGGCGCAAAAAAGCAGTTTGTCATGATCGGCCCGGCCGCAATAACACAGGTCGAAGTAGGCCTGAATTTGAAGGGCGTTGAGGCTACGGAGCGCCTGGTGGCCCTGCCTCCCGGAGGGATGTGCCCATTCAAAGTGAATGTAACCCGGATCGAAGAAGTAGACGCCGAGCTCATTTCCTGGATCAAAGGCGCCTACGAAAGTGCAGGTTGACAGCACGGATCAGGTGAGCGATGGATTTTCAGTCTGCCGTGGCTTTTGTCCAGGAAAAGGGGGGACCTTTGAACCTGGCCCGGCTCGCTTACCTGCTGGATAAAAAGCCTGCGGACGCTTCCATCACCAGCCAGCTGCTTTCACTCCAGCGGCCGGACGGCGGCTGGGAACCCTTTTGGGCCACCGGTTACAGCTCCCTGGATGCTACCTGTTTTCGCCTGGCCCAGGCGGAAGCCATGGGTCTTACTGTAGCGCACCCGGATATCGAGCGAGCCGTCCAGTTCCTGGTTCAGCGGCAGAGCCCGGATGGGAGCTGGGAAGAGTCCCTCGGCGAGCTGGCTGATGCGCCGCCTTGGGTACGCCCCGGCTCATTACAGGCTCGCCTCTATCTCTCGGCCATCTGCGGTTTTTGGGTCGTGGTGTTCAGTCAAAACCTGACCGCCGCAGGCAGCGCCGCTGGATATCTCCACAACCATCTCACTCCTGAAGGGCGCCTGCCTTCATTCCTGCATGCTAACTGGCTGGCATGCGGCCTGTGGTACCGGATGAACCGGATGGAGCCGGCCACCAGGATCTTGGGATACCTGGGCACCAGGTTTCAGGACATGGATAGCAGCAACCTGGCCTGGCTTTTGAACGTGCTGTTGGTAGCTGGATTCGACCCGCACGAACCCATCCTCCAGCCGGCTGCCGACCGGCTGGAAGCATTCCAATCTGCAGATGGTTATTGGCCTGGTGCGGGTGGTCCCGACCAGGACCTGCCCACCACCCTGGAAGCCCTGCGTGCTCTGCGCTGGCTGGGTCGTTAACAGCCTGGATTACCAGCGATTAGATCGGCAAGCCGTTGTAACAGCAGTGATTACGAGGTCAAATTGACTAAGGAAATGTTCAGGCACCAGTTTGATTATCACTGGCACACCACCTTCCGCCTGTTAGATCTGGCCGCCAACCTGATTGAGGCGGATTACCAGGGTCATCCCGGCTATGGTCACGGCTCAATCCACTCGCTTTTGGTGCACCTGCTGCAAACCGATTGGGCCTGGCGGCAGGCACTGGAAACAGGGCTGCAGCAGCCGCCCCTGCCGGCCGAGGGATTCCCGAACCTGATGGCGGTTAAAGGTGGATTTCTGGCAGAGAAAGCAGCCTGGGGGAGCTTCCTGGATGGGCTGGCGCCGGAGGAAGTGGAAACGGAGATCACACTGACCACCCGGCGAGGCAATCCTGTAGAATTTCCGCGCTGGCGCATCCTGCAGCACGTGGTGCTGCACGGCATGCAGCATCACTCCGAGCTGGCGCGCCGCCTCACCGAACACGGACAGTCACCCGGCAACATCGATTTTATATTTTATCCAGCATCGGCATCTTAATCCCATGTCTTTTGGCAGCCGCGATCGCCTGCTCGTAGCCCGCGTCGGCGTGGCGCACAATCCCCATCCCCGGGTCACTGGTCAGCACGCGTTCCAGACGGCGGGCTGCCGCAAGCGTGCCGTCGGCCACGATCACCTGCCCGGCGTGCTGGCTGAATCCAATCCCCACCCCGCCGCCGTGGTGGAAGGATACCCAGGTCGCCCCGCCGACTGCGTTGATCAGTGCGTTAAGGATGGCCCAATCGCTGATCGCATCCGAGCCGTCTTTCATGCCCTCCGTCTCACGGTTGGGTGAGGCCACCGAGCCGGCATCCAGGTGGTCGCGCCCGATCACGACCGGCGCAGACAGGATGCCATCTGCCACCATCTCGTTGAATTTCAATCCGGCTTTAGCCCGCTCACCATAACCCAGCCAGCAGATGCGCGCCGGCAGGCCCTGGAACGGCACCCTCTCGCGCGCCAGTTTCAGCCATCGCTGCAGGTGTTCGTCGTGCGGAAACAGCTCGCTGACCGCTTCGTCCGTGCGGTAGATGTCCTGAGGGTCGCCCGAGAGCGCCACCCAGCGGAACGGTCCCTTGCCTTCGCAGAACAGCGGGCGGATGTAGGCCGGGACAAAGCCGGGGAAATCAAAGGCCTGTTTCACACCGTAGTCGAAGGCCCGCTGCCGCAGGTTGTTGCCGTAGTCGAATACCTCTGCTCCCGCGCGCTGGAAAGCCAACATCGCTTCCACATGCCGCGCCATGGAAGCCATCGACCGGCGTTCGTATTCGGACGGGTCGCTCTTGCGCAGCTCTTCCGCCGCGGCCACGTTCAGGCCGGCAGGCACATACATCTGTACATCGTGGGCGGGGGTCTGGTCGGTGACTGCGTCTGGCACGACGCCGCGCAGGGCCAGCTCCGGGTAAATCTCGGCCGCGTTGCCGATCAGCCCCACCGAACGCGGGATTTCCTGCTGGCGGGCTTCCTCCACCAGGGTCATGGCTTCTTCCAGGGTATCCACCACCACGTCGATGTAGCCAATCTCCTGCCGGCGGTGGGCGCGCTGTGGGTCGACTTCCACCACCAATCCGACGCCGTCGTTCATCGTAATCGCCAGGGGTTGCGCGCCGCCCATCCCGCCTAATCCGGCTGTCAGCACGAACTTACCTTTCAGCGAAGACCAACCGCGCTGGCTGGCCAGTGAAGACAGGGTTTCGTATGTCCCCTGCAGGATTCCCTGGGTGCCGATGTAAATCCACGAGCCGGCGGTCATCTGCCCGTACATGATCAGGCCTCTTTCAGCCAGCGAGTCGAAATGCGCCTGCGTCGCCCAGTGCGGTACCAGGTTGGAATTCGCGATCAGGACGCGCGGGGCGTCTGGATGGCTCTTGAAAACTGCCACCGGTTTTCCGGATTGCACCAGCAGGGTCTCATCATCCTCAAGCAGCCGCAGGCTGGCCAGGATGGCTTCGAAAGACTGCCAGTCGCGGGCAGCCTGCCCGCGGCCTCCATATACGATCAGGTCCTGCGGGCGTTCGGCCACCTCCGGGTCAAGATTGTTCTGCAGCATGCGGTATGCGGCTTCGGTGAGCCAGCTTTTACAGCTCAGCTGCGTCCCGCGCGGGGCGCGCACCAGGCGAGGTTGCGGCATATTAATCTCCAAAATGAGGATTTCTATGAAATTGGCTTGTTTCCGATTATACGCTAAATAAAAAACGGCCGCTCATTTCTGGCGGCCGGGTGCGGTATGGATTCGGTTTGAGATTGCATCACACAGAAAGCAGTTTAGGCGATCTTGTGCTGTGTGCAGCGAGCTGGGATCCCTGCGGTAGAGGCGGGAATGCCGGCTCTGCAGGCTCGCGGATTAAGTTACCGGTAAAAATCCGGGCGTGCTAATTATTGGATGCGTTCTTGTAGCCGTTGCCAGCGAACTGGTCGAAGGTTGTCGCCTTCAGTCGGTTGACCAGCTCGGCCTGGGTGTCGCACCACAATGGTCGCATGGAGCAGGTATCGCCAAAAGTGCAGGCGCCCAGGTTCGCGACGCATTCGTTCAGCAGGATCGGTCCATCGATGGCTTCTACAACTTCGAGCACCGATATATCTTCAGGCGAGCGTGCCAGGGAGACACCGCCTCGCGCGCCGCGCGAGGTCTGCAGCAGCCCGGCGACCGATAACTGTGAGACGATTTTTGCTAAAAAGGATGGCGGAATTTGCTGTTCTTGAGCAATCTGGCTGGTGGCGGCTCGCCGCTCTTCGCCAATTTTGGCCAGGTATAAGACGGCTCGGACTGCGTAGTCGGCTTGTCGTGTGATCTGCATGGTAATACTCCGTTTGTAATGTTTAAGGATAAGATTTATCTTCAATATTTTAGACTGTTTTTGACCTAATTACAAGTGACAGACATCATGCTTCAGATATGACGGACATCTTCTTGATGTGATTGTCATCTTGAAATGATAATAATTTGAAAGGTGCGTGTCCCATGATCTGTCTTGCTGTTTATGGTAATATTGGCGCACACAAGCCGGGAATGTTCTGATTAGCTTTTCTTTATTGCCCGACAATTCATGCTGGATGAGGTTAGCTGGATGAAGCAAATCTGTGTCATCGGTGTAGGTTATGTGGGTCTGGTTACGGCAGCCTGTTTTGCAGACCTGGGCAACAGGGTCATTGCCCTGGACATCGCCGAGCAAAAAATCGAAGGGCTCCAGCGTGGGGAAATGCCCATCTACGAACCCGGTCTCAAGGAGCTGGTGGAACGCAACCTCCGTTCTGGACGGCTTACATTCACCACCTCTTATGATGAAGGTTTGCACGGGGTAGAGTTCGTTTTTATCGCCGTAGGCACACCACCGGGCATGGAGGGGGAAGCCGACCTGCGCTACCTGTCTGCAGCCGTGGAGTCGGTCGCCCACTCGATGCGTGAGCCATTGATCATCGTGAATAAATCTACCGTCCCTGTCGGGACCGGGGATTTGGTGACAGAGATTATCCGGCAGCACCAGCCCCACCCGGTACAGTTTTCGGTAGTTTCCTGCCCCGAGTTTTTGCGCGAGGGATCAGCGATTGCCGATTTCATGCAGCCGCACCGCACCGTGTTGGGCTCCACGGATCTTGAAGCCGCTGAAAAAGTTGCCCGGCTCCATCTCCCGCTGCGCGCCCCGATTGTGATCACCGACCTGCGGACTGCCGAGATGATCAAATATGCTTCGAACGCCTTCCTGGCGACCAAAATCTCATTTATTAACGAAATTGCCAATATCTGTGAAGCGCTCGGCGCAGACGTGAAAGAAGTTGCTGTCGGCATGGGTTACGACAGGCGCATCGGGCCGCTGTTCCTCGATGCCGGATTGGGATATGGTGGCTCTTGCTTTCCCAAGGATGTCAAGGCGCTGGCCTATATGGCTGCCGAGAAGGGGCGCCACCCGCAGCTGCTGTACGCGGTTATGGAAATCAACGATGACCGCCGCCCGATGGCGGTGAACCGCATCCGGGAGATGCTGGGTGAGCTCCAGGGAAAAACCATCGGCTTGCTGGGCCTCTCCTTTAAACCCAATACCGATGACATGCGCGATTCCCCTTCGATCGACCTTGCTAATGCCCTGATCGAGGCTGGTGCCAGCGTGCGGGCTTATGACCCGGTCGCTATGGAAGTCGCCCGTTTGAGCCTACCCGAGGTGGAGATGTGCCAGGACGTATACGCTCTCGCACAAGATTGCGACGCCCTGGTGGTGGTGACCGAATGGAACGAATTCAAGCAGATCGACATGCAGCACCTCCGGCAGATTATGCGCCAGCCGGTGATCTTCGATGGGCGTAATATTTACGATCCGGAAGCCATGCGCAGGCTGGGTTTCTTTTATCGCGGCCTGGGCCGTGGATATGATGGTTCGTTGCAGGAACCGAAGGAAGTGGGGAATTCGGCTTCCGCCTGAAATCGTCAGTGATTCGGGTGTATCTGGCATGAAAGCGCAGCATCCCCCGGTCTGTGATTACGAGGGCTCCGGGTACCAGGAGAATTTCTGGGATCGTGGCGGACGGGAATACGAAGACCAGGTCGAGGCCATCGCTCTGCACAGGCTATTACCGCCTTCAGGGAGCTTACTGCTGGAATTAGGGGCTGGCGCGGGTCGCAATACGCCGCGTTACCCGGGTTTCCCCCGTATTGTGCTGCTCGATTACTCGCTTTCGCAGCTGAGACTGGCTCAGGAGCGCCTGGGCATCAGCGAGCGTTATGTCTATGTGGCTGCCGACGTGTATCGTTTGCCATTTACTGCGGGGCTGTTCGATGCTGCCACCATGATCCGCACGCTGCACCACCTGCAGGAGCCGGCTCTGGCCCTGGAGCAGCTGCGCCAGGTGCTGCAGCCTGGGGCAATTTTCATCTTAGAATATGCCAACAAGCGTAATCTGAAAGCCATCCTGCGCTACTGGCTGGGCAGGCAGTCCTGGAACCCCTTTTCCCTGGCACCGGTCGAATTTGCCGAGCTCAACTTCGATTTCCATCCACGCGCGGTACGTCTCTGGCTCGCTGCAGCCGGTTTCAGGCTCGAGCGTCAGCTGACGGTTTCACATTTTCGGATTGCCTGGATGAAGCGCCTGCTCCCCCTCGGGCTGCTGGTTAAATTGGATGCGCTTTTCCAGTGGAGCGGCGCCTGGTGGCAGCTCACTCCCAGCGTCTTCCTGCGCTCCACCGCACTGGGCGAACCCCGGGAAGCCCCATCGGGAGACTTTTTCCGCTGCCCGGAGTGCAAATTCCACCTGCTGGCAGAATCTGGAGACCGGTTGGACTGCCCTTCCTGCCAGCGCAGCTGGGCGATCCGCGATGGTATCTACGATTTCCGCCAACCAGCAGACAACTCAGGTTGACGGCGAGATCTTCTCCAGCACCCAGAAATGTGATAGTCCTAAAACTCGCAGGGGAGTGCGTTCCAGGAATTGCAGCAGCGACCGCAGTGCTTTCCCGGATGCAGGGAAGCGGGCGATAATGTTGTCGTATGCGCCAAAGATCACCGTTCGCCGTACGATTTTTACCGGTAAGCCCCGGAACAGGTTCTTGAGCATCTCTGCACTGTAAACGCGCACATGCGGAGCCAGTCGGTTGCGCAGGCTCCAGGGAAGATAGTTCACCAGGGGGATATTCCCGAAGTGATATCGTCCTCGCCAGTAGATACCGTGCGTTTCGAATGGGTATCCCCGGTTAGGGGCGAACAGGATGATTCTGCCTCCCGGGAGCAGCATGCGCACCATTTCTTCCACCGCCAGGCGGTCGTCTCGCACGTGCTCCAGGACTTCGTGGCTCAGGATCAGGTCGAAACTCCCATCCGGAAAGGGCAGCTCTTCTCCAGCCGCACAAGTTACATCAGCATTGGGCAGTCGCTCGGTTGCCTGTCCTGCCTGCACGGCGCGGCTGAAATCGTACTCCAGCCCTGTCACCCTGCCGGTGTGCGAGGAGAGATGCTCGAGGTATATGCCGATTCCACAGCCGTTTTCCAACATCCGTCCCTGCAAACGGTTTCCGGCTGCCTCCAGGATCATGCTCAGCCTGCGCTTCTGTCCGGCGCGCCACACGTAGGAAGGTTCGCCGCAGCGGGCAGCTTGTTCTAATTGGGCCTGGTTTTTTCTGGAGGTGGTCATTGGCTGGGGATGGTTCCTGGATCAGCCTCAATTCCAGTGTGTGTAAAGCTCGTTGTCTATTCCAAGCCTCAGCAGCGCGCGACCGACCATGTCATCGACCATCTGTTCGATGCTCTGCGGCCTGGCATAAAAAGCAGGCACTGGCGGGAAGATCACTGCCCCCGCATTGGCAGCCTCTGTCATCAGCCTCAGGTGTCCAGGGTGCAGTGGGGTTTCTCGCACTATCAGCAGCAGCGGGCGGCCTTCTTTCAGGGTAACATCAGCCGCCCGTGCCAGCAGGTCGGTCGAATAGGAATTGGCAATCGCCGAGAGCGTTTTAATCGAACAGGGAATCACAACCATCCCATCGGTCTTGAAAGATCCGGAAGCGATGCTGGCGCCAATATCTTCGTATGGGTATACAGCACTCGCCAGCTCCTGAACCTGGCTGACCTGCCAGCCGGTCTCATGGTTGATCGTCTTCTCAGCTGCGGGGCTGACGACCAGGTGAGTCTCAACCCCCAGCTCTCTCGATACACTCAAAAACCGGATTCCCAGGATCGCTCCCGATGCTCCGCTGATCCCCACCACCAGGCGTTTCTTCTCTTCAGGTTTCATATCAATACCCAAGGCCTCACATTGCCTCTATGCAGGTTCATTCAGCGGTTTTTGACCCCAGTGAATCGATACCGTGCCGAGCATCAGGCGCTCGAATCCAACCTCCACGAATCCCGTTTCGATGAACCTCCTCGATAATTCTTCGGGTTGTAAGAAACCTTCGGTGGAGGCAGGCAGGTACAGGTATTCTTGCGGATGGCCCGCGATGATTCTCCCCAGGGCTGGTATGACTGTATGCAGGTGAAAATTAATCAGGGGAGTGAGCATGTTCCTGGGGGGTGGATTGGTGTCCAGTGCCACGATCCATCCTCCCGCCTTGATCACCCTGTACTGGTCAGCCAGGCTTTGCCGCACATCATGGACGTTCCGCAGCAGGAAACCGGAGACCACTGCTTCGAAGCAGTCCCCCGGAAAGGGCAGTGCTTGCGCGTCTGCGGCGGACCAGCCCAGGACCGCTCCTTCTCCAATCAACGCCTGAGTGCGTACCTGGCCGATGTGCATCATTTCCAGTGTCAGGTCGGCACATACCAGCCGGCAGGCGGGCTGCTGGCGCAGAACCTCACGCGCCAGGTCTCCTGTGCCGGCACCCAGATCCATCACCAGTCCCCCTGCAGGTAATTTGGCGTGCCGGATCGCTTCTTTTCTCCAGCGCAAATCCTGGCCTGCGGTCATGATGCGGTTCATCAGGTCGTAGCTCGGCGCAATCCGGCCGAACATCGAACGAATGAATTGCTTCTGTTCGCTGGCAGGTAAATTCGACAATCAAGCCTCCCAAAGGGGATAGAGATGCGAAAATATCGTGATCTCAAGCATAATCCTACCATGAAGGATTGCAGTGAGTAATAGTTCGCCTGTGTGAACTTTTCAACGAGTTGAAATGTTAATATTGTGCCAGATTGAATTACAATCAACCCCAGGATGGTCTCTTTGGTGTAGATGGGTTATGAAAACTCGAAAATTGATCGATTTGCCCTATGTGATCGGTTTGCTGTTCCTGCCGGTAGTCCTGGCGGGCATTTTTCTGCTCATCGCATGGTTAATCGGTTTAACTCGTTACAATCCCGCCTTCTTTTCCGAAAAATACCAGGAACGCTACGCCGTCCCCAGCCCGTTGTTAACCGACCTGGAGAATGCCCTCCACAGTGGGGATGGAGCTTTAATGGCTGAATTGCAGGGCACCCGTCAAAAACCTTCCAATCTGGAAAAGCTGCCGAGCGTCCGCTTCCTGATTTTTTGGGACAAACATGGGAAGTATACCGATTATTTATACATGGATATGAAGAATTACCACCGTTATCTGCAGCACCTGCGTGTGGTAGACGGCCGCTATGTGCGCATCCCGGACGGCCTCTATTACCTGGCAGACAGCGGGCGCTGGAAGACCTCCTTCGGTCCTCTGGCCGTTATGTACTGGTTATTGGTAATTCTCTTCACCTTGGGGGTGTGGATTTACCGTTCGATGTCAGCCTATCGCGAAAAAGTATTCGGAAAACCTCCTGGCGTGGCTTAAAAACACCTGCAGATCGCAGAAGTCAGGAGGGTGACGTCTCTGTGAAGTAGAGTGCATCCTCTTCCCGGGCTACGCGCTTGCCTTCTTCCACATTTACTCGCGTCAGCAGGTAGCCTCCCAGGATGAAGATCAGGATCAGGCTGAGTACCGCCGGGCGGCTGCTGCCGAACATCACTCCCGCGATGGCGAACAATAATGGTCCGATAATAGCCGAGAATTTTTCCATGATCCCAAACAGGCCGAAGAATTCGCCGCTCTTGGCTGCGGGCGACATGGATGAATACAGGCTGCGGCTTAATGCCTGGCTGCCGCCCTGCACCACGGCTACCATCCATGCCAGGAACCAGAACTCCACCACCGAATTCAAGAAGAATCCCCATACTGCCACCACTGCATAAAAAACCAGTGCCAGTAGGATGCTCCGCTGGGTGGTCAGTTTGCCGGCCAGGCCGCTGAAATACCGCGGCCCGACCAGGAATGAAAGCAGCAGTCCGAGCGCTTCCAGAGCCAGGATCAGTCCGAGGATGATGCCTAAATTGCTCTGCCGGGCTCCAGGCAGCACCGTAACCCCGGAAATGGACATCCTTCCACCCGTGGCGTCGTTCAACAGGCTGAGCGTGTGTTCTCCCGGCGCTTCTGCTGAAAACGTTGAGCTGACTTCGTAACGCACCGTGGGATTAAACCCGTCGATCGCCATTGGATTACCGCTGTCAGCGTCGATCACCGGCTGGCTATCCAGGTAAACCTCCCAATTACCACTTTCTGGTCCCAGGCTGTAAGTGACCTGCACCTTCTGGCCGTTGAAGGCGAAGTCCAGGCGAGCAGCGCGATCGTTCGTCGTGTATAGCGGCAGGTCTTCCTCTTCGCCCACTTCGCCGGCAGGCACTACCAGCAGTTCCCATTCACCTGATGTCTGGATTGCGTCGGACCCGGCCGGGTAAGTCCCCTCCCCGGCAGCCGTTTCGCTGGTGGGGAAGCGTGCAGCGGGTGCACCGCTGGTTTCAGGAGGCAGCAGTCTGGCGGCGCCGATGCCTGCCAGGGGCAGCGCTACCAGGTTGAAAAGCACGAAGGCCAGGTAGAAGCCGCTTCGTTTCGAGCGGCCTCCGGGTAAGCCGCCAAAGATCAGGCTGTAAGGGATGCCTACAAACTGCACCAGCAGCAGGGCCAGGATTAATTCCACCGATCCGAACCCCAGCTCTGCGCCGTATATAGCCGCTACTCCGATGATCGTGCCAATCCCGTCATTGTAGATCAGAAATGACAGCAGGTACTTGAACAATTCCCGGTATCGGCGGATATCCTTGACCGTCTCGCCGAGGCGCTTGAAGCTGGTCGAAAGGATCTTCTCACCCTGGGCACGGATGGCAGTCGCTGCGGGAGGCTCTGGTACGCGCAGCATGATAGGGATGGTGAAGACCGCCCACCACACCGCCACGCTCAGAAAAGAAAGCCGTGCTCCCCAGGTGCCGGGTAGCAGTTGAATCATCACGATATTGATCGCCAGCAGGATGCCGCCGCCCAGGTATCCCATGGCATAACCGCGCGCCGATACCGCATCCCGGTCTTCCTCCCTGGCGACATGCGGCAGCAGGGCATCATAGAAGGTGTTCGCCCCGCTGAAACCAATTCTGCCGATGATACCGAAGATGGAAGCCAGGATCCAATCGCCTGTGCTCACCAGCACCAGCAGCGCCGTGCTGATAATTCCGATACCGGCAAATACCGCCAGGAAGCGTTTCTTCCCGCGCATGACATCTGAGATCGTGCCCAGGATCGGTGAGAGGACTGCGATCAGCAGCAGCGAAACGCTCAGCCCGGTGCTCCAGTAAGCTGTAGCGATGGTCGCACTCGGTAAAGTGGCGCCTGCTACCTGGCTGAAATAAACCGGTAACACCGCTGCCAGGATGGTAGTGGCAAAAGCCGAGTTCGCCCAGTCATACATCGTCCAGGCACGGATCCGCCGTCTGTATTCACGCTCGTCGAGCGAGTGGGAAGAGCTGATCGCAGCCGTGGTCATGGTTTCCTCCTGATATGTCATTCTGCGCGAAGTGAAGAATCTATATCTGGATTTTCTGGTTCACGAATCATAAAACGGGATTTTGCACACAACTCGCCAGGTATTGCCCCAAGATTGGTGATGCGTGGGTCGAATTATGCTTTATAATAATCATGCTATTATTCGAAGAATTATTTGTTGTAATCAATAAAAATTAAACGCTCACACGATCCAGCCTGTTCAGGGTTCATCTGCAATCATTCATTGTTGAAATTGTCAGTTTTATTATAAGCCCTCCTCAGTTGGTTCCCCTGCTCTAGTCGGGTATTAAAGATGTGAGCGCTCCTGGCGCTCTTTTCTTTTGGAGTACTCGATATGATCGGAATAGAATTCATTTTTCGCTTGATTGGGATGGTTGTTTTTGGGGTGCTGGCCGGGTATTGGGGTTACACCATGGGACAACCGTTTGGCGGTCAGAAAGAGTTTTACGCCGCCGTGATGGCTCTGGTTGGAGCCTTGGTCGGCCTGGTGCTGACTCCTTTTATCACCACTCGTCCGACTCGCTGGATCCTGGCCAACCTGTCGAAGGTTTCATCCCAATCCCTGCTGGCCGGATTGCTGGGATTGGTTGTCGGGCTGTTGATCGCGGCCCTGCTCTCTTTTCCGCTGTCCCTGTTACCCAGGCCGTTTGGACAAATCTTGCCATTCCTGGCGGTCGTGGTCTTCGTCTATTTCGGTGTGATGATATTCGTCCTGCGCCAGAAAGAAATCTTTGAAATTGTCCCCGGTCGCAAGCATCGCGGGTCGAGCGAAGGCGCCGAAGCCGCAGGTCAGACGCCCGCTTCGGGGCGCAACATCCTGCTGGATACCAGCGTGATAATCGATGGGCGCATCACCGATATAGCTCGCACCGGATTCTTGGTCGGCACGCTGATGATCCCGCGTTTCGTCTTAAACGAGCTCCAATATATTGCCGATTCGCCTGACACACTTCGCCGGCAGCGCGGGCGGCGCGGCATGGAAGTGCTTTCCCAGCTACAGAAAGACACCACGGTGCCCGTGCGTATCAGCGACATCGATGTAGAAGGCGTTCGGGAGGTCGACGATAAATTGGTGGTCCTCGCCCGCCAGCTACGCTGTCCTATCCTGACCAACGATTACAACCTCAACCGTGTGGCAGAGCTGCAGGGTGTGGCTGTGCTGAACGTCAACGAGCTGGCGAATGCGGTGAAATCGGTTTTATTGCCTGGCGAGGTTGTCACGGTTGACGTAATCCAGGAAGGGCGTGAGTCCGGTCAGGGGATTGCTTACCTTGACGATGGCACCATGGTGGTGGTGGAAGACGGTAAGGAATACATCGGCAGGCGGGCCGGTGTGGTGGTAACCAAGGTCTTGCAGACAGCGGCTGGCCGCATGATTTTCGCCCGCATTAATCCTGATAACAGCTGAAATTTATTCCTTTCATAATCAAAACTCATTCTCTCAGGAATAATCAGCCAGTTTTTAAGCGTCTGTATCTGGATCTTTGGAGGACCTGCATGGCATTGCGCATCTACAATTCCCTCTCCCGGAAAAAAGAAGACTTCGAAACCATCGAGCCAGGAATGGTGCGTATGTACGTCTGCGGGCCAACCGTCTATGCCCGGGCGCATGTCGGGCATGCCATGTCAACATTGGTCTTCGATGTCATCCGCCGCTACCTTGAATTTCGCGGTTTCCGGGTGCTGCATGTGATGAACTTCACCGACGTCGATGATAAAATCATCCAGGCTGCCGCCCAGGAGGGGGTGGATCCATTTGTCTTATCCGAACGCTATATCCGCGAATTTCGCGACCACCTGGCGGATTTCAACGTCCTCGAAGCCACAGTAAACCCACGCGCCACTTCCGAGATGCCCCAGATCATCCAGATGATCACCCGGTTGGTAGAGAAAGACCTGGCGTATCCGGCGGGCGGCGATGTCTACTTCCGGGTCGAATGCGATCCGGATTACGGTAAATTATCAGGCCGCAAGCTCGACGACATGCAGGCTGGAGCGCGCATCGAAGTGGATGCCCGCAAGCAGCACCCCATGGATTTTGCCTTGTGGAAAGCTGCCAAACCGGGTGAGCCGGCCTGGGAAAGCCCCTGGGGACAGGGCCGGCCCGGCTGGCACATCGAATGT
>Ga0154795_1052_pt3 | contig 24024 bp, 16 predicted proteins | sample Rifle2008BG16ft_FD_105803 | JGI IMG/M metagenome (GOLD analysis project Ga0154795, IMG submission 105803) | Chloroflexi bacterium RBG_16_54_18 | reverse complement strand
CGTCACTGCCGAGTGCGTAGTGCACAGCCTTCCAGCCTTCGACCTGGACCTGGATGATGCTGCCGTCAGCCAGCATCGCCTCGAGTACCCGTTGCGCTCTGTTGAACGGCACTCCGCGGAAATAGGCATCCTGTGTGCGATTCAGCCGGGAGAGGCCGGAGAAGCTGATTTCTTTTTCAATCAAGAAGCGGTCCGCCTCGGCTTCACCACTTTCCCGAAGCAGTTGAGCCGGCGCGACGGCTTCGGTAAGTGCGTACACCCGTTCGAAATTCTCGCGGTGGTGAGTCATCACTTCGCCGGTGCGCCACAAATAATACAAAGCCAGAGCGCTGTCCTTACGGCCGCGATAGCTTTGCGTCCGTATCCGCGAGGTCATCTCGAAGTCGCGGTTGTTCACAGTGCTGCGCTCGCGCAATATGCTTCGCATTTCGAGGATGGCACCGGCATGCTCCTGTCCCATTTTTCGGATGCGCGAGTCATAATCCGGCCCGCCGTCGCGCTCCCGGCGCATAATCACACGCCAATGAGGCAGCTCGGCCATTAGCCGGACTGCCAGCCAGCCGCCCCAGTCGAAGAACTTGCGCTGCTGGTAGGTCGGGTCTTCCCACATGCCGGGTGTGTAATCGAGCACACGGCTGTGCAGCTGGATATCATGGCTGCGAGCGATGATTTGCAGCGGATCGAGCTGCAGGTACTCCATGCTGCGCATGGCCTGCTCCGTACCCTCAAGACCGCGCCAGCGCCGCCCAGGCCACAGACCCTGCTTACCGAGGATGTAGCGGCGGGCGGTTTCAAGATCGATCGTCAGCATGGTGACCGATCAAGCAGCCCTGTTCTCTGCCCTGGACACCCAATCTGGAACGAAAGCGACCCTGTGACCCATATGCAGGCTCAATTGGGAAGCATGTTCCTGGACGTGGCGCATATTATAGAGCTGTAATTCCGCGAAGCCCATCTCATCACCCCAAGGAAATTTGCAGATTTGGATAGCCTTTTCGTCCGTCAGACCTTCCAACGTCACCTGGCACTTCCGGCGGCATAGTTCGAGATAAGCCTGCAGCTCATCTTTGGTATACGGCTTTTCGGGCAGCGCGCCGGTAATGAACGGAGGAGGAGGTTTGAATCCTGCTGGCGAGCCGGATATGTAACGGTCGAGCCATACAAGCGTATGATAGACGATAAACCAAACCTCAGTGTATTCGGGTGCATCGGTCGTATCATCCCATAAACTGTCACGCCATAGCTCGCCAGGGCAGGCGCGCAGGGCATTGTCTAGCATATCAATCGCTGCCCCGAACTGCTGCCAGATAATCGTGTTCCAGGCTATATCCACAATAAGCCTCCTAACAGGTCAAATATTTAGTTTTCCACCTGCGCCAACCTGGCGCTGGCGTTGACGATGCGGGCAATCTGCTTGATGTGCAACAGCTCATGGTTGGCCAGCCACTGCCCATAGTTAAATACTGTGCGTATGCGTGGCCTTCCCGCCCCCGTCGCTGTCGCCATACGGATCCAGTCTTCGGGTGCTATAAGCACCAACACCGCCAACAGTTCAGCACGTTGGGCAGAAAAAGCCTGCAGCGAGGGTCGAAATTCAAGCTCGCGATAGTTTGTTTGCTTGATCCAAGTAGTGGGATTGACGGCCTTGAACATCGGCCTGTCTTCGCTGAGTATCAACAAGATGTATTTGCCCCACATGTCAGAACAGGCGCGCAAATGGGCAAGCACATCTCTTGCTGACCATTCACCAGGCTCGGGAGGGACCAGCAGTTGAGCCGGTGGCAGACTTTCGGTGAGCCCGGCCAGGTGTGAGGGTGCGGCTGCGAGCAAGGTCAGAATCTGATCAATTGTACGAGAAGTATCGTACACATTGCCACCTGCTTTGTGCCTTTCGTCTGCCTGATCCGGCGCAGTTGACTCGTAATTCACCCTCCATACGTCCGACAGATATACCTATTCGATTACAACGATCCTTCCTTCAAAGCAAATCGATCCGGGTGCGAAAAGAGATAGCCCCAGCCATCCACTTCGGGCGTGGGGAGACCCAGGCTGTTGAGGATGGTGGTGACGTTCGTGCGGTGCTCGATGCCATGGTTGATAGCCTGCATGAAGAGGTGCCGGGCCTGATAGTCGATGAACTGGCCGTTTTCCTGTTCGTGGACGAGTTCGGTGGGCGAGATGCGCTGGACGACGTCGAGCAGGGCCTCTGCTACCAGTTCGGCAAAGGCGGCGATGTCAGCCACGGCAGGCCCGTCTTCCCACCGGAACGGTGGCTGCGGACCATCACCGGTAATGCGCCCCACATAGTCGGCTTCCGCCGCAGTGATATGCCCCAGGGTGCGGTGGATGCTGCCGTAGGCACCAGGCGCAGAAGCGGCAAGCTGGTCGGGGGTAAGCTCCAGGCAGGCGGTGAATACCTGCCTGTTAGCCCAGTTGTTGTAGCGTATGAGCTCGACGAGGGTGGTTTCAGGTTGTGGTTCCATGCGAGTCCTCTCGTTCATGTTGCACTTCAGTTTATTTGATCACCTGATACTGCTGATACTGTACACCTGTCGGAAGCACTTGCGATTCGATGTGCTTCAAATTTATGCGCTTCCCATCTGGAAACAACCGCTTGCCACTTCCCAGTACGAGAGGATAGACATGCAAATGGTATTCATCCACCAGGTCGTTTTCTGCCAGCGTATGAATCAGTACACTGCTGCCGTCCATGTAAATATTTTTTCCTGATTGTTCCTTCAGGTGGCGCACTTCTTCGACAACATTGCTGCTGATGAGCGTTGAGTTTCGCCAGACTGCCGCAGATTTCAACGTAGTAGATACGACGACTTTCCGGATGCCGTTCAGCACATCACCGAATGGATCCCCTGCCGGTAACGGATCGAATGCCTCACCATGGGTTTGCCAGGTCTTACGCCCAAGCAACAGCGTGTCGGCCTGTGACATCGCCTGAAAGAAGTGTGCGCCTATGTCATCGTGCCAATACGGCAGCGTCCAACCTCCATGTACAAATCCACCATCGGTATCTTCGTCTGCACCACCGGGCGCCTGTATCACGCCATCCAATGTAATGAACTCGGCAACGATTATTTTCCTCATAACTTCTCCTGTTCACTAAGAATTAAATCAGTAATAAAGTCCATAGAACGCAGCTTTGTGGAATATTCAGATATTCTAAGTCCTAATGAATATTATATTACGAGATGGTCGTGCCTACACTTAATAATGTCGGCTCGTCGGTATTTTCTTTTATTATCCGGGCAGCTCTTCTCTCCACCGGTTTACTTTTAGTTTTCCGATATAATATATCCCTAAATTTTCGGATCGGGTGATTACAGCTCACATCTCAGCCAGAGTAAACGCAAAATGAAGAAATACATCTCCTTTTTCCTTTTTGCGGATACTTGAAACCAATTGGTTGTTTGAGTGTTATAGCCGATTAACAGCCACACTTCAATCTGGCAGGAAAAACCGCTTGAGCAGCCGAAAAATTCAATCGAGATAAGGAAAACAGCTTTTGGATAACACACCAGAGAATTCTGAGGCTCCAGCCTCGTTTTACGATCTCCCACAGGTGGAGGTCGAGAGAATCCCCATCGGCGGAGGCATACCGCTCGGCATCGAGCGCGTCACCAACCATGAAATTGGTATCGGCGGCGCCTACGGCACTTGGGGCCAAAGCTATGATAATCCGGGCCTGCTGCGCGCCATCCAGGACCGATATGGCGAACCCATCCCCGACTCCGAGCTCATGAATCTGTCCGAGCTGGGATTCCACCACCGGCAGCATGTCCCGGACCTGTCACCTGAAGAACACCTGGAGCTGGAAGTGCAGGTGGGGGCTAAATTCCTGCGTGAAGCTGCGGCTGCCAGCGGCTGGGAGCCGCAGGAAGTGCAGGCGGTAGTGGTGGGGATGAGTGGACCAGCCAGCGAAGATATCACTGCACGCATGGCTCAGCGAGCCGGCATCCCCGATTCAGCCCTGAAAGTGAGCATCCATAAGGCCTGTGACGGCTCGGTGGCGGGGTTGAACCTGGTGCTGAATCGTGACCTGCCCTACAACCACCAGCTGCCGGTTAACATAGCGGAGCATTTATTTGGTAAAAAGGTACTGGTGGGCGGCATCGAAGGGCTGAGCCGTTTCATCCGTCACTCCCACGATTGGAACGCCCTGCAGCTGTTCGGCAACGGCGCCGGGGTCATCGGATTGATCCCCGGGGAGAACATGAAATTCATCGTGGGGAGGTCGAGCGAGGTCTTCGACGAAGAAGGGGTGCTGGAAGTGCGCATGTTCTACCCACACTCCGGACAGAGAAACCTCGGACAGTCGATGATCGAGGTCACCCAGGCCGGTGAGAACCACATCCGGGTGGCCGGACTGATGCACGAGCCGGAAAGCGAAGCACCGATTGTGATGGCAGGCATGATGGGGATGGTAAAGCTATTCGTGCGCAGCGGGGTGCAGATCGTGCAGGAAGTCTACCAGGACTACCTGAAACGCATCGCCGAGCTGGGGATGCCCGATAAATCAATCGCGGTGACCATCGCCCACCACGCCAACCTGAAGATCAACCAGCTGAAGCTGAAACACCTGCAGCGCGAAGGCATCCAGATCCCGACACCCTGGCTGTTGAAGGAATTCGGGAACGTCAGCGCGGCCTCCAACATGATGGCCTTCCTGCGCAAGCTGTCGCAGCTCAAGCCGAGCGATAACGTGCTGTTTGACGGTTTCGGCGCCGGCACTTATTATGACGTGCTGGCAGTTGAAATGGGAGCGCAATAGGTCGTCGACGGCAAGTTAGAAAACGACTGCACAACCCAAACGATCTTCGAAGCCCTGTCCTGGACGGACAGACCAGGACCCTTGAGTTTTTTGTTTCCCTTTACCGTGGGCTGACTCCGCTGTCGTCCACAAATATCTGGAAACTCGCCCTTGCTACACCTGCTGCATTGCGTACCAACAGGCGATAGGTCAGCGGGCCAGTCCGGTTCGGGCAATTGGACTGCGATCCGCTGGCCGGTAAGTTGCTGGCGATAGGCACATCACCGCTGAACAGCTGTATCGAAGTCCCACTGGCAGAGTCCCAAAACAGCGTGGTACAGCCACCGATTAGAACCTGGCTGGGTTCTGCATAAAATTGGTAGATCACCGGTTGGATCGGCGGGGGCGGCTGGCCTGACGAGACCTGCACTTGCGCCTGCGCCCAGATCGAACCGCCCGGGCCTACCGCCGTCAGGACATAGGTATAAATCCCAGCAACGGCCAGGCAGTCGCTGTAGTTACCGGTAAACGGCACGCTGCCCCACAGCAAGCTCCCGTTGCGCTGCAGGTCGATGCGGCTGATACTGCCGGTCACAATCCAGGCCAGCTGCGAGCACTCCCCGGTGAGGATATTTACCGGTGAAGCCGCAAAATTCTGAATGAACGGCTTGCTGGCCTGGGTCGGCTGGGCGCCGGGAACCGTGATGCCCACCCAGATCGTCTGCCCGAAGAAAGTGCCGTTAGGGGCGGACATCTGCCAGAAACCCTGGTAGGTGCCTGGGGCAGATGGAGCGATCAGGTTTACCGACATGTCCACGGTCGCACCGGGGGTGATGACTGCCGGGACAGGCACCGGCTGACCGTTCATCTGGGCGGCAGGGACATTGCCGCGCACGAAGCGCAGGAAAAATGCCGGATCCCAGTTGCAGGTGCCAGTGTTGCGGATGCGCCAGCTCTTGGTGAAGGACTGGCCCGGCTGAAGCAGCGGCGGATTGGTCATATTCTGATCGTCGTAGCTTAAATCGGCCACGTAGGCCATGCCGTAAACACAGGCTGGTGGGACGGGAGTCGTGTAATCCGGGATTGGAGTAGCCGGCAGAGGTGTGGTAACTGCCCCAGTGGGTTTAATTTTCAGATAGGTCTCGATCAGGGCGTTCACAGTGCCATCGACCAGGGCTTCTGCCAGCACACGGTTGAGCTGGGCGGTCAGAGTCGATCCTTTACGCACGGCCATCGCGAACTGCTGCGGGATGAGACCTTCTCCCACCAGCTTCACCCCACTTTCAGCTGCCTTTTCAGCCGGCAGCAGGTCCATCAGGACCAGGTCGACCCGGCTTTCCTTCAGGTCACGCACTGCGTTTTCAGTTTTATCATAGCTAAACAGCTGGTTCGCTGTTATGATTCCCGCATCGACCAGGTTAACTATCACCCAGTCCTCATAAACCGTGCCGCGCTGAACAGCGATGCGCTGGCCAGTCATGTCCGCAGGAGAATCCACTTTAGTGATGGGTGAATCGAGGCGCGCCAGAATGCCATCCACCCCGCTGAAATAGAGATTGGTGAAATCAACCCGGTTCATCCGATCGAGTGTGATTGAGAGGGCGGCGATCGAGACATCGACCTGATTTAATGCCTGCGCATCCAGCAGCCCGTCGAAGGCGAAATCAGAGATCTGAGGAGTGACTCCCAGCCTTTTTGCCAGCTCTACGATCAATGCAATGTCGAAACCGTCCATCTGGCCGGTGGAGTCGAAGAAAGAAAAAGGAGGATAATCGGCGGCAGTGCCGACCCGCAGCACGCCGCTGGCCTGCACCGCAGCCCAATCGTCAGCCAGCGCCGAGGTGGGGCTTTCCACCATCGGCGGAGCCTGTGTGTCAGGCGGAACCTGCGTGGGTTCAGAGGCTGCTGGTGAGCAAGAAGTAATTACCACAGCCAGAATCAAGATCAAGAAGTAAAGAGGCTGAGTTTTTTTCATCCTGGCAATCCCTCTGGGAACCATTGTTCTTTATGACCTGGAAACACACACGGCTTCCTCGCAATGAGAGTTCGTGACAAATAAGAATTATAATTTGAAAACCGCAACATGAAACGCAAAACATTATTGATTGCAGGTATATTGGTGACCGTGCTGGCGCTCATTTTTGTAATACTGGTACCAGCTGCTCCTCTATTCGTCCGGCTGGGGGTTGAGCCAGTGTGCATCCAGGGAGATTTCCCGAACCTGCGCGTGGACTCATGCCCGCAGATACAGGAAATCACCTCGCAAAGCACCCCCCTGCCTCTGCCGAGCTGCTGTCCAGGTGAAGGATGGAAGGTGCATCCCAAGCAAAGGATATGCTTACGAATATTTGAAAACTTTGAGGATCGGGGAATGACTTTTTGTCCAGGACAGTCCTTTTCGAAGACTCACGGATTGTGACTGAGCTTTTCTTATGGGTATCCTGTCTCTATCACTGACCTGCCTGCTTCCTGGCCTCATCGTCTGCCTGCTGGCCTACAAGCTGTCCAGGGATGCGGGGAGAATCAACCTCCAGCTTCTTGTAATCCTGGGCCTGGTCACGCTGGGGTTGTATGCCCTGCCGTTTCCCCTTTCTTCCGACAGCCTGGGAGATGCCAGCCCGATCGCACTGTTCTTCACCAGCCTACTGCTGCTGCCGGCACTGGCCTGGTTTTCAGCAGCCATGCTGTTGGGAACCAATTTGCTGCCAGGCGTAAATTCGAAGAACTCTGCGAGCGAAGAAATCAAAAAACAGCCGGCAACGGGGTGGGCCAGAAACCGCTACATCGTGACCAGCCTGATCCTGAGCGCTGCACTGCTCCTTGTTTCCCTGCACCACCTGTTCTGGATCTTCGCCTGGGACGCAACCAGCGATTCGATCGGGGTGATCCTGCTGATCCCGGTAATGTGGATCGCCTTGGGTGCGGCCTTGCTGCTGGTTCTGCTGCTGTGGAGGCAGAGGCGAGTGTTGGGAATGACCGCCTCAGTCCTGTTCCTGGCAGCGGTTACAGTCATCACCCAAATAGCTATGCATATTAATTTCCGCCAGGTTACCGAAGAGCGTGTCAGACAGGTCAGCCAGGCATTAGAAAGGCACTTTGACGCGCTGGCCGGCTACCCGCACGAGCTGGCTGAGTTGGAGCCCTGGTATATGTGGTCAGTCCCGGTTCCAATGATCATCTACGACATGGATTGGTGTTACGAAGGGGGTGGAAATTATTTCCACCTGGGCTACGTAACGCGTGAGCACTGGAGCAGCCCGGAGCTGATCATCCGGTCCTATTCATCGGCCGGGAAAGACCCGGACGGACTTCTGGATTGTTCAGCCCAGTTAATGGTTCTGGAAGCCAGGATTCCCGGGTTATATTCTGTGATAGAGGATCCCGATTATTGAAAACAGCATTAGAAGCTAAACTTCTCCGACAAGTTTAGCTTCTAATGCTGGTATACCACCAGCAGGTAAGAAACCTGCACCACAGCTAAGTGTGAGGCAGGAAAGACTCCTGCACTACTGAGCTCCCACGGCCCGCAGACGTTCGGCGACTACATTTATATACCCAGGTGCATCCATCTCGGTGAACATCTCCAGTGAATGCTGGTAAGCATCCAGGGCGCGTTCCAGGTCCCCCGGCTCCCCTTTCTGGCTAAGAGCAACCCCCAAGCGGAGTATGTCGTGTGCCATTTCCCACCGGTACCCACCTGTATCAAGTATTTCAATCCGAGATTCGAGAGACAAGAGCGCCTGTTCCCATCTTTCCATTGCCAACGCAATTTCTGCTTCGGCATCCAGACGTAGCAGCTCTTCAGGTATATTTTCTGGAATGCTGGTCATTTCCAACGCTGATTTTAAAAAGTCTTGAGCCTCCTGCAGTTCCCCCTGCCGGGCAGAAACCATTGCCAGCAGAAAGCGTGATTCCGGAATTTTCCATCCTAAATTAAGATTTTCCAACATGGCAGACCTGGCTTCAGGTAGCTCACCTCGACCTAAGAACTGATCGAGGTCCAGGATCGTAGGCACTAAAAAGAGATTAATATCCGCGATTTCTTGCAGCTTGCCAGCCTTTCTCATCTCAACCTGCCTATTGCGTGCAAATTCCAACGCCAGCTGCCATTCCCCGCGCGGGAACCACAGGTAGGATGAACAGGTGCCCAGAAATTCATCAACAAGTTCCTGGGAAACGGAGCAGCGTCCCAAAAACTCGGCCAGGAAATCAATTACAGAATTTAAATTCCCCAATCGAATCTGGAGATAACCGGCATTAAATAACGCAAAGAAAATGCTATCGATGTCTCCAATCTGCCTGGCAATCTCTGCAGCTTTCACTTCCTCCTTGAGACTCGTATAAAGGTCGCCAGAATAAATGTCATAGTAGTAGCCCAGATCGAGGTGCGCCCGGTATGCAGTGGAGCACGGTCCCAGAGAGTCTGCCAGTGATACAGCCTGCTCCAAGCTACGGATAGCGTGAGCTTTGTCTTGAACTGTAAGCGCAAGTGTGATAAGCGCTTCCGCCTGTATCACAGTTTCTCCAAGACTCTCAGCCATAACCATGGCTCGCTGGCACAAATCGACGACCCGTTCCGGCGGCTCAGCTCTGAAGTAACCTGTCCTGCCAGCCTCCGCTAACAGTCGTGACATGCCTGGGCTGTCCGGAGCTCCTTCAAGCAGCTCCAGACCTTCCTGGCAAACCTGAAAAGCTTTCAGGTAATCCTCCCTCCAGAAAAGCCCCGACAGACTGGCATACAAATGAGCTACCTTATCCTGATTTCCAAGTTTTAGATAACCTTCGATACCTTCCCTGAAAACCTGGATGGCTGGCTCATGCTTTGACAGACGTTTCAAAGCCTCACCCAGACAAGCCAGCAAGTCCGCGTGCTGCGCATCACCTGGGTTCAGCTCAAGCGACCGGCGGAAGTAGGATTCTGCTTCTGAATTTGCGAAGGATGCCAGGGCTGCTTCCCCGGTTGCCTGCAGATATTCTAATGCCTGCTCTTTCCGCCCACCCAGCAGCAGGTGATCGGCGATCAAGCCGCGAAATTCTCCCAATCTATCCCCACAATGGGCGATCAGCCAGTCAGCCACTAGTGAATGGTAGGTCTTTCGCAAGCGCTTGAGCACGCTCTCGTAGGTCACTTCACGCAGGATATCGTGCTTAAAAAGATACTCGGTGGAATCAACGAAAACTGATTCTTCCCGGCGGTATACCAGCTCGCGCCCGCGCAGGACAGACAACGCCTGGGGCACCAACAGCTCTTCTGCCTCCCCCGACTGGGCAGCGTGGATGTAGGCCACTACCTGGTCCCAGAACAGGCGCCCGACCACCGAAGCTTGCTGCAATACCTTTCGCTCATCCGCTGGGAGGCCGTCCAATCGAGCCTGCAGAACGCCTGCCAGGGTTGCGGGAACTGCCAGCTGCTCCAACCGGCTCGTTTCCACCCCCCAGCGTTTTTCTCCTTTCACAATCACTCCGCGCTCCACCAGCATCTTGATCAGCTCTTCGATATAAAATGGGTTACCCTCCCCTCCTTCGACCACCAGCACACGCAGCTCGGCTGGGATTTCGTCGACCAGCCTGAGGATCTCGCCCACCAGCTGGCGGCTCTCGCGCTTGGAGAGAGGCGGCAGCTCGACAAAGTGGTGATACTCCAACCCTTCTCCCCAGAAGGGCCGGCGTTCGAGCAGGCTGCCGCGTGCTGCTCCAACGATCAACAGACCCAGGTGAGGTGCCAGCTCACCCAGCCGGATGACAGCGTCCAGCGAGCTATCGTCTGCCCAATGCAGGTCCTCCAGGAAGATCACCAGCGGGCTTTTTTCGCACAACCCTTTGAAATATTCTGACAGGTACATCATCCCGCGATTGCGCAGCTGTTCAGCGTCGTTGAGTACTCCCTTCAGGTGCGAGCTACGGCTGAAATCATACCCCAGCAGCTGACCGAGGAAATGCGCCTGCATCTGACCATCCTCATCGTCAGTGAACACTTCTCCAAAACCGGATTTCAGCTTCCCCCACACTGCATCTAGAGGGTCGTCATCCAGGATTTGGAAGCGAAAAGCGAACAGGTCGCGCAGCAATCCAAATGGCAGCCCCTGCGCTTCCTGCCTGGCTTTACCCTGGAAAAAACGCACCTGTACTGGCAGCAGCTCGATCCAGTTTTGAAACTCGTAAAGCAGGCGCGATTTTCCCACCCCCGCATCCCCCCGGATAGTCACCAGCTGGCCTTCCCGCTCTTCGATTACGCCCATCATCGCATCCTGCAGTTCTTTCAGCTCGGTTTGCCTACCCACCAGCGGTGTCTCGATACCCTCCACACCCCGCACTGTCTGTCGGAAAGAGCGCGGTTTGGCTCGCAGGACCCGGTAAACTGTCACCGGCTCGACATACCCCTTGATTTGCACCGGTTCAAGCACCTGCACGTCGAACGCGCCCCGCAGGTGGCGATAAGTATCATGCGGGATCAGCACCCCGCCAGGAGGAGCCAGGTTCTGTATGCGAGATGCCAGGTTGACAGTCTCTCCGGTCACCACGAAGTCGCCTTCCCCAGGATTCAAAGTCGCCAGGACCATCCCGGTGCACAACCCCACCCGCATCTGCAGCGGAAAGCCAGTTTCACCAGCCTGTCGGTCATTCAGCTCCGCCAGGGATGACTGCATGTCCAGCGCTGCCCTTACCGCTCGCTCAGGGTCATTTTCATGCGCGGCGGGTAGCCCGAAGACCGCCAGCACAGCGTCGCCGATGTATTTCTCCACCACTCCCCCCCATTTTTGGACCGGCAGGGTAACCGCCTGGAAGTATGCCTGCTGGATCTCGCGCAGCACTTCCGGATCCAGCTGCGCGGAGAGAGCGGTAAAGCCAGCCAGATCGGCGCACAGCACGCTCACCTGCTTGCGCTGCTCGACGGGGGCTCGCGAAGAGAGCGATTCGGTCTGGCGCAGGCGCAACAGCTCATCCAGCCTGACGCGCAGTGGTGCCAATGCCGATTCGACGACTTCATCCCCAAGGGTGGACCGCTTGGCATTTAACTCGGTGATAGCCTCCCTCACCTGTGTAATTTTCTCATCCAGTGAAATTGTCATGCAACTTTATTGTAGGGTAATAATTCGAAAAGTCAAGTGAAACCCCTCACCCTGCCCTCCCCTCACCCTACCCTCTCCCCACAGGGGAGAGGGAAATGAATAAACCTCCCGTTCCCCAATAGAGAGACCTGTCCCGAGGCACGAGGGAGGGCAGGGTGGGGGGAAAAGCGAGTCCGGGGTTCAGTACGGCCTTTCTGTGCTAAGATTCAACCAATCCATTCCAAAACAAGGAGACTGCAGCCATGCCCAACCCCTGGTGGAAAGAATCGGTCATCTACCAGATTTACCCGCGCAGCTTCTGCGACAGCAACGGCGACGGCATCGGTGACCTGCGCGGTATCCTGACCAGGCTCGACTACCTGAAATTGCTGGGGGTGGACGTGATCTGGCTTTCGCCGGTCTACCAGTCTCCCAACGTCGACAACGGCTATGACATCAGCGATTACCAGCAGATCATGCCTGAGTTTGGCACGCTGGTGGACTGGGAGGAGCTGCTGAGGGAGATACACCGAGGCGGCATGCGGCTGGTGATGGACCTGGTTGTCAACCATACTTCCGACCAGCACACCTGGTTCCAGCAGGCTCGCCATTCGAAAAAAAACCCTTACCGGGATTACTACATCTGGCGGCCGCCCCGGGACGGCAAAGAGCCGAATAACTGGGCTGCCCACTTCGGCGGTTCGGCCTGGACGCTCGACCCGCAATCCGGCGAATACTACCTGCACCTTTTCACCCCTCAGCAGCCCGATCTGAACTGGGAAAACCCACGTTTGCGGCAGGAAATTTATACCATGATGCGCTGGTGGCTGGACAAGGGCATCGACGGCTTCCGCATGGACGTCATAAACATGCTCTCGAAAGTCGATGGTTTGCCTGACGCTCCAGTATTGGACACCCGCCCCTACCAGTATGCCGGGAAACATTTCATCAATGGCCCGCGTCTGTTTGAATACCTGGAAGAGATGAAACGTGAAGTGCTCTCCAGATACGATGTCATGACCGTCGGTGAGACCCCGGATGTCAATACCCGTGATGGGATTCGGTTTACCCATCCCCAAACCGGTGTGATGAGCATGTTATTCCAGTTCGAACACATGCACCTGGATAAAAGACCTGATGATACTTCTTCCAGGCGCAGTGTCCATCCCTGGAGGCTGTCAGACCTCAAGCGCGTGATGAGCCGCTGGCAGAATGACCTGTACGAGAGGGGTTGGAACAGCCAGTACCTGGAAAATCACGACCAGCCGCGCTCGGTCTCGCGTTTCGGTGACGATGGAGAGTTCCGGGTAGTCTCTGCCAAAATGCTGGCGATCTTCCTGTTCATGCTGCAGGGTACGCCTTACATTTACCAGGGCCAGGAGCTCGGCATGACCAACGTGCGCTTCAACTCGATCGAAGACTACCGCGACGTCGAGTCGCTCAACCTGTACCAGGAGCTGGTTGGAGAGGGCGGCATGCAAGCGGAACAGGCACTGAATATTTTACATGCCAAGAGCCGCGACAACGCCCGTACGCTAATGCAGTGGGATAGTTCAACGAATGCTGGCTTTACCACGGGTCAGCCGTGGATCAAAGTCAACCCCAATTACACCGAAATCAACGCCTCCCAGGCTCTCTCAGACCCGGATTCAGTCTACTTCACCTACCAGAAGCTGATCCGGCTGCGCAAAGAGCACCCGGTGATCGTCCATGGGCGCTATGAGCTACTGATGCCGGAGCACTCGCAGGTGTATGCCTTTACCCGCACTCTTGGAGACGAGCAATGGTTGGTAGTTTTGAATTTTTCACGGGAAGAAGCAGTTTTCGACTTTCCGGATGGAAATATTTACCAAAAGCCTGAGCTGATAATCGCCAATTACCCGAAAGAGGCAAATGCTGATCTTTCCGGAAATTTCCTGCGACCTTTCGAAGCACGCGTGTACTGGCAGTCAAGCCCAGATTGACATTGCTAATTTTCGACTTATAATAGTATTGCAATCCGTTCCACATCACAGGCGGAAGTTCATACAAGAAGCTTACTTTTCAGCCGCTGGATAATTTTCAGCGGTTTTTTTATTTGTCCTGGAAGAAGCTTCTCGTAAGCCTAACAGGTCTTAGGGACCTGCCCTGGCTTCTCGAAGACCTGTGAGGTTTAGACCACGCGATGAGTGACACATCAGATACGGAGGGATCCCAATATGAATAAAATTTCAGCTGGACTAAAGATGCTTTTCCTGGTTCATTTCGTCATCGGATTGGCTTTTGGGCTGCTATACCTGTTGATTCCAGACACATTCTTAGGCTTGCTTGGCGTAACTCTCGCAGACAGCACTCCTTATAGGACGATTGGCGCGGCTGTTCTCGCTTTTACTGCCAGTTCCTGGTACTGCTATAAGGCAGCTGAATGGGATAAGGTGAAGATCGTCGTGCAGGCTGAGATCGTGTGGACGGTACTGGTGGCGCTTGTGGGGCTGTACGGACTGCTATTTCTTGGACAACCGGCAGCCAATTGGATAAACGTGATCATCATGGCAGGCTTTGCTGCTGCCTTTATCTATTTCTTCACGAATAAGTGAGGATTAGCTGCCTTCTCAGTCCTCTATCGGGTGGAACGGATTGCTTTGCTGTTTGCAGTTTTTCCATTTCAGCGATTACACAATACATAAAGGCGGGAAATAAATATATTGCCCTTTATAATACTAGCAGAGTCAAGAAGCTAATATGCACCTGGAAAAGACCTCACAGGTTTTGGAAAACCTGTGAGGTCTTGTCTAAGCCTGTGAGGTCTTGTCTCAGCCTGCGAGCTGGCGATTATCATCACCCTGGAATAATTGAACAGAAAATCCGGCTATAATTCTTGCAACCGAGAATTCAGGAATGACCCGGAAAATCTCTTTAATGACATTGTTATTCCTTTTCATAGGCACAAGATGCACAATCTATGAAGATAAAACCTACTTAACCCCTGTTCCCGAGGGCACTCTTCATGCGTACGGTGAAACAAGGGCTGTGGGTGGAAAATTACAGCCAGTCAATGAAGCCTGGTTGATGCTATCGGCATCCAGATTGGAATTTCGTGATACACCACGGGTAATTCTGGTGGAAGAACTGACTCTGGAAGATGCACACCAGAAAGTGGGTATTCCACGACCAGGAGATTATCACTTCGAAGACCGTCCTGGAAGCACGCGAGTGTGACTGGTGATTTTTAAGGCCGAAGCACGGATCATTCCTCCCGATCCAGAACATACTTTTACACCAGGTCCATTTTGGCCAGGATGTACATACGTAATCGTCGATCAGGAGGGAAGAAGGGAATTGGGTACTAGAAAATGTGCGGACATTTTGGAATAGCCTATTTATCTAAAAAACCAGTTTCTTCCCTCTGTTCAGAATGACATTAACTTCGGTATGACGATCTTTTAAATATGGAGCCAACTTTATGCCTCACGACGAAACATTTTTAATCCTGGGCGGGGGCGGGATGGTGGGGCTGCAAATCGCCCGCCGCATCGCCAGTGACTTGACGCCGAGGAAAATCGTCCTGGTATCGCTCTACCGCCAAGAAATAGATGACGCCCTGGACGACCTGCAGCACATGTTCGGCAGCTCGAATATCGAATTCGTGGGATACGCGGGGGACATCTTCACCCGCCAGGAGTTCTCCGACCAGCTGCGCAGCAAGGTGCTGGAGAGCTACACCAATCGCGACAAACTGTACGAGGACCTGTTCGGCAGGTTCGATGCTGCCTATGCGCAATCTCTCCTGGTCATGCTGATCCAGGAACACCGCCCGGATGTGATCATCGACGGCATCAATACCGCCACCGCCATCTCCTACCAGGACGTCTTCACCGCCACCGTCACCACCAAACAGAAGATCGACGAGCTGTTTGAGAAAGTGGCCGCAAGCGAAATGGAGCAGGCCAGGGGGATGTGGAAAGCGGCCGAAGCCGAATTCGAGAACCTGATCCTGTTCCAATCGATTCCGCAGCTGATCCGGCATGTGCTTTTCATCAACCAGGCCATGCGCGAGGTGGGAACCCGATTGTACCTGAAGATCGGCACCACTGGCACCGGCGGCATGGGCCTGAACATCCCATATACACACGGCGAGGACAAGCCTTCCCCGGTCCTGATGACCAAGACTGCCGTAGCCTTTGCCCATACCGGGCTGCTGTTCCTGATGGCGCGCACCCCGGGCGGACCGATCGTCAAGGAGCTCAAACCAGGCGCCATGATCGGCTATGCCGACATCACCTGCCGAACCGTATACACCCGCCAGGGCAATCCTTTCGTGCTGTACGCAGCCAGCCAGGAACCGTTATCCGGTTCCCTGAGGTTGAAACAGGATCCATCCCAATATGAACGCCTGGGCTTGCTGGACCTGCCGGTCATCGACACCGGCGAGAACGGCCTGTTCACCAAGGGCGAGTTCGAGGCCATCACCGCCCTGCGCCAGATGGAATTCATCACCCCCGAGGAGATTGCCCTGGACGCGGTGTTGGAGATCAAGGGCAGCAACACCGGCCGCGACGTGATCTCGGCCATCGACGGCTCGGTGATGAACCCGACCTACCGGGCCGGCTACCTGCGCCAGCAGGCGCTGGAGGAGCTGAAGCGGCTGGAGCTGGAGACCGGCGCACACAGCGTTGCGCTGGGTATCCTGGGTCCGCCGGAGCTGTCCAAGCTGCTGTGGGAAGCAGAGCTGCTGCGGATCCAGTACGGCACCCTGGCTGAAGTCCTGGAACAGGATCCAGGCGATATCTCTGCCGACCTGTACCACTACCTGCGAGAGAACCCCGCTGTGCTGCATTCGATCACTTCCATCGGGGTGCCGGTGTTAACACCAGACGGACAGAACCTGCTGCGCGGCCCGGCGCTGAACATACCGGAAGTGAAGGGAGCGCATGAAGTGCCCATCGTCGCCGGCGACATCGAAAAATGGGCAGATAAGGGATGGGTGGACCTGCGCGCGGCGAATTTTGCCCGTTGGCAGGCGCGCTTCCAGCTGATGGAACGCAAGCGCCAGCGAGTGCGCGGCAAGGGTTCCGCTGCTGTCACCCGCGAAGCCTACCTGTTCGACGATATCCGCATCGGCACCATTGTGGGCTGGATTTTTAACAACGAAGAGGAAGGCTACCGCATTAAGGCGGCTTAGTTGTAACCTGAAACGGACTATATGTGATAAAAGGTTTAGTAAGGGTCATATCAATTCCAGGTGTGAATCAAAAAGAGGTAACTGTTCAAATGCAGGTAAAATTGGCGGCGAAAATACCTAAGTAAAATAAATGCTGAAGAAAATCCCTGTTATCACTTTTTTAGCTGCTGGCCTCATCCACCTGTTTCTGGCGCCCGAACATTTTGAGCACTCTCCGGCGCATGGGATCTTCTTCATTGTCGCCGGCCTGTTGGAAATACTGTGGGCGCTGCTGTACTGGCGGCGTCCCTCATCCCACCTGTACAACCTGGGTATCGCACTGGCTGGCGGCCTAGTGGTGCTGTGGGCGCTCACACGTATCGTAATCCCTCCCTTCGAAGAGTCCCCCGCACCGGTGGATTTGAGCGGCATGGTTTGCAAGCTGTGCGAGCTGGCCGGCGCAGCGGCTCTGGTGACACTGGCTCTGCAGGGACAGGTGGACGGATTTCGCAGCACGACGGCAGTCCGCATCATCGGAAGGGGCTTACTTTTAGCGATTGTGAGCGGGTTATCCTTCTACGTCATCGGACTGGCTGCCGAGCCGCTCTTCCCCGCATTGGCTGGCAGCGGGCACGGAGCAGAGGACGGCGAGACGCATTCAATGGGTGAGATGGAGCACAGCGACGAAACACAAGGCGAAAATCAAGTTCAGACCGAGCCAGTCAGCCTGCCCGGCGGCTACCAGATTTCAGGCGCCTGGGCCAGGCCTGGCGCTTCCGGTGATAACAGCGCTGCCTATTTCACCATCAATAACCCGACCCCCATCCAGGACCATCTGGTCGGGGCTTCCAGCTCCATCGCTCGGGAAGCGCAGGTCCACCTGAGCGAAGTAGATGCCAACGGGGTCGCCAACATGCATCCCCAAGAGGCGGTGGAAATCCCCGCCGGCTGGCAGGTGACCTTCGAGCCCGGAGGATTGCACGTGATGCTGATCGACCTGCAGCAGGACCTGGAGCCGGGGGAGGTGTTCACACTGACCCTGGAATTCGTAAACGCCGGCAGTGTGGACATACAGGTCGAGGTCCAAGCACCTTGACAGTAAGCTGGTGCCTTACCTGATTAACTTGCCATTGAGACGAATAATCTGTGTAATTATCCAGAAACCTTATAGCCTCTAAGGCGCTGAAATCACGAAACCAGCAGCGGAATAAGACTTTCAGACCACGCTCGAATCGCATCCCAATCACGATGGTCACCCTCTTTCCAGACGCCAAACACTACACTCAACCTGAATTTAAGGCGGGCACTGGCTGAAGGCACCTTACTGATTTCCAGCCCACCGGCGAACAACCCCTCACTTACCGGCCTGACCAGCGCCCGTACCGGCTGCAAGAAATCCGAGACGAAACTACGGTACTGGTCGGCATTCTTCATCGTCAGCGTCATGCACACCAGGAAGACAGCGCACGGCCTTTCAGCCAGCGCCTGCCGGTGCGATTGCATGAACTGCATGGCCTCCGGCAGCCAGCTCTTATCCTGGATAGCGCTGCCAGCTACCACGGCCTGGTAGGAGCTCAAATCTTTGACTTCGACCATCGGACGAACCTCGACCTGAGCACCGCTTTCAGCCAGGGATTTACCAATTGCTTCCGCCACACCAACGGTGAAACCGGTACGGCTGGCGTAAGCGACGAGAATATTATTGGACAATTTATTCACTACTAATTCCCTCCATGCTCCAGCACCCGTGTCACACCGGACAGGCTATCTACCAGCCACAGGAACAGCAATCCCATGTCCTCAGGATACCGGAAGACCTACCCATCCTGGTAGTTCCCGTACATCCAGGCGCAAATGCCCTCCCGGGCGAAATCCGGAAAGCTGCCATCCTAACGCAGCTCCCCTCCAATGCCTTCGAAGATCTCCGGCTCAATCGGATAATCTCGCATGATGTGCTCCTCAATCTTTTCTCACCAATAGCGGCAGGTAGAGAGTCGTATACTCCCAGCATTTCCCTGCGCAGCCGGCGGCATACAAAGCTGAGATCTCTTCAGCTGACAGCAAGCGGCTGTAGACTTCCAATTCATCGATCAATCCGTGGTAGGCGTTTGCCGGCTCGCCCCACCAACCGCCACCGAGACGCGCCTTTCCCGGTATGTAATTGAAATGCCTGAGGCGGCTGGCACTCAAATCACCATTGATGAATAGAGATTCGGATACCTGATCCCAGGTATATGCCAGGTATGACCAGGAACCCGCCGGAAGTTCAGCCGCTGTTTGCCAGTCAAAATCCTCTCCCTGGTGGTAGATGCGAACCTGCCCATTGATTCCCAACCCAAGTCCTTGCCCCTCCTGCCCGCTGCCGAAGGCCGCGATGATATACCCATCGCCCAACGCGGTGGGGTTTACCCAGGTGGTGAGAGTACCTCTCGAATCGAGCAGCACCCATGAAACAGCATCCGGTAGCTGCACGTAGTCATCCAGCCCGTCGAAGTTGAGCGCCGTGCCGGCTTTCCCATTCGCCCAGGAAGCGCCATCCACAACACCGTTGCTGGCATTTACCAGCTCGCGTGCCACCGTTCCGCTGCCGTCGTCCAGCGGCCACCAGGCTGCCAGGTCCGCAAGGGGAGGCAGGCAAGGTCGGCATTTGCCGGCGCTGCCGGATTCATACAAGGACAGCACTTCCTCGGCATTCAAATCCCGACCATACAACGTGATCTCGTCCAGCCCCCCCTGGAAGAAACGCTCGCTGCCGTGCCAGGAGCCGAGATACAGCGGCCGATCAATTTCCACCAGCTCGGCAGGCTGGCTGTCTTGCAGCCTCCCGTTCAGATACAGCCTAGCGGTGACCCCGTCGTAGGTCCCCACCGCGTGCGTCCAGCTGCCGCTGGAGACAGCTGCCCCTGTAAAAATTCCAGGTTCAATGCCCGTCCCTATCCACAGCCCCAGGCTGCTGCCGCGGGTCGCCAAGGCGAAACCTTTATCCAGGTCGGACCGTTCAAGGAGGGCTGCATCGAATGCCGGATTTCCGGAAGGCAGGTTGAGGGGCTGGATCCAAGCCTCGATCGAAAATTCACCATCCATCGCCTGCAGGTCGGGGCTGTCGCTCACCAGCAGGGTGTCGTCCTGTCCATCCAATGAGAAAGCCTTACCAGACAATCCCTGGGTATAGCCTACCCTACCCAGAATAATGCCGTCGTTCTCACCCAGCAGGTCAAACGGATGCCCGTCGCCCGACCACCAGGATATGTTTCCTGCCGGCGTGCTGACGCATTCGCCGCTGACGTACAAGTCGTCCAGGAAGATCTCGCTGTCTTTGGTGATGTCGTTGACGCGAAATTCGATCTGGCTGGCGAGCTTATTAACCTGGATCAGCCTGTCCCGGTAAGCTGTGTCCGGGTGGAGGTCGTTGTACGGCTCGCGGCCCAGCTCGCGTACACCCGCTGCGCTGACCGGTAGGCCGTCGATATAGATCTTGCCGCCGTTGCCCCAGTTGCCATACAGCTCCATCTCCTTGTAGGAAATCGAATAAACGTAAACCGGCTCAGAGTAACTGATTTTCAGCCGGGTCACACGGTTATCCCAGCAGCCCCAGTCGCAGGTTGAACGGCCGAATCCGAAGGCTTTTTGACTGCCAAAGTTGGGTATATCCTGGATGCCGGGTGGGCTGAGGTTGATGCCGGTCGATTCGACGGTGATGCGTGCCTCCAGGATTCCGTCTTCGAAGTCTTCGGAGAGAGAAGCGCTGGCGACAGTGAAAGCCCGGTTGAAAGCAGGGTAGATAACGGTTTCTGTTCTGGTCGGGAGAGGCTGCAGCCAGCCGGTAAGCAATAACAACAGGGCAGCACATAAGGAAATTCGCTTTTGGATAGCCAAGCTTCCCTCCCCAGGATTATCGCACCTGGTAAAACTTCAATCCCGGATTTTCGTGAGAGGTTTTAATTGTGTTCTGCGTGTCTCATTTCCATATTAATCCGCCAGGATTAAAGTATGCATGCGCTGGACACCCCGCCGGATTGAAACTGAAAACAGACCTCACCTATCCTGGCATAATTGCAGCCTAGACCGGTTTCCTAGATTTGAGAGTTCTGTTTTTAAGGCGCGACATTCCTGAACAGTACCGGTAGGAAGATCTGCCCCGGAAACATTCGCAGCCACTGTCTGCTCCGGTAGCGTACTAACCACGACCACTGCGGGATCATGTCGCCGTTGGCATCGAATCCTTTGTAAACCCCAACTACACCCAAATGGTTCTGCATCAGTGCGATCTGGTCGCGGATGTCAGCTGGATTGGTGCTGTCAGCCCGGTCGATGGCTTCCATAATGATCATGGCAGCGTCATAGGCATATGGGCCGAAAATCCCTGGTTCGTTCGGCTCATTTGCGAAACCTTCCGCCTGGTAATCGGACAGGAAATTCTCCCAATCCAGCATGTCCTGGGGATGGACCAGCTTCATGATCACGACATCCCCTTCGACAGCGGCTGCCCCGGCTGCGCTCTCATATTCCAACAACTCGCTTTTATCATTGGTATCGGAGCTCCAGACCATCAGCACATCCTCCATACCCTTGTCATAGGCCATATCACTGATCTGTCCCGCAGTTGTGCCTGCCGAATCATCTAGATACAGATTGGCGATAGCATCTGGGTTTTCAGTCTTAATTATGTCCAATGTTATGCCAAAAACGCTAGGATCAGTAACCAGATGGCGCGCGGTGACTGTTCCACCCAAAGCAGTGAAGGCGCTTTCAAAATAGGCACCAGAAGCAACCCACCAGGTGGTCTCGAAAGTTGCTGCGCTCCGGATCCCCAGGTAGTTATACATGTAATTTGCCAGCAGGGTGACTGGTGAGCCATCATGCGTGGTCAGGCGAAATGTGGTGTTGTATCCTTGCAGAGTGACTGCAGGATTCGAAGCTGAGGGAGTGATCATCGGCACATTGGCTGAATAGTAAACAGGTTGAGCACCCAGGCAGGCGCTGCTGCAGACATGCCCGACCACAGCCACAGCTCCGGCAGCAACCAGCGCGTTGGCAGCCGCAGCGCCTGCGGTGGAGTCACAGCCGCCGTCAACCGATACCAGCGCTACATTATAAGTGGTGCCACCGATGTTGAGGCCGCCAGCCGCGTTCACCTGGTCCACAGCCAGCTGGACTGAATTCGCCTGCGCCCAGCCAAGTGAGCCCGGTCCGGCCAGGTAAGCTGCCACGCCGATGGTGACCATGGGAGCAACAATTCCATCCACAGCTTCACCTCCGGCTGGCTGGGCAGGCGTCATGTTAGCCATGGCTGTTGAGGTGCTCAACAGCAAGAGTAAGACCAAAACCAGGAACGTCCCCGCTTTCAAGGAAATATTTATTTGATGAGGACGCTTGGGTCGATGTGAGCATTGAGATTTCATGGCTCCCTCCCAAAAATCATACGGTAATTATTACCAGTCCCTTTTGCTCGAACTGCCCAGTTGAATGTGATGTTTTCATAATTCGCAAAAATAAAAAATCCAAATAATATGATTATTCCTTATTATAGCCATTTTCAAGTCAAAAACCCTGAGGGACCATTAGCCCCTCAGGGTTTTGTATCTATAAGAATTACTCCTTCGGCGCGAAAGGCAAGAAGACGCTTGCTCCCGCAGTGCGCAGCTTGGTCTCGTTCCAGCCGTTCCAGGGGATGGTAAACCAGCGGGTGGCTGGCATGAAGGGCATGGAAGCTGGGTTATACAGCATGCGGACGCGCCAGTGGTAGGGTATCCCCAGGGGTGCATTCAGGGGATACGCATCCCAATAAAGACCCATACCGGTGCTGTAATTATTCCATACTGTGAGGTGGATTGTGTCCCTTTCCCCATTGAAAAGCGCGCTCAGCGGCTTGGTCTCGGTTTTCATCCTGCTTTCACAGCGGCCGAAAGTGTTGAAATGGCGCATTCCAGCCCAGAAGAATTCATTCGCAGTGAGGCCCAGCTGGGAGATGTGGGTGCCACCTGTTCTTCGCTGATACAGGCGCATGGGTACGCCTTTCACACCATTGCCGTAGTATACGAAGGCCGCTCCTTCATCATCCAAGGTGTCCACGAAGTGCGAAGCGCCAACGATCACGTCGGCGTATGCGTCGCCGTTGACGTCGCCTGCGGAGGCGACGGCGTGACCAAACCAGGCGAAGTTCTGATTCGCCTGGACATACCAGTCGGGAGCGGAGTGCAGGCCGGATGCGGATCCCTCATAAAGCCAGGCAGCGCCCTCTTCGGGTTGCCCAGCTGTCCAGAAGTGAGCGCCGACCAGGATATCGGCGTAGCCATCGCCGTTCGTGTCTCCAGCAGTTGCAACTGCCCAACCGTATTCCGCGTTTTCCAGATTGCTGCGCTTACTCCAGTTGGCTGTGCTGCTCAGCCCGCTGCCTGAGCCGTGGTAGACGTAGGCCGCGCCCTCATCGGCCAGCAGGCCGTTCCAGCGCGGTGCACCGACGATAACATCGGAAAAGCCATCGCCGTTGACATCCCCGGCCGTGCCAACTGACAAACCGTAGTTCGCCTCAATCTGCCCCCCTTCCTGGTGCCAGATGTAGGTGGGTGAGAGCCCGGATTTTGTTCCGTAGAATACCCAGGCGCCGCCTTCGTCCTGCTGGCCGTTATCCCAATCCGGAGCACCAACGATGACATCGGAATAACCGTCGCGGTTGACATCGCCAGCGGTGCCCAGCGAATAGCCAAAACCGGTTTCGGCAGTGTTGATCTGTATGTACCGATCCGGGGTGGTGTCAAAGTCGGCACTCGAGCCGTGGTAAACCCAGATTGCTCCCTCATCCTCCTCGCCATCCATCCAATATGGAGCGCTGACTATCACGTCGCTCAGGCCGTCACCGTTTACATCGCCCCCTGTCCCGACTGCAAAGCCTAAATCCGCATAATCCTGATCGCTTTCGATGAACCAGTCCGGGGCGAGCCTGACGCCTGTATTCGATCCGAGGAAAACCCAGGCCCCGCCTTCACTCGTCTCGCCGTTATCGAAATACGGCGCACCGACGATAATGTCATCATACCCGTCGCCGTCGACGTCCCCAGCCCGGCCAACCGACC
>Ga0154795_1106_pt1 | contig 24186 bp, 21 predicted proteins | sample Rifle2008BG16ft_FD_105803 | JGI IMG/M metagenome (GOLD analysis project Ga0154795, IMG submission 105803) | Chloroflexi bacterium RBG_16_54_18 | reverse complement strand
GAATGTCGGTGCAGCTGGTTTTCGTCTCATACCTCCTATTGAATCACAGTTTCTTTAAACGCGAAAGGGGCTGCCCTTTCTTTTTGGACAGCCCCTTGTTTCTCAAATCAGGTCCTTAAGAGCTCGCAAACCTGGCGATCGTCACCCCATCACCGCCTTCTCGCTCCCCACCCGCCTCAATGGATCGAATATTTGAATAACCAGATAATGCTTTTCGCACGACCTCACGTAATGTGCCAGTGCCTTTGCCGTGGATTATCCTGACGAATGGTAGTCCCGCCAGGTAAGCAGCATCCAGATACCTTTCCAGCTCATCCTGGGCATCGTCAGCCCGCTTGCCCCGCAAGTCCAATTCAATTCCAGGTGAGGGATGGGGATTAATGACACGGTCCGCCTTTTGGCCCTGTGTTATAGGTAGTTCAGTTTTTTTCTCAGCGGGTGATTCGACCATCGATGCTGGCTCGATCTCCTCCAGCCGAGTACGCACTCGCAGTCCTCCAACCTGAACTTCCGCCTCCCCATCGCTTAATGCAGATAAAACCCCCTGCGTCCCGAGTGTTCTCAAACGCACCTTATCACCCAGGCGCAGGGTCTTTCTTCTGGCAGTCTCCAGCTGGCGCAGTTCCGGACCCATCTGCGGTTCGATATGGGTTTCTGGCTCTGAATATTTCTCTTCCAGCTCCAGGTAAAGGTCTTCGGCCGGTGTAAGTAAATCCTGGGGCTGCCTTGCTTTGTTAAGCTCGCTCTGGACGGAGTTTATCTCTTCGGAGAGTTGCTCCAGTTTAGCTTGTACTTCCAGGCGAGCTGAACTTATGAGTTGAAGCCGCTCTTCCTCAATTTTGTCCAGCCGTTCCAGCAATTCGCTCCGTAAGGCTTCGGCATTCTTCCGGGCCAGGTCAGCTGCGGCGCGTGAATGGCGCGCGGCATCTCTTTGCCGGTGGATATCGTCCAGCAAATCTTCTGCTCGCATGTCTTCCGGGCTGATGTCCTGCCTTGCATCCTGGATGATTTTGGGGGACAAGCCCAGTCTTTCGGCTATTGCTAACGCATTCGAACGTCCAGGCAGGCCAATGGTCAGGTGGAAAGTCGGTTTTAAAGTTTCCAGGTTGAACTCGACGCTGGCATTTTCCACGCCACGCGTGGTGTGGGCATAGGCTTTTAATTCGGGATGGTGCGTAGTCACCATGCTCGGGATGCTGCGCTCGACCAGGAAATTTAATATCGCGCGCGCCAGCGCCGCACCTTCCTGCGGATCAGTCCCCGCTCCTAATTCATCCAGGAGCACGAGTGACGAGCTGTTGGCAGTCTCGATTATTCGGATAATGTTGGTGATGTGACTTGAGAACGTGGATAATGACTGTTCAATGGATTGTTCATCACCGATATCCGCGAATATATTTTCGAAAATGCTGATCTCTGATCCATTTTCGACTGGGATGTGCAGTCCACACTGAGCCATCAGCACCAGTAAACCGACGGTTTTTAATGTGACTGTTTTTCCACCAGTATTCGGCCCGGTGATTACCAGGACTAACGTACCGGGTTCGAGTATTACATCGATTGGCACTACGGTTTGCGGGTTTAATAGCGGGTGGCGGGCTTGGAACAACCGGATGTTCATTCCAATATTCATATGGGCAGTTTGCTTCTTTCCTTGCGACCTGCGCTGTATAGACTCATCCTTGTTATGGTTATCTATAGTCTTTGATTCTTGAAATGGGATGAGGTGCGGTGCGACTGCATTCAAGTCGAATGCAAATTTCGCTTTCGCCAGGACCAGGTCTATCACTGCAACGACTTCAACCACCTGGCAAATATCTTGCTGGTATTCTGCAACCAGGTGGGTTAGCTCCGCCAGCACTCTCCTGATTTCATCCCGTTCATTCAACTCCAGCTCACGGTACTGGTTGTTCAGCTCCACAACTGAGAACGGTTCTACAAATAAAGTCGCCCCAGACGAAGACTGGTCATGGATAATTGCCTTAATGCGGCCTTTAAATTCAGCTCTAAGCGGCAAAACGTACCTTCCGTCACGTTGCGTGACCAGGGCTTCCTGCAGGTAGGTCGAGATAGTGGGATCAGCGACCATCTTCTGCAGTTTGCTGATCAGCCGGTCGTGGATGATACGCAAATCATGGCGTATGTTGGAGAGTCTCTCAGAAGCGCTGTCCAGGATATCACCCCGATCCGAAACGGTCCTGGTGATCGCATCGATGACCCCGGGTGGCTGCGGCATCTGTGCTCCCAAATCGGCTAATTTTGGATATTGAACCATTATGCGATCCAATACCCTGGCCAGGTTGCGTGCGGCCATCAGGGTAAATTTGATATCGAGCAGATTCGTTGGATCCAGGACACCACCATGCCTGGCCAGGTCAATGGATTCCCGGATGTCTCGCACGCCACCAATGTCGATGTCAGGCTTGGCGAGGAGGAGTTGGCAAGCCTCGCGGGTCAGCTCCTGTTGAAAACGCACACCTTGCAGTTCATGCAACGGCTGTAAAGCACGTGCCTTCTCAGCGGATACTTGAAAAGCGCAGTAACCTGCCAAGCGGTCCAGGATTTTGGGAAGCTCCAGGATAACCAGGCTTTTTTCATCCATCGCTGAATCCAATTCGTCGAAGGCGAAGTGTACCATAATCAAGTATCCATCACAACTTGGGAAGTATAATTGAATTGGCATGAATAAAATACGATTACCCACCTATCTCTTCGTGATCTGCAGTTTACTATTTCTGGCCGGCTGCCGTACTTCACCACAACCTCTCGAGCAGCCCACGCTGGAGGAGCTGCCGATTCAGCAAATCTCGACAATCACCCCCCTGCCAGCAACCAAACTCCCCGTACCGACTATACAGGTGGTAGAGATCCCAGGTGTCCCGGTCATCTCCCCTGAATCTTCTTCCCTGGTTGGAACACCCTTGCCTGTCTCTCCTTCGATGATCTCCCCTGAGAACTTGGCCAGTTTGAAATCTCTGGCGCGCTGGGGGAAGGGAACTCTCAACCACATAACGGTTTCTCCAGATGAATCTATCCTGGCAGCTTCATCTTCAATAGGCATTTACCTTTACGATGCTGGGAACGGGGAGCTGATTAATTTTATTGATAGCGGAAGCTGGATAAATGTTAGCGCACTCTCACCGGACGGCCAGACAGTCGCCTCCGGGGCAGGTGATGGCTCCGTTGTTTTATGGGATATCCAATCAGGTGCCTTCATCAATGAACTGGAAAAATTCAATAATACTCCTGTTCACAGCTTGCTTTTCTCACCCAAAGGCGATCTCCTTGCCGCTGGTGATGCAGCGGATTCGCTTACATTATGGTCAGTCGAAGATGGCTCGCTTATGCACAGCTTCCAGGGTCGCACCGGGCCGGTCGAAGCAATGGTTTTCTCCTCAGACCAGGAGCTCCTGGCGGCTGGTTCGGATGACGGAACTATGAGATTATGGAAGATTTCTGATCAATCCCTCGTTCTCTCAACTGAAGCCCATACTTCTCAAATCACCAGCCTTGCGATCTCACAAGATAACAGCCTGGTCGCTAGCGGAGATGCAGATGGCACGGTTGTCCTTACCTCGATCTCGGAAAACACCTTCGATACTATATTCAATGTCGCTGATGGAGGAATTTCCTGGCTTGAGTTTTCTCCGGATCTGGATTTACTGGCATCCGGATCTTCGCAGGGCACTCTCGCACTGTGGAATTTGCCCGAAAACGCGCTGGAAGGCCAGGAGGTGGCGCTAAACGGTGAGATCGTAAAAATTAACTTCTCTTACATTCCAGGACGATTATTTACATATTCAGGACCGGATGTTAATCTTATGGCACGGCAGGAATGGGATCTGCCAGGTCTGACCAGTCTCTCATCTGCTTCGCTGGTATTGCCGGAATTTTCCAATCCATATCACGGTCTAGCCCTTTCAGTGGATGATTCAATACTTAGCGCTGGAACCGGAATTGGCACAGTGGAAATCTGGGATTTCCAGAGTGCATTCTTAGAACGACTATTAATCGGGCACAGCAGCGGCGTATTCGACCTGGCTTTTTCCCCGGACGGCAAATTCCTGGCTTCCGCTTCGGACGACCGAACAACCCGCTTATGGGATACAGATTCCTATCAGACCAGTTTTATACTGAGCGGTCATAAAGACCTGGTTACCAGCCTGGTCTTTTCCCCGGATAGCCTGTACATAGCCAATGGAAGCCGCGAAGCAAAAGTCTGGATCTGGGAGACTCTGAACGGGAATCTTGGGATTACCCTCGAGGCAGAGATGCAGCAGCGGAACATTCACCTGGCTACCAGCGTGGCTTTTTCACCAGATGGACTGTGGCTGACTGCCGGGTTGACGGATAACAGCATACAAATCTGGGATACCAAAACCTGGGCTGCCGTCCAGCGCCTGGATAATGGCTCAGGTTTGGGTACTGGTGTGGTATTCAGCCTGGCATTCTCCCCTGATGGCTCAGTTCTGGCAGCTGGAAAGGAAAATGGGGATATCGAGATGTGGGATTTTAACCAACGGACATTGATCGGTGAATTGAAAGGTCATTCCAACGCCGTGATGGACCTGGCATTTTCTGCTGACGGCCAGCTCCTGGTTTCAGCTTCAAAAGACCACACCATCTACCTCTGGCAATTGCCTGAGGGGAACCTTCGCCTGATCCTTACCGGGCACACAGGTGCAGTAAATAACGTAACCTTCTCTTCGAAGGACGAATACATCGTCTCAGCATCCGATGATGGGACAATTCGTATCTGGTCTGCAGCTGAGTAAGGGCTGATATGGTAGCCTAATTCAGGCGGTATTTAAAATACATCCAGGAAGATGAGAAACCAGGTAGAATTTATTTCAAATCTTGTCGAATTTTCTCAAGAGCGGTAAACTCAGGCAACCCAGGATGATTGCCTATCCAGCTGTCCTTTGGCAGGTTGAATCCAAATCCACCCCAGGAGATTAATAATGGCAGAGAAGAAATCCCAACCGGACAATCAGGAAAGTAGCGAATTTGCCACGCAAAAATTTACTCCAGAAGAACTTATGGGAGAACAGGGTCAGTCTGTTAAACCGCAGCAGGCGACACAGAAAATAGATGACAGCATACTGGAAGCTGCGGTCGCCAAGGAAGTAATGGATTCGGCTGCAACGATGAAAGTCACGGAAGCAGAACTTAAGCAGGCCATGGAAGAGGAGACGAGCAAAGCCCAGAAAACCCCTTCCGCTCCGAAAGCAATGGAACCGATTGCGGCTGTCCAGAAAAGTCCGAAAAGCGAAGAACCGGTTGAAAGTAAATCATCTCGCGTCTCGAAAATTGATCCGACCGTGGCTACTATCCTCGGTGTAGCACTGGTTCTCACCGCGTGCATCTGTTCATGTGCTTTGGTCATTGCTGTTCTCGCCTCTTCCGGCAGATTTATGTAGATTAATACATTCAGTACAGTTCGAAGTATCCCTGATCCTTGCGCGTGATTCATCTTATAAAGATGTTTCACGCGTTTTCCTTTTACATGTCATATATAAGGATATAATCTACCTGCCCCGGGTGGATTTATCCTATGGATATCACCACAGCTTTCATTCAAACCTATCACTGTGATCCTTCCGTGATCGCACGAGCACCGGGCAGAGTTAACTTACTGGGTGAGCATGTGGACTACAATGATGGACTTGTCCTGCCAGCCGCCATCGATCGGCAGGTAAACCTCGCTGCCAGTGAAAGCGACGACCAGATCATCACCATTCATGCCCTGGACCTTGGGAAAAAAATCAGCTTCCGTACGAGTGATCTGGATAAACGGATCGATTTAGAAGGTAAAACCCTGAGCGGGTGGGAACTTTATCCAGCGGGGGTTGCCTGGTCACTGGTGAGGGAGGGATTTGTACCCTCTGGCAGCAAGGCAGTTTTTTCATCGAATATCCCCATCGGCTCAGGATTAAGCTCCTCCGCAGCGGTTGAAGTTGGATTTGCTGTGACGTGGCGGTTCATGAATGGGTGGAAAATTCCACCCATGCGCCTCGCTCAAATATGCCAGCGAGCCGAAAACGATTACGTAGGGGTTTCATGTGGGTTAATGGATCAATTTGCAAGCACCTGTGGAGTGGTCGACCATGCATTGTGCTTCGATGTGCGCGATCTGGTCTGGGAAAAAGCGCCGCTGCCTCCCGGAACTTCGCTGGTAATTGCAGATTCGGGGGTTCGCCGCAGCCTGAAAAATTCTGCCTATAACGCCAGGCGGGCTTCTTGCGAGCAGGCTGTCGAGGAGTTAAGGCATTATCTGCCAAATATACATTCCTTGAGGGATGTACTTCCCACCGAATTCGCGGCTTACAGCCAATACCTGTCACCCGAACCGCGCCTTCGGGCTGAGCATATCGTGAAAGAGATCGCCAGGGTGCGGTCGGCGATGCAGGCATTAAGGAGCAACAATCCCACGAGTTTTGGCGCTCTGATGTATTCAGGTCACGCCAGCCTGAGGGATTTGTATGAAGTCAGCATTCCTGAACTGGACATTTTGGTGGAAATTACCCGCCACCTGCCAGGTGTCTATGGTGCGCGATTGACTGGAGCTGGCTTTGGCGGCTGCACCATCAACCTGGTGGAAGAAAAAGAAACTGATCAATTTGTCGTAATTTTGAGGAAAGAATATATGCACAAGACTGGGAAACAGGCTCAGGTCTATGTCTGCCATGCCAGCCAGGGCGCCAGCGCTTCTGTCTCTCACCCGTAGCAGCTACACATTGATTCGAAAATAAATCACATCTCCATCCTGTACGATATATTCTTTTCCTTCTAATTTCATCATTCCTGCTGCTTTCACTGCAGTATTGTTCCCAAACTGGGCAAATGTTTCGAAAGGGATCACCTCGGCGCGAATGAACCCGCGTTCAAAATCGGTGTGGATTTCTCCGGCTGCCTTCATGGCAGTGGTTCCTCTGGAAATATTCCAGGCGCGCGCTTCCTGCTGGTTGTAGGTAAAGAAACTGATCAGGTTCAGCAAGGAGAAGCTTTTCCTGACGACCTGTTCAAGCCCACCTGCCGTAACACCTGCCAGGTTGAGGTATTCTTCACGGTCCTCAGCGCTCATCTCAGCCAGCTCATTCTCCAATTTGGCACACAACACCACCAGCTCCACTCCCTTGCTGGCAGCTCCTTGGCTGGTCTCGGTAACGTATATATTAGGCTCGGTCAGGCAGGTTTCGTCCACATTTGCCACATAGATCACTGGTTTCGTTGTCAGCAGTTTCAATTCATGGTTGATAGAGAGGAAATTTTCATCATCAATCCTGGAAAACCTGGTCGCTGGAGAGCCGGATGCCAGGTGCTCTTTAAGCTCATTGGCCATATCCAGGGAAGCTTGCAGGCGTTTATCACCCTTCACTTGGCTGACCAGGCGCTCAATTTTCCTTTCCACCTGTTCCAGGTCTGCCAGTGCCAGCTCGATTTCTATCGTTTCGATATCCTCGCGAGGATTTGGCTTGGAGCTGACATGGACAACGTTGGGGTCGTCGAAACAGCGGACGACATGTAAAATGGCTGCTGTATCCCGGATATTTGCTAAAAATTGATTTCCAAGGCCTTCACCCTGGTGTGCTCCTTTGACCAATCCTGCTATATCGACAAATTCTACCGATGCGTGGATTACCTTGGAGACTTTCACCAACTCAGCCAGCTTATCAAGGCGGCGGTCGGGTAAAGGTACGATGGCACGGTTTGGATGGATCGTGCAGAACGGATAATTGGCAACCTCAGCGTTTTGAGCTCCAGTCAGCACGTTAATTACGGTGCTCTTCCCTACATTCGGTAGTCCCACGATCCCAATGCTCAGCGCCATAGCCACCTCATTTCAAAATAATCCGGCAGCCTGATTATATCTCTCCGTCGCCCAGTTGGTAGCCGTTCCTATATCGCGAGATGTTATAATCGCTTGGTTTTATCGGCTTTCAAAATCACGGCAATTATCCATTCAAGTTATTCAATAATCATCCGGGCTTTAACCATTTGAGATTTCCAGGAGAATCATCGACCATGTCAGAGCATAATTCAGTAAAAGAAAACGATCGCAAACCTGATAGTGAAAATGAACTTCCATCCCTCAAGGATAACCTGGTCACCACGCAGCATACGCTGACTATGGCTGGAAAAGTAATACCTTACAATGTGACCTGTGGAACCATTGTCTTGAAGGAAGAAGCTGAAAAGAAAGGCGACCAGGCAGGGGAGTCGGAAGGCGAAAAAGCCAGGGCTACCATTTTTTTCATTGCCTATACGCGATCAGATGTAGAAGATCTCAGCAAGAGGCCGTTGACATTTTCTTTTAACGGTGGACCTGGTTCGTCGTCCGTTTGGCTGCACCTGGGCTTGCTCGGACCTCGCCGGGTGAATATGGGTGATGCTGGTAATCTCCTCCCGCCGCCATACCGGCTGGTTGAAAATGATTATTCTCTTCTGGATAGCACCGATCTGGTTTTTATCGATCCTGTCAGTACTGGTTTCAGCCGGCCGGTGCCAGGTGAAAAAGCCAGCCAGTTCCACGGTTTAAAAGGCGACATCGAATCTGTCGGCAATTTCATCCGGCTCTATTCCACACGCTTCCTTCGCTGGACATCCCCCAAATTTTTAATCGGCGAAAGCTATGGGACGACCCGCGCCGGAGGGCTCTCAGGGTACCTGCAGGAAAGGCACGGCATGTACCTTAATGGAATCATGTTAGTCTCTTCCATTCTAAATTTTCAGACGCATAATTTCCATCCTGGGAACGACCTGCCCTACATCACATTTCTGCCAACGTATTCCGCTACTGCCTGGTACCATCAAAAACTGCCCGAGGATCTGCAAAAGTTGCCGCTGCGTGATTTGCTGGACGAAGTGGAAGAATTTGCCAGGGGAGAATATTCTCAAGCCCTGATGAAAGGAGCAGCGCTTTCCTCGCTGGAACGTACCCAGATTATCCAGAAGCTGGCGCGTTATTCAGGCCTTTCCGCTGACTATATCGATCGTACGGATATTCGCATCAATATTTTCCGCTTCACCAAAGAGCTTCGCAGATCTGAGCGCAAGACTGTCGGACGCCTGGACAGCCGCTTTCTCGGGATCGATCGTGACTCAGCTGGTGAGCAGTTCGAACACGATCCCAGCATGTCTGCCATCATGGGGCCGTATACCGCTACCTTCTATGATTATGTGCGTGGTGAGCTGAACTTCGAAAGCGACCTGCCGTATGAAATTCTCCATCCCCAGTTGTGGCAAAAGTGGAGCTACAGCGAGCATGAGAACCGCTACGTCGATGTTGCTGATACCCTTCGCCTGGCAATCTCAATGAATCCTTTCCTCAAAGTGCACGTCGCGAATGGGTATTTCGACCTGGCGACTCCCCATTTTGCAACTGAGTACACCTTCAACCATCTGGGACTGGACCCTGAACTGCAGGGAAACATTTCAATGAGTTTTTACGAGGCCGGGCATATGATGTATGTCCACCTTCCATCCCTGGAGAAATTGAAAAATGAGCTCGCTGGTTTTATTCGTAACTCTTCCTGACCGGTACGAGTGAGTTAATAACAGTAGTATTTTCGAAAAATTAAAAAATTACTTCAGCTGGTTGCAGATCAGTGGAATATCGATGGTCTTCCTGGAGCCAGACACTCCAAATCCACCCGTTGACATGGCAACGATAATGTCGCTGGCGGTTTTCGCATAAATTTCGACGTAAATCGGCAATCCTTCCGCATCATAGCTCCAGGAATTCCGGTTTCCTGCGGAAGGGATTTTTTCATTTGCGCACGGCCAGGCCCCTGATTTTGATATCACCCATACCACGACTAGGTAATACTTGCCAGAAGGGATTTGAGTAAAACGATAAGATCCATCCATGATCGTCATCGTTGAGCTCAGATCATCCTTTGTTTTATCGTCGTAAAGAGTAATGGCTGCTCCCCCGAGCGGCAGTGTACGGATGGGTTTAATAATTGTGACCAGGCCTTCGATTCCCGTGGTCACCACATTCTGCTGCGGAGCCGGAGTGAAAGTTGATACCGGTGTGAATGTTGGAGTGGCTAGGAGGAATGAAGTGGCCGAGCTTGTGAAAGTCGGGGTGACCGGCTGGCTCAAGGTAGGAGTCGGGCTCTGGAGGACCATCGATGTAGCGCTTGGGACCTGAGTCGCTTCCGCCGTGAGAGTCTCTATGAGTGTAGTGGTTTCTGTAGGAGCCGAGGAATTTCCCGGAAAATTACAGGCGCTTAAAAACAAAATACACGTCCACAGGAACGTGCAGAATTTGTAACTCACAACAATCCGCATCAATCAATATCCTTATTAAAATCATACCACATCAAAAAAAGCCGCCGGTCGATAACTGGAATCCTGAAAAATTTCTCATATCAACGACCTGGTGTTCCCAACTGCTCTGGCGCAGCGCGGCGGAGAATTCACGATTACCAGTAAGGAAAATTACCTTGGAAGGGAGGCATATTCCGTGGAATGGAAAAGAGAGCCGAATGGTCCAGTCGTTGACCAATTTCTGGTGGATGGAATGACTGGTTTTCTGCTGCGCCAGCAAAACTTCGGCAAACCGGGAGGTGGAGCGATGAACACTCAACTTTATTTTGAGGATGTGACTTTTTGATGGAGAATTCACCGATCAGACCTTTTATCTTGGACTCCCCCTCCCTTCCAGCTTCGCCTCAAATTCTCAGGATTTACCTGCCGGCCAGCCATGAACCAGCGGCGGTTATAATAGGATTAGGTTTATCCAAAACAATTCTATTGATAGGCAGGTCTGGTGAGATTTATGGAGATTCAATCAGATACTTTATTGGAAACCATAACTTTAGGCGGTGGATGTTTCTGGTGTCTTGAAGCTGTATTCGACCAGTTGGATGGAATTGAGGATGTCGTATCTGGGTATGCTGGTGGTTCCATGCCAGATCCAGATTACCAGATGGTTTGTTCCGGAAATACCGGACATGCAGAAGTTGTCCAGCTCAATTACAATCCCGGGGTGATCGGCATCGATGAGATATTCGAAGTCTTTTTCTCAATTCACGATCCTACAACTCTGAACCGCCAGGGTGCCGATATCGGCACGCAGTACCGGTCTGTAATTTTCTACCATAGTGAAGAACAGAAGGTGGCAGCTCGAAAGTTCATATCTGAAATCGACCTCAACAAGGTGTGGAATTCTCCCCTGGTGACTCAACTCGAGCCGATTAAAGTCTTCTATCCAGCGGAAGATTACCATCAAAATTACTTCGAGAAGAATCCTTACCAGGGCTACTGCCGGGCAGTTATCGCACCGAAATTAAGCAAATTCCGCAGTAAATTCTCGCACAGGCTCAAAGACTGAATCCGGCTGGATCGGACCAGATGGGTGTGCCGGAGAGGACAGGCTGGAGAAAGACCCGCTCCCTGAGAGAATCGGTCGCATTTCACTTTTCCTTAACCGCTGGAGAGGGGTGCTTTCTGATTTCGGTCAGCGGAAGATGACTGGCAGTACAATTGAATACCGGACAACTGCCTGTCCAAAATCCGGGTCGATCATCAGCGCAGAGACGTCCACTGCCTCGAAAGCAGAACCAGGAATCTGGTGCAGCTCCCCCACCAGCATATCATTATCCCAGCGCGGATCCGGAACACCGGAGATATACCAGCTGCTGCCGTTATCCGCCAGGATCATGCCGAATTTTTTCAGCGCTTTAAGGATCACCTGCACCTGGGGAGAATAACCCGAGATCTCATAACTCACTTTCAATCGGAAGCGTTGGCCCATCGGAGGGTACTGGCTGCCGGTCAAATTCGAGGCGTAATGCCGCGCTGGCCAGACGTATTTCCTCTGGGTCTGCGGAGCAGTAAATCGCAGTGCATGCAGAATCTCGCCTGATTCTACTTCTGCATAACGCACAAGACCCGGAGTTATCGGTAATCCAGCGGCATCGGCGGATGTCCATCCCTGCGGCCTGAGCAGGTTTGAATTCAGGTCAAAAATTGCTCCAGAATCAGCCAGCCATGCACCGGCAGCCATGCGGGCATTGAACAGCTCGTATATAAGGCAGTTGTCTTTGTCCAGTACCAGGATGTGGCGGTCGCCGCTGTTCGGATTCCCTTCTATAAGTGGATTCTCCGGGATGGGATACAACCCGGGATCGCTTTCATCGGCGTACAAGAACTCTACTTCCAGGCCTTCTTGGAAGCTGGTTACCACATTATAAGGAATTCCGATTGGATAACCGTTCTCAGGCGGCCAGATTCCGGAACCGAAGTCTGGATGCACATGGCTGCCCGCACCGATCGTTTGGATATACGCATTCGAGTTTTGGTCCACCGGCAGCGATTGGACGGGCATATTCCAGATATTATCCGCCGGCAGGACCTGGCACCCTTCAAGATCAGGATTTCTGGATGACTCTTCATATCCCGCTGTTATTGATAATCGGTCAATCCAGGTGCCTGGGAGATTCTTTACCTGCCGAGACGATGGATGGATGACGACTAAAAAACCTGATATAAAACAGGCCAGCGCTATGGAAACCAATTTTTCAGAACGCATGATATGATTTTGTGAATTCTCGATTGCGTTGAACTTAACTTACGATCCGATTATATCGGAATGGACGTGTGAAGATGAAATATGGATTTGTTCTTCCTTATGGGGATGCCGCTGCCGCCGGTGAGCTGGCAGAACTGGCGGAAAATTGTGAGTGGGATGGATTCTTCGTCTGGGAGCCGGTATGGGGATATGACGCCTGGATATTGCTGGCTGCAGCTGCGATGCGTACTGAAAAGATTCGTTTGGGCACCATGATCTCACCGCTTTCTCGCATGCGCCCCTGGAAACTGGCCAGTGAAACAATCACACTCGACCACCTGTCCGCAGGCCGCCTGGTTCTTTCTGTCGGTTTAGGGGCTGTCGATACGGGTTTTGCTGAATTCGGAGAGATTACGGATCGCAGAATGCGCGCGGAAATGCTCGACGAAGGTCTCGAGATTCTGACTGGTTTATGGCGCGGGCAGCCTTTTACTTATGAAGGAAAACACTATCAAATCCAGCCGGTCGATTTTTATCCACCTCCTGCGCCACTTCAAAAACCGCGTATTCCGATCTGGGTTGTGGGCGCCTGGCCGCGCCGTAAATCTATGCGCAGGGCATTGCGTTATGATGGCATCCTGCCGAATAAACTGCTTCCAGACGGGACACATACACCTGTCATACCGGAAGATATTCGCCAGATCAACGCCTGGATTGTAGAGCACCGTGAGAATGGAACACCTTTTGACATCATTGTCGAAGGGGTGACGTCGTCCAAGAATAAAAATCAAACAAAGAAAGAAGTCCTGCCGTGGATTGACGCAGGTGCAACCTGGTGGATCGAAGCGTTGTGGTCGCAGTCAGGTGTGGAACAGGATCTACGGACGATTCGAAATCGGATAAACGACGGACCACCAGTCATTTGAAAATTCGCATTAAGGTATACTTCTGGTGAAAATCTTGCTGCGAGGGAATCGAGATGCCGGGATTAAATGAGCTCTTGAGAAATAAACCTTCCCCTGGATCCCCAGGTTTCACATCAGACCAGTTGAAAGGTCTCTCCATGCCTCCTATCGAAAAAACCTATCCAGGTGTGGCAAAGACCATCGATCTCATCCCAACGCGGGATTTGAAAATTCCTCCAATTTCACTTTTCGAAGCCATTCAGAAGCGTCGAACTCGACGCTTGTTTTCTGAGACGCCTCTATCAATTTCTGAGCTGTCTTTCTTGCTGTGGGCGACCCAAGGTGTCCAGCAGGTTGTTCGCAGTGGGCTGTTTACCCTCCGGACAGTGCCTTCATCCGGCGGAATGCACCCGTTTGAGACTTACCTGCTGGTGAACCGGGTGGAAGACCTGGATCCGGGCCTGTACCATTATTGGGCCCTGCAGCATAAGCTGAACTACTTGGCTGAACACCAGGGAGCTGCAGAGAGACTCATTCAGGCCTGCAACAACCAGGATTTCGTTTCTAAAGGCGCGCTGGTTTTCTTGTGGAGCGCCCGAATCTACCGCTCGGAATGGCGCAACGCTGAAAATGCCTTCAAGGATATTCTCATTTCCGCCGGTCATATCTGCCAGAACCTGTATCTGGCCAGCGAAGCGATCCAGGTGGGCGTCAGCCCATTGATCACCTACCAGCAGACGCTCTTGGATGAGCTGGTCGGCCTGGATGGAGAGAACGAGCTGGTTGTTTATCTGGCAACTGTGGGTAAAGTCGATACGAGTGTGATTCAACTTTGATTTGGAGTGCAACGATGGATTTGGATCTGGAAAGACTGCATCAAGAAATTTTAGAGATGTACCGCGCTGAGCACGCTGCGTTGACAGTCCAGGCGACGCTTGAAATACTGGAGCAGGCGCAAAGTTGGAAACTTGCCTCCAACCTTGCTTCGGGCGGCGTTCTGGTATTCCCGCATGCCGGTGTCCAGGACTGCGGAATCCAGGTCGCGGCCGTTGTTCAGGCCTGCCTGGACAGCGGTACCGACCAGGTTCTGGTCGTCAGCGTGCTGCACGCCTTCACAGATGAAATGGAACAGGCTCGCCGGGATGTGGCCAAAGGTGCAGATCCAGTTCTGTATCCATGCCGGGGCATCCAGGGACCTGGACTTGAAGGCCGCCAGGATTGGCAAACCGACCACGTTTTGATGAGTTTTCGATACTTTTGGGAAGCTGAGCGGAAGAGACGCGGTATTCAAGGACCGCGGGTTATCGAAAGGTACCCCTACCTGGCTGGAGGCCACCCTGAGACTCTGCCTGGGATCGAAGAGCTGGTAGAGCTCGCACGCCGTTCTTTGATCGTCTCCACGGCTGATGCATTCCACCACGGCATAGGCTACGGCGACGCTCCCGAGAAATCCCTGGACCCCTACCAGGGTGGCCTGGACCAGGCGCGCACGGCGATTGAAGAAGGCATAGAAATCCTGGGAAGAGGTGATTATTGGGGATACAACCAGCACTGTGTGCGCGCCAAGAGCGATGCTCGCGATGCAGGCCAGGTCTTTCGATACCTCAGGGGTGAGATGACAGGACGCATTCTCGACCTTACACACAGCGATGCAGCCGCTCTCTATCATCAGCCCTCACCCACCTGGGTTGCTGCAGCCTTAGTGGAATGGCAGCTGGCTTGAGAATGCAAGATAATTATCGGTGGAAAAACAGATTCCTGCCGGGCATCCTTCTTCTCGTATTTCTTTCATCTTGCAGCATAAATCAGCCGGTGGGTGAACTCTCTCCCACCATTACAATTCCTCCCACTATGGCGGTCGCACCTTCCCCGACATTGGCGCCGCCTGCTCCAACCACAGTTTTCCCGCCTTCAACGCCGGTCGTTGTCCCTGTTGCCCAGCGCTTCATCTGGTTCGCTCCCCTGCCGCCAATGCCTCAGAGCGAAGGTCGGCCGTTCACCGGATCCGACGATTTTATCGAGCTGTTCTCTCCGGACGCAGCCTGGGGGATCGCTTCCAGCAGGCTGAATGTTTTCAAGCTTTACGGCGAGTGGGTAGCCTACCATGCCACAGATGAGGATCTGGGTAGGGTCGTGGCAGATTTGGGGCAGCGTGGGATCGCCCTCGGCGTTGAAGCAGGTCCATTGTTGCCTTCTGACAAGTGCGGAGAAGGCATCGAAGGCTTCGCGGGATTGGGTGAAGGGCTCCTGATTGCGCGGCGCATCCAGGAAGCAGGCGGAAGAATTGATTTTATCGCTCTGGATGAGCCTTACTTTTTTGCCCACATCTATGAAGGTCCGAATGCCTGTAATTGGACAGCTGAACAGGTCGCTTTAGCGGTGAATGAATTTGCCAGGGGGATGCTCAGCGTTTTCCCCACAGCCGTAATCGGAGATATTGAACCTCTGCCGCTTGGACTCCCTGCTGAGGAGTATATGCAGTGGATGGACACATACCGCCAGGTGACGGGGAACGATCTTGAATTTCTGCATCTGGATCTGGATTACCAGGATCCGACCTGGTCGGTGAAAGCATTCCAGCTGGAAGAGTTTTGCCGCTCGCGAGGCATCCCTTTCGGCATCATTTATAACGGTGAAGATACCTCCGATATCGACTGGATCAATTCAGCCTGGGAAAGAGCGGGAATATACGAGCAGCGTGAGGGTGGACACCCGGATCATGTCGTGTTTCAATCCTGGAACGACCATCCCGATTTTGTGCTGCCAGAGAATGAGCCCACTTCGTTCACACATCTGGTCAACCGTTATTTCCGCTCGCGCAGCCTGATACAGGCTGAGATCCTCGCCCCGGAAGGGACTCAGGGATTGATCATCAATGGAAAACTGGTCCAGGAGACAGGCCAGCCGATTCCAAATGCTCCGATCTTGGGCAGCATCAACCTGGCATACGCACCCTCCAGCATGCCGCCGCTGCTGGTCGCTGAAGTCCAGGGGACAACCCAGGCACTGGGTGAGTTTTCGATGTCCATCGCCTCGCTGCCTGGCCTGGGCACAGAGGTTTTAATTCATTATCCGGGGAGTGAGAGTAACTCGCCCCAAGGAGATTCAGGCTATTGGCCGGATTATCACAGGCTATCCGCGGGTGCAGCGGGTCATAACATCGCTTACCAGAGACCGGCGGTAGCCTCAGCAACGTTGGAAGGCAGTGATCCGGCATACGCGGTTGATGGCAACCCGGGCACTTCCTGGTCAGCTGGAGATTTTCCTCAGAATTTCGTTGAAATCAGCTTGGAAAAGGCGTCTTCTATTGCTGTGCTGAGGTTATGGGCAGACCAGTCTCCTGCGGGCAAGACCATTTACTGGATTTGGGGGAAAGATTCGCAGGGGGTATTTCACCTGCTTCAGGAAGTCGGAATCGTTTCGGATAATTGGGATGTGATCGATGTATGGCCAGAGACTGCCTGGAATGACCTGGTTGCGATGCGGATTGAAACCGTGCAGGGGCCATCCTGGGTGGCGTGGCGAGAAATCGAAATTATTACACCATAAGTGCTGCCTGGTTCAACACGTCTGCCCGCTCGAGCACCCAAACCGTCTGTGCCAGTCGCTGGGCGATCTCAGATAGTGTCTCCCCGGTCTGCGGAACACGCAGATCAGGTAGGAGCTGCGAGGTCGGGATTGCGGCGTGGGCATATTTCCAGATCTCCTTGGCAAAAGTATCCTGGTTCCAAGTCACAATATCTAAATCTATTGTGCGAGGAACGTATTTATCTTCCTGCCGGACCCTGCCAAGACGGTCTTCCAGAGGACGTAGAATTAGCTGGTTGAGCGCCTGGGCGTCCAGGGGCGTTTCCACTATTATGGCTGCATTTAGGTAGTTGGGTCCATTAAATCCCACCGACAGGCTCTCCCAGGCAGAAGAGAAACGCATATATCCGAAGCCATCTGCCAGCAGTTTTAGAGCCAGGATCAGGTTTTTCTCGGGTTCGATATTCGATCCCAGCAAGATTCCAGCATGATTCACTGGGGAGTTCATTGGATATCCTCTTTCATTCTTTCGATTTCCACTCCGACGCCGCCTGAGAAGCGTACCGCGCCGGGTTTTTCCACCCGCACCCGCACTCCCTGGACACCGGGCTGCTCCAGGCACAGCCTGGCCAGGTCTGCTGCCAGGGCTTCGACAGTAAAACGCCTGGCGGTTTCAGCATGTTTAAGGACCATCTTGGCCACTGTCCTGTAGTTGACGCTATCGGAAAGGTCATCCGTCGTACCGGCTTTGCGCAGGTCTGCATACAGTACGAGATTTATTTTAATCTCCTGGGGTTTTTCACGTTCCGATTCGTTGATCCCGATGATGCCGCGCGCAAGCAGGTCATTGATTAAAATCTTATCCATCGTTATCTCCATGCAATAACCCCATTCGACTTCGCCGTGTTCGATTTAGAGTCACTCATACCACATGACGCCCGCCGTCCAGGTGGATGATCTCGCCAGTCAAGTAATCCGGGCCGCGTAAAAGGAACTCGAAAGCCTGTTCGACTTCATCGAGCTCTGCCCAGCGTCCAGCCGGGACATTTTCAAGGATGTCGTGGCTATCAGCTCCGTCACTGGGGGGAAGTATAGCGCCTAACGCCAGGCCGTTCACGGTAATATTCGGAGCGAGTGATTGGGCTAATGAGCGGGTAAGTGCAGCCAATCCGGCTTTGCTGACCGTGTACGGCAGGTGGTCGCGCCCCGGGCGCAGCGCACGCCAGTCCAGGATATTAATGATACGACCGGTTGATTGAGGTGGGACCGACCTGGCGAAAGCCTGGCTCAACAGTAAAGGCGCCGATAGGTTGATCATCAGGTGGCGGTTCCAGGATTCGAGGTCGCTTGCATTCCAGTCGATTTGCTCAAAAATGGCGGCGTTGTTTACCAGTCCGAAAAGTGGTCCCCAATCCAATGCCTGTGGTATCACCCCTGCTGCCTCCCGCGGGTTGCTGAGGTCGGCGCACAGCAGTCGCGCCCGCCTTCCCAATGCCAGGACATCCGAGCAGGTACCCTCGGCATCTTCATGGGACTGGTTGTAGTGGATAATCACATCTGCCCCAGCTTTGGCTGCTGCTATGACCAGCGATTTACCAATCCGGCGGGCTCCGCCCGTCACCAGCACCGTTTTTCCAGTCAGGTCAATCATATTAATCGGATTTCTGCCCTCTGGACACATGCGCCAGGAACTCACCTCGTAAAATTGGATCTTCTTTAAAAGCCCCCAGCATGGTGCTGGTGGTCATATTGGCCTGCGGTTTTTTCACCCCGCGCATCATCGCACACATATGCTGTCCTTCTATGATGATTCCCACACCCCGCGGGGTCAGGACTGCCTGCAAGAATTGGGCAATTTCCGTCGTCATGCGCTCCTGTACCTGCAGTCGGCGGGCGTACATTTCTACGATGCGCGGGATTTTGCTGAGCCCGATCACCTTGCCATCCGGGATATAAGCCACATGTACTTTACCGAAGAATGGGAGCATGTGGTGTTCGCACATGCTGTAGAAATCGATATCCTTAACCAGCACCATTTCGGAATATTCCACGTCAAACAGCGCACCGTTCACCAGTCTCACCGGGTCTGTGCGGTAACCGGCAGTTAATTCATCGTACATCTTGGCAACCCGCTCTGGTGTCTTCTGCAATCCCTGCCGGTCGGGATCTTCGCCGATATCGATAAGGATATCACGTACCGCTGCGCTCAGTCCGTAATGGATCTGCGACTCACCTTCTTCGACGACAATGAAGTCCTGCATGCTTTCAACCAAATCTGTCCTACCTGGATTTATGTTCATCATATACCTCTTATTATTAGCTTCTTTCAAAATAGATGCGATATCCGGTCGTTCTCTTACCTTTTAAATTCCTGTTTCTTCTTTCCAGCGTCCTTCTTCCGAAACAGGTGAGTTTTCCTGTCAGTCGCCTGTTTTTATTACTTGGAAAGGTATTTTCTCGAGCTATTTGAATTTTATCGCATTAATCAGTTATTATCTATGTATTGTTAATTTTTTGTATATTATATGCTTTCGGCATTTCTTGTCATCCTGTGTATAATGCTGCGAGTATGGCAGCTCAAAATCTGGAAAGCGGTCGCCCACCCAGCCATTCGATGCCGTGGCTTAAGAGAACGTCCATGTATGTGGCTATCAGCCCCCCTGGGAGATGGCTGGTCAGGCATGTCGTCAGCCACCTGGATATCTGGCTGTTCCACCGCTCAAAGGGGTGGTTGAGTATCACCGGGCTGCTTGGATTCCCGGTGTTGATCCTGACCACGAAAGGCGCCAGGACTGGCATCTTGAGAGAAACCCCATTGATTTATGTAAAAAGCAGTGAAAATGTAGCGGTAATCGCCTCATCGCTGGGAAGCACTAACCACCCACAGTGGTATCGCAACTTGCTTGCCGACCCTGAGGCGAGCCTTTCCTTCGAAGGTCGCCAGGGCTTCTACACTTCCAGGCAGCTTGAAGGGACTGAGCGCCAGGAATACTGGCAGCGCATGCTGGAGATTTACCCGGGATACAATCGGTATGCTGAGCTCGCCGTAGGAAGGCACATCCCTGTTATTCTATTCTTCCCTCTTGACCGGAAATTTTTCCCTCTCAACCTCTCTTCTGAATAAACAGCGCCAGCAATACCAGAGCAAATGGAAGGATCAGCAAAGGCACCCACAGCAGGTTCCTGGCTTCTACCGCTCCAGCCTGCACTTCATTTTCCGAAACCTTCTCGCCGATCATCGTTTCCACCGGCGGTACGTCGATCACCCGCACATTCTCCACATCCGCCGGAAGCTGGGAGGTCTTTTTTATCTCCTGCGTCGCAATAACCAGGCTATCCTGACCCGCAGCCAGGACGGCTATACGCAAATCAAGCGGATTACCGGAGAACCGTCGCCCCCCTTGCGCGATATACCAGAACAGTTTTACATCATGCAAACCGTCGTTGGCGAAACCCTGTATCTGGATATTGAACTTGGCTTGCTCGCCCGCTGGCACGCGCCTCGAAAATGGAAGGACACCGGCAGCCCTATGATCCGCGTCCTCGTATTCGAACTGGTGCTCACCCGGCACCCAGGTCTCGGTGCCCTCGTTGGTGATTGCAATCTCAATGTCGATCGGCTCGCCGGCGCCTGCCACCAGCCAGATGGGTTCCTCAGCTGCTCGTCCGGAGAGCGCCTGCTGACCGGCTTCAACCACTGCGATAACCTGGGGGATCAGCCGGTCAGAGCTGATGATATCGCTGCCCCTGCAAATCAGCTGCGTTGACCCACCGCCGTCCAGCATCATCACTTTTTCTGCGTTGAATTCCTTCAAGGTTTCTGCCGCTTCGGCCTGGACCGCAGTAGAGGTGTTCAGGATCATTACCGTTTCGTAACGCCGGTCGTGATCGTTGTCGGCGATCCCTACGAAAGTGCGCCCGACTGCGAACTTGGCGCGTTTGTTCGCATCATCCTTCAACCCGCCGAGGATGTCCGGCGCCTCCGATCCATGCAGGTTCTCCCAGGATAATTCCCGGATGTCGGCATGGTCGACCCACAGCTCGAGCATCAATTTCTGACCAGGGTACGTCAGGATGCCGAATCCATCCGTAATAGGGTTCCCGTCCACTTTCAGGGGAAAAGCCAGCCGGGTCGGCGTTTCCGGCATGTAGAAAAAGCTGCCGTTCGAGACGCAGAAAGTGTGCTCATTCACCATTATCGCTTCTTCCCAGAACATATCCAGGGGCTGCAAGGAAAAACGTGGGTCATCCCCACCGTAAACGCCGCGCCCGGTGCGGGGTTGGATGATATTGGCATACATCAGCATGATTCCCGCCTTCTTGCTCAGGTCAACCACCTGGACGAAATCGGGAGTGCCATTGGGGTAATCTCTCCTGAACAGCCAAACCCCTTCCCCGCTGCTGACCAGCTGGAAGCCAGGAGGTGCTTCTGGTGTGGCGGTCTGGGCTAATGCGCCAGTGTTCGGATATGATAGAAGAAAGAATATGCTCAGAATAACGCACAGCACACGCTTTCTGGCATGCCGGGTTTCCAGGCCGCTCAAACAGCTGCTCTCGGGGAAATTACGAACGGAATCCATTCGGGTCAAAATATTCTCACACAGATATATTCTGATTATAACTTTTACAAATTAGTAATAGTTAAATCTATTATTAGAACATATGTTCTGTTATTTATTCAACGGTTCGAAAGTGGGAGCAAATATCGCTGGAGTATTTCCTCAGTCAGGCGTTATATTCCGCGGTGTCGAAATTTCTCCTGGTTATCAGACCCAAAGCGAACAGGCCAAGTATCCCGCAGGTCACGAAGCCAGTGGTCAACCCAAATGCCTGCGACACCATTCCGATCAGCAGCGGTCCCAGCATGTCGCCGATCTCCTTGAATGTGCCGGCGACTCCCATGGTGGCACCCAGCTTACCCTCCCGGGCCAGCTGGCTGATGAGCGAATCGGTGTTGGTCCACACCGTGCCCACGCCAATTCCGGCCAGAATCGCCAGCACGAACAGCAGCCAGCCTGAGGCAACCGGAACCAGGATGATGCAGATACCCGCAACCAATAAGCCTGTCCGAATCGTAAATGTCGGATTCACCCGATCGGCGAGCATACCTGCCAACGGTTGAATCAGCAGAAAGCTGGCGCTGACCGCCGTCAGGATCAGACCGTTCATGAGAGGGCCATATTCCAGGTCATACACACGCACAGGCAAAAATCCAAAAAGGATGCCCACGAAGAACATGTTGACCACGGTCACCACGTACCACGGCCACAGGCTCGACTGCCTGAAAACTCCCAAAAGGCTGGAAAGTCCAATTTCGTTATCCTCGTCTTTCATGCCTGACTTAACTTCGATTCCCGGCCTGGGCAGGATTAGCGTCAGCGGAAAAGCCAGGATGCCGACCGCGGCCGAGGCTGCGAAGATCATGGAGAAGTCTGACTGCATGATGATGGCTCCGCCGATGATTGGACTGACCACATAGCCGGCTCCTTTGATGCTGTTGTAGATGCCGTAAGCCCGGCCTCGCCACTGCACGGCATACGCCCCCACCAGGGCTAACGATACAGCCGAAAGCGCCGCCGCACCGACTCCTTGTATGAAACGGATCAGGATCAGGAAGCGCGGGTCGACCCACAGGTAAGCCAGGGAAGCCGCGACAAACAGCACCAGGCCGGCCAGCATGGTCTGTTTCATGCCACGCCGGTCTGCTATGGCTCCGAAGACGGGCTTGGCAACCACCTCCGCCGCGTAATAGGCGGCGATCAACACGCCTATCATCGCCAACCCCACGCCCACCTGTGCGGCATACACCGGCAGGTTGACCGCCACGACATGCGCCCCGAAGGAGGTGACAAATGCCACGAAACCCAGGATCAGAATCGGCCACAGCTCTGTCATCAAGCGCTCCTGAATGTAATACAGGCATTCAAATCTACTATGGAAGATACAACTCCAAGAAACCAGGTAAGACGGATGAACTAAATACCGGTAAGTTTATACAATATCCCACCCCAAAGCCACTGGATAGTTGGAAATCAGTACCCAATTATAATTTACCCCTCCCTTTCTCTGAATTCCGAATATGCTTTCCTTATTTAATTCGAACGGTCATAGCGAGCTTTATTGCGAAGCAATCCCAAATCTTTTATTTTGTGGTGCCCACGCTCATCGTAATGCTTATTATTATCTCTTTCTTTAATGCCATTGTGATAAAATCCATTCCGATTAACCAGCTTGTGGTGTCAGGATGTAATTTCCTCAGCCAAAGGAGGCGGAAAATGTTCAGGAAACGAATGTATTTTCTGGTTATTTTTGCTCTGATCTTTGCCATCAGCCAGCCTGTCCTGGCAGCAGGCAAACCCCCGGCCGCGCCAGTAATTGGCACCGAGTCAGAAACTGCGATTGCGGGACGCTATATCGTCGTTTTCAAGCCCGGCAGCGCCGGAAACGATGTGAATAACGCCGCAGAAATGGCACGCGGCTTTGGTGGGGAGATTTTTTACACTTACGACGCCGCTATTATCGGGTTTGCTGCCAGTATACCTGAACAGGCGCTGAAAGGCCTCGTTCACAATCCAAATATTGAGTATATCGAAGCTGACCAGGTCGTCTCGCTGGAAGGGACCCAATCTCCTGCCACCTGGGGCATCGATCGCATCGACCAGGGCTCACTACCGTTGAATAACACTTATAGCTACAATTTCACCGGCGCGGGTGTAACGGCTTACATCATTGACACCGGCATCCTGACCAGCCATACTGAGTTTGGCGGGCGTGCCACTTCCGGTTGGGATTTTGTAAATAACGACTCGGACGCTTCTGACTGCCACGGTCACGGCACACACGTCGCAGGCACCGTTGGTGGGAATACCTACGGCGTCGCCAAAGGTGTGAGCCTGGTTGCGGTCAGGGTGCTCAACTGCTCCGGCTCGGGCACCACTTCCGGCGTGATCGCGGGGATCAACTGGGTGACCAGCAATCACACGACTGGAAAAGCAGTAGCGAACATGAGCCTGGGCGGTGGTGCCTCCACCTCGTTGGATTCTGCCGTCAAGAACTCGATTGCAGATGGTGTCGTGTACGCCATCGCAGCCGGCAACAACAACCGCGACGCCTGCAAATTCTCGCCGGCGCGCGTTCCGGCCGCAATTACCGTCGGTGCAACGACCAACACCGACACGCGGGCGTCCTATTCCAACTATGGAAAGTGCCTTGACCTGTTTGCACCCGGCTCAT
>Ga0154795_1100_pt2 | contig 25663 bp, 22 predicted proteins | sample Rifle2008BG16ft_FD_105803 | JGI IMG/M metagenome (GOLD analysis project Ga0154795, IMG submission 105803) | Chloroflexi bacterium RBG_16_54_18 | reverse complement strand
TGAGCAGCTCCGGATATGATCAGGCAAACCCGCTGTATTTGGCTGTGACCCTGGCTGGGACAGGTACTTGATCAGGCTGGCGATTCCCAGGCCCAGCAAGACCAGAATTGCCAGCAGGAACAACCATCCCAGGCCCATGCCAGCCCAGCCCATCGGGTGCATCGTGCCAAAATCCCTTCCCATCATGCCGCCGTATGGGCGCATCCCGTAGCCCATTCCACCGAAGACCCAGGGCAGGATCAGGGCTGCCAGCAGCAGGATTCCCAGCACGATTGCCGCGATCCAAATGATAGTTTTTTTCATGTTTGACCTCCTTGTTGCCAGCTTGAAGCATACACCACGGTTGTGAAGAAGGTATGAAGAAAAACCCAAGGAGTTATGAAATCCAAATCCCGGCAGGCCATTTGTTGTGCTATCTTGGATGGACATTATCCTGATCTATTGGTGCAGGTATAATAATTGTGAGATGAAGATACTCACAGTCGATATCGGAACCGGAACCCAGGATATCTACCTGTACGACTCGCGGCTAGACATTGAGAACGGTCTCAAGCTGGTGGTGCCATCGCCAACGATGATCCTGCACCGAAAATTGAAGGCATCTGCCAGGCGGGGTGAGGCTGTACTGCTGGAGGGCGTGATGATGGGCGGCGGTCCCAGCGCCTGGGGGGCGGAGGAGCTGCTTCGCCAGGGTCTCGCTGTTTACGCAACGCCAGAGGCAGCGCGCACATTTAACGACGACCTTGACATGGTGCGTGAAATGGGTGTGCAGGTCTTGAGCAAGGACGAAGCCAGGAAATTACCTTCGAGAGTGCTGCGCCTGGAGATGCGCGATTTTGATTTCGACAGCATACAAAGTGCTCTACAAGCATTTGGTGTTAGCCTTGAAAACCTGGCGGCGGTAGCGGTGGCTGTGTTCGACCACGGCGATGCTCCTCCTGGGATATCCGACCGCCAGTTTCGCTTCGATTACCTGGATGAGCGCATCCGGAATCACAACCGGCTGAGCGCCTTTGCGTACCAGGCGCCGGATGTACCCTCGATTATGACCCGAATGCAAGCAGTAGTACAGTCCGTCCGTAATTCTGGCGGCATTTTGCAGGATGGGATACCGCTGGTGGTGATGGATACTGCTCCGGCAGCTGTCCTGGGAGCGACATTTGACCCGCGAGTCAGCTCCCGCCATCGCGTGCTGATTGCCAACGTGGGCAATTTCCACACGCTATCTTTCCGTTTAGGACCGGAAGGTATTGAAGGCGTCTTCGAACACCATACCGGTCTGATCGACCTGCCCAGGCTGGAGGAATTGATCCGTTCACTGGCGGATGGCAGTCTTAAGCACACCGATGTTTTTGACGATCACGGTCACGGTGCGCTGGTTTACAATCCAATGCCACTGGCACTGGATGCCGATGAGGATTTCGGAGTTGTGGTGACTGGACCGCGCCGTGGAATGCTGCGCGGCTCTAACTTGCGTCCGTATTTCGCTGTTCCCTTCGGCGATATGATGATTGCCGGCTGCTTTGGCCTGCTGTCTGCAACTGCTGATTTGCTGCCTGATTTGGGGGAGCAGGTAAGAGATTCATTGAACATGGCGGGCGGCAGCGGAACACCCCCGTGGGAAGTAGACTAGTACATCATCAATAGAAGAATAAAATGGACACAGTATAGTTTGCCGTGCTACCCCGGGAATATCATGCATATGATGGAGAAGAGACACTATGGATTCGAATGTAACGCCTGAAGCCGGCGCTGCCCCGATCGCCTTTAAAGCTGAAACCAGGCAGCTGCTGGATATCCTCATCCATTCATTGTATACCGAGCGCGAAATCTTCTTGCGCGAGCTGATTTCCAATGCTTCGGACGCATTATCGCGCTTTGATTTTGAGCTGCTCACCAACCGTGATGTGCTCGATCCGGAAGCAGAGCATGCCATCCGTATCATAACCAACCAGGACGAAAAGACACTGACAGTGGAAGACAGCGGGATCGGCATGACTTCCGATGAGCTGGTCGCGAACCTGGGTACGATCGCTCATTCGGGGGCGCGCGAGTTTATCAGCGCTGCCACAAAGGGCGAATTGAAGGCAGATGAGCTGATCGGGCAATTTGGGGTCGGCTTCTACTCGGCATTCATGGTTGCTGAGTGGATCCGGGTGACATCACGGTCATTTTCCAGAGACAGTACTGCAGCTGCCTGGTTCTGCACCGGCTCGGATACATTCACTGTCGAGCCAGCCGAGAGGCAGCGGCGAGGCACCTCCGTGACTCTCAAGTTAAATGAAGATGCTTATGAATATCTCGAGGAAGGGCGGCTGAGGGAAGTGGTCCGCAAGCATTCAGACTTCATTCCGTTCCCGATCTACATTGGTGAGAGCCAGGAACAGGTCAACCGCCAGACCGCGCTCTGGAGGCAGCAGCCGCGCCAGGTGGAAGATAAAGACTATGATGATTTCTACAAGCAGCTCACCCTCGATTTTGAGCCACCGCTGGCTCACAGTCATATGGTGGTGGATGCTCCAGCCCAGCTCTTCGCCATCCTTTATATCCCGGTCAGCACCGAGCACAACTTATTCGCATTGCGAAAAGAAGATGGACTAAAACTATACGCTCGCAAAGTCCTGATCCAGGAATATAACCGGGAGCTGCTGCCGGAGTATTTCAGTTTTGTGCAGGGCGTTGTGGATTCGGAAGACCTGCCGCTGAACGTCTCACGCGAGACTGTCCAATCTTCGCGGGCGATGGCGCAGATCAAGAAACTTTTGACCGCGCGGGTGATCGAGACTCTCAAGAAACTGGCGGAGGATGACAAAGACAAATACCAGCGCTTCTGGGAGGGGTATGCCCGTTATATCAAACAGGGAGTGGCGATCGAACAGAACCAACCCGAGGAGCTTTTTCCTTTACTGCGCTTCAAGACTACCACTCAGCCAGGCAGCTGGGTATCTTTAGATGAAGTGGTTCAGGATATGAAAGCAGACCAGAAGGAAATCTTCTACATCATGGGGGACGATAAACGGTCGGTGTTGTACAGCCCGCACCTGGATGTGATCCGGCACTATGGTTATTCAGCCATCCTGCTTACTGACCCGGTGGACGCCTTTATGCTGGTGCGGCTGAAAGAATATCAAGGACACAAGTTGAGCAATGTGGCTTCCGCCGATTTGAACCTACCTGAACTTGATCCGGGAAAGGCAGGCCAGGAGGACGAGAAAGCGGCTGGCTCAGACCTGGTCGAGCGCTTCAAAACCCGGCTGGGCGAAAAAGTGAGCGATGTGCGGCTGACGGATAGACTGACGGATTCTCCAGCTCGCCTGGTGGATCCTGAAGGTGCCCTGAACCAGGAGATGCAGCGCGTCTACCGGATGCTCGAGCGGGATTTCCAGGCGCCGAAGAAGGTGCTGGAGCTGAACCCGCATCACGCCATATTGAAACGCCTGAATAACCTGCCTGCCGAAGACCCGCGCAGCTCGCTGATCGTTGAGCAGGTGTATGAAGACGCCCTGTTGATCGAAGGTTTGCATCCAGACCCGGCGGGGATGATCGCGCGAATCCAGAAGATCATGGAGGCGGCGTTAGGCGACAGTAAGCAGTGACCAGTGACCAGACTAATGAATCTCGATGAGCTCTCTTTCCTGAATACTCTCTTATGGCTGCTGCCCCTGGTCTTGCTGGCAGCCTTGGTGGGGATAGGAATATTGGGACGGAACTGGAGGCGGAAAGCTTTTGCGGATATGAAAACCGCGGGCAGCCTGCTGCGTCGAATCCAGGGTGTGCTTGGCCAGATTAGTGGCGAAATCAGCGGATTAAGTCCTGAAGATCCGGAGCCATTCGGCAGGCGGGTGATTGATTTACAGGCGAAAATTGACCAGGTTAGAAGCAGACTTGTTGAAATTAACCAGCGGTATGTGAGGCTGCAAGAAAGTGCCAGGCCAATTTCCGCTGCTTTCAGGCTGTTTTCTGTCCTGATCCCGACCTCCTGGTATCGACTGCAGCGTGAAGCGGGGAACCTGGTAATTGACCTGCAAGCAGAGCTTGGTGATCAGGAATCAACCCGCATGCTGGCTGAGAGCCTGTCTCACCTGGGGTGGGAAATTGCCCAGCAAGCCAGGCAGGTCTACCTGGTCCAGCAAGAATCGAAGCTATTGTTCGAAAAGCTGCACTCTGTGGGTCTGTCTGGCGAGAAGTATGAATCTGCCAATCTCCAACGAAAGCAAATAAGAGAACGACTGGATCAAATCCCGGTTTACTTCTTCAGAGGAGATGAAGCGGAGATTATTAAGCTGGCGCAGCGCGAGGATATCATCCTTACCTATTCGAATATAGAAGCGGCTAAACTTGAGCTGGAGCAGGTAATTTCTATGGGGAGTGAGTGGGAGACCCGGCTGGCGGAAGTGGGCCAGAGCGTCCAGGCGCTGAGCCGCGCGGTGAACGGTGCTCAGCGCCTGCTTTCCAGCGCTTCAGGCGTACTTAACCTCAGCGGGCTTGAAAGCCAGCTGGCTGTCCTGCAGAGCAGAACCCATGATCTGCAGGCCTTTTTGGATGCGCCGGATGTCGAGCGCCTGTCTGGGGTCATGGCTCAGGCAGAACTGGCGATGAGTGAACTTGGGGAAATCCAGGGAAAATTCGGCCAATCACGCCAGGATTTGGCTGCTCTGAAGAAGGCGTCAGGCCAGGTGAGGGTTAGACTGCAGGAGGCTGCTGCAGCCACGCAAGCGCTCACTGATCATCCAACACTGCCAGTTGACATGAGCCGCAGCGTCTCCGAGATTCTGCAGCTGCAGCGCCAGTCTGATGAGCTGGATAAAGGGGATGGGCTGCGCGATCAAGAAGATATCCCGGTCGACCTGGCGGAAACACTGCTGGTGGTCGAGCAAATCCAGGATTTCGAAAGAAAGTTGGAACTTGTGGAGCAGCAGCACTCTGAGCTGGCCGGCATCCTTGATGATCCTGCAGTGCAGGATTTTGACTCGTGGCTGGAAAGCGCCCGCCAGCTCGTAGAGCGCCTCGAATCTTATGCCCAGGAGAACTTCGCCCCCGAAGACCGAATTTCCGGCCTCTACGCAGACCTGCAGGAGATGGAGCAAACGGCAAATGCCCTGAGATCGAGTGGAGAAAAGCTACCAATTGCTGAATCTGAGATTGGCCGGCAGCTGGAGGCTGGGCTTGTCTTCATCCAGGCGCAGCGAATCTCAAGCCAGCGCCTGGCTGGCCTGCAGAAGCGACTGGTACAGCTCGAGCAGGAAGAGAGGCACGCTTTCAATTTGACTGAGGATGCTCAAATGGCCTTGAGCCAGATCGCTTTTTTGGTGCGCAGCAATTCCTTTCTGGCAGGCGCAGCCGGGAAGAGCCTGCCTGACCTGCAAAACGAAGTAAAGAGAGTGGGAATTGCTCTTGAGAACCGCGAAAAGGGCAGGATCGAAGATAAAGCCAGGCTGGCCGGAGCAGTGACGAAACGCGTGCTGTCGGCTGCCATGCAGTGGTTGGTTGCCTTAGGGCAGGAAATCCAGGCTCAATCACAGGCGATCGCGGCTGTCGTGGCAGCTTTAGATCCCATCGCCAGCCTGGAGGAAGGTGCGATCAGCGAGGTGCGCGGTATGTTGGCCTCGCTGCCGGCCTATCCACCGGACGCCAGCCTGGCACAGGAAGGGCTGCCGCTGGTCCGGCTTATCCCAGAATTTAAGCAGCGCAGCGACTTCTGGCAGCGCTGTGTGGGGGTGCGCAAGGCGATCCTCGAAATCGAGGCGCCTGTCAGGCGCGCACATGCTCAGGCAGCCGAAGCCCAGCAGCAGGTGCACCAGGCACTGGACACAGCCACTGCATGGATGGCCCAGCGCAGCAGCTGGCCGCCAAATGGGGTGAACCTGCAGGAGGAACGGGCAGAGGTGGGTGAGATCGACCAGCGCTGGCAGGCACAAAAATCTAAACCTGTTAATGCACTCCAATTGGTGGAACAGCTGGGGGAGTTTTCGGCAGGCTACCAGGCATTAAGGGAAAGGGTGCAGGCGCGGTCTGACCAGGCAGCCAACGAGATGAGCCGGGCTGAAGAAGTGGAAGCTGACTTAAATGAGCTGAGCACGCTGTGGCAAAATCAATGGTATGCCTACCGCCAGGACCCGGCAGTGAGCGGGGAGATCCGGGCCTTGCTGGATGAAATTGAGAAGACGCTGAAAAATATCAGGGGACAGTATAAGCGTAAGAGCATGGAGTATGAACAGGTGATGTCAGCGCTGAAAGATCTGTACCGCAAGGTGCGCTTCTACCAGGTGGAGCTGGATGCCGGTCATGCGGTGGACGCCATGGGGAATATCCAGCGCCGGAGGTGAGCATCTTGCGCAAAGCCTGGATAGTGGTAAAATCATTAGTGCATTTTTCTCACAATGCCCTCGTAGCTCAGTGGATTAGAGCACTTGCTTGCGGAGCAAGGGGCCGCGCGTTCGAGTCGCGCCGGGGGCGCTGTTTATTTAATTTGATGTAGCTCAGAAGGACCGCTTCACCTTTTCCCCATAGACGTCCAATATCATCTCCATCTCCTGGTTCACTGCGCCATCCACTCGCCTGCGTTTTTCATCTGCCTCGAACCAGGCCAGCGTGCGCAGGATGCCCTCACGAAAGGGGATCAGCGGCTGGAATCCCGGCACGAAACCCTTTACCTTGCTGTTGTCAAACACCGTGCTCCAGGCTTTGTCGCCCAGAAGTGTCCCCGTAAGCCTGGGTGCAACCCGGGTGATGAAATCGGTGGGGATGTGCACGATGTCCGCTTCCACTCCCAAAGCCTCGGCGATGGTCTGGTAGACCTGGTTCCACGTCAGCACTTCGTCGGAGGTGATGTGAAAGGCCTGGCCGAGGGCGTCCGCGTTTCCAAATAAACCCAGGAAGCCGCGGCTGAAGTCTTCGGCGTGCGTCACCACCCACAGCGAGGTGCCGTCGCCATGGACGATTATTGGCAGCCCCTTATTGAGGCGGTCAGCCAGGGTGTAGCAGCCCCAGCCGCCGATGGCGATGGGGAAATTGGGATCGTAGGTCAGGGAAGGGCGCACGATGGTGACCGGGAACCCTGCCCCGCCATAGGCCTGCATCAGCCGCACTTCGCAGGCAATCTTATTGCGGGAGTAGTCCCAGAAGGGATTGGAGAGGGGTGTCGATTCGGTGACCAGATAATGGCAGGGAGGCTTCTGGTAAGCAGAAGCGGAGCTGATGAAGATGAACTGCCCTATTCGGCCGCTGAATAACTCCAGGTCGCGCTCAATGTCCTGGGGAGTATAGGCGATCCAATCCACCACCACGTCGAAGCGCATGTCCTGCAGCGCAGACTGGAGCTGACCCGGCTGGTGGATATCGGCTGTGATCGCCTGTGAACCGGGTGGAACAGCTCCGCGCCGGCCGCGATTGAGCAAGTACAGCTCATATCCAAGTTCGACCGCCAGCCGGCTGACCGCGCTGCTGATAAACCCCGTGCCGCCGATGAACAGGACTTTCATACCTTGATTTGTCACATACGGTGTATCTATCAGACTATTCCAGGTTTTCAAGATCGGCCAGGTCTTGGTGTCGTCCAGATGCCTGCTTATTTTTCTTGAGACTTTCTAAATCGATGAAGTTTACGATAACGCCCTCGACTTCGACTTGCACTCGCAGTACGTAACAAATCTTAAAGTCTATTCCAGACAGCGATGTTAGAAGATCAATCCGGTTTGGTGGGTAGCCAAGTTGGATTATTTGATCTTCAATGAGGAAATCTTCTTCTTTCAATCCCAATGATCCGAAGCCAAACTGATCGAGAGCTTTTATTATCTTTGAGGCGTTCTCTTTCTCCAACTCGATCCAGATGTCAATGTCTTTGGTGTACCTGGGATGCCCATGGAAGGCAACCGCGTAACCACCTACGATCAAGTAATGGACCTGGTTATTGTTTAATGATTGTATAAACTCTTTGAAGTCTTGGTTCAGCACCATACCTCCAATGGTGATATTCCTGCCGGATTTGTTCGAGCGCCTCCAGGCGCGCCAGATAGGATTGCGATTGCCAGTACGCAAAGTCACTTGGCTGGTGGTAAAGGCTCACTTTCTTTACTGGGATTTGATCTTGAATATTTCTTGCCATTCTGGATGCGTTCCTAAAGGAAAAAATTTAACCGCTATGTTACTGAAAGTTCCGCTCACTATACCAACCGGGCGTTCACACGAATCTCCGGTCCTGCCAGGGCCATCGAGACCGGGCAGCTGCTCTTGGATTTAGCAACCTTTTCCTGGAAAAGCAGGTCTGAGATGTTGGGGACTTCGGCTTCGGTATCAAGCTCGATCAGGTGGATGCGCGGGCCTTCGCCCAGGTTCACCCTGGCCTGGGTGCGGATTTGCACGGGAGGGAAGCCGGCGTTGGTGAGCTGAGCTGCCAGGTACATCGAGAAGCAGCCAGAAAGCGCTGCGCCTACCAGCTCCTCGGGGTTGGAGCCTGGCTGCTCCTCGAAACGTGTGGCATAGCTGTAAGCGACTTCGAAGGCTACGCTCCCGAGCTTCATGATCCCGCTTCCTTTTTTAAGCGTTCCATTCCATTCGGCAGAGGCATTGCGAACAGGCATAATTGATTTCCTTTCTTTCTTATTTGGAATTACGCGCCTTGTTTTTTCGAAATCTTGATTGTGTAAATCCACATTTCGATTTGCAGAATGAACAACTGGCTAACCCGACTGTGTTTCCAGGTAACGAACTCCTGGGAATCCCAGATGTAGGTCTTCCCAGAAAACCTCCTGCAGCTCCTCTGGATAAACAGTCAATCCCCGGACATCCTTTCTGGACAGCCAGGCAATTTCCTTGATATATTCTTCATCCGGGCCTTTACCAGCCACATTCGATATGGTCAGCTCACCAGAGAAAACCTCCGCCAGAAAGTAAAGCTCCAGGTGGCGGGTCTGTGTTGATTCCTCAAAAAACTCTCGCAGATAAACCAGCTTGCCAGGTGAAATCTCCAAACCGGTCTCTTCATGGGTCTCGCGCACGGCGCAACTAATGATCGAAGCATCCTGGTCTTCCAACCCTCCGCCTGGTGAGACCCACCATTCTTCGCCGGTGCATGGATCGACATGCTTGACCAGCAAGATATTTTGATCGTGAACCAGGATCACTGCGCAGCGTACTCGATGCTTCATCGGTGTTTCGCCTTGAAAGCATACCATGAAATTAGGTGATAGTAACAGGCTGAGCAGGCTGGTCGAACTTAGGGAATGGCTTACCCCAATAAAAGACTATAATACCCCAAATGAATCTAGGAGTATTGCAGCCGACATGCAAATCTTGCTGACCAACGATGACGGCATCGAATCCCCCGGCCTGTGGGCGGCGGCGCAGGCATTGTCCGAATTAGGTTTTGTGCACGTGGTCGCCCCGCGCGAACAATCATCAGGCGCTGGGCGCAGCCTGCCGGTGAGCTCCGACGGTATCATCCGCGAGCAACAAGTGCTGATCCACGGCCAATCCTGGAAGGTATATGCTGTCGGTGGCACACCCGCCCAGGCTGTACTGCACGCGGTGCTCGAAATCCTTCCGTGTGTAAACGGGAACGCGCAGAAACCGGACCTGGTTGTCTCGGGGATTAATTACGGTGAAAACGTTGGCAGCGGCGTGACCATCTCGGGCACGGTCGGTGCGGCCCTGGAAGGGGCTGGCCTGGGCATCCCATCGCTGGCGGTCTCGCTGGAGACTGATCAGAAGCACCATTACACGCATTCTGATGAAGTGGATTTTTCCACAGCGTCCCATTTTACGACCTATTTCGGCCGCCTGCTGCTGCAGAACCGCCTGCTTCCCGATGTTGATGTCTTGAAAGTAGATATCCCCTGTGATGCCTCGACGCAAACACCCTGGGAGATCACGCGCCTGTCGCGCACGGCTTACTTCGAGGCCACCCAACCCGAGCGCACTTCCTGGGAAGCGCCGGCGCGCATCGGTTACAGGCAAGCCGTCAGCTTGGGTGACGATACCCCGGATACAGATGCTTATGCACTGCGTGTGCGCCGGGTTATCTCGGTCACCCCCATCAGCCTGGACATGACTTCACGCGTGGATCTGCCCGCTTTTGAAAAGCTGCTGCGCGAAGAAGGTAGACTTCCGAAGTCTTAAGAGTTACCCTGGATGACTGCAAACATTTGGTGGTGCAGCGGTGGATACGCCGCCAGGACCGAGCAAGGAGCGGTGAACAGGTCCGGAGAGCCGCTGGTCTTGGTGGCAATGGCTCCAGCCTCCCTGGCTATCAGGCTTCCAGCAGCAATGTCCCAGGACTGGATGGCGGGCTCCCAGAATCCGTCCAGTCGCCCGCTGGCTACATAACACAGGTCCAGGGCAGAAGAACCCAGTCTCCTGACGCCCTGGGTACGTTTCAAAAATTTCTCAAACAGGTCTATGTTGTTGATCGGGTTGGTGCGGATATCGTAAGAAAAACCTGTCACCAGCAGGCTGCGGTCCAGCTCCGACTGGCCTGAAACTCGGATTGGTTTCCCATTGCATTGTGCTCCCTGCCCTTGCTGCGCACTGAATAATTCATTACGCATTGGATCGTAGACCACACCGTAAAGCAGGTCGCCGTTCCTCACATACGCGATTGAAACGGAAAATATCGGCAGTGAATGGGCGAAATTAATCGTGCCATCCAGCGGGTCGATAAACCACTGGCAGCACTGCTCACCCGGAAGCGAACCCTTTTCTTCGCTGACGATGATGTCATCGGGGTAGCGATGCCGGATCTCCCCAAGCAAGTATTTTTCGGAGGCCAAGTCGGCTTCCGTGACAATGTCGATTGCGCCTTTGTACTTAATATCCAGGTTCTTGCCGTAATAAGTACACAGGATTTCTCCGGCTTTCAGGGCCAGGTTTTCGATTTCTTTCAGGGTTGGGGGCATGTTTTGGTTGTGAACTCCATTTCGGCAGCCAGGTTTGCGAAATATTCCTGCATAATGCTGTGACGTTCCTCAGAGAGTTTTATGCCGGTGGGCGTCGATAGGCTGGCTTTCAGCTTGCGCAGCTTGAAAAGGTACTCGTGGAAAGCGCTGTGCGGCTCGCCAGGCTCGAGCTGTCCGCATTCACTGAATTTGTTGGATGGCGAGGCATAAAGGGGCTGACCAGCCTGTAGGGCAAAGGCCAGCGCCCTGGCAACGCCTACCGCGCCGATGGCATCCAGCTTATCGGCATCATACAGGACACGGGCTTCCAGTGTCTGGGGCTGTTCGCTTTCATCCCGGAAGCGGTGGGCAAGGATGCAGTGCTGCACGGCAGAGATGCGCTCTGCCTGCCAGCCTTCCTGCTGCAGTATTTGGGCAGCAAATTCAGAGGAGGTATGCTGATGCTGCTGACGCTGGAGCCCGTCTTCGCTTTTAGCACGGCTGTCTTTTTCGGACATCTGGGCGGCATCGATATCATGCAGAAGCACAGCCGCTCGAACGATCTCCAGGTCGGCAGCTTCGCAGTCCGCTATGTATTCTGCCAGCCGGTACACGCGCAGCACGTGGTCGAACCCGTGTACGGGGTCGGCAGCGGAGTACCAGCGGCTGGCGGAATGGATAGTGGGCATCAGAAGAAGCAGTAACCAGTGAACAGAAGACAATTTGCAGAATTTTTTTATCAGTGACCGGTAAGAGGAGCAGACTACGGCATTGCCATATTGTCAATTTGGGAGCTGGGGCTGGACCGGGTAAACCTGGCCTTTCTTAATGACCGTCTGCACCAGGTTGGTGCCGAAGCGGTATCCCAGGTGGCGGTAGTCGGGTATGTCGAGGATAATCAGGTCGGCCTGTTTGCCTGCTTCCAGCGATCCTACCTGATCCTGGCGCTGGATGGCAGCAGCGGAATTGATGGTCGCCGCGGCAATGGCCTGGGCGGGAGTCAGGCGCAGGTAGCGGCAGGCCAGGGCGATCGCGAACTGCATGCTCTCACACCACGCAGTTCCCGGGTTAAGATCGGTAGCGATAGCCAGCAGGCCACCTGCCGCCAGGATCTCTTGAGCCGGTGTATATTGGGTCTGCGCAAGTCCGAAAGGTGTGCATGGCAGTGATACGGCCACGGTGTCGCTCTTCCCCAGTGCGGCAATGTCCTGGGGAGAAGTGGATACCAGATGGTCGGCAGAGGCGGCCCCTAATTCGACTGCCAGCATTACACCTCCCAGGTTTTCGAACTCGTCGGCATGGATCTTGAGCGGGAAGCCAAGTTCTTTGGCTTTAGAAAGTATCGTACGAGAATGGGACAGGTCAAAGGCACCGGTCTCGCAAAACACGTCCACGAAGGGCATGGGTTGGAAGGGTGCGAAGTGCGGCCACCACTCGCACAGCACCGGCAGCATGGTATCGCAGATCAATTTGGTGTAGCCTTCCGGGTTCTCCCGAAATTCCGGTGCGATGGTATGTGCACCCAGGAAGGTGGGAACGATTTCCAACGGTCCCTGGCGGTTCAGCGCCATCAATGCCTGCAGCATGCGCAGCTCGGCGGACATGCGTAGCCCGTAACCAGTCTTCACTTCAGCGGTGGTGGTTCCGTGGATGAACATATTCCACAGGCGCCGGCGGGTGTCAGCGACCATATTTTCGAGCGAGCTGGTGCGCGTGGCAAGCACGGTGGATAGAATTCCACCCCCGGCAGCCTGAATTTCAAGGTAGGTTTTTCCCTGCAGCCTCATCTCGAACTCACCCGAGCGGTCGCCGGCCCAGATGGCATGGGTATGCGGGTCAACGAAGCCGGGTAAGGCGACCTTGCCGCTGGCGTCCAGTGTCGGTTCATCGGGGTACGCCAGGCGCAGCTCGGAGGTGGTGCCCACCGCGGCGATTTTCTCACCTTCGATCAGCACGGCGCCGTCCGGGATTATCCCCAGGCGTCCCAGGTCTCGGCCGCGCTGCGGGCCGCCGGCAAGGGTCAGGAGTTGGGAAGCGGAGTGAAGGAGCATTGAATTCCGTTAGAATTCAAACCCGAATTTCAATTCATAAAAGTCTGTTTACACGAACAATAAATTATATCCCGGAATAAAACACTGAGGTCCGTGAGTAAGAGGACTTTTCTCAGGTATCGTGAAAAACACCTTATGCAAATACGCGGGATATATTCATCAAAGAAAAAGCGGAGTAGAATTATCGGGTATTAATCACAGGAGAACCCATTATGTCCGATTCATACCGTGTCGAACGCGATTCTCTCGGCGAAGTGCAGGTTCCTGCTGCAGCCCTGTACGGAGGGCAGACACAGCGTGCGGTGAATAACTTCCCTATCTCGGAGCTGAAACCCTGGCGGGCGTTCATCTGGTCGATGGCGCTGATCAAGCGCGCCGCGGCTGAAGTCAACCGTGACCTGGGATTGCTGGATGTGGAGCAAGTGACTGCCATCGTCCAGGCAGCCCAGGAAGTGATCGATGGAAGATGGGACGAACAGTTCGTGGTTGACCCCTTCCAGGCCGGAGCGGGAACCAGTCACAACATGAATACAAACGAGGTGATCGCCAATCGCGCCACCCAGCTCCTGGGTGGAGAGCTGGGGGAGTACCGGGTTAATCCAAATGACCACGTTAACATGGCCCAGTCGACCAACGACACCATCCCTACTGCCATCCGCCTGGGAGCGCTGTGGCGGCTGGATGAGCTGCTTTCGGCGGTCGAGGAACTGGCTGGAGCCCTTCAGGACAAAGCAGTCGAATTTGACGGGATCATTAAATCCGGTCGAACGCACCTGCAGGATGCCGTACCGCTGCGGCTGGGACAGGAGTTCGGCGGTTACGCGCAGGCAGTATCTCACGATACAGAACGAATCCGGCAGGCAGGAGAAGGGCTGCGTCGCCTTGGGATTGGCGGTACGGCGGTGGGGACGGGATTGAATGCCCACCCGCAGTATCCAGCTCGCATGGTTAAGCGGTTGTCCGAATTGAGCGGCCTGAACCTGCATCCCTCGGATAACCTGTTTGAAAGTATGCAGTCCATGGCGGATGCAGCCGATTTTTCGGCCTCCTTGCGCACGCTGGCAATCACACTGGGGAGAATTGCCAACGATTTCCGCCTGCTGGCCTCGGGACCGGCTACCGGGCTGGATGAAATCCAGCTACCGGCGGTGCAGCCGGGATCCAGCATCATGCCGGGTAAGGTGAACCCGGTGCTGGCGGAGATGCTTAACATGGCAATGTTGCACGTGCAGGGGTGCGACCTGACGGTAGCACTGGCGGCTCAGGCCGGACAGCTGGAGCTGAATGTGATGATGCCGGTGATCGCGCACAACCTGTTTGAAATGATGCAGGTGACGATCGGTGCAGTGAAGGCTTTCACCGATAAGTGTGTGCGCGGCCTGCAGGCCAACCCGAAGAAAACAGGGTTTTGGCTGGAACACAATGCCATCATTGTGACTGCACTCAACCCGTTAATTGGTTACACCGCCGGTGCAAAGATAGTGAAGGAAGCGCTGCAGAGCGGCCGGACGGTACGCCAGGTGGCCGTGGAGAAGGCCGAAGCAGGCGAGCTGCGGCACCGGGTCCAGGACCGGGTGGTGAGTGTCGCAGAAATTGAAGCAGCCTTGAGTGATATGCGCCGGCTGACGGAGGGGGGTATTGTCGGATAGCACAGGCTAAGACGGGCAACGTCGGCTGCTGCTGTGTATGGGTATTAACAGATACTTTATGGTGATTCGAGGGGCAAAAGTTTATTATATCCTGGCCTGAGACTGTCGAATTTCTGTCCAGGCGGAGAGTCCTTCGAACATGGAACCCGCACACGTTCTGGTCATTGAAGATGATGATATTGTGGCTCGCACGATCGAGCGCAGCTTGAGAGGGGACGAGTTTCGGGTGACATTATCGCACAGCGGGGTGGAGGGATTAAAAGCTGCCCGCAGACGAGCGCCTGACCTGGTAATCCTGGATATCATCATGCCCGGCATGGATGGCTATACGGTCTGCCGTGAGATGCGGTCAGATCCATTGCTGGCAGAGATACCAATCCTGTTCCTGACTGCAAAAATCAAAGACGAGGATAAAATTGCCGGATTTAACGCAGGGGCGGATGATTACCTGTGCAAGCCATTTAATGTCGATGAATTAGTGCTGCGCATCCAGGCGATCATCCGGCGTGCCCGCCGGCGGTCTGAGCTGGAGAAGGCTGCCCGTCCGGGTATGGACGACAACCAGGCGGAAAATCCAGGCGGATCCGATTCTATTGAAGCACGCCACTGCATTGGCATCGGAGATTTTGAGCTCGATACTCGTTCTTACGAGCTCTCAACTCCCAACCGGGGGATAATTCGCCTGACTCCCGTCCAGTTCGAACTGCTGGTTCACCTGATGAGACACCCGGACGAGATTTTTACGCCGGTACGCCTGTTGGATGAAGTATGGGATTACCCTTCCGATTCGGGCAGCCCGGACCTGGTGCGTGTGCACATTAAGAACCTGCGCGAAAGAATAGAAGACGATCCGCGAGCACCGAACTTCATCCGCACCGTACCCGGGTATGGTTATACAGTAGGGCCTGAGACTGGGAAATAAAAACGGGTTTTAAGGCCCGTTATTAGAGGCGACGACGGGATTTGAACCCGTGATCAGGGTTTTGCAGACCCTTGCCTTACCACTTGGCCACGTCGCCGAAGTTTTCGTGATTATGGAAACTGCCCCGATAGAAATCCTAAACCAGGAATTCAGCCAGATATTTGAATGATGAGAGCGGGCAACGGGACTCGAACCCGTGACCTTCTCCTTGGCAAGGAGACGTTCTACCAACTGAACTATGCCCGCGCACCCGGCCTCAGTACAGGTCGAGAGTGCCGAGAGCCAGAATCGAACTGGCGACACCATGATTTTCAGTCATGTGCTCTACCAACTGAGCTATCTCGGCCTGGGAGTATATTATTAAGCCTCAGAGCGGAACTATTGTACTCATATGTAAATGGCTTGTCAAGCACGGCAATAATGCAGCGTCAACGGCATAACGCCAGCGGCTCCAGTGACTTTTCTTGCAAACCTGAAATAATAACAGGTGCTGGAAAGGCTGCTGGAGCCGCTTCGTAAAAATGAAGCCAGTTACCCTCGGTGCTATGAACGTATCCCTCCCTCGAGCAGAAATTAACCTCGGGAGAGATATTTCCGATAAAAGCACCCCCACGCGTGTTCTGTTCCCAAATAAGAGCTCAGGATGAGAACAACACCGCCCTGGCCAGGGAATGTGCCAGCTGGCACCACCCCATCTGGCTGGCAATTTTTTGCCACATCAGGTTGGTAAATTGCTTAATGAGAAATTCGTTTTCGTTGCTATAATCTTATGGGATTGCACCTGGTATGTGAATAGGCAGCCGTACAATTGCTTTAGGCATTTGTACTGATTTGAGGGTTATGGCTGGAATTTTAACGAATAAGATACGTGTGGCGATCCTCGACGACCATCAAAGCATCCTGGATGGCTATCAATTCCGTTTACGCCAGATCCCAGATATCGAAGTTGTCGATACTTCTGTCACGGCTGACGAATTCGAATCCCTCCTGGCAGACCGCACGCCAGATGTGATCCTGTTGGATGTGTTTGTCCCCATCTCCAGGGAAAATCCAAATCCCTTCCCCATCTTGCAGTCAATCCCGCGCTGGCTGCAGCTCTATCCCCGACTATCCATTTTAGTCATTTCAATGTACGGCACTCGGAGGTTGGTGAAAGCGGTGATGGAGGCGGGCGCCAGCGGTTTTATTCTTAAAAACGACCAGGCTTCCATTCAAGAGCTGGGAAGTATCATCAGGTCGGTCGCCGGCGGGGGTATTCACTTCAGCAAACAGGCACACCAGCTGCTGCTGAAGCAGGATTCCGAGAGTCCCCTGCTGACTGCCCGGCAGCTGCAGGCTTTGTCGTTGTGTGCAGCTTATCCTGATGCGACGACGGAAGAGCTGGCAGAGAAGATGGATGTGGCAAATTCCACCGTACGCAACCTGCTCTCGGGTGCTTATTTACGCCTGGAGGTCCACACCCGCACAGCTGCAATCGCAAAGGCCAGACAGCTGGGTCTGATTACCCCACAAGGACCCGATGTGCAACCGGATCTGAATTGAAACTCAACAAAAAGTAAACTCACTTTATGACCATTCAAATTTCCTCACAGCCATAACAGTCTGTATTTATAGAATATACAGGCTATGCCTCGTCAGCCTATCAGCAGCCTTAATTTCTGGATCGACAACTTCATCCCGTGGATTGTTCTTGCCATCTTGTTTGCCTACACCTATGCCTTTTTTGTCCTTTATCCCTACGCGGGGTTCGATTATGACCCATCGGATGGCATAGTCGAATCCTTATTTGTACATGCACAGCCGGGAGCTGATCTGCAGGTCGGCGACCGCCTGATCGAGGTGGGGAACGTCGAAGTTTCGGATTATCTCACCAACATCAAGCAGGCGTTATTCGTCGAGGTTGAGCAAGGTCAGGTTCTACCTATCATTGTCCAACGTGGAATAATGAGACTGGTCATTTTCTGGGTGATGCCGGGACCCAATCCCCAGGAAATCCAATTCCGGTTGTTAAATATCTGGTGGTTGGCATATGTATTCTGGATCTGCGGTATCGCTGTAAAATACTCTGTGCGGCCCAAGGACAGTCAGTGGCGCCTGCTGATCTTGTTCTTCTTTTTGACTTGTATCTGGTTGATCAGCGGAATTGTCTCACCAACATCGATTTGGATGAGTCCAATTGTATTCCGGTCAGCGGTATGGCTGAGTATACCGGTGTTGTTGCATCTTCACTGGGTTCTACCGAAACCGCTTGGCAAAATACCTGAAGCCGGACTCTGGCTTGGGTATGCGGCTTTTTTCGTTCTCAGTATTGCCGAATGGTTCCTTGTCATGCCCGTACTTGCGTATATTTATGGTGCTGTGCTGGTGTTTGTGGTGGGCGTTGTCCTTCTTGGACTACACTATACATTGCAACCGGCACAGCGTAAAGAGTTGAATATTCTGGGCCTGGCTTTCATGTTGGCGATCATCCCGCTATTGGTGGTCAGCCTAGTGAGAACAATCGGATCTTACCCAGCCGCAGAAGGCACAGGGGTATTGGCGCTCCCTGCCTTGCCTGTGGCTTACTTTTACGTGATTTCGCGTAAAAAATTGGGGTCTCTTGAATTACGGACCAACCGGATCATCTCGATCTACATTTTTCTCACCCTGCTGGTGATAGTGATATTCACCATTATGCCACTCTTGGACAGCTTATACTTTGCGAGTGCCTCTGCACTGTTTCCAAGTATGGCTATCGCCTTGGTGAGCGGTCTTTTTGTAGTCATAGCATTTCCAAGGTTCGAGCGCTGGATGGACCGCAGGGTATATGGGATCAAGGTGTTACCGGAAAAAATAATCGAGGAATATTCATCACGCATCTCGACCAGTCTGGATGTATATTCCATAGAACATCTTTTATTGGATGAATTTCTCCCCAGCCTGCTCATCCGGCAATCGGCACTTTTGCGTTTCAAGGGGAAGGACCGGGTATCCCTAATTTACGCTAACGGCACTGAGTGCTCCGAGATGCCGGAAGGAGAGGAAATCGATCGGCTCTGGGCTGCAGCAGGCCGATATATTCCCTCCACAGGTGATCCTGACTGCCCGTATCTCTTTCTCTGGACGCGCTTAATTCTTTCCATGAAGGCGGGTGGGGAGCGAGTAGGTCTATGGCTGCTGGGGCAGCGTGATCCGGATGACTTCTACTCCCAGGGAGAGATTTCTAAGCTCCAGAGCATCGCCGACCAGACTGCCAGTGCACTGGTCAATGCTGAACAGGCTGCGCAGCTGCACACTCTATACCAGGCAAATATCGAGCGCCACGAGGAAGAGCGAATCAGGCTGGCCAGTGACCTGCACGGTGAAGTGCTCAACCAGCTGGCTGTGTTATCGATGAATATGGACGGCAGTACCTCGCCGGAATTGGAGGAGAATTTAGAACTGGTCAACGACCGCTTGAGAAAGGTGATCAGCGGACTGCGCCCGGCGATGTTAAATTACGGCCTTCAGGCTGGGCTGGAAGAGCTGGTGGACGAGATCTCCGAAAGAGCCAGGGATGGCATGGTTGTGCACCTGGAAATCCCTGCATCTCAGGTGCGGTACGACCCCAAGGTGGAAGGGCACCTGTATCGAATCATTCAACAGGCTACCGAGAACGCCATTCGTCATTCGAGGGGCAGGGTCATCCGGATTTATGGGGACCTGAAGCCTGAATCCGCCAGTCTGGTGGTGGAGGATGATGGCAAGGGGTTTCCCGATTCGCAACACCTGGGTTTTGAGCATTTCCTGGCACACAGACATTTCGGCTTGGCCATAATGTTCGAACGTGCTGCAATTATCGGATCTGAGATGCGAATTTCTTCCGTGCCTGGCCAGGGGACAAGGGTTTCCGTGGATTGGCCATCAAAACAAAACTCTTCTCCAGTTCGTGTATAATCTCGAATGAACTGACCCGATGTCCCAGCAAAAAACCGTCCGTATTTACGGTACTTCACCCCCAGCAGCCTGGGGGATAGCCGGGATGGCGCTGATCTTCCTGGCGTGCACGGCTGTATTGGTCATTTCAATTTTACTGTCAAGTATTTCGCCGGAATTGCGAAACACGGTCAGCGGTGAACTCCTGTTTACCTCCGATCGTGATGGTAAACGCGAGATTTACCGTCTCTCTGGTCGGGGTGCAGAAAGGATTACGTTCACATCCGGCGATTCCGAGAGCTGGGATGCCGTGGCAGCCCCCGACGGCAGCATTCTTTTTACTTCCAATCGCGACGGCAAGCGCGAAATCTACCGCCTGATCGGTGATGTGACCAAACGCATCACCTTCACCCCCGGCTCTGCAGAAAGCTGGGATCCTGCTGCAGAATCTGGTGGCAGCCTGCTCTTCTCCTCCAACCGGGATGGAAAACGCGAGGTCTACCGTATGATCGGTCAAGCCAGCGAGCGCATCACCTTTACTCCCGGGGGTGCAGAGAGCTGGGACGCCGAACCCGGCGGTTCGAATAACATCCTGTTCACTACTAACCGCGACGGCAAGCGCGAGATTTACCGCCTGGTCGGGCAGGAAAGCACGCGCGTCACTTTCACTCCCGGTTCGGCCGAGAGCTGGGAGCCGGCTCCCCAATCCGGGACAGCCAGTTTCTTGTTTACTTCGAACCGGGATGGGAAAGCGGAAATCTACCGCATCACAGGCGCGAATACAGAGCGTGTTACCGTTTCGGCGGGGACTTCCGATGACCTGGGCGCTTACCAGAGCTGGGCGGCCGTCCCGATATTCGGCGGCTTCCTGTTCACCTCCGATCGGGGTGGGTATCCCGAGATTTACCGCATTACCGGGCAAAGCAGCGAAAAGCTTACCGTGAGCCCACCTGGTAGAGCAAGCTGGACAGCCTGGAGCGAATGATGGCAAATACCCTGCCTCCGGGAACACTGCTCAAGAACAGCTCTTACCGCATCGATCGTTTGCTGGGTCAGGGTGGATTTGGCGCCGTCTACCTGGCTGACGACATGATCCTGGAGAAGCAGTGTGCGATCAAGGAAAGCCAGGAAAGCTCTTCCGATGCTCAGGCGCAATTTGAGGTCGAAGCCCGCATCCTGGCAAACCTGAACCAGCCCCACCTGCCGCGCGTCACCGATAACTTCATCGAAAAATCCAGCGGATTGCTGTATCTGGTGATGGAATACGTGGAAGGGCAGAACCTGGGGGACCTGGTGGCGCAGGTCGGACCGCTGCCGGAGGAGAAGGTGGTGGAGTGGGCTGACCAGGTGTTAGGCGCCCTGGCCTACCTGCACGCACACCGCCCGCGCCCGATTATCCACCGGGATGTGAAACCCGATAACATTCGACTGCTGCCAGATGGGAGAACAGTCAAGCTGGTAGATTTTGGGATCGCCAAGCTAGGCGGGGCTGCGGATGCCACACACCACGGGGCGCGCGGCGCCACACCGGGTTTCGCCCCACCCGAGCAATATGGGTCAGGTACTAGCCCGTCTTCGGATGTGTACTCCCTCGGGGCAACCCTGTATATCCTGCTAACAGGCAGCATGCCGCCGGATGCGATCGACCGGGCTTACGCAAAAAAACAGCTAGCACCACCCCGGCAGCTCAATCCCAAGATAAGTGAGAAGATGGAGCAGATCATCCTGACCGCCATGCAGCTGGATCCAACTTTGCGTTTCCCCGATGCACAGGAAATGCGCATGGCGCTGCAGGGCAGCCGCCCAGCTGAGGTTTTGTCTGCCTGCCCGTACTGCCAGAAGCCGGTGAAGCCGAATGCCAGATTCTGTCCATCTTGTGGCAAGAAGATTTCGACAGCCAGGCCTTTTGTATTTAACCGCTCCGGGGTGCACGCAAACAACCTGTCGGAGTTGGTGAGCGGGATCGATGAGCACTGGGAAGAAGCCCTGGAGTATTTCCAGCGCGGCGAGCTGGACCCCTGGCTGGCAGGTCTCAGCCCGGAAGGGGAGAAATTAGCCCAACAGGGACAGACTCTGCGTTTACGCTACAGCGACCCCTCCGCGGCGATGGAATCATTCCTGGTAGCGGCGGAGCCAACCCGGCCAAGGCCAATCCTGGAAGCGGATCCGGAATCCCTGGATTTCGAAACCCTACGCAGGGGTGAGAGCCGGTCGCTTGAGCTGCGAATAGCCAACCGCGGACGCGGCTACCTGCATGGAAAGCTAAAACCCGGCGAACCGTGGGTTCGAACTGCAAAGGATGAATTTGGCTGCCTGGCGGGTGCTGAACTGACTGTTGAAATGCAGGTTGTGACAGAGGCGCTGCAGGTTTTGGGAAGCGCAAGCCAATTTGATAGCAGCCTGGAGATAAATTCCAACGGCGGCGAGGTAAGCATCCCCGTGAGATTGCGGTTGGTGGAAAGCGCACCGCCAAGACCCGGAACGCGTTTCTTCATGGATCCATCTAATCCCGGTACACTGGTCAACGACCTGCCCGGGATGGTGAGATTGTGTGACGAAAACTGGGAGGAGGCAGTCTACTGGCTGCTCTCCCGGCGGATAGAAGAGTTTTTAGGAAACCTGCGTCAGGAAAAATTACGCCAGGCGGCAGAAATTGCTCGCCAGCAGGCAGAGCCCAATGCGGGACTGGAAAGCGTGCTGCGGTTGGCAGGTGCGCAGATGCCGGAAAAATTCAGCACCAACGCGCGCGAGGTGTTAAGCCAGCTGGGATACGGACTGTTTCCGAAGCGAGGCGCTCCTTCTCAAGTGGTCACTCTCACAATTCACAATGCCAGTAAGCGCGGCTACCTGCACGGGCAGGTAAAACCGCTGGTAAACTGGTTGAGCCTTTCCCAGCCTGGCTTTGGCTGCCTGCCGGGCAGGAATGCGAATATTGAGCTACAAGTCGATCGGCTGAAAAGAAAGTCAAAAAAAATTTCCTTTCGAAGACCCCTGATTGAGATTATTCTTCTTTAGACAGATCACCTGACCAGTTAGCTTGTACACGATTACCAGACAGGTGTTTTGCTAATCGCTTCCCGAGGGAAATAATGGTGAGGGTGGGCGGTAGCCCCCAGGCTTCAGGAATCACGGAGCAGTCGCAGACGTACAGGTGATCCAATTCGGTTTTAAGATCGGAATCGACCACGTCGTTGATCTTGGCTGTGCCGCCGGGATGGGTAGCCACATACCAGGTCTTAAAAATATTCCGGGCGCCAGCATTCTCCAGAATCTTTTTTGCGCGACCATACCCATGCAAGAGTTTCTTTTTGTCACTTTCACCCAAACGTTTATTAACCCATCCCCGATCCGTGAGGCGTCCCCCTAAACTATCCCTGGCTTTGATCATGATCGGCAGTGTGCGGGAATGTGAAGAGAGACGATCCAACCTTAATACTTCAGACGTCAAAATCCCATAAATTAAACCAGGCCAGACAAGATCGGTAAGGATATATTCATCCTCCCTAAAGTGAATGCCAGCGACCATAGGGAATTCCCTGCCCCCGTTCAAATCCCCGACAGTTCCATTCGCAACAATCAGTGGATCGAAGAAGAAGTCATAACCGGCGTTCTTGATCCCAGAATTGCGTAGAATATTGGGAGTACCAATGCCACCAGAGGAGATAATGATAGCGGGCGCGGTAGCGCGATGCTTTTTCCCTTTATGTTCAAATATTACAGCCTCAGCAGTCTGGTTATTCCTGACCACACCTTTGACTTGTGCACCGGTCAATAATATCGCATGATTATCAAGCGCCTGTTCAATAAACACCCGGGCCGTCCATTTTGCGCCGTATGGACACCCTAAAGTACATTTGTCGCAGTCCCGCCGGCATTTATCTTGATACACAATCTTGGGTAATTTCTGCCAGTCATAGCCTAGCTCCAGAGCGCTCTCCATGATTCGCCTGGCGGCTGGACCAACCAGCTCATCGGCAAGAGGGGCGATCGGAAGCTCTTTTTTGGCTTCGGCGACTTCGGGACGCAGGTCGATTCCATATTTATCAAACATCTCATAAGGCGGATCAAAAGCACTTGCATATGCAGCAATTGAACTCCCGCCGTATATGATTGCTCGGAAGAGAGCCAGAAACTGCGGGGTGATAAACAGGCTCCTTCCCGGTATCACCCCAAAAGAGAAAAACTGAAGGATGGTGCCCTGGATAGGTTTTCCACTGCCGCGTTCCAATACCAGCACCTTCTTCCCCCGCTTGCTTAGCTCTCTTGCGACTGTCGCGCCGCCCGGGCCTGTGCCGACCACGATGGCGTCAAAGTCCGTCTGTGTCCAGTCGTTCATTTTCTTTTCCTCCCGAATTTGCCCAGTTTTGGACCACTGTTACAAGAGATTGTTCTAAAAAACTAATTTCTTGTTTGCAAAATCCCTTCTATCCCGTGTTCGAGGCGGTTCTAAAAGGGCATCAATACGGCGATGCCGACAGCAACCGAAATCAGATGTAGAGTATTCGATTCCTCTCCAATTTTTTCTCCGACGAAGGTGAAAAGGATGTGTTCCGTGAAGCTGTATACGAAGATGAACAGTCCTGCCAGGCTGAGCAGTACGAAGACCCCAGTGCCTATCCAAACCGCCACAATAGCCCATTTTACGGGACGGCCGGTGTACAGATTCACAAAATGGAAGATCAGGGCATTAATAAATGAACAGGGGAAACCGATAACATAACTGTATATAACAAGCTCTTCGACTTGCTCATTTCTGGTGGCGATCATGAAGGTGGGCGAAGACATGGTGTCCCCTCCTTGGGCTATCCCACTTCGGCCGAAGAGCAGATGCTGCAGTTCCGTCTCCAGAGTATTCTTTTCAGGCAGAGATGCTGGTTGCAGTGCTAGACCCAATCCATGCAATGATTATACACCTGCCTGTGGTTATCGCCTCCTACGGAGAATGATGACCACCCAACCAGGAGCATGGTCGCAGATGAATTTTGTGTACCTGAACAGGAAAATACGAGGCATTGACCTCCCGGGTCTCGGTGGAGCCGCCCTTGCAACCCGGGAGGTCTATATTTTACTGGCCTCAGGACTTCTGCAGCAGCTCGGCGAGTCTCTCCATGGTTTCAGCAGCGCCTGATTCCATTCCAGACATCAGCATCCCGTCGCGGTCCTGCACCGATTGGAAGATGGAAGAGTCGGTCAGCAGTGTCTTACCGTCCATGGCAGTCAGGGTCACCGTCTCGAGCAAGATATGCCCTGGCAGCCCTTCAAATTCGAAGGTGTAAACCAGCTGTTCCGGAGGGGCGATGTGGTGATAAACGCCGTTGAATGCAAACTCGGTACCCTCAACATCGCGATTGATAAATCGCCACAGGCCTCCTTTTCTCAAATCCATTCGGTCGACCGTGGTCGTCAGCCGGCGTGGTCCCCACCATCTTGGGATCAGGGTTGGATCCGTCATGACCTTGAACAGGCGTTCGGGTGAGGTGTCGAACAGGCGGGTGATGACGATTTCGTGTTTTCCTGGCTCAGCGGTTAGATTAAGCTTCTCCATGATAAAACCTCCTTTAAGATTTGCTATGCTCTTCTTCCAATAAATTATCCAGGGCTTCGAAGCGCTGGTTCCAGAGCTCAGTCAGCTGCCTGGCCCATTCCTCCAGCTCCTGCACGGCCTCCGGATTGACCTGGTAGATGCGTTTCTGTGCTCTCTTCTCCACCTTCACCAGCCGGGCCTCCCGCAGCACTTTCAGATGCTGTGAAATTGCTGAGGGGCTGACCTGGAATTTCAGGCTGATCTCGGTTGCAGCCAGATTCCCATAGCGGGCCAGCAGCTCGATGATACTGCGGCGGGTGGGATCGGCGAGGGCGGCAAACACATCCATATAATTATAATAAAGCAAATCCTTAATTAAGTCAATACTTAAATATATATTCGTAAATCAAAATTGACCCTGGTTGGAACCACTCATTAATTGGTTGAATTCCGCAGAAAATCGATCACGATGGGTACAGTTTTTTCGGGCATTTCACTCTGGGGATAATGGCCTGTCCCATCGAATAATTCCAGCTTGCCGCTGCCTCCAAAATCTGTATAAGCTAACCCGCCTTCACATAATTCCAGATATTGTGTTTGCATCAACCGCTAAACTCAACCCCATGCACCCAGGATAAGGCCGAATAGCACCAGGGTCACCAGGTGGTTACCGGCTTCGATCGCCCAAACTATCAGGCTGTAGCCAGCGAACAGCTTGTTGACGAGGTTGGTCGTGGCGACGAAGCCGAGCC
>Ga0154795_1117_pt1 | contig 25749 bp, 21 predicted proteins | sample Rifle2008BG16ft_FD_105803 | JGI IMG/M metagenome (GOLD analysis project Ga0154795, IMG submission 105803) | Chloroflexi bacterium RBG_16_54_18 | reverse complement strand
ACCTGCGCGAGGCGGAAGCATACCCGCAAATCATCGCCGCGTACCAGGAAATAATGGCGCTCGGTCCGGTGATCCAGGAGCTCAATCCGGTAGCAGGTCAGACGCCTGGCCCCAGACTGCGTGTAATACGGGTGGAAAAATGTGGTTAACTAAGATTGCACGAAATGAGCAGTTTCACGAGGGTTTCTTGAGGCCATTAAGCAACATTATTATTCAGACCGCATTTACATCGCCCACGTAAACGAGAGATGGAATTCACAAACTGTTTTCACTCTTATTGATAACTATTTGATATAATATTTCATTATGAACGAAAACTATTGGTCCGAACACTGGACGAAGGAAAAAATAAAGGCCATGGTGCTCGAGCAATTCCAGGCCTTTTGGAGGCGAGATACTGGTATCCATCGCCAGAGTTTAGTCCAGGTCCAGGCAGCAATTGGATCAAGGCATGCGGTAATCATTTCAGGCTTAAGAAGAGCAGGGAAATCCACACTTTTAGCCCAATTAGCACACCACCTGGGAGAGGCAAATTTCTATTATTTAAACTGTGAAGATGATCGCCTGCTTGGTTTTCAAGCCGGGGATTTCGATGGGGTATTCCAAGTTCTGGCAGAGCTGTTTGGAGATCGGAAGATTTTTCTGGTGGATGAGATTCAGAGTATACCCGGTTGGGAACATTTTGTTCGCCGGTTTATGGATCTCGGATACAAGTTTTTTATTACTGGCTCGAACGCATCTCTACTAAGCCGAGAATTGGGAAGCAGATTAACAGGCCGGTATCTGACGATCGAATTATTTCCATTTTCATTTCTCGAATTCCTGCAATTCGGCGAAATTGAAATACCTGATCTGAATCGAATGACGACAGTAGATAGCGCGCGGTTGAATCATTTATTAAGTGAATACCTGCGCCTTGGTGGCATACCAGAGCCGCTCAGATATCCAGAATTGCCTTTACTCCGTTATCTTTACGATGATGTGCTTAATCGAGATATTGCAGCACGTTACCATATAGAAGAAGTCCGCGCATTGAGAGAGCTGGCTTTCTACTTGATGAGCAATCCCGCCAGTTTGATTTCTTTCAATAAGCTGAAAGCGCATCTACAACTTGGGAGTGTAAATACAATCAGGAACTATATCTCATACCTGGAAGACAGCTGGCTGTTTTTTCTAACCAATGTGTATGATTATTCAGTAAAACGACAGCAAATTGCCCCAAAGAAAATATATGCAATTGATTGTGGGATGATCAATGCCGTTGGATTCTCCTTTTCACGAAATGCTGGAAAACTATTAGAGAACCTGGTTTACCTGGCGCTGCGTCAGAAATACCAGGAAATCTACTATCTACAACATCCCAATAAGTATGATGTCGATTTTTTCCTCCCGCAACACGGTCAATTTTTCCAGGTCAGCCAGGATATGAATAACCCAGCAACCAGGGAACGTGAAATCAGATCTCTGAAGGAGGCGATGAATACTTTCAACCTGCCTACTGGAACAATACTTACAATGGCTGATGGTCCCTCAGTGCGGATAAATAAACGGGTGATTGAAATCCGGTCAACTGCCCGGTGGCTGCTGGAATAAGCTCGAGAGATGAGTGTACAAAGCAGAAGGCAATTAAATAAAGTTCTTATTATTTCGTTCATCTACCCCCCGCTGGGCGGCTCGGGCGTGCAGCGCACATTGAAATTCAGCAAATACCTGCCCGAACTGGGCTGGCAGCCGTTCGTGGTGTGCTGTGACGACCCGCAGGTTTTTGCGCACGGCCTGGATAAAAACCTGCTGAGCGAGATTCCCAGCAGCGTGCAGGTCTGGCGGCGCCCGTTCGTCGACCCGCTCAGCCTGCGGCGGCGGGTGCACAGGCTGTTGAAAATCCCCCTGCGAGAGGCAGACAGCCGCGGGTATGCCAGCGGGCTACAGCCTGAAATCGCGGAGCCACCAACCAGCGAGGAAATGCAGGAAACCCGGGAAAAAGGGACCCAGCCTCAACCGGCTGAGGAGCGCGGGCGGAGAAGCCCTGCGAATGGCCTGCGCCGCCTGCTCCAGCTGCTGAGCGCACCACTCTCTCCAATCGAATTCCCAGCGGTGGACGCGGCGCTGTACTGGGCGCTGGCGATCGTGTCGGGCTGCCTGCGGTTGATCCGCGACGAGCAGATCGAGCTGATCTTCTCGACTTCCTTCCCGTATTCCGATCACCTGGCCGGATACATGCTGAAGAAGCTGAGCGGATTGCCGTGGGTGGCAGATTTCCGCGACCCGTGGACGCAGAATCCAGGCGCGCGCAACACTGGCTGGCGCTACCGGGTGGACGGCTGGCTGGAGAAGCAGGTGCTGAAAAGCGCCGACCGGGTGATCGGAGTCAGCCCTGGCTATACGCAAGGACTGCGTGAGCTGGCGACCGGCCGCCCCGCGGAAGGTTTTTTTACCATCGAAAACGGCTACGACGCGGCGGACATGCAACCTGTATCAGATACGCTTAAGTCTAAACCCTTGCCAGGCTGTAGCAGGATAGGCCATTTTGGCAAGGTTTATGATGGGACCGCCCTCCCTTTCCTGAAAGGTATCGAAGCAATCGGCGAAGCCGCTTCATCCCTATCGATCCGCTTCGTAGGCGGGTTGGCGCCTGCCGAACAGGCTTTTCTTCGCGAACACTCACAGGCAGCACAGATTTGGGTAGAGCCGCGCCGGGCGCACGAACGGGTGGTGGAGGCGATGCAGATGGCCGACGTTCTTTTGCTATTCGTGCTACCGGAGCTAAAGAGATCCGGGCACATTCCCGGCAAGATGTTCGAATACCTGGCGAGCGGGACGCCTGTCTTGCTGATCGGCCAGCAGGGAGATGCCTCCGACCTGCTGGAGGAGAGCGGCGCGGGCCTGTTCGTACCGGCCGGTGATCCGGTGGCTATCGCCGAAGCCTTACGCATGGTGGCGGAAGACCCGGCCGCCTTCCAGAAAAAATACTTCCACCCCAGGCCTGAAGTGGTGAGGCGCTTCGAGCGGCGTGCGCTGACCGGCCGGCTGGTGGAGGTGTTTGAGGAGCTGGTTTCTGCGCACTGAGATGGACCTGAGCATCGTCATCCCGAACAACAACCGCTGTAAGGAATTGGAACTGACACTGCAGTCGCTCTGCAAACAGACCTACCCAGGCGACCAGTTCGAGGTGATCGTGGTCGACCAGGCATCCGGCGACGGCTCGCGCGAGCTGGTGAAGAAGATGAAGACACCCTTTCAGCTGCGACTGCTGGAGCAGGACCAGAAGTACGGCATTTCGGTGGCGCGCAACGCTGGGATGGAAGCGGCTGGATCACCCATCGTCCTGATCCTGGATGCGGATGTCCTGCCCGCGCCTGAAGTGGTAGAGGCGCATGTCAAGGCTCACCGATCGTCTCCGGGTGGATTGGTCTGCGGGAGAATCATGCCTTATCCACCTGCATACACAACCTACATTGAGCAGGTCGCCAATCCAGAGGCTGGCCTGGATCGTGGAGATAAAGCCGGCCCGATTCCGTTTTATCAAGCCTCTGGTGGGCACCTCTCATTGTCGATTGATACGTACCGGAAAATCGGGTCCTGGGATCCTGGTCTACAGCGTGTGCAGGATATCGAATTTGCTTACCGGGCGTATCTATTGAATATCCCGATCAGCAACTGCCCACAGGCTGCCAGTTATCACAATCACCCGCGCACTCTATTGAAACGCCTGGAATACGCTCAAACCATCTCCTGGTGGCCGGTTCTTTATCAGAGATACCCCGAAATTAAAGGCATAGTCCCATGGATTAGCAGTTTTGAGCCTATAAAATGGGGGTACGATTCATGCAGTTCGATAAAACAAAAAATGATCAATTCAATATACAGTAATTCTTTTATACGTTGGTTTTTAACTCAAATACTACTGTTCCTCGATCACTCTCGTTTTTTACCGAAGATTATTCGCGGCATTTTTTGGAGATTATATTCAGGTACTCTAACTAAAGCCTTTCGTGACGGACAAAGAATAGTTAGTAAAAACCAAGATAAAACCCCGGTAATAATAAACATCAATGAATAAGGACATTTACGAACAATTCGATCAGACCAAAATGCATTCTCCTAATTGGGCAAAGAAACTCCCAAAATGGGTGCGCGATTGTCTGATAAAAACATACTGGCGGCGGAGTGATCTTATTGATTTCATCGCTGAAATAATTGGTTGGCTACCTTCACATTCCCTTCGATTACTGTTTTATCGTTGGTTAGGCATGCAAATTGGAGAAAGAACCAGCATTCACCGAGGCTGTCGCATATATACACCAAGTAATGTAAAAATAGGCAATAATTCGATTATCAATCGTGATGTTTTGCTTGATGGACATGGAGTTTTGGAAATCGGTAATAATGTGAGCATTTCAGAAGGATCAATGTTAATTACAGGGACACGTGACCCTAAGAGCCCAGAGTTCACAGGTATATTGGCAAAAACTGTAATTGAGGATTATGCATTCATTGGAACCAGAGCTATCATTTTGTATGGACTTATCGTACATTTTGGAGCAGTCGTGGCAGCTGGGGCGGTGGTCACCCATGATGTCGGAGAGTACCAGATCGTCGGAGGAGTGCCGGCCCGACCTATCGGCCGGCGAAATCCCAATTTGCACTACGAGCTTGATTATCGTAAATTCTTGGGTTGAATGAAGATTTTATTTCTGTCCCTCTGGTTTCCATTTCCACAGGATAACGGCTCGCGCATCCGGGTCAACTACCTGCTGCTCGCTTTGCATGGAAAGCATCAAGTCCACCTGATTTCATACCTGCCTTCGAATGCCGAGCGGAATTACTTACCCGAGATGGAGCGCCTGTGCGACCATTTCGATTTCGTGGAGTGCGATCCATTCTGGCGCGACCCGAGACAGCGCCTGACAGGCCACCTGTCTCTCCGGCCGCGCGATATCATCCGCGGTTACAACCAGGAGATGGAAGCGCTGGTTCGAGAGGTTTCTTACCGAGAGCATTTTGATATCCTGATCGCCTCCTGCCTGGAGGTTGCCCCATATCTCCTGCAAATCGAACATGCGCGGCGCATCCTTGAGGAGCACAACTTCACAACTTCGTGGATGCATGAGCGCTTCGAGGATCAAGAGGGTGTACTGCGCCGGGCAGCCGGCTGGGTGACCTGGCAGAAATGCCGCAGGTATGAACGCTGGTTATACCCGCAGTTCCAGGCGGTGACGATGGTTTCCGGGCGCGACCTGCGGGCGGTGAAAGAAACTATCCCGGGGTATCAGGGTCGCTTAGAAGTAGTCCCGAATGGGGTTGACCTGTCCAGTCATCATCTGGGTATTGCAGCGCCCGTGAATAACACCCTGGTTTTCAACGGAGCACTGACCTACGCGGCCAACCTGGAAGCGATGCGCTTCTTCACCGGCAGCGTGCTGCCGCTCATCCGGGAGCGGTGTCCAGAAATAAAGCTGACCATCACCGGCAGCACGCAGGGAGTCGATCTGGGCTGGCTGCCGCAGGGCGCCAATATCACCCTGACCGGCCGCCTGGACGACGTGCGGCCAACGGTAGCGGGCGCCTGGCTGGCGGTGGCGCCGATCCTGAGCGGAGGGGGCACACGCCTCAAGATCCTGGAAGGCATGGCGCTGGGCACACCGGTGGTCGCCAGCTCGAAAGGGGCGGAAGGACTGGCGGTCACGCACGGCGAGAATATCATGATCGCCGACGAGCCCCGGGATTTCGCCGACGCCTGCTTGAAGCTGCTTTCCAGCGAAGACCTGCGCCAGCGGCTGGCTGCAAGCGCTCGCCGCTTCGTAGAAGAGCAGCATGACTGGCAGGCAATCGGCCGACGCTTCTGCGAGCTGGTAGAGAGCGTGTTTGAAAACCAGGCAGCCAGTAAAAGTATATGAAGATAACATTATCCAATAAATTCCCCGCTGCATTCAGAGATCCAGCCTGGTGGCTCAAATTCAGCCTGGCAGCCGGCGCTCTGCTCATGGCGGTTTATATCGGTATGAGGCCGCACAGCCAGCTGCCGCGCCTTGTGGCGCTGCTGACGGTCGCGGCAGGCGCCTGGATTCTGTTGAACCGCTACCCGGCTGCCAGCCTGATCGCGCTGGTGCCCCTCGGCTTCCTGGTGGAGAGGCAGCTCGGCACGGGCACGAACGTCGCGCTTAACAGCACTTTTCTGATGACAATCGCGCTGGTGGGGGTGTGGCTGGCGCGCATGCTGATCGTTGAGCGAGAGGTGCGCCTGGTGCGCTCCCCGTTCAACCTGCCTGCGGTGGTTTTCATCGCCGCGGTCAGCCTGGCCTGGGTGGCGAGCTTCCTGCCCTGGCTGGCTTCGGCGACCGAGAAACCCAGCCTGCCAGCCCAGCTGGGCGCATACCTGCTGTACGTGCTTTCAATCGCCGTCTGCCTGGTGGCAGCCAACACCTGGAACAGCAGGAAATGGGTGCGTGCGTTCACCTGGGTTTACATGGGATTCGCCACGCTTTATTTCCTGGTGCAGGTGATTCCATGGAGCTTTGACTACGTGAAGCTGATTTTCGTCGACGTCCCGACGGGAAACGCCATTTATTGGGCGCTGCTGGCGTCAATGAGCCTGGGACAGGCGCTGTTCAACCAGCAGGTGAAGCGACACTGGCGATTTCTGATGGGAAGCATGGCAGTACTGGCATTCATCTTTATCCTGGCACGCCGCCCCGAATGGCTTGCTGGCTGGCTGTCGGTCCTGATTGCGATCTTCGTCCTGATCTGGTTGTGGGACTGGCGGTTCGGTATCCTGGCTGGAGTGCCCGGCATCGCACTGGTCTGGATGAATTATGCGTCTCTATATGCGCGCTTCTTCAACGAAACGCAGATCTGGAGCTCCTACACGCGCGTGGTGACCTGGCCAATCGTGTGGGAATTATTCAAAGCAAACCCGATCAGCGGCCTGGGACCGGCCAACTACCATTATTATGTGTCGAATTATTCTTTCCTGGGTTTTTTCCTGCGTTTCAACACGCACAACAACTATTTCGATATCCTGCTGCAGGCTGGCCTGATCGGTCTGTTAAGTTTTTTATGGCTCGTGGCGGCCATTTTCCTGATTGGCTGGAGGCTGAGAAAAAGCAGCAGCGATGGTTTCACGCGCGGGTATGCGAACGGCATGCTGGCTGCGCTGGTTGCTGTGATGGCTTCCGGTTTCATGGCTGACTACTTACTACCTTTTGTATACAACATCGGCATAAACGGCTTCCAGGTCAGCGTGTTCTTCTGGTTGTTTGCCGGTGGGCTGGTGAGCCTGTATGCGGCGGAGAATAAGCAGGATGCCTGAGCCCAAACCGGATATTTCGATCTCCATCATCAACACCAACAATCGAGTGATAACGCAGCAATGTTTGAAGTCTATCGATGATACGATGGGGGACCTCCAGCTGGAGATCATCGTAGTCAATAACGCCTGCAAAGATGAAAGCACAGCCGCAATCCGGCACGACTTTCCCCAGGCCAGGATTCTTGAAAACGAAAAAATGTTGGGGTTTTCCACCAACAACAATATGGCCTTAGCCACTGCCAGCGGTCGGTACTTGATGATTCTGAATGACGATACCATCGTGCTGCCTGGCGCGCTGCGAGAGATGTTGAGTTTTATGGATTCGCACCCTGAGGCTGGAGTGGTGGGCGCGGCTCTTTTAAACCGGGACGGCTCTCCCCAGTACTGCTATGACTTTGTGAACTACCCGCTTTACGATGGATTGCGGCCTTTTTCGGAATACCTCTTTCCCCACCCAAAGAGCAAGGGTATCCCAATGGAGACTGGTTTTGTCAGCGGTGCCTGCCTGATGGTGCGTGCCAGCGCGGTTGAAAAAGTCGGGCTGCTTGACACGCGCTTCGATCCCCTGTATTCGGAAGAAGTCGACTGGTGCCTGCGCTTCAAACTGGCAGGATGGAAAGTCTACCACCTACCCCAGGCTCGAATCATCCACCTGGGTGATGTAAGCTCTCGCAGGACATCTTTGGAGCGTTACGAACGGATTTACGCCCAAAAAACTATCTTTTTTCGCAAGCACTTCGGAGAAACCGGTGCCTGGACTTACAAAGGTTCGCTCTGGATTGTTAATCTTATCAAGGCGACCGGTTGGCGTATTTTTGAAATCTTTGGGAAAACAGGTTCACATACGGAGTTTAAGGTGCATTGGAATATTGTATTGAAGGCGCTGTCATTTTAACGGATACGAAAAATCGGAATTCACCTGAGATTCAATCAACTTTGATCATGACCTGCAAGAAACAAAGTTGTTGCATTGTCTATAAATGGGTTAATTGATTGGCATTTTTATACTTCATTTCTATCCTGATCTTCCTTGTAATCTGCCTGTGTGTTCTATACATATGGATCATTGCAATCGCCGGCATACAAGTTGTTGAGCTGCCGGCTGGAACTGTTCCAAAATGGAGATTTGCGATCGCAATCCCGGCTCACGACGAACAGGAGGTAATCGGAGGAACCATAGACCAGTTAAAGAAACAGGGATACCGAGCTGACCTGTTTACAATCTTTGTGGCAGCCGATAACTGCACCGACCAGACTGCCGAAGTCGCACGGGCACATGGCGCGATGTGTTTCGAAAGGAAGACCGCTGAACGCGGCGGAAAGGGAGCTGCATTAATCTGGTTATTCGACCGTATTTTCCAGGAACAGGAAGATGAATATCTTGCGGTGGTGATATTTGACGCCGATACCCGGGTCGATCCCGGATTTCTCCAGGTAATGAACAAGCGCCTGGAATGCGGAGCGAATGTAATCCAGGGAAAGCATGTTATCAGCAACGCGGACCAGGGATGGTTCCCTGCGCTGACCTGGGCCATGATGACCGCCGACTGCCGGCTCTTCAGTCAGGGTAGATCAAACCTGGGTCTGTCTGCACGACACATGGGTGACTCGATCTGCTTCAGAAGCCAGGTGTTGAAAAGCCTGGGTTGGGGCGAAGGATTAACGGAAGACTACGATCTACGACTGCGCCTGATTCTGGACAGCATCAGGATTGAATATGAACCAACTGCCATAGGATACGGGCAGGCGCCAGTTACTTGGAAGGAAGCTGAAATGCAGCGACTGCGCTGGGCGCGCGGCACGCTCGACTCTAGCCGGAAATTCCGCAGAAAGCTGCTGGTGGAGGGTGCCAGGCAGCGCAGCTGGCTGATGATAGACGGCGCCCTGAGCATCCTGATCCCATCCTTTTCGACCCAGGGCATCCTGTCCATCCTCATGCTGCTTGGCAGCTGGCTGATTCTGCCTTCCAGCATGTCCTGGCTGGTGTACGCCTGGGTAGTCATTCTGTTATTACTTTTCTTGTACCCGTGGTTTGGATTAGCGCTGGAGAAATCGCCCGGATGGGCATATTTAGCGGTCTTATCCGGGCCGCTTTTTATGATCTGGAGAACATTGATCCATCTTTTAGCCCGGATTAAGGGAAAAAATATCGTATGGGTAAGAACTCAGCACCGGAAATTATAAGCACCAGCCTGGATGAATTCCAATGAAGGGTCTGGTGACCGTCAGCATTTTGTTTCAGCGACTCCCACATCGCTAACATGCTGAGAAAGAGAAGACGCCAAATGGTGGAACTGGATAAACAATTTATTTAAATCAGCATCCTGTCCCAGGTTAGCACTATCTGGGAGAAAAGCTGAATTAAAGAATTTTATGTGCGTAGGAATGTTGAGTAAAAAGCATTTTCATTCCGATTAATGATGAAAGCAAAAGAAAATGATCAGTCTGATAAAGAGCGATTTATATCGATATGAAGACAGAAATCAGAATTTCTTGCTCTCAATCGTCAAGACTATCTATACCAATCCCTCGTTTCTTGGTATCGTCTGGTACAGAATCAGCCATTGGTTATGGTTGAACCGACGTAATCCAATTCTTTTCATTTTGCTGATTTTTAATCGTTTCTTCTATCCATTTATTCGAATATACACTTTGTTAGAGCTGACTCCGAAGACGATGATTGGAGAAGGATTATATATTGCGCATTTCGGACCTACCATCATCCACTCAGGAACAGTTGCTGGGAATAATCTGACTTTGTTGCCAGGTGTTGTGATAGGTGCAGCTAAAAGTGGAATCCCTACAATAGGTAATAATGTCTCTATCGGAGCAGGGGCAGTGGTGATTGGCAAAATAAAAATTGGAGATAACGTCCGAATCGGTGCAAATGCGGTAGTAACAAAAGATGTTAATGATGGAGAAGTTGTGATAGGCATCCCCGCAAGACCAGTTTAGGAGGCATTTTTGCGTGCGCTAATAACCGGCGGGGCCGGATTGATCGGCTCGCATATCGTCGACCTGCTGATCGAAAAAGGGCACCAGGTGGTGGTGCTGGACAACCTGGCCAGACCCACCCATCTGAAAGGCAGGCCGGACTGGATAAACCCACATGCCGAGTTTATCCTGGGGGACGTGCGTAGAAGGGAGGATTGGGAGCGCTCCCTGCCAGGAGTCGACTGGGTTTTCCACCAGGCGGCCGACGGCGGCTTCACCGATGCTATCAGCCATTATTTCAGCAACAATGCCATGCCGGCCGCGACCCTGTTTGAGCTGGTCCGTGAAAAATTCCCGGTAAAGAAAGTAATCACGGCTTCTTCCCAGGCGGTTTACGGGGAGGGGAAGTACTCCTGCGCGGAGCACGGTGGCAGCTATCCGCCTCTCCGCTTGCTCTCCCAGCTGCAGCGGAGGGAGTGGGAGATGCGTTGCCCACAGTGCGATGCGCCGATGGATTCGGCGCCAATCGACGAGAGCAGGGTAAATCCACTGACTCCCTATGCCCTGTCCAAGTACATGAATGAAATTGTCTCGCTAGGCCTGGGAAAGCTGTACGGCATTCCCACGGTGGCATTGCGCTACTCGCTGACTTATGGGCCTCGCCAGTCGTTATTCAACGCTTACACCGGGATCACTTCGATTTTTTCGACCCGCATACTGAGCAACAACGCCCCGGTCATTTATGAGGATGGCAGACAAACGCGCGATTTTGTGTTCGTCGAAGACGTGGCACGCGCCAACCTGCTGGTGGCAGAAAATGAAGCTGCAGATTTTCAGGTCTATAATGTCGGAACAGGTGTGGCCACTTCTGTTATCGATTTTGTGAATTTGTTAAACGAGACTTATGGTAAAAATGTACAGCCGCTTCTGCGAAATGAGTTCCGCCCCGGGGATTTCCGTCACCTGGTGAGCGATGCCGGCAGGCTGCGCAGCCTGGGCTGGGTGCCTGAGGTCAGCCTCAACCAGGGATTGAAGCGCTACGCACAGTGGATCCGCTCGTACGGTACCGTCGAAGAATACTTTTCCGAAGCGGAAAAGTTTTTACAGCAGACAGGGGTAGTACTTCAGACAGACGAGTAAGCGATGCGATTTACCCTGGTCACTTCCGGTTCCTGGGGAGACACGGCGCCGTTTTTGGCATTGGGCCTGAGGCTGCAAGCGGCGGGCCACAAAGTCCTGGTGACAGGATCCGAATGCTTCTCTCAGACAGCGTCCAACCTGGGAATCGAGTACCGTCCACTACCGGATGAAGAACAGAGTTCACAGGCCAGGGCTGCACATTTCAGCCGGGCAGAAGAAGGGGGAGGGATTCGGTCCGGGTTACGCAGGCTAGAATCCAAGCGCAAGATCTTTGACCTTGTGAATAGAGAAGTCTATCTTTCCTGCCAGGATGCAGATGCGATCGTCTACCGCATTGGCGGTTACTTGATTGCCGACAGCATCGCCGAAAAGCTCTCGGTTCCGTGTTTCAAAGTAGGCCTGGTGCCGTATACCAGAACAAGAGAATTTCCAACTCTGTACGTTTATCCAAGCGACTCCTCCGGCAGGCTCCGCAACCTCTTCAGCCACGTCCTCGGGGAACAGGTTATCTGGCAGTCACTAAGGGTGCCCACTAATTCATTTCGCAAGAAGCTGCTCGCGCTCGAGCCTTATCCGGTTTTGGGAGCCGGTCACAGGCATTGGACGCAAAAACTCCCCGTCTTGTATGCTTTCAGTCCGTCACTGCTCAGGAGGCCAGACGACTGGCCGGAGAATGTTCATATCACCGGGCACTGGGAAACACCGACAATCAACAGCTGGAATCCCTCACCAGAACTCGAAAGATTTATAGAATCTGGTCTCCCACCGGTCTATATCGGTTTCGGGAGTATGGCCGTCCGTGATGTAAACCGGATTTACGGTCTCATCCTGCGAGCTTTGGAAATTTGCGACCAGAGAGCCGTCATATGTGGAGATTTATGCCATGCAGAGGAGAGACCCGCAGAGCGGGGAAGGGTTCTCCGGGATGAGTATATCCCCCACGATTGGCTTTTCCCGCTAATGAGCTGCATTGTCCATCACGGTGGTATTGGAACAACCACCGTACAGATGAAAGCCGGTGTGCCTGCAGTGATAGTTCCTTTTAATTTCGACCAGCCTTTTTGGGGTGCTATTCTGTCGCGATCAGGCATGGCACCTGATCCGATACCATTCAGCCAGCTGACTGCCGAGCGGCTGGCGCAGGCGATTCATACCTGTCTGGATTCTGAAGAAATGCGCCAGATGGCAGCTGGAATAGCAAACCAGGTCCGAAAAGAAAGAGGAATCGAAAGGAGCATCGAAATCATGCACACGTACATGGAAGAATTCCTGAAAAAGTAAAAATTTTTTCTAAGCTCTTTTGACTTGGCAATTTTTTTATTTAAGATTAAAATACGGTGAAATACAAATATTGGGATCCAGGGTAGGGGTGAAATGTTTTTTCGATGTATAAAACGCTTTATTGACCTGTTCTCATCACTATTATTTCTAGTAATTTTCTCCCCATTTCTAGTATTCATTGCACTGCTGGTTCGATTGGACAGCCCAGGCCCGGTTTTCTATCGGCACCAGCGTATCGGTAAAGCGGGAATTCCCTTCAACCTGTTCAAGTTTCGGACGATGAAAGCTGACGGGGATGACTCAGAATATTTGCACTACCTGAAAGCGCTCATCGAGAGTGAGCGCAATGGAAATGGCAATGGCGGTAATGGAAATGGTAAAAATGGAAATGGGATGCCTTATCTTAAGATGAGCTCCGACGGGCGGATCACGCGTGTCGGAGGTTTCCTACGCAAATATTACCTGGACGAGCTGCCGCAAATGTGGAACATTCTCAAAGGGGAAATGAGCCTGGTTGGCCCTCGCCCGCACGTACAGTTCGAAGTGAATTATTACACAGCGGAACAACGGCGTCGCATGTCAGTCCCTCCGGGTGCAACTGGCTTGTGGCAGGTAGCAGGCAAGGGGGACAGCACTTTTAACGAGCTGATCGAGCTGGATCTGGATTATGTAGATAATTGGACTGTAGGGCTTGATTTTCGGATCCTCTTCCAGACATTTCTACTGATGCTGCATGGTGGTGAGGGATCCTGGACCCGCGCTGATAAATCTATCTCTCGGAAAATGAGGGTTCTCTCCTTCCTCGAACCTGCGGTTCCGATGAAGAATCCCGAAATTAAACCATTCCAGCGACAAGGTACAAGATAAAAGAATATTGGAAATGTAACCCTCTCACACACAGAAGGGGAATACAGATGAGAAGTGTAAACGTTGGAGTGATCGGGGCAGGCTATTGGGGTCCCAATCTGATTCGCAATTTTCACAATCTCCCTCAAGCCGAGCTTCTTTATGTAGCTGATAAGAACGCGGAGCGATTGGCGCACATCCATAACCTTTACCCGGATGTCCGTACTTGTCGTGATTATCGTGAAATGTTTGACGCACCGGTCGAGGCGGTAGTGATTGCCACTCCAGTTTCCAGCCATTTTCCAATCGCCTTGGATTGCTTGAAAGCTGGTAAGCATGTGTTAATCGAAAAGCCGATTGCCTGTTCCATACCAGAAGCACGCCAGATAATTGAACTTGCTGACAGGCTTGGACTGCTGGTTATGTCCGGACATACTTTTCTGTACAATCCAGCCGTTGCTGCTTTGAAAGAGATCATCGACAGTGGAGAGATTGGTCGTATCTATTATGTTAACTCTACCAGAGTAAACCTGGGGTTATACCAACCGGATGTCAACGTAGTCTGGGACCTGGCTCCCCACGATGTCTCGATCTTGCTGGATTTATTAGGCGATGAACCTGTCTCAGCCAGCGCCAGAGGCGGCAGGTACGTCAAAAAAAATGTCCATGATGTGGCGTATCTCTCACTTTTTTTCCCTGACGATGTCATGGCAGATCTGCGGGTCAGCTGGCTGGATCCAAATAAGATTCGCCGCATAACGATCGTAGGTAGTAAGAAGATGATCGTATACGATGATATCGAGCCACAAGACAAGGTCAAAATTTTCGATAAAAGCGTGGAAGTTCAACCCTACACCGACACTCTCGAGGAATTTCACCTTGCGTACCATTATGGAGAAGTCGCCATATATCCGCTGGACTGGCGGGAACCGCTGGAATTGGAGTGCCTTGATTTCCTGGATTGCGTCCGGTCGGGTCGAACACCCAGGAGCGATGGCATTTTAGGATTGAAAGTTGTACAGGTGCTGGAAGCAGCCCAAAGCTCATTAAACAATGGGGGTGGGAAGGAATTAATTCAATGGTAGAAACGCCTGAATTTTCACGCATCAGCACCGATGTTCGCCTGGGGAAAGATGTCAAGATATTCGCATTTGTGAACCTGTATGGTTGTGAAATCGGTGATGAATCAAAAATCGGCCCGTTCGTAGAGATACAGAAGGGCGCCGTGATTGGAAATAAGGTAAAGGTTTCCAGCCATACCTTTATCTGTGAAGGAGTGACTATCGAAGACGAAGTCTTCATCGGGCATCATGTGGCTTTCATAAACGACCGCTACCCACGAGCCACGACTCCGGATGGTCGTCTACAATCGGAAGAAGATTGGCGGTTGGAATGCACACTGGTCAAAAGACGGGCCTCCATCGGAACGGGATCGACAATCATGTGTGGCGTAACGATTGGAGAAAATGCGATCGTGGGAGCAGGTAGTGTTGTGACACATGATGTCCAGGATAATTCTGTTGTCGCTGGTAATCCGGCAGTTTTCCTACACCCGGTAGAGGTATAGACGATGAGCGTACCCATTCCAATGGTTGACTTGCGCGCCCAATACGAACCCCTGGAGGCGGAAATTCAGTCTGCCTGGAGAGATAGCCTGGCGAGTATGCGCCTTTTCCTGGGGCCGAATGTCCAGGCTTTCGAGCAGGAATTCGCTGCTTACTGCGGGGTGGAACAGGCCATCGGCGTGGGAGACGGAACCAGCGCCCTTCACCTGGCGCTGCGAGCCTGCGGCGTCGGTCCTGGAGACGAAGTGATCACAGTCTCGCACACCTTCATCGCGACTGTCGAAGCGATCATCCAGACCGGAGCGGTCCCCGTATTCGTGGATATCGATGAGAACTCCTATACGATGGATGTCAGCCAGATTGAAGCGAAAATCACTCGCAGGACAAAGGCGATTTTACCCGTCCACCTATACGGACAATGCGCCGACATGGATCCCATCTTACAGATTGCCAGGGACCACCAGCTGTATGTCATCGAAGACGCCTGTCAGGCGCACGGCGCAGAATACAAGGGACGCAAAGCTGGCAGCATGGGTGACCTGGCCGGATTCAGTTTTTATTATTCCAAGAACCTAGGCGCTTACGGAGAAGCCGGGATGGTTACCACCCGTAATGAGGGATTCGCACACCAAATTCGAAAAATGCGGGATCACGGCTCGGAAAAGCGCTACCTCCACGATATTCCTGGTTGGAACTGCCGCCTGGATGAGCTCCAGGCGGCTGTCTTAAGGGTAAAATTACCTCACCTGGACCAGTGGAACAATCTGCGCCGGGAGCGTGCCACTATCTATCGACAGAAGTTATCCGGCTTAGAAATCATGACCCCTGCAGAGTGTTCCAACCGTGAACATATTTACCACCTGTATGTGATCCGGGTGAAACAGCGAGATGAACTGAAGAACTGGCTGTCTGAGAGAAATATCGGCACAGGCATTCACTACCCAATTCCGTGTCACTTACAAGAGGCCTGTTCAGAATTTGGATATACCAAAGGCTCCTTACCAGTCACCGAGCAAGTTGTGCAGGAAATACTTTCGCTTCCCATGTACCCCGAGCTACGCCAGGATCAGATAGAGCGGGTTATCCAAGAAGCAGGTAGTTTTTTTACGGCATGATTTAATAATCGCGGCGCTAGGATTCTTCCATCTTATTAAGAATGAAAATCGAGTAATATCTGGAATACAAAATGGAATTAAAAGAATATATCAATCCGCTTCTTCGGTGGTGGTGGCTTATCTTATTGGCCACAGTGGTAGCCGGAGCATTCAGCTTTATCGCAGTCAGCCAGGAACCGCCCACCTACCGGTCGAGTGCTACTTTAATGATCGGTCGCGCGATGTCCGATCCAAATCCGGATTATTTCGATCTTACATTAAGCCAGACTTTAGCTTCGACCTATGCTGATATTGCCACGCGCGAACCTGTCCGCCAGGCAACCATGGAAGCGTTAGGCCTCACCTGGCTGCCGACTTACAGCGTGCGCGCAGTCCCTAACACACAGCTGCTCGAAATCATTGTCACAGATGTCGATCCAGTACGTACGCAGGCAGTAGCGAATGAGCTCTCAGGGCAATTGATCCGGCAGAGTCCAGTAAACCAGGAAGACAATCTGAACCGCCAGGGATTCATCAACCAGCAGCTGGACGACCTGGAATCGAAAATCCAGGAGACTCAGGAAGAAATAGACGCCAGGCAGAAAGAGCTGGCAAATTTGATCAGCGCCCGTCAAATCGCAGATGTGCAAGGCCAGATTGGCGCCTTACAGACAAAACTGGACACCCTGCAATACAATTATGTCTCGCTGCTTAATAACAGTCCGCAGGGAGCACTCAATTCGCTAATGGTGATAGAGCCTGCACCGCTTCCGCTCTCACCCGTTGGTCCAAATGTATTTCTGACGGTAATCATGGCGTGTTTTTTCGCCGCAGTGATAGCGCTTGGAGTTGTCTATTTATTGAATTTACTGGATAATACGATTAAATCACCTGAAGAAGTAAAGAAAATTTCGGGTTTAGCCGTTCTGGCGGGAATACCGAATATCGAAGGAGAACCGTATTCTGAAAAGTTGATTACGGTGAACGATCCTCGCTCACCGACTTCCGAAGCCTACCGCTCATTACGCACCGGGCTGCAGTTCTCTGTCATTGACCTGCCGCGCCATACAGCAGTGATGGTTACCAGCCCGCGGCCTTCGGACGGCAAAACCATCACCGCAGCAAATCTGGCAGTGGTGCTTGCTCAAGCCGGGAACAAGGTGCTCCTGTTGGATGCTGACTTACGACGACCATCACTGCATAAGCTGTTCGAGTTATCGAACCGCTCGGGATTGACCGACATCTACCACAGCCTCAGCGTACACACTCATGCAGATTCTATCGATGAATCCGTGGAGCTTTATACCAAAACCACCAGGATCGAAGGATTAAGTATCATCACCAGCGGCCCTTTGCCTCCAAATCCTTCTGAGCTCCTGGGTTCCAAATTTTCGAAGCTGCTGCTGGAATTACTTAAAATCCATTTCGACTACATTGTAATTGACACACCTCCCACGCTGGTGGTCACCGATTCGATTGTACTGAGCACTAAAGTGGATGGTGTCCTGGTGATCATCGATGCGAATAAAACACCGAAAAACCAGTTCAAGGAATGCATCGATGCATTGAGGGAAGTAAACGCCACACTGCTGGGAGTGGTTGTGAACCGGCTCACCATCCAGACCGGAGGCTATGCCAGTTACCGACGATACTATTATTACCGGCATTCGTACGGAAAGGAGTACGGCTATCACAATCAAGGATCTCATTCCAGTTCCAATGGGCATTGGACTGCCGGCCTGAGAAGCCTTTTTCGCCGGGATTCCCGTTCCGGTAAAGGCGAAGTGGAAGCCAGCGACCAGGAAACCCTAGAACAGAGCCAGTAACAGGAAGGTAGTGCATTTCCAGGGGGAAACTCGGCATGGTCTTCTTATCTGCAAGGGAACCTATAATCTTGCCAAGCGATGAGATTCAGCCAATAAGCAAAATCCTGTTGGAATGCCTGGGTTGGGGGGAGGACGAGGTCAAAAGCAGCAGCCTGGTGGGAGTCACTGAGCACCAGTGGCAGGCAGTCCTCTTATTGGCCTTGAAACAGGGTGTTGGACCGCTTCTATACCAACGCCTTAACCAGCCACTGCCAGGTCTTGCAGTGCCGGAGCCTGTTTCCACCAGGCTGCGGAACATTTTCCTTACCAGCCTGGCTGATACGACTCGGCTTTACAAACAAATTGAGCTCGTCTTGACATCATTGCATGCCGAGGGCATCAGGGTAATTCCCTTGAAAGGGATCTACCTGGCAGAAAAAGTGTATCGGAATATTGGCGAGCGCCCGATGCTGGACGTGGACCTGCTGCTCGAACGCTCGCAGATGCGGCGTTCGGTAGAGTTGATGGCTGATCTAGGTTACAACCCCGGCTATCCATTCCAGGTCGAAGAAGAGTGCCTAGTGATGCATCACCTGCCCGGGCTCTACAAATCTGGCACACAGCACCTGGAGCTGCATTGGAACCTGGCCCCGCTCACCACCCCATTTACTGTACCAATCCAACAAATCTGGGAATTTGCACGACCGGGGAAAATCGCTGGGACTAACGTTCTTGAAATGAGTCCCGAAGACAGCCTGCTGCACCTGTGCCTGCATGCTGCCTACCTGGACACCTTCTCGAGCGGTTTGCGACCTATCTGTGACATCGCCTGGACCTTTCAGATATTCCGGGAAGAGCTGGATTGGGACCTGCTTATGAGTCACGCGCAATCCTGGAAAGCGGAACGCAGCCTGATCCTTGGTCTGAAAGTGGCACAGAAGATGCTGGGAATCGATATCCCGCAATATCTGTTGCATTTTCTTAAAACCGATTGGGACGACCTGGGAATGGAAGAATGGGCGATCCAACAAATTTTGCAGCCGGCGGGAATCGGATCCAAGCTGGCCCAGGTGTGGATGCCACAGACCTGGCAGCGGCGACCCCGCCTGCTGTTTGAAAAATTGTTCCCACCAATATGGGAGATGAAACAGTCATATCCTGAATTGACCAGGGGGATTTTCTGGCTGCTGGCCTATTTAAAGCACCTGATCATCGTGGTTATACGCAATTGGCAGGCTGTATGGGGGTTATTTTTGAAAGATTCCGCCCTCCTGGCGGCAGCCGAACAACGCAGCCGGATCAACCGATTGATGCGCTGGCAGGAGGGCGAAAACGCATAAATAGGCCCCTGCCGCCTGCTCCTGAGCGCATTTCTCTCCCCAAATCACCCCCCCCAACCCTGAAAAATCTATTGCTTTTTTGCCCTGAATCGTGTATTATTACATCAGGGCATGGGAATAATACACAAAGATTATTGCATTTTCAGTAAAATAAGAAATTTTCAATAAGTTTCACAGGGTTGGGAGATTATGGAGGAAAAAATGAAATCAACACAAAAAATGTCCCTGTATTTCTGGTGGACAGTATTGATATTGGGATTCTTACTGCTCCCTCAAATATTCACCCTGGCTGCACCGATGGCGATCAACGCAACGAATTATCACTGGGAGAATAAGACCATCCCCTCCGGCTGGTTTGGCGGAAATGCCAATGCCAACCAGATGGACTATACCGAAGGGCAGGTCGTCCCACACTGGCTGGGCGCCACCGGCCTGGCGACGGGTACTACCTATGGCTTTTACATTTACTATAATTATTTCCTGAATGGTACAGTGCCAGATTGCGGCTTCGATTACCTAGCAACCTGGAACACTTCCCTCACCCCCGACAAGACCCCGCCGGGCAATACGGCTGGCGCTCCGACGCCTTCTGTCGATGGATCATTCAATGGGGTCGGAGGTTCTGGTTCGCTGTACACATCTTCGAACGTGACCAATGTCACAATTGCAGGTCCGTTCCCTGACGACACCAGCCCGACCGCCAATACCAGCATGTATGTCCGGATCACATTCGAGATTACCAGCGGCACATCTGCCGACTTCTACTACGGCCTGCACCTGGCGCTGGATAATTCCTGTTATTCCCCCGCCGACGGTGCATCAGGCTGGTCCGGTGCCTCTCTGCAGACCAGGGTCCTGGCCTCATCCGGTGGAGCCGATGCGACTCCCCCAACAGCTACATATTTTGGCTCGGGGGCGTCGCTGCAGATCAACCCGGGCGCCTTCAAACCAGCCGTTGTGGCCGGCTACAAATGGTACGATTTGAACGGAGATGGTGTCTGGCAGTTAGGCCCGGATAACGACCCGAATACCTTTGATACCGGAGAAGAGCCCACCATCACCGGCTGGACGATCCAGCTGTGGGACTGCGGTGCGGATTCGACTTATACGAGCTGCGGCGCGTCTTACCAGCTGCAAACGCTTACCGACCTGACCGGATTTTACACCTTCCCGTGGATCAACAACACCGGACCGTATTATAAAGTGTGTGAAGTTTTGCCCAGCAGCTATATCCGCACCTATCCTGCTGCCAACTGTGTCAATTTTAACTTCACCACCACCACCTTCTTCCAGAATTTCGGCAACTACCTGAATGCTGACTGGGGAGACCTGCCGGAAACGTACGGCACACTGTACCCCAACGGCGCCGCTCACATACTTGGCAACTTGCAGCTGGGTACGCTGATCGACCGCGAGGGCCAGGGACAGCCCTCGACGAATGCCGATCAGGATGATCTGGTGCTGAGCGACGATGAGGATGGAATCTTCCTGTCGGTGTTCACCGAATACAGCCACAATTTGACCATCGATGTCACCTGCAGCTACTCCGGCACAGGTGTACCCTGGCTGTTGGCCTGGTTTGATTGGAACGCGAACAACAGCTTCGATGCGGCTGAAACCACCTTCAACACAGCAGTAACCTGCGACGGCCTCCCGCATTCGCTGACGACTGACTGGAGCACTTTCGTCGAGCCCGACGTAAGGCCTGAATCGATCTACTTCCGCGTGCGCCTGTTCGAAGGCCAACCTGCGAATCCCACCCTGGCTTTCCTGGGGTTGGCAGTCAACGGTGAGGTTGAAGATTACTATTGGTATGGCCCGACTGCGGCGACGGTCTCCGAGCCAACTGCGATAGCTGGGTCTCAGGCCATCAATATCGGCTGGGAGACGTTCGACGAAATGGATATCCTCGGCTTCCGCCTGTACCGCTCAACCGATCCGTCCAGCCAGGTGCGCCAGCTGATTTACGAAACTCCTGCTGTATTCCGGGGCAGACAGCGCGGCTCGACTTACTCCTTCACCGATACCAATATCCAGCTGGGTGTCTCCTACACCTACTGGCTGGACGTGCTCATGAAGGATGGATCGACCATGACCTTGGATCCGATAACGGCCAGCGTGCTGCTTAGAATCTATCTTCCAACTATCTTACGCTGAGGATTCGTGGGTTTTCTTTGTAGATCTGTAAGCTTGAAAACTGGCAAACAGGAACGAGTGTAGAATAAGGATGGAGCCGTCAGAGATGGCAGTCAAACGGAATCCAGCACAGAGCTTCAAACGGATCAAGTCAGATCCTGTGCTGCACCCCAACTGACGGGTTTGGGCGGCTCCATTAAAACACTGCTAGAGTAGCTTTGATTTTTTTTATGGAGACAAAATGGAACAAGAGAAAATGCTAACCAAAGAACTGGTGGCTCAACCGAGGAAACCCTACACGAAGCCAGTGCTCAACCTTGTTCACCTGGTAGCATCAGAGGCCGTGTTGGCGCTGTGTAAATACAACAGTCCTGGACAGGGAGTCAATATCTTGTGCGCTCCGGATTTAAGCTGCATCTCAACCGCACGCAGCTAGGCTTTTATGTTTATTAGTTCGATGTTTCAGCAAGGAAAGCGAATACTGGACTGCCATTCCAAACCAGCGATCCCCGATCCGCCCAGGCAAACACAGGAGCGGGTCGGGCAGTCCGGGAATTTCCGCAATATACTTCGACCGAATGCCGCTCTGCACAAAGCCGGCGGCTGGTTTCCTGTTCTTTCCTGTTTTTAGCGATCTTTTCGCTTATTCAATCCGGCCAACGGACTTACCCGCAGCTGCAACATCATTCATGCGGGAATTTCCTGAGCCGCGCATGATACTCTGGTATAAAATCCAGGAATAGGGCCTGTCAGGCTCATTGGTGTTATATTTGGGAAAGTCGTTATTGGTTTGAATATGAGACGATCGAATTTACCAGTGTTCGCTCAGGCCAGATTCTCGCACCTCCGAGAACGCTGGACGGTTTTCTTGCTGGCTGCCTTGCTCATGGGATTTTTTCCATCCCAGCCAATACGCGCCTCCAACAGCCTGCCCAGTTCAATGAACAACGCCCAGGAACCATCCTCTCTGCAGATTTTAACAGAAAATGCAGCTGAGCTTGTCCTGGAATTCACCACTCTGCCTCCTAAGTTCGAGAGCCTCAAGCTCGACCGGCAGGAGTGCAAGGTGGTCAGCATCCCCGGCCTACGGCAGCTCGAAACGCACGGCCTGCCCGCTTTACCCGTCCAGGGTGTCATGCTGGGCATCCCCCAGGACGCTCAGCCGACCATCCAGGTCTTGGAATCAGAACAGGTCACCCTGCCCGGGAGATATGACCTGTGCCCATCCTCCTCGCCGGTTTTTTCATTCCACCCAGACAGGCCAGCGCAGCTGACAGGATCCTCCCATCCACGCTCCCCCGCTTACCTGCAGGATGACTTAATCCCATTCAATATTGTCGAGCTGGTTTCCACCGGCAGCCTGCGCAGCCAGCGCTTTGCGCAGATCCGCATCAACCCGCTGCAGTACAACCCGGTCAGCGGATCTGTCCATTATTTCAGCCGCATCCTGCTTGCAGTGAAATTAAATTCAAATGCTGGACAAGCTGAAAGCCTGCCCTACTTGGATGAGGGTATTTTCGAAGACCACCTGGAATCCCTGCTGATGAACTACGAGCAGGCGCGCGCCTGGCGCAGCCGCCCGGCTCCAATTTCACCCAACACACCTGCATCACTGCCGGACCAGGTTTTTTACAAAATCGCTGTCGACCGGGATGGGATCTACCAGCTGAGTTACGCCGACCTGGCATCCACCGGCCTGCCCGTTAATATCATTGATCCGAGCACTTTTCAGCTCTTCCTCCAGTCATCAGAAGTCGCCATCTATGTCGAAGGACAGGCGAACGGGATCTTCGAGCCCGGTGAATTCCTACTCTTCTACGGCCAAAAAGTGGACAGTAAATATACCGACAGCAATGTCTATTGGCTGACCTGGGGAGGCCCGGATGGTTTGCGCATGGACTCGCTTGACAGTGCCCCCACTGGCTTCGCCAGCGTCCCGGTCGATTTCCAGACCACGCGTCACTTCGAGCTGGACAGCGCCGGCTACTTTACCCACGAACCCAGTGGGACCGATAAAGACCACTGGTACTGGGGCCTGGTGTACGCGGATACAGGTCCGGCAGCGATGGATTTCTCCACCAACCTGGGACAGCCGGTCGCTGGCAGCGGCACGGTCAGCGTACGGGGCCTGCTGAAAGGTTATGCTTCGAGCTCCACCCACCACGTGAAATTTTACCTGAACGGAAACCAGATCGACGACCACACCTTCGCCTACGGCAGCGAGTACAGCTTCAGCCTGAATAATATCCCTTCATCTTACCTGCATGAAGGCAATAACACCCTCACAGTAGAGTGCCCGCGCGACGGTGGTCGCTCGCTCGACGGTGTGCTTGTCAACTGGTTCGAGATCGATTACCACCAGGCTTACTTCGCCGAGGCCTTCCGGCTGAACTTCGACGGCGACCAGGCCGGAACGTGGGAATTTCGGGTCGATGGTTTCAGTCTGGAAGACATCGACGCTTTCGATATCACCGATCCCCTGGCACCTGTGCTGGTAACGGGGTCGACTGTCACTCCAACACCCGACGGCTACCGCCTGGATTTCGAGCAAACCATCTCAAAAGAGCGGTTTTACCTTGCCCAGACCACATCTGAGCGCCTGCCTGTGCTGAGCATCAATCTCGACAGCCCATCCAGCTGGAGAACGAAACCTATCGGCGCCGATTACATCATCATCAGCCATGCGAATTTTCTCGTCCAGCTGCAGCCCTTGGTGGATTTTCGGCTGAGCCAGGGTTACCGCGTCCAGCTTGTGGATGTGCAGGACCTATACGACGAGTTTAACGGGGGGGTTTTCTCACCCGAAGCGATCAAATCCTTCCTGGAGCACGCCTATGCCAGCTGGCAACCGCCAGCGCCCAGATTCGTGCTGCTGGTGGGTGACGGAAATTTCGACTTCAAGAACGTTTACGGCTGGGATGAGCCCAACTACCTGCCTCCCTACCTGGACGATGTTGATCCGTGGATCGGCGAGACTGCCACCGACAACCGCTACGCCAGCGTCAGCGGCGGCGATATCTTACCCGACCTGTACATCGGGCGCTTCCCCGCCCGAACCCCAGCTGAGGCCCAGGTGATGGTGCAGAAGACACTGGACTACGAGCGCTTCCCTGCCCAGGGTGGCTGGAATGCCAGGCAGCTTTTCGCGGCCGATAATCCCGACCCGTCCGGGGACTATCCAACCGAATCCGAGATCATCATCAATAATTACGTTCCTGATGCCTATACAGTCGACCGTTTATACTATAACAGCTCATCCTACACTCCTGCTACCGCCAGACTGGCCCTGCAAACTGCCGTCAACCAGGGCCGCCTACTGGTGCATTACAACGGGCACGGTGCAACCCAGCAGTGGGCGTCTGAAGGCCTGCTAAGGGTCCTGGACTTACCCTCGCTGACCAATGGCAGCATGCTGCCCTTTTTCCTGCCGATGACCTGTGCGGAGGGTTATTTCGTGTGGCCGAGCCCGGACGCAGGTAATTTCTCCGGCCTGGGAGAGAGCCTGGTACGACATGCCAACGGCGGCGCCATCGCAAGCTGGTCGCCCGGTGGATACGGATTAAGCGCCGGTCACGCCCTGCTGGACCAGAGCATTTTCAATAACCTTTTCAACCAGCACCACAACCAGCTTGGCTTCCTGACAAACCAGGCCAAATACGAGCTGTACGCCCAAACATCTGCCTACAATGACCTGGTCGAGACCTACCTGCTGTTCGGAGATCCAGCCCTACGCCTGCAAACGCTGTCGCCAGTGCAGGTTTTCCTGCCGATCACTGCACGCTAAATTAACAAATCCCCTGCAATAGATTCCTTAAATCTATTTGAGGATAATATTTCCATTGCAATGAAAGTTGTATTTATTGGCTGATTTATTAGAGTTTTTCGGGGTCATGCATAATATCTCGCAATACCTATTGCATTTTTCCTGAAACAGTGTATAATATACACCAGGTGAGGGTATACAAAGCAACTTTCGTTGCATTTACAAAATAATATTCATCAGTTCTTATTAACTTCTGGCGGGAAAGGAAGAGGAGGATAACATGAATTCGGCAACTATGAAATCCCTGCGTCTGTGGTGGACAGTTTTGATATTGGGGGGTCTGCTGATTCCCCAAACGTTCAGTGTCGCGGCACCGATGGCTATTAATGCCACGAATTATCACTGGGAGAATAAGACCAGCCCCTCCGGCTGGTTTGGCGGAAATGCCAATGCCAACCAGATGGACTATACCGAAGGGCAGGTCGTCCCACACTGGCTGGGCGCCACCGGCCTGGCGACGGGTACTACCTATGGCT